>Ga0302287_10001157_pt1 | contig 10817 bp, 2 predicted proteins | sample III_Fen_E2_4_FD_200452 | JGI IMG/M metagenome (GOLD analysis project Ga0302287, IMG submission 200452) | Peat permafrost microbial communities from Stordalen Mire near Abisko, Sweden - III_Fen_E2_4 | ecosystem: Environmental > Terrestrial > Soil > Wetlands > Permafrost | place: Sweden: Abisko...
CGTCATAACGATACGACAGGAGTGGTTCTCCAAAATACAGGATTATCGCGGGAATCAACCGAATTAGAGGCCAAAATCAGGACAAATGAATTTGGCTGGACGTATGACGAGAATTCAGTCGGGGACAAAATGGCTCTCCAAAAAACAGATTTATCGCGGGAACCAACCGAATTAGAAGCCAAAATCATGACAAATGAATTTGGCTGGACATATGACGAGAATTCAGTCGGGGACACCTGCCCGGCCGGTTGGGCCATCCCTGGCCGTCGGCACCTCGTGTGCCTTGCCACCGTCCGGGCAGGGCGGTGCGGGCCGTGCTGACGGGGCCAATACAAGCAGCTAAAGAAAAGAATCTCAGAGGCCCCTCGGCCTAAGATGCCGGTGATGGCGACTTGCCGCGCCATATCGGGGTCTTAGGCCGACACCACGGAACGGAGCAGGTGGCGCAAGCGTGGCTTGGTGCTACGGGTATGGCTTCGGCCAATCACAGGATTATCGCGGGAATCAACCGAATTAGACGCCAAAATTATGACATATGAATTTGGCTGAGGCTATGATGGTAGTGTGGTTGGGGACAATTAGGTGGAAAGCAGCAGCAAAGGAATACGTCGTTCAGAAAAAATAATCAAAGAGATTCGATACATTCAAATCCTCTTTTGTTATCAAAATAAATCCGTAAGAGAATGAGAATATTAAAGCAAACTCACTGTCTTTGTATTTAAGAATCTTAGCCTTCTTCAAATCAATACATTCTATGCGAATAACATTTCTAACGGTAAGCATTGAAGCCTTTTGTTTCACATTCAATGGGATTAGCTTAGAAGATAAATAGGCTGGAACGAGAAGAAAAAGAAAAGCAAACACCTCAACAAATAGTGCTGCAAATTTTTGTTCTGTTTCGGTTGTTTTACCCAAAACCAGTCCATCAAACACGAACCAAGAAATGTACAGAAAAACAAGCAACAAGAATATCCCCATCAATAAAACCACAAATAGGGAAATTAAGCGGCTTGCTGAAATCTTAGCCGAACTCATTTAGAAGAACCACCTTGTGAAGACGAGCTGATTCCGAAAAATGATTTGATTGCCTGAAATAAATTGGTTGTTGTTGTGTGTTCAACAACCAGTCCCCCAGAAACCTCAGCTCCTAGTCCAACGCCCCATGTTTTTGTGTCGATATCTTTGGGTTTTCCAAATGCTTTTCCTTTTTCCATTGTTTGGGTCTTCGTCACTTGATTGTCCGCGCTGACGACAACTCCCGGAGCAACTGGAACTGTCAACTGCTTGACAAGCTGTATAGCAGTTTCGTTTGATGGAGACTCTTTCGTGTATTGGACTGTCAGCCGAGTAGACTCCCCTGCGCCTGCTTTTACGCCACCCGAAACTGTCGACGTCATATACAAAACATTTTTAAAATCAAAACTTTTTAAAGCCGTCAAATCAATTGCAAATCCAGCTCCAAATCCACCACCAACAACAGCCGCCGTACCAGATTGCACAAACTGTATGTTAATACCGTCCATCCCATCCACATCAATGCTATTCAATGGATTTGTCCCCATTGCATACAAACTATTGAACTGAGCGTCAGGATCCCGACTCACCCATGCACCCACATTCACATCGTAGTACCTTCGCCCAAAATCCATCCACCCGAGTTCCTCGACATACTCCTTCCCGCCAGCACCCCAGGTGTATCTGCTGCTTCGTGTCCCAGCATATCCTTCGAGCCTGCCATAGGGCTCGTGCCGATACCACGCGACTTGCTTGCCTGTACTATCCAGCAACTGTTGAAGATTTCCGAGATGATCATTCAACCGATACAAAATCTCACGGTGGTTGTTCGAATCTACATGCACTTCCGCAACATGATTAATCCCATCAACGGCGAAGTAGGTGCTGGCGTTGGTGGTCAGATCCTTCTCATAGGCAACCTGCACACCATCCCATAAATATTCCCTCACCGGAGTCCACGTTCCATTAATGATTTTACTTGTCAATATTTTCCGATTGTTCTCATCGTAACTGTAGCGGTACTCAGAACTATCAGCCTGCGCAATGCCATTGCACTGCGGCACGTCCGTTCCAACGCCGCAACGCCTGCGCACATCCTTGAAGGCGACCATTTCATTTTCTGGACTCCACGAATAAGTTCTCTTCGATGTCCACAATGTATCCTTCCCGCTTGCGTTCATAAATGAACTATCCGCCCATGCCGTTTCCGACGCACGGTTTCCGCGGTGGTCGAACGTGTACTTCGTCGCGTTCCGTGCGGTGTGGATGCTAGTGCTGATCTGGTTTTTCGTGTCAGGATATGCGTTGCTCAGGGTGCCGTAATCATGCACATACTTCGTGGGATTTCCGTCCTTGTCGTACGCATACTGGTAGCTGTGCGGCCTTGTGGCACCTAGGTTTCCGCTCGGGTAATCCACGCCCGTCAAGCGGTCGGTCCAGTCGTAGGCATAGCTGGCCTTCTCACCGTCGGGGTGTGTCCAGTTGGTGAGGTTGCCTGCGCGGTCCCAGACCATGCTCTGGCTGGTGGTGAAGTTCGTGTTGGTGGCCTTCATGCCCAGCACCAGCGGCCTTGAGGCCTCGTAGTCGATCTTGACTGCGGTCTCGCCCAGGCTGTAGCCGGTGCGGAGTCCCAGGCCACGGTAAGTAGCATTCGACATCAGATGCGTCGTGATGGTTCCCTGCACAAAGTCCAGTCCCTGGAGGCGGTTGTAGTTGTCGTAGAGATACGCCATGTACGCGTTGCCGGGGAGTCCCAACTGCGAGCGAGTGGCACCCTTGTTGTAGGCAAATGTTGCAGAAAGATCCGCAAGAGTTATGGCACTGGAATCGCGCACCACCGTACGGCGCAGCTTCAGGTTGCCGTAGGTATCGTAATCGAACGAGCTGGCCACATTGTTGCGCAACACACGGGCGAGCTGGCCTGCGCGGGTGCTGTCATATTTCAGGCTGCGGTTCCATGCGGCATTGGCTGCGTTCCAGGATACCGATGTCAGGCGACCCACGCCATCATACGAATAGGCGCTGGTATCGCTTCCGCCGGGGCCGCTGAGCGCCTTCCAGAGCGGGTTGCCCAGCAAGTCCCAGTTTGTCGTGTCCGACTGCCCATCGGGGTAACGGCTATTCGTGGGCTTGCCCAGCCATCCGTAGACTGCCGTGGTATGCAAGCCGCGCGGGTCTGTCCTGTGAACCACATGGCCCTGGTTGTCGTAGTAGGTGGAATCGACCAGCGAGTCCGTTCCCGAAATCGCCGTGGTTGTCACGATGGGATTGCCAATGGGGTCATATTTGGTGCGGGTGATGTGCCCCATGGGGTCGGTCACAATCACCGTTGCGATGTCATCGCGGTACGTCACTTGGGTCTCGATCCAGTTGACATCACCGCTTCCCGTGGTCAACGCATCCTTGCGTGTGCGAAGCGTGGTGACACGCCCCAGCTTGTCGTAATCGTAGGTGTTCTCTGTGCCATCAGCGAGCTTTACATGCCCAACCTTGTTGAACACGTTGAAGGCGTACGTATCTACCAAGCTGTCCTTGCCGTCCTTGCCAATCGTCGCAACGGTCACAAGCCTTCCCAACCCGTCGAACACCGCACGGGTCTTCACGCCATTGCGATCTGTGGTGGTCTGGCTTGCTCCGCCGCCAGCCAGCCTGTCGTTGTAGGCAACGGTTTCGGTGCTGCCATCAGGGTAGGTTGTCAGCAACAAGCGACCGAGTCCATCGTATGCCTTCGTGGTAATGCCACCCGCGAAATCAGTCACGGATGTCTCCAGGCCCTTGGCATCGTAAACATGCCTGATCGTGAGGTCTGGAGCACCCACGGCATCGCCCACGTGGAACACCCTGGTATACTTGCCCTCAACCGAAGGCAACAGATGGAACACCGGATCAGGGACAATGCTGTCCACCATGAACGAGTCGGGGCCAAGCCACGTTCTCACTTGAGTTGCAAAGTAAGGATTCTGTGGATCGTTATAGAAATATTCCTTGGTGGTGAATTTGGTGTTGGAATCAAGAATCAGTTTCTCCTGCACGGGACGAAGATAGCGCGCAGTATCGAGAGATGTCAGCTTCAGTTCCAAATAGTTTCCATGGAGCGTGTCAAAAAGATTCTTCTGGATGATCCCTTCGCCATTCTTGAACCCAATGATGTATCGGCCATATGGATCAAACTTCGGATTCATGATCCGCTGCGAGAACTGCTTGATGCTGTCATCTCCGCTGCCTTTGTAAACGCTGTCCAGATAGAACTCATGATCCAGGTTGCTGTAATAAATGTGGATCTTGAACAGATCTAGCTTCGAGGCTCCGATATCGTCTACGCTTACCGTCCCAAGCGCCGCTTGCAACGAGTTGCGGTTTACGGGATCCGCATTGGCTTGCGACGCTCCAGTGGAAGGAGTCAACTTGTTGTAGAGCTGGCGAGTTGCTGCATCGACGGCCATCGAAGGGTTCACAGCCTCAAGAATCATGTTTCCCAGGCTGTCATAGGAGTACGACGTCAGCAGGCCAATCCTCTTGCCCTGTAAGCCGGTCTTCTCAGATTGGTACACCAGCTGGTCGTGTTGGTACACGGAAGTTGTGATCTGTCCAACGCCGTCATTGCCAATGGATTCATAGAAAGGATTGATGCGGTACGTAGCGTAGCTGCGCGGCTTCTTGCCGTCTTCAAGATAGATGTACTGGGTGTCCGGGAACATGGAAAACCGGTACTGGTCTTCCTTGGGATCATAGACTCCATTGCCGTTGTCCAAAGTTGTGCGGACAGTGGTCTGTAGGTAGTTTGCCGTACCCTTGTCGAGTCCATCGTAGCTGTATTCCCATGACTCGCTGGCTCCACCACCAACCGGTCCAGCATGTTGAACTTTCTTGCGGATATTGCCATCAGCCGTGGATTTCAGCTTCGCCGCATCAAAGGTGTATTCTGCCACGGAACCATTTGGATAGGTCTGCCGCACAAGGTTTCCATCCTGGTATTCAAGGCTGGTCACCAGGTCTGTTCCACCAGGGTTGCTCTCCGTGATGGACGTGACCATGTCCACCGTGTCATTGCCGGCCCTGTGCGCAGTATTGATCGGATTGATCAGATCGCTATACTCCATGCGAATGAGCTTGCCATCGTCAAAGTTATGGGGAGCGAACGTAAAGGTCTTTTGGGAAATGGTGGTTGAGCCATCCAACGTCGTGACAGTTTCACTTGCAGGGCGACCACCGGAAGATGTCCGCGAAATCTGGACGCTTCTGGGATCGGCATTGACATAGTCCATCCCTATGCTCACGATCTGGTGATCGCTGCCACGGTTTACGACAATGCTGTCTCCCTGATAGTCATGGAACGAGGAGGGCAAAGCCCAGTAGAGCTCAAATGGATCGTTGTAATTTTTTGTTAGTTGAGTTTCTACGCCTTTGTCAGCACCTACTCCGAATTTTGCATAGGTTCCATCGGGCTTCTTCACGAGATAGAAATCCTCGGCATCGTTGAAAAGCTTGCCACGCACCTGTTCCAGTTGCTGTGCATACGCCGCATAGTCAACCACATCTTTGCCCGTTGAGTCCTGGTGTGTGTTCAGCGCACGAATGGAATCCAATGAAGCGGCGCGGTCGGACTGGAATTGCGGATTATCCACGTAATAAATGATCGTATGATTCTTTGCCGAAAGCGGTGTGTATGCGTAATAACGAGCTCCATCACGCTCTGTGTAGTTGCCCCTGTTGAGAACAAACTGTTCCGCACCGCCGGTCTCATTGATCAGCCACATCTCAGCCATCGGGTGCAAGGACTTGGGTTTGGCGAACCCTCCTCCGTCTACATGGCCGAAGACATTGGACGGACTTGAGAGTTCCTCCTGGTACTTGATTCCCACCATGCCCATGTAGCCATTCACCGCCATGCCCCAGGGCGCAGGCTCAAACTCGCCAAGGTCGTAACGCATCGATTCCATTTCCAGCATCTGCCAGGTAAGCACGGCGAGATCAACCACTATCGCTGTGGTAATCGTGACAGGGTCGGGACTTTCAGTGGCAACAATGGTCGCCGCCATCGCAAATGTTTCCCCGACAAGCACGGCGGGAGCATTGGGGGCATTTGGATCCCATTCTGTCAAAAAAATCACATAGTTCAATACGGCAAATGCATATGACAGGTTCTTCGCCGCAGCGTCAACGGCGGCTTTATTAGTGAGCCCAAATGTTTGTACAGCCTGGTTGTTTTGAAGCAATCCCATCGCAAGCGCAGATGATGCCGCAGAATAGAAATGCGGATCCTTGAAGGTCTCGTCCACTCCATTGTTCAGGAATGCGCCAACCAAGTAGAACGATTCGCCACCTACGCCAACCCAAGAGCCAAATTTGTCCGTAGTAACTTGTTTATCCGCAACCTTTTTGACATCGTTGGCGGTTTGATTGGCCACGCTGACCAGATTGTTGATCTGCGATGCGTAGCTGAACGCCATGTTGCCAATCCCATACCAGTTGAACGGAAGCGCCAGCGCACTGGCAACGCTGTAATTCTTTCCATGCACAAAACCTCCCACGGTCCTTGGCATGAACCATGATCCATTGGGCGGGTCAATATCCTTTAAACGAATGTCCTGTGTCTTCTTTTGGCAGCCATGATTAAGGAAATCATTGACCACGGCAGCTTGGGCACCGTCAGTAGTCAGATATTTCCAGTCTCCTGCATGTTTCAAGTTACAGAAGATGGAGCGATCCTCAAAAACGCTATCGCCCATCGCATGGCTGAAATTCAGGTCGTACTGGAACACGACTTGGGGGTCGCGCCAATGGCTGTTGAAACTGCGGACCAGGCGCAGACTCAGGTCCGGCCGGTCGATCTCGGCAGCGACCTCGGTCAAGACCAGGTTGCCGTTCGCATTCGAGACGACCTCGTTGGGGCCAAGCTGCTTGTAGGTATGGCTCGAAGTGAGTCCCTGCTCGTTGTGGCGAAGGACACTGGCCCCCACGCCCACCTGAAGCAAAAAGAGCCATGCCAAGAACGATTTCATTGTTGTGTTCATCTGAGTTTCCATCTATCGCGTCCGCACTAAAAACAATTCCCGGCTCCATGGAATGATCCTGGTCGGCATCGGAGGCTGGGACGCAGGCAGCGTACCTAGCCCCGTTGCGCAGCCACCCCAGACATCGACAACTGGAGAACTCCTATAGAGCGTCCCTGGGCTGAGGACACTGTCCCGCACCATGATCCGGATTGCATACACGTCATCGCTCATTCCGCTCAGGCCCGGCAGCTGGTTTGCCTTCACAAGCTGCGGCGCAATGTCGAACGCGCCGTTGTCGGAACTGCCGGACACCTTCGCGCCGGAAGCGCACGTGTCAAGCCGGACCAGCTGCAGAAGCAGGCTCGTGTCCGAGACCGCAAAGCCACGGTTCGCAATGTCGAACGTGTAATGGATTCCGGTCGAATTCAGGCTGGCGTGAGCCTCTGCCTCAAGCAGCTTCAGGTCCGCAAGCAAAGGAGGATCACCGGACCACCAGTCGCTGAGGAATCCATCGGTCCTGATCGGCAGGCTGTTGCCCGTCACAAATCCGAACGGCTTTACATTGACGGTATCATACACGGCATCGCTCTCGCCAGTAATGACCCAGCGCAAGGTATCAGGAAGCGCGAATGGAACCTTGAAGCCAAGCTCCACCACCGTTCCTGGTTCCGCAATCCGGCCATCGGCAAGCAGCTGGCGTCCGGCGCCCACCGGACGGGTCCAGAGCAGGTTGGCCTGGTTCGCCATGCCATTCACTGTCGTCGCAGAAGCACCACATCCCTTCGATACGTCAGTCACCCATCCAACCGTCGTGGTGTACCGCTGTTCCTGGACACAGACGGAACTGTCCACGTCCGTGGAATCCACGATCTTCCAGGCAATCCGGTAATCGAATCCGACGAGCGCATTCCCTGCAACCCCTGAGGCTTCCCTGCCCGTGGCCGCATTCTTGTCGCTGTCGAAGTAGAGGTAGTTCCAGGCACCGCGGCCCGTGTAGTTCTCGTAGGAATGCACCATGGCATGGAGCCATGTTCCATCCGTTTCCGAGGACTGCGCCATGTACACGGCACCAAAGTCGGCACCCTGTGCCAGACGGTCACCCTTCGCGTCTTCCCAGGTCTGCTTGGCGTCGGTCTTGACATGGACCGTGACCGTCGTGGTGTTGCCGCTCATGTCGGTTCCCACAATGACGATCTCCTTCGCGGACTTGAGCACGGGCACATTGAGAATAAGGCCACTACGGCTATGGTTGATTGCCGTGCGCATGGAATCGGCAAGGGCCACGGCATTCGTGGGCTGGATGTATGGATCAAGGGTCTTTGGATCAACCGAAATGCCATTGATGCTCATCGTATACGCCACAGGGGACTCGTCCACACCGAAGACGACTAGCTGGAGCGTGTCCATGGTCGCCATGAGGGTCGTCTCCCAGTTGCCGCTCGACTGCCCAAGGCGCTCAGCATAACGGCTATCGGGAACTGGATAGCCTTCGCTGCCGTCGTCATTCTGGCTGTGGGCATGTGCCGTATCCAGCGTATGGACATAGAGCGGGGTATTGGCGACATAGTCCACAGGGAGCTTCCAGCCCGCATGCAGGCTGTCCGCAAGGTTTGCGGTGGTCTTGAATACGCCAACCTGTGGGGCAAGCGTGTCCCGCACAATTTCGGCATAAGCCGTATCCGCATTCCCTGCTGCATCAAGCACGCGTAGCATGCAAAGCCCTTCGGGCAGCACTGCGCTGGAAGTCAAGACTCCAGTTGCCTTGGCCTTCTGCGCGACGGGGATCTCGGAAACGAGCTTGCCGGCCTCATCAAGCACTTGCACCCTTGCAACGCCGTCGTTGTCCGTCGCAGACCACTGGAAGCTGTTCGCACCCTTTCCGACATAGTACCGCACCGCCAGATCCAACATCAACGAATCCTTGTGCGCAACCGCGTCAAGCTTCGAGGACGAATCTACGGCAAGCACCGGCGAGGTGATTGTCCATGCGGCAACCTTGGGTGCGACGCGGTCAATCTGGATCTTCGCCGTCAGAAGGCTGTCATTGCCGAACTTGTCAACCGCGTGCAATGCGACCAGCAGCGTATCGTAATCCCCGAAGGAACCAGAAGTTGCAAGCTGCTTCTTGAACAGGTTGACTGCGCCTGCTCCGGGAAGAGAATCGTGCGAGGAGTACACGACATTTCCACCCTTGGTCGTCACGGTCAGGCCAAACGAGACCGGCCCCAAAGAAGAATCGGAGACTGAACCGGCAAAGTAGCTAGGCAAGGTTCCTGACTTCCCAGAATATGGACGCTCAAGCCATCCAGCCAACGTGCTGTCAAGGCGCACTGCAGGCTTCACCTGGTCGGCAACAAGGAACGGAACCGACGTTGCGTTGTTGGCCACGTTCTTCTCGTCGATCCAGAAAGTATCGGGCGCGGCTCCACTTGAATCCACGATTGGATAACGGAGCGGAAGCACCTTAACCTTCAGCGAATGCTTTTCATACTGGGCTGTCGAAGAGATCGGCATATTGACGGTAACTGTTGCTGGAACGCCCTTCGCGACATGAAGTCCCGAGACGGTATCCACGTACCCGCCGTTTAGTGAATCGCTGACCACTACCCGGATCGTATCAAAGACGTTGTTTCCGTAGTAATTGACCTTGGCATGCACGGTCAAAGAACTGCCACGATAAATATGGGGTGCGCTAGAATCGATTGAAACCGAAGCCAGACGCAAGTCTTCAGCGAAATAATACTGCCAGACATTCGTGGCCAAGTCATGCGCGAGCTGCGGTGTGGGAATCACGCTTGCGGGAACATTGAACGGATAGATGCTCATCACCGAACCGTTGCTGTCGCTGTCGGCATGCTTCAGGCCATAGTAGAAGGAATGCAGCCATCCAGGCGCTCCCTGGATCGGAATCACCAGGCCACCCAGCGAATCCAGCAGACCCTTGCGCAGCGCACTGTAAGGAACGGTGGAATTTCCCGAGGCGTTCCACCAGGTCAGGTTCGCGAGCTGGCTTGAGTCAGCCGAGAGCACGGCGCTTGCCTTTACGTCGGCAGCAAGCATCGACGGGAACTTGGAGAGCGGATAAGGCGACACACCATAAATACCAAGCATGCGTCCATCCGCGACATTCAGACTGCCATTCGCATGGTAGTACGCCAACGGAAGAGCACCAAAGAAGACAGCGTTTCCGCCCGCCTGCACAAACGGCGTCACGAAGTCAGCCTCTGGTCCGCCATAGATGTTGCTTGGCAGCACGTTGTCAAGGAACAGGGCGACGCCATCGGGCTTATAGGACATGTAGTCAAGGCATCCGACAGAGTCCATGCTGCGCGCAGAATGGACATTGAGGGCGGCAAGCGAGTCTATGAGCGCAGACACGAACGCATCCGTGACCGGGCTTCCCTGGCCACGGCAAAGGGCAACCTGCGGAAGCCGCTTGAGGTAAACCGAGTCCGACTGCATAAACGTACTGGCTCCACCGACAATGGTCGACTGCAGCCAAAGCTGGATCAGGTACGTGCCCTCGTCCATCAGCATTCCCGCAAGGTTACGGCCATTCCAGCGAACGGAATTCTGGCCAGCCGACACGGCGAACACCGTGTCAATTGGCTTGCCTGGGCCCACCACATGGAGACGCACCTTGCCGGAAGCATTCGCCGTAAAGACAAAACCAGCACTAGTCGCCAAGCGAGTTCCGCCAATGTCAGGGCGGTTGTCCGGGTAGTCAGGATAGATCGTATCCTTGGGCACGAACGTGACACCACTCAACTTGAGATCTGTGCCAGCAATCGCAAGCGTAACGACTGA
>Ga0302287_10001160_pt1 | contig 10767 bp, 10 predicted proteins | sample III_Fen_E2_4_FD_200452 | JGI IMG/M metagenome (GOLD analysis project Ga0302287, IMG submission 200452) | Peat permafrost microbial communities from Stordalen Mire near Abisko, Sweden - III_Fen_E2_4 | ecosystem: Environmental > Terrestrial > Soil > Wetlands > Permafrost | place: Sweden: Abisko...
TGTACGTGCAGGCGACCAGCGGGACGACCTTCCCGCTGCTGCAGCGCGTGCTGGTGTCCTTCGGTGACCAGATCGGCTTCGCCGAGACGCTCGACGAGGCGCTCAACCAGGTGTTCGGCGGCGACTCCGGGGCCGACGCCGGCGACGCCGGCACGGGTGGGGGCACCGGCACGCCGACGCCGACGCCCACCCCCACGCCGGGCCCGACGTCGACCGCGTCCCCGACCCCGACCCCGGCGCCGACCGGCACGGAGGCCGGCGTCCGGGCCGACCTGCAGGCCGCGCTCGCCGACGCGAACCAGGCCATCAAGGACGGTCAGGCCGCACTGGCCAACAACGACTTCGCGGCCTATGGCGAGGCGCAGGCGCGCCTCGACGCGGCGATCCAGGCGGCCCTCGACGCGGAGGCACGGCTGGACGCCCAGGGCTGACGGTTCAAGCCCGGGGCTGGCGGTTCAGTCCCGGGCGGGGGTCCGGCCGACGAAGTGGTCCATGGTGCGGTTGATGCCGAGGACGTCGGCCACCGCGTCGAAGGCGGCCACGGGGAGCGCGCGCAGCGGTGCCAGCGTGTTCACCAGCGGCGGCAGCAGCAGCTGACGCCGCCCGGACTCGATGCCGGCCACCACGCGCTCTCCCACGTCGCCCTCGTGCAGGATCGGCAGCAGCAGCGGGAACCGGGTGCGCACGCCGGCGAACATGCCGGTGTCGATGTAGTAGGTGGCGACCAGCAGGGTGGCGACGTGCGAGCCCTCGGCGCGCAGCTCGGCGCGCAACGACTCGGTGAACCCGACGGCCGCGAACTTGCTCGCCGAGTAGTCGGTCTGCCGGGCGACGCCGATCAGCCCGGCGGCGCTGGCCACCGTGACGACGAGGCCGCGGTCGCGCGCCAGCATCCCGGGCAGCAGGGCACGCGTGGTCCAGTACAGGGCGAGGGTGTTCACCTCGAACGTGCGCCGGATGGCGCTCGGGTCGGAGTCGAGCAGGCGTCGACCGGTGACCACGCCCGCGTTGTTGACCAGCACGTCCACCGGTCCGGCGCGATCGGCCGCCGCCGCGACGGCGGCCTCGTCGGTGACGTCGACCACCTCGTGGTCGGCCTGCCGCCCGTGGGCCCGGATGTCGTCGCGCACGCTCCGTGCGGCGGCCTCGTCGCGGTCCCAGAGGACCACCCGCGCACCTCGTCGGGCGCTACGCAGGGCGATCTGGCGCCCCAGCCCGCTGCCACCCCCGGTGACCAGCACCGTCGCGCCCGCCAACCGCACCCCGCGTGCCATGTCGCTCCTTCTCAGTCCCTCAGGCCGCGCCGGCGGAGCACCTCGACCAGCAGGTCGGCCCGGTCGCTGATCAGCCCGTCGACGCCGATGTCGAGCAGTCGGTCCATCGTCGCAGGGTCGTTGACGGTCCACACGTGGACGGCCAGCCCGGCGCGGTGCGCCTGCGCGACGGTGCGCGCGTCGACCACCCGCACCAGGCCGGCCCGTTCCGGTATCTGGAGGCAGTCGACCTGGCGCGCGACGCCGCGCGCCGGCCGGCCCAGTCGCGCCGCGGCGAGGAACCGCGCCGCCTCGCCGGTCGCCGCCGAGGTCACCACCGGCCGGGACAGCAGGGCGAGCGTCGCGCGGCGCCGTGCCCTGGAGAACGAGCCGATGCACACCCGGTCGTGCGCGCGGGTGCGTTCGATCACCGCCGCCACCGGCGCCGCCGCGGCGGCCTCCTTGACGTCGATGTTCACCCGCAGGTCGGGCCACGCGGCGAGCAGGTCCTCCAGCAGCGGCACGGGCTCGACGCCGCCGATCCGGGCGCGGCGCACCTCTCGCCACGGCAGGTCGCGCACGCGGCCCTGGCCGTCCGTCGTGCGGTCCAGCGCGTCGTCGTGCAGCGCCACGGCGATGCCGTCGCTGGTGGCGTGCGCGTCGGTCTCCACGTAGTGCAGGCCGAGATCGACCGCCGCGCTGAACGCGGCCATGGAGTTCTCCAGGCCGTCGAGGGAGAACCCGCGGTGGGCCATCGCGACGACGCCGTCGGGCGCGTCGAGGTAGCCGCTCATCGCCCGGCGCGGCGGGGGCCGCCGGCGCCACCGTCGCGCGCCCGGGCGGCGAGGAACCGCGTGACCAGCCGCAGGTAGGCCTCGCGCGGACGGTCCGCGGACAGCGTCAGGTCGTGCACCGCGCCCGCGACGGCGTGCACGGTGACGTCCCGGCCGAGGCCGGGGGCCAGCCGCGCCACCGCGCGCACGTCCACCACGGTGTCCTGGCGGTCCAGGTCGGGGTTGTCGGGAAGGTCCGGGCCGCAGGTGGCGGCGTGCCCGACGAGCACCGGGCAGCTGATGTCCAGCCCGCGGGCCGCCCGGGCCTGCCCAGCGCGCACCGCGGTGAACCAGCCCGCGCGCACCGGCAGCCCGGCGGGCCGCTTGAGCGTGGTGTCGAAGGTCCACCGGCCGCCGTTCGCGGCCAGCTGGGCGCGGGCGTAGTACGAGGGCCGGTCCTGGACGATCCGCAGCGGGGCACGGCTGGCCAGCACCCGCAGGTACGGGTCGCCGACCACCGGCGGCACCCGGGCGTTGGACAGGAACGGTCCGTCGAGCACCAGGGCGTCGGGACCGCCCCGGTGCCGGTGGGCGTGCGACCACAGGGCGGCCACCAGCCCTCCCGTGGAGTGGGCGTGCACCACCAGCGGCACCCCGGGATGCAGCGCGCGGGCCACGCGCACGGCGTCGCCCAGGTCGGTGGCCTGCTCGTGCAGGTCGTCCTGGTAGTGGGGCACCTCGTCGGACCGCAGCGAGCGGCCCGCCCGGCGCGCGTCGAGGGCGATGAACGCCCAGCCGGCGTCCTCCACCGCCCGGGCCAGGTGGGCGTGGAAGAAGTAGTCGTTGTAGCCGTGCAGGTGCACGACGACGCCGCGCGCCGCCGGGTCGAGCTGCGGCCGGCGGACCAGCGTCAGCACCGGGTCCGGCCGGCCGGCGGCCGCCGAGGCGACGGGCCGACCCGGGCCGGGAGCACCGGCCGGCAGCCACGCGGCGACGAAGCCGTCGAGCAGCTCGTCGTCCGCCCAGCGCAGGGCGGCCGGGGTCGGCCGGGCCGACGTCACGCTCGTCACGGTCGTCATCCGAGGTCACCGACCGGCGTGCCGTCGACCGGGACCAGGGCGGGATCGGCCACGTCCCGGCGCCCGTGCACGCCGAGCCCACGCGGGAACCGCACCGGCAGGAACAGCGCGAGACCGGCGGCCAGCACCACCACGATGCCCAGGATGCCCCAGTACTGGGCGCCGCCCCACCCGACGGCCAGGGAGAAGGCCAGCGGTGCGATGAACATCGCCGCCCTGCCGGTGGTGGCGTACAGGCCGAACGCCTCCGCCTCGCGCCCGGGGTCCGTCAACCGGGCGAGCAGGGCGCGGCTGGCGGACTGTGCCGGCCCGACGCACGCCGACAGCACCAGCGCCGCCACCCAGAACACCGTCTTGCCCCGGTCGTGCAGCACGAACACCGCCGTCGCGGCCGCGACCAGCACCGACAGCGAGACGACGATCACCGACCGCGGGCCGAACCGGTCGTCCAGCCAGCCGGCGGCGATGGTGAACACGCCGGCGACGACGTTCGCCGCGATGGCGAACATGATCACCTCCGACGTGGAGAAGCCGAAGGTGCCGGAGGCCAGCACGGCGCCGAAGGTGAAGACGCCGGCCAGCCCGTCGCGGTACACGGCGGCGGCGATCAGGTAGGCCAGGGTCGACCGGCGGGTGCGCCACAGCGTCGTGATGTCGTGGCCGAGCTTGCGATAGGCACCGACGACGCCGAGCGGCATCGGCTCGCGCCGGCCGGTCTCGTGCACGCCGAAGAGCACGGGGAGCGCGAACACCGCCATCCAGAGCGTCGCGACGATCACCGAGGCGCGGATGTCCCAGCCGTCGGTCGCGGTGACGCCGAACCAGCCGACGTCGGGGTTGATGAAGCCGATGAACAGCACGAGGAGCAGCACGATCCCGCCGACGTAGCCGGCACCCCAGCCGATCCCGCTCACTCGGCCGATCGTCGTCGGGGTGGTGATCTGCAGCAGCAGCGCGTTGTACGCGACGGACGCCAGCTCGAAGAACACGGTGCCGATCGCGAGCAGCGTGACGCCGAGCAGCACGGCGTGCGACCGGCCGCCCTCGGTGGGCTGCACCAGGACCATGCCCGCCATCGCCGCCACCACCACCGCGGTGTTCACGCCCAGCCAGATCTTGCGTCGGCCCGAGGCGTCGGACAGGGCGCCGAGCGCCGGCGCCATCAGCGCGACGAGCACCCCGGCGATCGACAGCGCCCAGCCCAGCCACTGGGTGTGCGCCGCGATGGTGGCGTCCTCGTTCGCGCCCGGCTCGACGAAGGACGACGAGGTGATCCACACCGTGAAGACGAAGGTGGTCACCACGGCGTTGAACGCGGCGCCGCCCCAGTCCCAGGCGGCCCAGGCGATCACGGGGCCCCGCGGCATGCGCGCGGACGGGGTGCGGACGGCGCCGTCGGAGGTCACCTGCGGATCGTACGGCCGGGCGGTCCGCGGGTGAACCACCTGGGCAGCGGCCGGCTCCCGGTCCGTCAGGAGGAGTGCGTGGCGGCGGCCGCCAGCGCGGTCACGTAGTCCTCCAGGCCCCACGTCAGGGACAGCGCGGTCGGTGGCGACATCGCGGAGATCAGCTGGTCGCCGACGATCATCGCGACGGCGCCGCGGGCCACCGCGGGGATCGCCTGCGCGTAGTGCTGTGCCAGGAAGGCGTCGGCGTCCGCCTGCGTGCTCGCGTAGGCGACGACGAGGTCCGCGTCCAGCCGGTCCGTCTGCTCGTAGGAGAGGGTGAAGAAGAACGTCGACGCGGCGCCCGCGCCCAGCGCGTCCACGGACGGCGCGCCGACCAGGCCGAGGTCCAGCAGGAACGCGACGCGCGAGTCGTCGGGCCGGTAGACGTAGAAGGTGCCGGCGGTGTCCCACACCGCGGCGACGCTCAGTCCGGCCAGCTCGGGCTGGGCCTCCGCCGCGTCGGCCACCGTGGCGTCGAGGCCCGCAACGAGGTCGTCGGCCTGCGGGGCCAGTCCCAGCGACGTGCCGACGATGGTGATCACGTCGCGCCACGGCGTGGTCCACGCCGCCTCCGGGTACACCACGGTCGGCGCGATCTGGGCCAGCAGCGCGTACTGCTCGGCGGTCACCCCGGAGTAGGGCGCGAGGATGAGGTCGGGGGACAGCGCGGCGATGTCCTCGTAGGCGGGCTCCTCGACGGTGGCGGGCAGCAGGGTCGGGGTGGCGCCGAGCTCGTCGAGCCGGGCGTTCACCCACGGCAGCACGCCGTTGTCGTCCACCGCGTAGGTCTGCTTCTCGATGCCCACGGGGACCACGCCGAGTGCCAGCGCGGCCTCGGTCGACCCCCAGCCGAGCGTGACGACCCGCTCCGGGCGGGTCTCGACGGTCGTCGAGCCGAAGGCGTGGTCCATCGTCACCGGCTGCCAGTCGGCGCCGGCCGACGAGCCGGTGGTGGTCCCGGTGCTCGGTGCGGGCGCGCCGCCCGTGCCCGACGTGCAGGCGGACAGGGCGAGGGCCGCCACGGCGACGACGGACGCCAGGGCGAGGGAACGGCGAGGGCGCACGGAGAACTCCAGGACGTCGGACCGGTGGGGTAAGGAAAGGCTACCCTAAGTCCCGAGCGACGAGAGATGGCGTCCGGTGGTGCCGTCCGACCGGAACCACCATCGGGGTGCCGGTCACGGGGTCGCCGACCACGCGCGCGGTCAGGCCGAACGCGGACGCGACGAGCTCCGCGGTGAGCACGTCGGCCGGGTCCCCGGCGGCGACCAGCCGGCCGTCGGCCAGCACGACGAGGTGGTCGGCGTACCGCGCGGCGAGGTTGAGGTCGTGCAGCACCATCACCACGGTGGTGCCACGCTGCCGGTTGAGGTCGGTCAGCAGGTCGAGCACCTCGATCTGGTGCGTCACGTCGAGGAACGTCGTCGGCTCGTCCAGCAGCAGCACGTCCGGGTCCTGGGCCAGGGCCATCGCGAGCCACACCCGCTGTCGCTGCCCGCCGGACAGCTCGTCCACGCGCCGGGCGGCCAGGTCGGCGGTACCGGTGGCGGCCAGCGCGTCGCCCACCACCTGGTCGTCGGTCGAGGTCCAGCGCCGGAACCAGCCCTGGTGCGGGTAGCGTCCGCGCCCGACGAGGTCGGCCACGGTGATGCCGTCGGGCGCGACGGGGCTCTGCGGCAGGATGCCGATGAGCTCGGCCACCTGCCGTGACGGCAGCCGGTGCACGGGGTGGCCGTCCAGCAGCACCTGACCGGCGTGCGGGCGCAGCAGCCGGGCCAGGCCGCGCAGCAGCGTGGACTTCCCGCAGCCGTTCGGGCCGACGACCGCGGTGATCAGGCCGGGCGGGATCGCAAGGTCCAGGTCGTGCACCACGACGCGGTCGTCGTAGGCCAGGTCGAGGCCGACCGTCCGCAGGTCGTGGCTGCGCGGGTGCGGGTCGTGGCCGCGCGGCTGCCGGCCGTCAGGCCCGGACCGTTCGCCCGTCGGTCGCCCGCTCATGCGCCATGCCCCTTCCGGTTCAGGGTGGCCAGCAGCCACAGCAGGTACGGCGCTCCGACGAGCCCGGTGACGATGCCGACCGGTACCTCGAGCGACCCGAGCCCGTGCTGGGCGACGAGCTCGGCGAGCACCACGACCACGGCGCCGACCAGGGCGGACGCCGGCAGCGCCGGCCCGGTGCCGGGTAGCAGCCGGCGGGCGATGGGCCCCGACACGAACGCGACGAAGGCGATCGGGCCGACCTGCGACGTCGCGACGGCCGCCAGCGCCACACCGACGGCCAGCACGCCCAGCCGCGCCAGGTCCGGGCGCACGCCCAGGCCGCCGGCCAGGTCGTCGCCCAGCTCGAGGGCCCGCAGCCGGTGCGCGGCGACCGCGACGGCGGGCGCGAGCACCACCAGCGCCCCGGCGAGCAGGCCCACCGCGGACCAGCGCGGCGTGCCGATCGAGCCGACGGTCCAGACGAGCACCGCGCGGACCTCGTCGACCGCGGCCCGGGTGAGCAGGTAGCCGAGCCCGGAGGAGACGGCGAACGCCAGCGACACCCCGACGAGGACGAAGCGGTAGCCCGACACGCCGCCGCGCCAGGACAGCAGGTAGATCGCGGCCGCGACGGTCAGCGCTCCGCCGAACGCCGCCGCCGAGACGGCCGCCCCGGACACGCCGAGCACGAGGATGGCCCACGCCGCCGCGAGCGATGCGCCGCCGCTGATGCCCAGCACGTCAGGGCTGGCCAGCGGGTTGCGCAGCACGGTCTGGAACAGGGTGCCCGACAGGCCGAACGCCACCCCGGCCAGCACGGACATCGCCACCCGCGGCAGGCGCAGCGTGCCCACGACGAACGACTCCTCGCCGCCGGGCAGGCCGAGCAGCGCGCCCAGGTGGCCGAGCACCTCGCCGGTCAGGCCTCCCCACGTCAGGCTGGCCCCGACGGCGACGAGCAGCAGGAGGACGAGCGCGCCCAGCACGCGTCGCGTGCGGCGTCGGCCGGCCCGTCGCGCGGCGGCCGGCGCACCGGAGGCCGCGTGCGCCGACGAGGACCCCGACGAGCGCGCCGACCCGGGGCTGACGTCCGGTCCCGACGCCCCCGGCGAGAGCAGGGCGGCGCTCACAGCCCGGCCAGCTTCGCCCGGCGGACCATCGCGATCATCACCGGCGCCCCGACCAGGGCGACGACCAGACCGGCCTCCAGCTCCCCCGGCCGCACGACGAGGCGCCCGACGACATCGGCCGAGAGCAGCACCGCCGGCCCGATCAGCACCGACCCCGCCAGCAGCGCGCGGTACGACGGCCCGACGAACGGCCGCAGCGCGTGCGGCACGACGAGCCCGACGAAGGCGATCGGCCCGGCCAGGGCGGTCGCGCCGCCCGCGAGCAGCACCACCGCGACGGCCACCAGCGCGCGGGTGCGCCCCAGGCGCTGGCCGAGGCTCCGCGCGAGGTCGTCGCCCAGCGACAGCAGGTCGAGCGAGCGCCCGCACACCGCCGCCAGCAGGGCTCCGACCAGCAGGAACGGTGCTACGGCCAGCAGCGCGGTCGCACCGTCGCCGGTGCCGCGGCCGGCCAGCGAGCCGACCTGCCAGAACCGGAAGCTGGTGGTCGCCGCGGTGTCGGTGAGGAGCACCAGGGTCACCACGGACGTCAGCCCGGCGGACAGTGCGGTGCCCGCCAGCACCAGCTTGACGGGCGTGGCGCCCTCCCGGCCGATGGCGCCGACGCCGTACACCAGCGCCGCCGCGGCGGCGGCCCCCGCGAACGCGAACCACACGAACCCCGCGGGCGCCGTGACGCCGAGCACCGCGATGGCGAGCACCACGGCGACGGACGCGCCCGCGTTGACACCGAGCAGGCCGGGGTCGGCCAGCGGGTTGCGCGTCACGCCCTGCATGAGGGTGCCGGCCAGTCCGAGCGCCGCGCCGACCACGAGTCCCAGCACGGTGCGCGGCAGCCGCTGGTCGAGCACCACCGAGTGGTCGACATCGCCCGGCACCCGGTGCGCGAGCGCGTCCAGCACGGTGGCGAGGGGGATGGGACGCGCGCCCAGCGCGAGGCTGGCGGCGACGGCAAGCAGCAGCAGCCCCGCCGCGACGAGGAGCGTCACCAGGAGGCGTCGCCGGACGGCGCCGCGCACTGACGTGCGGCCGGCGCCGAGCCCGGCGACCGCCGCCGCGGGTGAGGTAAGCATTACCTCAGTAAACCATCGCCGGTCGGGGCGGGAATCGCCTGCCATCGGCTGCGGTTACCTCTGGCGTGACCCTCGACGAGATCCCGCTCACCACCATCGACGGAACGACGACGACGCTCGCCGCCTACGCCGGCCAGGTCAAGCTCATCGTCAACGTCGCCTCCCGGTGCGGCCTCGCGCCGCAGTACGAGAAGCTCGAGGCGCTGCAACGCGCCTACGCCGACCGCGGCTTCACCGTGCTCGGCTTCCCGAGCAACCAGTTCCTCCAGGAGCTCGGCTCCGAGGACGCGATCGGGCAGTACTGCTCGACGACGTGGGGCGTGACGTTCCCGATGTTCGCGCGGGTTCACGTCAACGGACGGTTGCGGCACCCGCTGTACGCCGAGCTGGTCAAGGCGCCGGACGCCCGCGGCAAGGCCGGCCGGGTGACCTGGAACTTCGAGAAGTTCCTCGTCATGCCGGACGGACGGGTGCACCGGTTCCGTCCGACCACGCAGCCCGACGCACCCGAGATCCTCGGACTCATCGAGGCCGCCCTCCCCGTGCACTGACCGGCGCCTGGTCGGCCGCGGCCGACCGGCCCACCCAGTCGGCCGGTCGTCGTACAGCCGCCCGGGGGTGAAGGGTTGTGCGCGCTGAGCGAGCGCAACCCTTCACACCACGGGCGTTCAGCCGTCGGGTGCGCTGCGAGCGGGGTCGTGCCCCTGGCCGGCCGGGTCGTGCCCCTGGCCTCGCCGTTCACCCTCCGACGCGGCAGGATGGAACCGTCGAGGAGGACGTGATGGACCAGCACGTGGTGGTCGGGTACGACGGTTCCCCCGAGTCCGTGAGCGCGGTGCGGTGGGCGGCCCGCTCGGCGGCGCGGCTGGGCCGACCGCTGGACGTGGTGCACGTCTGGGGACTGGCCGGGCAGCTCGACCTGCCGCCGCGCGGTGAGGCGTCGGAGTACGTGCGCCAGGGTGCGCAGGAGGTCGCCGACGAGGGCGCAGCTCTCGCCCGCGAGGCGGTGCCCGACCTGCCGGTGACCGCGGTGCTGGAGGACGGCGCCCCGGCCGCCGCGCTGGTGGCGCACTCGCGCGACGCCACGCTGCTGGTGCTGGGCCGGCACGGCGCAGGACGGCTGTCCGGTGCGGTGCTCGGATCGGTGTCGCTGGGAGCGGTGCACCACGCGCTGTGCCCGGTCGTCGTCGTGCCCAGGGCGGAGGACGACCACCGACCGGCCCAGGGCTCGGTGGTGGTCGGCGTGGACGGCTCGGCGGGGGCGTTGGGTGCGCTCGACGCGGCCGGCCGTTACGCCACCAACACCGGCTCCGCGCTCACCGTGGTCAGTGCCTGGGAGGCTCCCGCGAAGAGCCGCACCATGAGCTACTGGCTGCGCGCCTACCCGGACGCCTCGCCCGGTGAGCTGGCCCTGCAGGCCGCGGAGGATGCCCAGGCGCCCGCGCGGACCTGGCTCGCGTCGACGTATCCGCACGTCACGGCAAGCTTCGCGGTCGACGAGGGCCGGCCGACCCACGTGCTCGCCCGGTACGCCGAGCACGCGGACCTGCTCGTCGTCGGCACCCGCGGCCGTGGCGGGCTGACCGGGCTGGTGCTCGGCTCGGTGAGCGGCTGGCTCGTCCAGCACGCCGCCTGCCCGGTGCTGGTGACGCGGGTGCCGGTGACCTGAGCCCCGCGGCCGGGCCACGGTCGGCGCGGTCGTCGGGATGGGCGGCGGGGTCTGCGACGTTGGGTGGTGCAGAGGTCCGGTGGGCTCGTCGCCCGGGCGGCCTTGGACGACACCGCCCAGACCCGGGAGAGCGATGAGCACCGACCTGACGACCGTCGTCGGTCGCGCACGCCACCGGCTCGCCGACCTGGGCCGGGATCGGCTGTCGGCAGCGCTGCTGCTCGCCGGCACCCTCGCCGCACTGGCCTGGGTGAACGTCGCGGCGCCCTCCTACCGGGCGTTCTGGGCGACACCGATCTCGGTGTCCGTCGGCGGCGGTTCCCTGGACCTCACCCTGCACGCGCTGGTCAACGACGCCCTGA
>Ga0302287_10001164_pt1 | contig 10735 bp, 8 predicted proteins | sample III_Fen_E2_4_FD_200452 | JGI IMG/M metagenome (GOLD analysis project Ga0302287, IMG submission 200452) | Peat permafrost microbial communities from Stordalen Mire near Abisko, Sweden - III_Fen_E2_4 | ecosystem: Environmental > Terrestrial > Soil > Wetlands > Permafrost | place: Sweden: Abisko...
GTTTGGGATTCTAGTTTCCGGGGTGTCTGTTTTTGCTGTAAAGCGGGCAGGATTATTAGTCATTGTTGGTAGGTGGCAATTGAAGTGAGTAGGAATTAAAAAATCAGCGGAGTTAACTACAGCAAAGAAATAAAGGCAGAACCCGAAGTAGACCTTTTATAAAGAACAACGAGCCAAAGCCTTAAAATAGCAGATTTACAGCTATTAACCGAGGTTATTCATACAAATTCATAACGTTCGCAAGCATCTAACTCCCATTCCGGTAGGTTTTGTGCCCGGATTCGAAGCCGTTACGGGTTGAGTTGCACTGATTACATTAGTATAATACCCTCTGCTGCCATTCGTAGGAACTTGCGTGCCGGACCAATAATAGCCGCGAGCTCCAATACCGCTCACAGCACCGGTAGATCCATTCACCACTCCATTGAGGTGTAATTTTAAGGCAGAAGCGTATCCAAGGTTTCCCGTGGTTAGCGACAGATTGGCTATCACATTAGTCCATTCGGTATTCGTAGGTAATCGCCAGTCTGGCCCGAATAACAATGTACAAGGATCGTTGACCGAAAGCCAGTCTGAAGACTCAGATATAGCAGTTATCCATGTAGTGGCAGGAGCGCGAACTGAGGCATTGTAGTAGTATCCCTGCAGGCGGTTAAATTGCCAGAACCATCCGGCCGAAGCATCAGTATTATCAGTAACAGAGGTAGCCTGAGTTGTAGCACCCAGGTTACGCGCTATCCAGCACTGGGTAGTGCCAGAATAGGCATTTTTATCTACCTCGTACATAATATCTACCGTACGAGGCGCTACTGACCCAGCTTTGTGATGAGCAGTAATAGTAACAGGACAGTAACCGGTGGCACAATCCTGCGCATGAATGACTGTACCTGCTACTGCAAAGATACAGATGACAAAAAAAAGCTTTCTCATTTTATTTACTGCCGGTTCATACGCTCTAAATCACTTAAATTATTAGTTCTGTGTGTGTGATTACCACCGCATCTCCTATCGGACAGGTCGCGAGCTGTCCCTACACAGCCTCTATTACATTTTACTTTATCCTCGCATCCCACGGATGTCTACTTTTTTTCAAAGGGGACGAACATTATCTTCTTAGTGTGAGGGGTGACTTGAAGTCACCCCCTCACTTGGGTAACACTTGGGTAAACCTCGCGCCGGTGTGTTGCTGCAGGCTACACCGATGTGTTGCTGCCAGCTGGTTACTGCGTTACTTCTTGTTCGCTAGTATACTCTTTCTCATAATTGAGGGCGAGCGTAACTGAGAAGTTTTCTTTTGTCTTAGTGAGAGGGTGACTTGGAGTCACCCCCTCACTTGGGTAAACTTACTTCGTATATATTATTGTTTACCTTAGGAGATACTTTAAGATAGCATAAGTCCGACTTTCCTGTATGGGAATCCTTTACGATTACAGACTCTACTCCTGCCTTAGTTGCAATTAGTGGATAATAGCAACTAAATTCTGTAGGGTTATTGTACACAGCTGCCGAAGCGGTGGTCAGATTATCGCTCTGGATAAGATTCAATTGAAAAGTAGCATCAAAAAGCCGGGATGACGTTGCCTTTACTGTAAAATGCAATTTCACACTATCTCCCACATGTATCTGTAACGTATCTCTTCCTTTTTGCATCAAAGTATCTCCCTGATTACGCATCGAAATGCCGGATATCGAAATTTCGGTTAAGATAGCAGAATCATTTGTTGATGTTGAACAGCTTGCAAAAGTTATTGCACACAATAATACCAATAATAGTTTTGTCATTTTTTTGTTTTTGTTATGTTATTAATTACGAGTTATATTTCAATGTTGTTTGGTTATGCACACAGAATATACAGATTTTACAGAGTGTCTTAGTAGTGAGAGGGTGACTTAGAGTCACCCCCTCACTTGGATAACAAATTAATATATCACTTACGTTTTCAATAGCTTGTTTTTGTATATTTATAAGTCCCATTATTGTATATCTATCCATATTAACTGTTTTTTCCTACACTATTCCTATAAGCTTCCTATAACGTTCCTATAAGCTTCCTATAAGGTAGCCCTATTAATGAGTATTTATGCATAAATAGGGTTCTTTTGCCTGTTGCTGCAGTGGGCCTGAATTAAAAAAAGCGGTGGTTACCTATCGCTTTCTTTTAATTAAAAAATATCAGTTAGCAAAGTTTTTTATACAACGAACAGGCATAGCCATGTTATGAGGGCCTATGGTCGAAACTGTATACGTCGCAGTCGCTGACGTTGCATTAAAAGTATAGTAATTCGTTCCATCTGAAGTAGATGAGTTAACCGTAGCATAGGTACAACTCCATAGTGCACCGGTTGTTTGTAAATAGCCGCATGTTAAGCAGGTCTTCCAGGTAGCGTATAAAGATGTTGGCGTATTCGATCCTATAGCAGCAGTCCATTCTGTTTTTGTAGGTATGCGCCAGCTGGATCCAAGCAGTATGGTACAAGGATCATTTGCCGCTGTCCAGGAGGTTCCGGTGGCTGCAGCTAAATTAAATGTGGCCAGATTCGATGAGATGGTGGATGCTGTCCAGCCCTTAGCCTTTCCAAACTGAAAAACCCAGCCGGTGCCGTTGGTATAATCGCTCACAGTGGTGGGGAGCGTGGTTACACCCAGGTTACGGTCCAGCAGGCAATAGCCCCCGGTGGCTGAGCCGAATGCGTTGGTACTGATTACGTTGTAAGTAATATCTGCCGATACGGGTGCTACAGCCCCTATCTTGTGGTGGGCGATAACGGTGGCAGGGCAGAAACCGGTAGAGCAATTCTGCGCATAGGCGGCTGTGCCGAAAGTGCTTAGTATGCTGATACACAAAAATAGTTTTCTCATTGTTATGCTGTTTTTAGTTTAACGTTAGTTCGATATAAGCGAATTTGCAATATACTGTCATCAAATTGTTTAGATGATAAATAAGGTTTTGCTTGGTAGCAACAGTTCATTCTACGAAGGTTTGATCTTATTTCTCTTTGCATTTAACCTTAGTAGAAAATCATGAATCCTTGCAGGATTCAAGTTGAATAGCCATCGGTGAAACCGGTGGATAATGAATAAAGTCGATATAGAACCCTGAAAGGGTTCAACTACACAAATTATATATTGAACCCCTTCGGGGTTCGCATGTATCATTTATTTTATACCACGGGTTGCAACCCGTGGCTATTTACATTGAATCCTGTCAGGACTCTTAAACCAAAACGCTTGGTTCTGAACAATTTGCTTATTCCGAATTCACGTTAATTTATTCTTGTCCGACACCTCAAACCCCTAAACGAGGGCCTATCGGCGCAATCGGTGGTTCATAATCTTTTTCTATAATTCTACCAATGGCTCGCAGCTATGGTTGCTATTAGGTGCGTAGCACCGAGCATAAATATCATTCTCTTTCTAAAAAATATCAGTTGGCAAAGTTTTTTATACAGCGCACCGGAAAACCAATGTTATAAGGTTCAGAATCAGTATTTATATACGTAGTTGTTGCATTTGCACCATAAATTGCACGACCACTTGCTGAACTCGAGAACGTAGATAACCAGTTAAAACTACTTCCACTACCTCCTTGAGTACCTACATCAGTTATATAACTATTTAAGCACATTTTCCAGGTGGTATAAAGAGTAGTAGGCGTACCGGTAGTAAACCCCACACCTTCGGTTTGCGTGGGTATTCGCCAACTGGATCCTAACAGTAGAGTACAAGGATCGTTGGCAGATGACCAGTTCGTTGATGGCGTAGCGTAAGCCACAGTATAGGTGCTTAAGCCTGCTGTGACTCCGGCAAGATTAGCCCAGCCTTTTTTTCTACCAAATTGGAAGTACCAGCCTGTTCCGTTGGTATAATCGCTCACGGAGGTGGGGAGCGTGGTTACGCCCAGATTACGATCCAGCAGGCAGTAGCCACCGCTGGCAGCTCCAAATGCTGTGGTGCTGATTACATTGTAAGTGATATCCCCTGTAACAGGGGATACAGCCCCTATCTTATGGTGCACAGTAATGGTGGCGGGGCAATAGCCGGTGGCGCAGGCCTGTGCATAGGCGGCTGTGCCGAAAGCGCTTAGTATGCTGATACACAAAAATAGTTTTCTCATTGTTATGCTGTTTTTAGTTTAACGTTAGTTCGATATAAGCGAATTTACAATGTACTATCATCAAATTGTTTAGATGATAAATAAGGTTTTGCTTGGTAGCAACAGTTCATTCTACGAAGGTTTGATCTTATTTCTCTTTGCATTTAACCTTAGTAAAAAATCATGAATCCTTACAGGATTCAAGTTGAATAACCATCGGTGAAACCGTTGGATAATGAATAAAGTTGATATAGAACCCTGAAAGGGTTCAACTACATAAATTTAGTAATCGGAAGAATATAATGTCGCATTTAAAAAAAAGAATGGAACGCTGCCTGCGGTAGGCAGCTTCTAATCTTTTTCTATTTTCATGCGTTCATATTTATTTTTTAGATAGTTGTCGCATAGCTTGTCCGTCAATTGACGGAGAACTCGCAATGAACATGGTCTTTGGTTTAAACGTCTGTTTTAATGCTCGTTTCATATTTAATTATACGACATTATCTAAGTACATGACAAAAATTAAATATCACAGCAAAAATCGATGTTTTGCAAGTGTTTAATCTGGGGCTGTCCGCCCCAAAACCCCGACTTGCTTTTTGTCTTGAAACAAAAAGTAAGCAAAAAACACCTCACCCGTCCGTCAGTTGACGGACACCCTCTCCATTGGGAGAGGGAAAAAGGAAGATTGTGTTTGACTGCGCCCGCTTCGCTCGAAAAACTTGCGCTCAGTTGGCTAAAACCGTCCAAACCTGCCTACCGCAGGCAGGCTCGCTCCTTCGTCGCTCAAACAGGACAGTTTTTAACGCCAACTTCACTTGTTTTTCGGCTCATCGGACGAGGTCGATCATCGCTACGATGGTTTTTTAAGTAGCTTAGCGTTTTTTGTCATGTACTAAACGACATTATATTTATCCAAGTACTTATATATTGAACCCCCTCGGGGTTCGCATGTATCATTTATTTTATAGCACGGGTTGCAACCCGTGGCTATTTACATTTTACATTGAATCCTGTCAGGATTCTTAAACCAAAATGCTTGGTTCTGAACAATTTACTTATTCCGAATTCACGTCAATTTATTCTTATCCGACACCTCAAACCTCTAAACGAGGGCTTATCGGTGTAATCGGTGGTTCATAATCTTTTTCTATAATTCTACCAATGGCTCGCAGCTATGGTTGCTATTAAGTACTTAGATAAATATAATGTCGTATAAGTAAATATAGAAATGGAAAAAGATTAGAACGCGGATAAACGCTGATATAGCGGATTTTTATACGGATTTTAATTCCGATAAATCGGAATGATTTTCAATAGTTTAAACTCTTATCTGTCATGCTTGCATGACTAAAATCAGATTTCAATCCGTTTAATTATCATCCGTTTTTATCCGCTCAATCCGTAAAATCAGCGTTCCATTCTTTTCTGACAATACGACATTATATTCTTCCGATTACTTAGGTGCGTGGCACCGATCATAAATATCATTCTCTTTCTAAAAAATATCAGTTGGCAAAGTTTTTAATACAACGTACGGGCTGCGAGTAATTAGGGTCCCCAAAGGGACTGTAAGCAAAAGTCCCGGTGACACTACTTGCATAGACACTATAAGCGTTACCATTACTACCAGTGGATGAGTTTCCCCACAACGTGACATAGTTTGAAGAACCGGCGGTTCCCGATGGCGTGTAGTATGTATTTAAGCTAAATTTAAGTGTCGAGAACGCTAAGGTTGGCGTAAAATTAGTCGAGCCCCAGGCCGTCCATTCGGAAGCTGTGGGTACCCGCCATGCGGAACCGAGCAATACTGCACACGGATCTTCCGACGCTGGCCATGTGGTAGCATTTGAAGCCGGTTGAGTATATGTAGCCAGATTTGCTGAGATAGAGGCTGCTGTCCATCCCTTCACCTTTCCCCACTGGAAAAACCAGCCGGTGCCATTGGTATAATCGCTCTCGGAGGTGGGGAGCGTGGTTACGCCCAGGTTACGGTCCAGCATGCAGTACCCGCCAGTGGCTGAGCCAAATACAGCGGCTTTGACTACGTTGTAAGTAATATCCCCCGTTGTGGGAGATACAGGCCCTGCTACGTGGTGCACGGTAATGGTTGGCGGGCAAAAGCCGGTGGCACAACTCTGTGCATCAACTGCCATGCTACTCACTAGCACAATACCGATAATTAAAAATAGTTTTTTCATTTTGTTTGCTTATAATCAACTGCTGACGGGGTTTTACTGCCGCTGTCAGAGTTGGGTTTATATTGTCTTCTACACGGAGTATTCTATTTGATATCTTCGTCTAGCGTTATATTAAGCATGTTTTGGCTTTTATTTGTTATTCGCCCAACCGTAAAAAAAACGGTTGGACGCTATCTTGTTTCAACTCTTCAACTGCTGACGGAGTTTTATAACCACTGTCAGAGTTAGTGGTTTATTCTGTCTTCTAACGAACAGGCAGCAACTTACCCCTGCAAAATATCCCTTTCCTTTGCACAAATTTTAGTTCGCAAAGTTTTTTATACATCGCACCGGTAAACCACAATTATAATATTGACCTGAAGTAATTGAGTAAGTACCAGTAGCAGTTGCAGCATAAGCAACATAACCCATTGTCGCACTATTGTACGTAGAAAGCCAGTATTGGCTTACAATCGAACTCGTAATTGCCGTACCTAATTGATTTATATAACTAGTTGTACTCATTTTCCAACTTGTATATAGAGTGGTAGGGGTAGGCGCACCGGTAGTAAAGCCTACACCTTCGGCTTGCGTGGGTATTCTCCAACTAGGGCCTATCAGCAAGGCACATGGATCGTTGGCCGCAGACCAGCTCACCGATGGCGTAGCGTATGCGGTGGTATAGGTGGTTAAGCCGGCGGTGATTGTGGCAAGACTAGCCCAGCCTTTGCTTCTCCCGAATTGGAAGAACCAGCCGGTGCCGTTGGTATAATCGCTCACAGAAGTGGGGAGCGTGGTTACACCCAGGTTACGGTCCAGCAAGCAGTACCCACCGCTGGCAGCTCCAAATGCAGTGGTGCTGATTACATTGTATGTGATATCCCCCGTTGTGGGAGAAATAAGCCCCGCCTTGTGGTGCACCGTGATACTCGACGGGCAAAAGCCCGTATAGCAATCCTGTGCATAAGCTACTGTGCCCAATATGGCATGTATACAGATTATTAGAAATACTTTTTTCATTTTCGTTGTTTTGTATATAAGCTACTAATTGTTTCTTTATTCATTTACAAATTTTGTTGGCTACTTTTATTAGCTTCAACTGCTGACAGGGTTTTACAACCGCTATCAGAGTTGGTGGTTTCTACTGTCTTCCGGCAGACAAGTCACACCTATCCATGCATATCACATTTATGGAATGGTTGTAGAGCTAAAGGTTGTAACCTGTGTACCGGTACTATAACCGGCTGCAGCCTTTGGCGTTACGCCTACGCCAATGGTGTAACCTTTGTCGGCCGACGTAAGCACATAACTACTGGAGGTGGCTCCAGAAATAGGTGTTGACGTACTACCACGATACCACTGATATGTGCTGGTACCCTCGGCATTACCTTCCTTGTCATAGTAAATATAGCCGGCAGCAACGGTACTCCCCACGGTAAAGGTACCCTCTATAATCAGCCCACTCACCTGTGGCGGACAATTCCATATCATCACGCCGGGCGAAGTGGCGACAGCGCCGGTAGTATAACCCGTGACTGCCTTGGGCGTGACTGCAGCCAGCAAGTATTTACCGTTGTCGGCATCGGAGTAAGTATACGCATATGAACCACCACTGGTGCTTCCGGTAGCCACCACTGTTTTGTTGATAGTGCCGGCAGCATCGTCGGCCTTATACCAGGATAAAAGTGCCGAGCCCTCCAAATTGCCTTCAACATCATTGTAGGAAAAACTGACATTTATAATCGTTGGAGCTGAAAAAGTGATATCTACAGGTTCCACCAATACACCTCCGGCTTGTGGTGGGCAGTTTTTCAGTAAATATGATGCAATGTACTCATTGGAGGTAGAATATCCTTTGGCGGCCATTGTCCTAACGCCCAGGTTCAGGTATTTACCATCGTCAGCATCAGTATAGGTATAGGTATAGTTGGTACCGCTTGCATTGTTGGTACCGGTACCGGTACTTAGTGCCGTGACAGTACCGTTACCACCTGCTACGGTAGATAAAAACCAGCGGTAGATGAGACCGGATGTATTTTCAGCATTACCCTCCTGATCGTAATAGCTATATCCTCCATTGGAAAACGTATTGCTGGACATATTAGCAAAATCGCCTGCAATAGCAGCACTCCCAACCTGCGGCTGACAGTTATGTATCAACGTCCACGGCGATGTAGCCACGCTTCCCAGCAAGGTTCCACTTGAGGCTAGTGGCCGCACATCAAACTGGAGGTATTTACCTTCCAGTGCATCGGTGTAGCCGGGTGTGTAGGCAACGGTAGTAATACCGGTAAGAGCAGCACCTGTACCCAATGCATCGTTGGCTGTGCGCCAGCGGTATACGGAGGTACCTTCGGCTACACCTTGTTTTTGAAAGTAGGAGTATCCACCTGCTATAGCATTCATATTTACAGGATCATCAATATTCACTGTGGCATTGCTGGCTACTGCCGGACACACAGAACAATCTACGGCTACCCATGCAGTACCGTTGTTTACATGCAACTTAAAGTCGGTTGAATTCAGATACACGGTACCCTTATCCGCTGCTACAAAACTAGGGTTGGCAGCCTTTACCGGTATGGCCACAGCCCCGGCCAGCCCACTAAGGTTTCCTGCAGTAAGGCTGGCGGTAACAACAGGTGTTGCAGCCAGTGTGTTGGGCGTAAACCAGTTGAGGCTGTTATTTATACGTACCCCCTCCTTGTCGGTGGGGTAATACAAAGCTCCGGATGTACCGGTGGTGCTGGCAACAGCTGTAGTGCTCATCACCGGCAGGCAAGGCACCCCACCCACCACGGTAAACTGTGGATAGCCACCCGAGGTAAGCGCCAACTGTTGAGTACAGAAGGTGGCCCATGTATCGCCGGAGTAGATCATCACCCCGGCATCTGCGGTGGAGTAAATCATAGCACCGGGCTTTAATGAAGCCGCAGGCACTGCCGCGGTATTAGCAAACACCGGCAAGTGCGGCATACCGTTCACTACACTAAAATAGTTGTTTTGCGCCTGTATAGTTACTGCAGCACTGCACAGCAGTAGCATTACCATCAGCCTCAAGCCATAAAAAGTTAGTTTTACGCGCATTCTATTGTTACTTTTTGTATCTGCGGATTATTTTTTTTTGTAAGTGTGCTCCGTTATATCACACAGCTTTCATTAGGGATATTTGTATTCCTAAATTCCCTGAAAGGAAAAGAGTTAGCGTTGTGTCATGATTTTGATGTGCAAAATAAAAATTATCTCACTTGCCACTCTTTACATCCCTTCAGGGTTTTGAATTAGATTCGGCAACTGCTGACAGGGCTTATAGCCGCTGTCAGAGTTGTCATTACATCCAATTAACCATTAATAATTGATAATTGATAATTTATCATTATTTCATTTCCAATTTGTCCATTACCCGCTTCATTTGGTCTTTCAGGGTATTGATCTCAGCCTGTTGCTCTTTAATTGCCTGAACGAGCACTCCGGTAAGCTGCGTGTAATTAACCGAAAGATAACCGTCGGAACCGAGTATTACCAGTTCAGGGAATACTTTCTGCAACTCCTGTGCAATAACCCCCACCTGAGGTCCTTTGGCATATTTAACCTGATCTTTAAATTCGTAAGTTACACCACGCAGTTGCTCCAGTTTAGTCAACACATCGGTTAATGTTTCCACTTTTGTTTTCAGACGAATATCCGAAGGAGTAGATAATACCCCACTTACCTTTGCATCGCCGGTTACATCCAGAGCTACCGTAGGAGCCGAATTTCCAATACCTACATAGCCTGATGGCACCACAAGTGCATAGTTATTGGTAGCCCCGCTGGCAGTTAGGCTTAAACCTATGTTAGTACTGGTAGCACCTGTACGCGTATTGCTGATAATTGCATTCGTAGTAGATACACCTGATGAAGCATTAGCTCCTGATGAAGCCAGAAACATCAAAGCACCTCCTCCTTGTAAAGCGGTTGAATTGGAAATGATTTTCATGGCATAACCGGTACTCAAATAATTGGCATTAATAGCAAAAGGATTACCCGTTGTTGTTACATCATCTATCCGAACAGCAGTACCTGTATGGGCACCTGTAAAATTCATATACACTCCACCGTTAGTAAATCCCGATGTAGAACCCGAGCTTACAGAAAGTAAACTACCTGTAGTGGCTGTTGCCGTGGAGCCAACATTAAGTGCTGTACCACCTACAAGTGAATTGGCATTAATAGCCAAAGCAGTACCAGCTGTTGTAGCATCGTCTACCTGAACGCCGGTACCGGTATGTGCACCTGTAATATTAAATCGAGCTACACCGTTTATTGGAGCAGTGGCGTTAGAGCTTAACAGTAAAACGTTACCTGTATGGGTGGCACTTGTGCCATTCAATGATAAGAGATTACCGGTAGTCAATGAATTACTACCTATGCTCAGAGGATTGGTAGCATTAGATGAATTCCAATTCCAAGTTTGTGCAT
>Ga0302287_10001173_pt1 | contig 10679 bp, 1 predicted proteins | sample III_Fen_E2_4_FD_200452 | JGI IMG/M metagenome (GOLD analysis project Ga0302287, IMG submission 200452) | Peat permafrost microbial communities from Stordalen Mire near Abisko, Sweden - III_Fen_E2_4 | ecosystem: Environmental > Terrestrial > Soil > Wetlands > Permafrost | place: Sweden: Abisko...
AATGTTATGTATTCATTTTCTTTTACTATTGAATTTAAAAATACTGATACTTCAATATCAGTATCTTGATATACTACAACCTTATTTTGTTGTTGGCTAAATAAACCTACTGATATAAAAATAAACAACGAAACAATAATAAATCTGTTTTTCATATTATAGTATTTAAAATTTCAGCAAATATATATCATTATTTTCTAAAATTAAAAAGAGTAATTCTGAAATTACGAATTACTCTTTTTTTATAAACATACAAACAACTATTTTTCTTCGAAATTACTTATCAGTTCGTCAATTATCTTTTTGTCCTGATCCATCTCTTCAGCATTAATTTCGTTGCCGGCTTTCATTGATTTTTTATAGTATTTTACTGCACCAGTTACATTATTATAGAAATCAGTAAGTACATAGTCTTTATCCATTTTTTCTAACTCATTATATCGGTCCGAGTGTTGTTCACTATCTTTTTCGGCTTTCTGTAATTTTTCCCATTCAGTAGCCAATTCATTCAGCCTATTAAACTTACTCATATCTCCATTATCAGAATATACTTTCTTCAAAATTACTTCTTTCAGATCTGCATCTTTCAATTCTGTATTTTTTGCATCCGATATCCGTTTTGCAAATTCTGCTATACTTTCACCTGGGATAAGTTTGTTTTTGGCTGTTTCTTCGCGTACACTTTTGGGTACGTTAGTTATATACTGATAAGCCATCACAGCACCACCTTTTTCTATTATTCCTTTTTCTATTCCTGTGTATATATTGGCCAGTGTTTCTACATTTAAACCTAATGAAAATTTTATAGCATATTGTATGGCCAATTTTGCAGTTTCAGTGCTGAATCCATCCTTTACTGTCGATTTTAATTCGCGTACTGCTTTGCTTGTTTCACTGTCTAATAAACTCTTTGGATCATAGCCTTCTATTACTGAAATGATATTGCTTCCTCCAAATATATTACTTAATGGCGATTTCCATGCAGCATCAATTATTTTCTTTTGTTTTTCATCTTCATCATTTCCACCACCTCCGCTGATTATTGAGCTAAATACTGTATCAAACATCTGGAATATGAAGTTTGCTATCAATCCGCTGTACAGTATTTTTAATACGGATTTTCCGTTAGCATTAATCACTGTTTTTTGTGCCTGTTTTTTGGCTTCTTCTGGGTTCATACCTGCAGCTTCATTTTCACTTGTAAGTATTGGTATTTGTTTTACAGCTCGGTATAATTGTGTAACGCCTTCGTGTACATTTCGTCCAAATGCAAATTGTGAGTTCATAAATGTAGTGAAACTTTGTGCCCACCATGTTTTGCTTTTTTGAACTGGTGCCAGATATGCCGGATTGGAACTTTGCGATACTTTATTGCTATAATTAGCTGCATCAAATAAAGCCCGTTGCTCTGCTTCACTGTCGGAAAATCCTGCTTTCACATAGCGTTGCTTTTCGTATTCGTATATTGCATGGCTTCCGGATGCAAATATAAATCCATCTACCCATTTATTGGGTAACATGCCTTTTTCGGTTATTGCCTGACTGACTTTGTTTATTGCTCTTCCTACTTTTCCGGTGCGTTTATCTTTTCCGGCTGCTTGTAGGCTATTTTCCCAACGCTCTAATAATAATTTTTCATTACCGAAATTCCCTAATCCTACACGTTCGGCATAGGTTGGTAGATTTTCTTTTGCCCATGCTATGGTTTTAGCTACTTGCGATGCATCTTTTAGGTTCTTTGCAAGCATTGCATAGTATTTTGGATCGGTATTGTAAAAAACATACGATACAGCAGCAGTACTTTGTTTTAATGCTGTATTAATTCTTCCGGCAATGGCTGCACCTTGTAAGCGTCTGGTTACATTTACAAATGCTGTTTCTACATCTGTTGGTCTTAGTTGGTTAGCATCTACGGCTATCTTTGCTGCATTTTCAAAATCTTCGAATAGTCCTGTATTGTTAGCTTCCATTCGGTTACGGAATTCTTTGTTTTTCAACAACACATTCAAATCTTTCCGCAACTTTGCATAGGCATTCCAACTTTCCATTTTTTCACCATGCTCCATCAGTGTGTCCAGAAAGTTTTCATCAAGTTTTATATGTTTTTTAGTGCGAACACGATTAATGATTGCTCCAGTCATGGTACTTGGCAAAGATGGATTAATTTCGTCAACGGTTCCTTGTGGAGTTAAGTCTTTCTCTGCATATTTTAGCGGGAAATAGTTATGTATTTTTCCCATACTGGTACCAAATACTGCATTGTGAGTTTCGTTATATTTCTCCCGGCTTTCGTTCAGGTAGTTTTGAGTCCACTTTGCAAATTCAATATAATTATCTCCTAATGTTTTAGCAATGGTTTTAATATCTGCATCAGTTATGTTCATGGCTTCCAATTTCTCACGGCCATCAGCATGCTGCCACGTTAGCCATACATACATCAGTTCGCCTTTAGTCATTTGTATTGTTTCGGTTGTTGGTGCTTCGCCTTCTACCGCACTATCGGCTACTTTATAATTTATTGCTATTCCGCTATCTTTCCGTGTGTCTTTAGTGAAGTCTTCTAACTTCATTCCAAATATTTCTTGTACGGCTTGTTTTACGTCTGATCTGAATTTATTATATCCGTTATAAAACTTATCACTTGCTTGTGTTAGTTCCGGCATCCACCTTCTGTACATCGGTCCTTCTCCAGTTGGGTGATTGCGATCAATGTTGCTTAACATAAATTCAAAACTGGTAAGAGGAGTTCGCCACCATGTGCTGAGTAATGATCTTCTTTTAATGGTTGGATTGGCTTTTTCTTCGGCTTGCGTTTTTACGGATTTTTCTGTAACTGCTGCCAATGCTTCGGATGCTATGTCATCGTTGTGCTTTTGCTCGTTTTGTTTCCATTGTGTTAGCAGGTTACGCCCAGTATCAAGTAATGTGGCAAAGTTACGTATGCTTTCCATTTGTACACGTTCAAGGTCTTTTTGACGTTCTATGATCACTTCCCACTTTGCTTTTTCTCCACGGAATGTTTCATCTTGCCAGTCTGTATCTTTCAGTAGTTTTATATCGGATTCTATGTCTTTTATGTCGGCTAACCGTCTGAGCTGTTCAATGGCTATTTGTTTGCGCTCATTTTGTAATAGCAAGCGGTTATGTGCTGCCTTTGATTCTTCAGGTAATTTATTTGTTTCTTTAGCGTTTAGTTCGCTTCGTTGCTCATTTAATTCGTTTTCCAGTGTGATTAGCTGTTCTCGGCTTAAGTCTTTGTAATCGCGCACAAATTGCATTATTTGGCGTGTACCTTCATCTACATTCCTTGCAATGCTTACACCTTGTTTGTTTTTGCCTTGTATCTCAAAATAGCGGTTGTACGAATTGAGATTTGATAGCGTATTCATCAAATCGTTATCAATCAAATTTGAATATTCAGGTGTTATCTGGTTGTTTGTTCTAACCGCAGCATCTAATTCGTAAAGGTAGAAAGTATTTAATATTTTTCCGTTTACAAATCCACGTATAATAGCCCGGTTCTTTCGTACTACTATCTGCTGTATGGTTTGGTTTACGGCTTTCATGGCTGTACGCAAACTGCCTGTACTTGTTGCTGTTTCCAGTTTATTGATAAGCGACTTAAATTCTCGCTCCGACATTACATCTACAATATCCTTTCCTACCGCAACGCGGATATAATCACTTACTTCTTGTGCTACTATTTTTACTTTTGTTGTTATTCCTGTACCTTGTTTTTTGCGGTTTTCTTTGAGTTGCTGCATAAGGAAATCTATGTCAGTACTTGTTCCTATTGACTCTTTGAGTTCATTAGCTTGTTTGCGCTCAATTTCTTCCAGTTCGTCAATACTCCCCATTGCTTTCGCAAGTACCTCGGCTTCTTTGTCACTATCATATTCGGGAATATCGGCATCAGTAATAGAATTCATTCTTTCCGCTTCTAATCCTATAGCCTTTTCGCGTGCTAAAGAGTTGATATGATTTACATACTCTTCAATATTTGCTTTCAGGCTCCCGGCATTACCATTCTTTTGAACATAAGTGTCTAGTCCTTCATAAAAATTTCGTTCATATAACGGTAATTCGTTTTCTTCTAATTTATATTTCGGAAATTCCCACGTTCCGGTTTCATTTTTTATCCAACCTGTAGTATTCAATACTGTTTCACCATCAGTTCCATTATTTTCCTGCGTTTTCGCTACTTCTAAATTATGGGAAATGTTTTCAGGGGTATTCAGTGCGGTTAAACTCAAATCTACAGGAGTATTATTGTTGTGCGCCAAAAGCTCCAATTTACGCATGGCATAGTCTTTCGCTCCATTGCGTTTAGTCAATAGCTTTTCGGCATGTGTTTTGGGTTTCTGTATTGGCTCAAAGTCTTCCGGCTTACTTGTCCCGGCTTCAATCCGCTTTACCTTCGTTTGAATATCAAACTTCTCTTCATTCAGGCTCTTTACCTCTTTGGAAAAATCTAAATTACTAATCTGTTTATCTTCATGTTGTTTTTTGAGTACTTTCTTACGGTCCTCAATAGCTTTTATCTCATCGTTATACTTCACTATCTCCGCAGCATAATCGGATAAGGATGCACTATATTTAGGTTTAGTAGCAGTTATTTCTAATAATTGATTTTCAGGTACTATGTCAGCAGTTTCAGCAAGTAACGTATTCCGGCGTTCTTCCGGTGTAAGTTCCAGTCTCGATTGTACGTTTCGCGCTTCTACTTCTCCGGCCGACTTACGATAGTTTTCAAATGCTTCCTGTTCGGATGCAGTAGTATTGATAAGTTTTTTAAGTTCGGCTTTCAGTTTGTTTATTTCCACTTCTACGCCGGAAGCTTTCCAACTCTTATTCCACCTTTTCGAATTATTGATCTGGTCCAACTCTTGTTTTTTGTTCTCAAGCTCTGTCTCAAACGATGAAATAGCATCTTTGTACTCTTCAAAAGTAAGGTTATTGGCTTTTGCATTCACCTTGTCTATCTCGTTGTCGATATTGGATCCCAACGAGAAACCTTCTATCTCCTGAATAGAATGTTGTATCTCGTGTGTAATAAATGAATTGGCACTTTGTGGTATGCTTCCGTTACGCGATTGGTAAACGGTTATCTTATTTTCGTCAGGAAAATTCATTGCTGAATATTTTCCGTTGAAAGGTTCTACATTAATTTTGATTCCCTTCAGTTGTGGATAAGCAGTGAACAATTGTTCATCACTCCATACTTCCGACAATGAAACTGGTTCACTGGTTAGTGTACCGCTTAGTTTTCCGTCCGCCACTTCATACCGCCACTTTCCATCTACTCCCTTTTCCCAACCGGTTGCCAGGCGTATTTCTTGTGGTGTCTTCGTAGCTTCCATTTCCTTAGCTACTCTCAAATCATTCAAACGTGAGGTTGCTGAGCCTGTCGAAGCATCGGTTTCATCCAATGCTTTAGCTCCATTTTCACCTAATATCTGATAACGTATATCTGTATCATCCGGCGAGAAGGAACCATCATTCCCAGTGGCTGATTTTATTTGGTTAGGTGAGAAAACAACATACTCGGTCATTGGAGTTACAATAATACCGTCATTACCTCCATCTTTTGCAGTTTGTGATAAAAATGGATCTGTCATTCCTTCATATCTATAACGCATTGGATTTGATATGTTCAGATAAACTGGATATACTTCTCCTCGTGTATTTTTTATTTTATCAAGTCTATCTCTCCATTTATATTCTAATTTTTTTAGCTGATTAAGTTTTTCAGTTTCATTGCTTAAATCGATTGATTTATCCATTGGAGTAGTTCCAAATGATTTTGCGACTTCTACATATTCATCATACAATCTATTAGCAATTTTATCAGAACTTTTTGCATAATCAGCTCTATACATGTCTGCATATCCTTCACTTGGAGTAAAATAAATTCCATTTCCCCAATCACTATATTTTACTGTTCCTGCTTTTCTGTGTCAAATTTGGTTACTTTGCTTGCTCCGCCATGATAAACCACCAATGGCCGTCCACTTTCGTCAACAACCTGACTATCACCAAACCATTTATAAAAATTCCGTATTCCTTCTTCGGTACCGTGTATCGGTTTCCCTAAACTGTTGGTGGTACTTCGCTGCTTTCCGTCGATGTCGATGGCATCGGGTATTTCTTCATTGCTACTAATGCCAGTTCCTTTAGACTTCTTTGGTTTGGTTGGCCCTTTTCTTCTTCCAACAGCCGTTGAATTTCTTGATACTGTTCGTCTGTTAGGTTCAATTGAGCGTGTGCTCCTGCTAGATCGATATAAATTGTTTTCATATTGTATAATGTTTACTATTTTTTGTATTTGTGGTTGAATGGCTTCATGTACATCGCTTAAATCTACGTTTCCATCGATAATATTCTGTATTGTATTTTTATTTAATAGTGCCTGAGTTGCATAAGCCATTACTTCATCGGCTTTCTGATCCTCAGTATATTTTTCCCTTTCAATTTCGTTCAGATAGATATTCTCAAGTTCCGACATATATTCCTTTGCCGAATCAAAATTTACTTCATAGAAGTTATTATGTACTATCAAATGGGCATTTTCGTGCAATATAGTTGTTGCCAGTGCTTTTTCATTGTTGGCATCCATTGCATTAATAATGATATTTTTACCTGCTAATGCACCTCCAATTTGACCTGAATTGATAAAATATTTTTCATCTTCACGAATTTCGCTAGTAGCATATTCAGATAATTTCTGAATAAAATCTGTTCTGTCAGTTGGTACAAACGACTCTTTAAATCCAAATGAACTTTCAATACCACGTACTAACGATACTCTGTCTGCATGCTTTTCTTCCACTGAAGAATAATCATCACGCAAATATACGCTATTTTTTATTATCTCATTAGGGTTAATCTGGAATGATACAGCATCGTCTTGTTCCCCTTCAGGGGTTAGGGGTTTGTTTTCTACATACTCACTAAACGGTTTTCGTTGTTTTGCTCCATCATACAACCATTTTTTGAAATCATCAACCGCAACAGGAGTAATAGATGAAAATCCTTTCCAATCGGGATCGTAATTCTCCATATAAGCATCTTTTGCTTCTTCTGGTGTATCATATCCAATCATTACCTTACTTTCGTCAAATTGCGCTTTTTCTTGTCCCGACTGTCCCCTTTCTAAGGGGACGAGCGAAGCGGAGGGGTTTTCTTCCCCCCTCTCATCAAGGAGAGCGGTTTGGGGTGAGGTGGTTTTTACTTGATCCACCACATATACCATTCCGTTCCAATCTTCCGGAGTATTCGATTTTACAAATACGTCAATAGGATCACCATCATAACCTTTTGTTCCAATAAAATCACCATAATGCGATTTCATTACATGTTCCCATGCCTTACCATCTTCATCTACTCCCGAACGTGTATGACCAATCGCATTTTCAATCTGAATCGGCATATCATTCACAACAACATGTGGCTTTTCATAACCGCCACTTAGTTTTTGAAGTTCAGTAGGGTTAGTATTATGTTCTTGTTCGGCTATCTGTTGGTCTACTCCTGTGTTTTCTGTCGAATATTTTTCAATTAATTCAATTGCTGAATCAATATTATTCGAAAATTCTTTATCTGTTGTAGGAAACCAACTTTCTATTTGTCCTGGTGTTTTGATATTATCTAATCCAATATGTGGTTCTCCTAAAAACAGTTGATAACCATCTTTTGTCGGACGAATATTCAAAATAAAATCTCCTTTCTTCGCAGTGTAATCTTTCTTTCCTGAAAATTTATCTCCTTCAGGATAAACCATTTCTTCTACAGAATCAAAGTAATCATTTAATCTCTGCTCAGCTTGTTTTTTAATTTTGCTTTCATCTGTATTGTTGGAATTTGCTGACTGCTCACCGTTGACTGTTGACTGATCACTGTTTTCAATGCTGCCCGTATTGCTTTCCTGCGCTGATGTTGGTTCATTTTCTAATGTATTTAAATTATTATCAGAGCTTTCAGAAACTTGGCTCTTCAAATCTCCCATTTCAAGGGGAGTACCCGAAGGTGGAGGGGTTAATAAAGAGTTTAATCCATTCAACCTATCACTAAGTTCTTTCGCTTCTGTTCTTAGCTTAACCCGGTCTTTCATTCCGGCTTTTAAAATTGCTTTGTCCTTAGTTGCTATTTGTTTTTCTACTGCTTTTATTTCATCCTTTAAATCAGTTAGTGCTGCTTCTTCCCCAAACTGCTCACGATTATAGTTGAATAACTGTTCGTCGCTAAAATTATCAAAATCAGGTGTTCCATCTTCCAATACCGGATATTGTGGCGTATTATCAACTGTTGTTACTTGCTCATTGACATCTCCCGACTGTCCACTGACGGATGAGGGGTTTTCTTGACTATTTTCTGATAACTGATCATTGCTAACTGTTGACTGTTCACTGCTGACTGCTGACTGTTTACTGTTTATCGCCCCCTGAATAACATCTTTCTGTTTCAACAATTCATTAGCCTGTTCATCGTTTAAAACTCCCGACTCCAACGCATCATCTATAGCAGATAACTGACTTTCCAATTCTTCAATAGGAACATTCACCAACGGATTTGCAACTTCCTGATCACCATTTTCAGAAACTTGGCTATCTGAATCCCCCATTTGGGTGTTTGGGGTCTGAACTGATAACTGCTGATTGCTGACTGCTGACTGAATAGCCTGTTGTCTCATCGCATCTTCCTGCGCGTATTGCTCTTGGAGCATAGCCAGTTGTTCGTCCGGAGTAGTATTGCTCACTACTTCCATATTATCGGCTGTGGTAACTTGCGTTTTCCCGTCAGCATCTTTATAATAAACGGCTTGTTCTGATTTCTCAGGATCAACCATCCAAGGTTGGTCTTGTTTACTTTCGTCTTTCGTTACGGCCAATCCCGAAATAACAGGGAATGATTCATTTTCATCACCGCCTTTTATTCGTGCAGTTACAAGTGTTCCGGTAGTAGGGTTCACCGATTTTTCAACTTGTTGTTGTGCTTGCTGTAATTTGGTTGTCAATGCTTCCTGTGCAGCATTTTCCAGTTGTATCGATTTTGATGTAGTCGATAAATAATTGATGATCGATTGCTTTTGTGGTTCATTGAGCTGTGTATCATTCATCACATCTGCCAATACTTGTTTTTTTACTTCCGGGTCAAGTGTAAGCACTGTATTATCAAACTGTATTCCTAAACCGTTCAACTGTTCATCCATTACCCGTTTAGCTTCCGCAGCTTTAATACCTGTTTCAATGTGTGGTTGTGGGTTCATTACATCCACGTCAGTAGGTATTGTTGGATTTACTATGCTTTCAGGGTTACTGATGGCTTGTTGGTAGGTTGGTTCTTGATAAAATGCGTTGCGCTTGTCGTATTCGTGTAGTATCGATTGATGCACGTCAGCTATGTTGGCCGATTCCATAGGTGATTCTTTCGGTATATTCACAACATTACCGCTTACATCCATTCCCATTAGGCCGTCATTGTTTTTTCCAATCACATACAATGCATTTCCGTTTTCATCTCTGGCCACGGTTACATTTCCATTGTTCGCAAGTCTTGTCAATGTTCCGGTTACTTTGTTCGAAAACACATCTCTTTCGTTGATGGTTGCTTTTCCTGTCGAAGCATATTGTTTTAATGCATTGTTGAAGTCGGTAGTGGTCATGCTATAAGCATTATTCAAACTGTTTTCCGACAAGGTTACTTCTTTTCCTTCGGGTGTCAATCCTTTGTTACCACTTAGTATCTCAACCGGTTTTCCTTTTTCATCAAAAGTAATTGCTACTTGTCCCTGTGCATTTCTGCGTTCTATGTTAGCTTTGGATTGTGCATGAATAGAGAATGGAGAAGTAAGCCCCGAAAAGATAGCGCCGGTGACTGCTGCTTCTGTAGCTGTATTTATCCATTCTTTCAGATCGTGATGTTTTCCATAAATTTCATCAATGGCATTTTTACTCAAGTCCATTGCTTCCATGGTGCCAACGCCATGCAGTGTGTTTCGCATGAGTTGTTTTACGATAGATGGCTGTGCTTTCGCAAATGAATTCATAACTGCTTCACCGCCTGTCCGCAACAATTCAGGGTTTGATTTGAATACGGATTGTACGGCTTCTGATAAAATACCTTTCGGAATAGTTTTACCTACCAAATAATTAGCTGCTCCGGCCATTACTGCTCCGTAAAGAAGTCCCGCTCCTGTACGTGCATATTCGTTGGTTTCTTTTCCTTTGTTTACTTCGTCGTACATTTCCAATCCATCTCCATAACCTGACGCTGCAAATACGCCTGTTATGGCGGGGGTCAATGCTCCTCCGGATGCTATATCCGCAACCGCAGCACCGGCAAGTGGTAACAAACCACCGATTTTCTGACCGGGTGAATCATTTGAATTTTTACGTGCGTAGTTACTGGCTTTTTCTCCAAGGTCCTGAATTGTTTTTCCATAACTATCAAAAAAGTCTACTCCGGCTAAACTTTCAGTTTTGCTCGTTATATCTCCAATTCCTTTTAATGAGGATCCACCAATTCCGGCTAACGAATTTATAGCTCCTTGCGCTACGTCTTTATAAAATTGTGGTTTGAATTCTTGTTCTGTTACTCCTTTCGAAATAGTCTGAGCTTGTTTGAACATGGCTTTTTCATATTCATTCGGCACGTAATCATTCACCGGTGCATCAGGATCG
>Ga0302287_10001181_pt1 | contig 10644 bp, 8 predicted proteins | sample III_Fen_E2_4_FD_200452 | JGI IMG/M metagenome (GOLD analysis project Ga0302287, IMG submission 200452) | Peat permafrost microbial communities from Stordalen Mire near Abisko, Sweden - III_Fen_E2_4 | ecosystem: Environmental > Terrestrial > Soil > Wetlands > Permafrost | place: Sweden: Abisko...
GCCCAAGGCCGCCACCGTGTCCAGCAAGCTCGATGGTGACGAGGATCTGTCCGACATTGAAGAAGAGTTTGCCGAAGAACCGGCAGCGGTTGAGGCAACGGCGACCACCGAAAAGGTCAAGCCCCTGCGCATGAAAATCAGCAAGGCCAAAGAGCGCGCCTTGATGAAGGAATTCGGCCTGGACGAGACGGTGCTATCCGAAGAAGACATTCTCAAGCGCCGCGTGCGCCTGAAGACGCTGATCAAGCTGGGCAAGACACGCGGCTACCTGACGCACGGCGAAATCTCCGACCACCTGCCCGACAAGCTGGTCGATGCCGAAACCCTCGAAGTCGTCATCAACATGCTCAACGACATGGGCGTGGCCGTGTACGAGCAGGCGCCCGACGCCGAAACGCTGCTGCTGAACAACACCGGCGCGACCGTCGCCACCGAAGAAGAAGCCGAAGAAGAAGCCGAAGCGGCGCTCTCGACCGTCGATAGCGAGTTTGGCCGCACGACCGACCCCGTGCGCATGTACATGCGCGAAATGGGCACCGTCGAACTGCTGACACGCGAAGGCGAAATCGAAATCGCCAAGCGCATCGAGGGCGGCTTGATGCGGATGATGGAAGCCATCTCCGAAAGCCCGGCGACGATTGCCGAAATCATGCGCCTTGCCGACGACATCCGCGAAGGTAAAGTCGTCATTTCCACCGTCGTGGACGGCTTCACCATCGCCAACGAGGCCGATGACTACGTGGCCGAAGAAGACTTCGACGAGTTCGACGAAGACGACGATGACGACGGCAAGGGCGGCTCCAAGGCGCTGACGAAAAAGCTCGAAGAGCTGAAAAAAGAAGCGCTGAGCCGTTTCGAGAAAGTCGGCGCCTATTCGGAAAAGCTGCAGAAGCTCTACGAAAAAGAAGGCTACGGCACCCCTGCTTACCTGAAAATGCAAAAAGCCCTCAGCGACGAGCTGATGACGGTGCGCTTTACCGCCAAGACGATTGAAAAGCTGTGCGACCTGCTGCGCGGCCAGGTGCTGGACGTGCGCAAGAAAGAGCGCGAACTGCGCAAGATCATTGTCGATAAATGCCGCATGCCGCAGGAAACCTTCATCAAGGATTTCCCGCCGAATCTGCTGAACCTCGAATGGGTGAAAAAGCAAGTCGCCGCCAACAAGCCGTGGTCCACGGTGATGGCGCGCAACATTCCGCCGATTCAGGAACTGCAGACCCGGCTGGGCGAGCTGCAGGCGCGTGTTGTGGTGCCGCTGCTGCACCTGAAAGACATCAACAAGCGCATGAACGAGGGCGAAGGCAACTCGCGCGACGCCAAGAAAGAAATGATCGAGGCCAATTTGCGCCTGGTGATTTCGATTGCGAAAAAGTACACCAATCGCGGCCTGCAGTTCCTCGATTTGATTCAGGAAGGCAACATCGGCCTGATGAAGGCGGTCGATAAATTTGAATACCGCCGGGGTTACAAGTTCTCGACCTACGCGACCTGGTGGATTCGCCAGGCGATCACGCGCTCGATTGCGGACCAGGCGCGCACCATTCGCATTCCGGTCCACATGATTGAAACCATCAACAAGATGAACCGCTTGTCACGCCAGCATTTGCAGGAGTTCGGCTTTGAGCCGGACGCCAGCATTCTGGCCGAGAAGATGGAAATCCCGGAAGAAAAAATCCGCAAGATCATGAAGATCGCCAAGGAGCCGATTTCCATGGAAACGCCGATTGGCGACGATGACGATTCGCACCTGGGCGACTTCATCGAGGACGGCGCCAACACCGCGCCGCTGGAAGCGGCCATGCAGGCCGGTCTGCGCGACGTAGTCAAAGACATTCTGGACAGCCTGACGCCGCGCGAAGCCAAGGTGCTGCGCATGCGCTTCGGCATCGAGATGTCCACCGACCACACGCTGGAAGAAGTCGGCAAGCAGTTCGACGTGACGCGCGAGCGCATCCGCCAGATCGAGGCCAAGGCGCTGCGCAAGTTGAAACACCCTTCGCGTTCGGATAAATTGCGCAGCTTTATCGACACGCTGTAAAACTGGTTTTAGCCAGCTTCAATCCCAGCGGCCAGAGCCTTTCAGGAGGCGCTGGCCGCTTTTTTTAGGGAAAGAAAAGCCGCAAGGACAGCGTTCAGCAGCCAAGGCTGCGCCGAATATCCAGGGCCAAACGCCGAACTTGAGTTTCATCAAGGGTTGACACCGTGATGCGCAAGCCCGACGCGCCTCCATTCACACCAAACGCCTCGCCGCTGCGCACCAACCAGCCCTTTTGCGCCAAACCTAAAAGTACAGGCCGAATATCTTGGGCCAGCGGCACCCAGACGTTCAGCCCTTCCGACGGCTCCGTCACTCCAATGCCTTGTTCATTCAACGCCGCTGTCAGCCAAGCACGGCGGCGCGCATAGTCAGCCCGTGCCAGCGCGATCTGGCCCCAGACATCGGGGGATGCAAAGCAAGCGCCCACAACGTCCTGTAGCAGGTGGCTCACCCAGGTGGTGCCCGAGGCCAAGCGCAGCCGCAGCCGCTGCGAAGTCTGCGCATCGCTGGCAACAAAGGCCAGCCGCAAATCCGGCCCCAGAACCTTGGAGACCGAACGGATCAACGCCCAGCGCTGGGTCGATGCGGGAATCACGTCGTGATAGGGTGCATTCGATAGCAGCGCAAAGTGGTCATCCACAATCACCAGCACCTGAGGATAGCGCTCCAGCACCCGACGCAAGTCCTTTGCGCGGCTCTTGCTTAAGCTGCAACCAGTCGGGTTGTGCGCCCGGGGCGTGAACAGTACCGCCTGTACGCCCTTGGATAACACCGCGTCCAAGGCATCGGCCTGCATGCCTTGTGCATCAACCATCACGCCTACCGCTTGCAGGCTGGTCATTCGCAAAGTGCTGATACTGCTCAGGAAACACGGATTTTCCACCGCCACCTTGTCGCCAGCCACGAGGTACGCAGCCAGCAACCGCTCGATGGCGTCCACCGCCCCGTGAGCCAGATCAACCTCAAACCTTGCGGGGCACTCGCCCGCCAGCCACTTCCGGGCATGCGCATTGAGCGCTGGGTTAACTGGCGCCTCGCCATAGAGCCGAGGCCAGTAAGCACGTTGAGCCAGTGCCACCGCCAAGTCCGGCAACCAGGCCGGATTGGGGTTGCCGCTGGCCAGATCAACCAGCAGCGAGCCGGCCAGCGAGCCCTCCTGCTCGCCAAGGCCTTGTTGATGGCGAATAACCGTTCCCAAGCGCCCCTGCGTGACTGCAATGCCTGCCGTCACAAGGCGCTTGTAGGCCGAGGCCACTGTGTTGCGATTGACATCAAGGGCGACAGCCAGATCCCGTACCGACGGCAACATCTGACCAGGCAGCAGTTGGCGCGACTGAGTCAACAAACGAATGCTGTCAAAAATTTCCGATGCTTTTTTCCCAACTATATTCATTTTTGGCCTATGACAATATATACTTTGACACAGGACAATTTTACAGGGTCACGGCATGCACGAACCACCCTGTGGTCTAAAGGCATCCATGAATCACCTGATTTCTTGTTACGAGAGGTTAGACCGTTGAACAATTTGCTCACCGAATCACCGCCAATGCTCTACCGCCGCGCGCTAGAGACAAGTTATTGGGGGCGCACGCGCTTTACCTGACAGTCATTTCTGGCCCAAGCCATCTTCGGCGAAGGAGCACCCGCCTGATACGCCGACCAGCCTTGTGCATAACAGCTTTCGGCGCAACAATTTTAGAAATACATTTTCTCTACTCAATCAAAAAAATTATTTACATCAACTAAAGGAGGTTATTCATGGAAAATTCAAAAACTAGAAATGATGATTCTGTCGCAATGATGCTGGGAAAACTGTCTGCTCTGTGGCAAAAACGCGCAGCAGTCAATCAGGCGCAAACGCCATACTCAGAGCTTGTCTTTGATCCACTGAAGAAAGATTTCAGTCATTCGCTGCTGCCATTTCGCCAGCACAAGGCATGGCTTGAGGCACCGGAAAAATTAAAATCAATATGTCTGTCATATGCTTGGGGAATTTACAATCTCAAGACCATCTATATTGAATGTGATGTTGTCACGCCAGCATGTGAAGACATCATTAAAGCACCACCAAGCACATCCAAAAATCGTGAAATACTACAGGATGTGATGTCTGAAGCACTATTAGACGAGGCGCTGCATACCCGAATGTCCATCATGGCATGCAATTATATCTATGCCATGCGAAAAATTGAACCGCTCGATTTTGGAGATTTCAACCTGATTCAGTGGCGTCGTGGAGTTCTTTCAAGTTGCACAGCTGAATGGCAGCGTCGACTTACCAGATTTGCCATTGCATGTGCCAGCGAAACCATGATCACTGATTATCTGAAGACCATGTCGGAAGACAGTTCAATTCAGGCTGTATGCCACACGGTTACCAAAACCCACTCGATGGATGAGTGGAGCCATTCAAGCGTCTTCAGCTTTGTTGCCACGGACATTGTGCAGGGATTAAGCTATAAAGAAAGAGAGCATCTTCGTTCCATTATCCTTGGAACTGTCCAGATGTTTGCCAACAATGAGCTTGGTGCTTGGGAGAAAGTCTTCTCGATGATTAAGTTTCCTAACTACCGGGATATTTTGAATGATGTTGGAAATACGAATGAAATAGGCATCTACACCGACTCAGTCAAAATGTTAATTGACAGAATAGGACTAAATGATAATTCTCCATCAAAATCGCCAATCATTTCTGCGATACAAGAACAGGTGTTGTCATGAGCGAGTACATACATGTCCACGCCAACATGCCCACCGCCACCCATCCAAAAGTCTGTGTGGCGACTGAATACCAGGATCTCTCCGAAGCCCAGACAATAGTTGCCAATCGCGCAAGCATGACAATAATTGGTACCAATAATACGATTGACATCGACCCCAGCAAAAGCATCCTCGAACATCTGGAAATCAATAACATACCGATCCGAAGCCAGTGCCGTTCGGGTATCTGCGGGAGTTGCCGACTCAAGATCATTTCAGGCAAGTACAAGCGCGAAACCGATTTTTACCTCGATGAGGATGATACGGCCAGTGGCTATGCATTGGCCTGCTGCACTTACCCGACTGGCAAGATCACCATTTCCCTCAATGCACCCCGTTCGACCCCCTAGAGACTGGCCTGCATAAAGACAATTAATAACGACAAATCCAAAAGGAAAATCAATCATGAAATCTGTACTGGCGATCCGACATATTCAATTTGAGGACTTAGGAACCCTAGAGCCCCTGCTGCGCGAACACGGCTACAACATTCAATATGTCGATGCCACCGTGGAAAACCTCACCGAACTCGATGCGCTGGCGCCCGACCTGCTCATCGTCCTGGGAGGCCCTATCGGTGCCTTTGATGACGCAATCTATCCTTTCGTGGCTGATGAACTGGCCTTGGTTCGCCACCGCCTGGCGGCCCATCGACCCATCTTGGGCATTTGCCTGGGCGCGCAGCTGATTGCCCGCGCCTTGGGTGCCAAGGTTTACCCGATGGGCATCAAGGAAATCGGCTTTGGCCCACTCGCCTTGACCGAAGACGGCAAGAAATCGCCACTGGTCACCCTCGGCGACACACCGGTGCTGCATTGGCACGGCGACCAGTTCGACATTCCTGCCGAAGCGCTACGGCTGGCCAGCACCGCCATCGGCCAGAACCAGGCTTTCACCCTAGGCCGCAGCGTGCTGGCACTGCAATTTCACCTAGAAGTCGATACCCGCCAGATCGAACGCTGGCTCGTCGGTCACGCCAGCGAACTGGCTCAAGCTGGCATTGACCCGCGCACGCTGCGCACTCAGGCCCAGCACCACCGGGAGGGCTTGACCTTGGCGGCTCGCAAGGTCGTCGGCACTTGGCTTGAAGCCCTCCAGGCTTGACTTGCGCTGTGATGGCTCACACTTGGGCAAGGTGATCAAGGACAAGCATGTCACCACGCGAAGCCAAGGTGCTGCGAAAGCTCAAGCACCCTTCGCGTTCGGACAAATTGCGCAGTTTTATCGACACGTTGTAAAGCCTCTCAGCCCCGAGCGCCACACGAAGCGGCCAGCGCCTTGAAAAAGGTGCTGGCCGCTTTTTTATGGGTGCCAGCGCCGCAAAAAGCTGCTTTCCGGCCTCCGCTATAGTTGATGTAACAAAATCACACAATCGTTCAGGCGATTGAAGGCACTGAAAAAGGGAGGCCGGGTTCACCATGAAAGCCATCGCACTGCTCGCCATCAAGGCGTATCAACGCTACATTTCGCCGCACAAGGGTTTTTGCTGCGCCTACCGCACACACACTGGCTACCGCAGTTGCTCGACTCTGGGCTACCGGGCCATTCGCCTGTACGGCGTGCTACCGGGCATTGCCGTGCTGCAAAAACGCTTTAAACGCTGTAGCGCCGCCCATCAGCAACACCTAGCCTTGAGCCACAACCATCACCGCCTTCGCCACAGCAGCCAGCAGGGCTTTTGCGACGTGCCCTGCGACTGCCCCTCTGTCGATATGCCGTGCGACCTGTCGTGCGATTTGCCATGCGACATGCCGTCTGGCGATTCGGTACAGAACTTTTGCGATGCACTCCATTGCTGCGATTCCTGCGATTGTGGAGACTGGCACCGCCCACGCAAAGACGCAGAAGAAACGCCGCCGCCTTACATTCCGCCCCGCCGACAAGGAAGCTAAAAACGCTTGCAGCCAGTTGGCAAGCCTATTTGACCCGTTTCAGCCTGCCAATCCAATTGGCACGGGCATCGTCAGCTATAAAACTCGTAGCAAAGAAAAATTTTGCGTTATATTCGGCCCCACGCTTTTGGCTTGTCCTGAAAACTGCGACCTGCCCGTGAACCGACCGACCCGAGGAGACAACCCATGAGTGCCAAAGAAAATGCAGCCGTCAGCCTGCTGCTTGAATTGCTGGAATCGCGCTACGCCATGCGCGTGCTGTGGGCCTTGAAAGACGGCCATCCGCAGACGTTCCGGCTGCTGCAAGACAGTATTGGTCACATCACGCCCAACACCCTGAACACCCGCATCAAGGAATTGCGCGCCGCCGGTCTGCTCAACCATGTCGGCGATGGCTACACCGTCACCAGCCTGGGCGCCGATCTGCTCAAACGCCTGAACGATTTACAAGCCTTTGCCGGGAAATGGGCCATCAGCCAGACCAAAGCCAACGCCAGCAGCGCCACAAACTAAAAAAGCGCGTTCACAGCCGCCCGGCGGCTATCTACCGCCAATTCCTCGCCTTGAAAAGGGATTTACCATCCCCAGATGATGCGCTTAGCCTCAATCCTTGCCAACCAACATGCCTGAAAACAAACAACCCGAGCAAAATCAACCCCTGACCGGCGCGCCCAGCCCCGAAGAACTCGAAGCAGCGCAGGCCGCCAACGAGTTCGATGCATTGACGGCGGCCCAGGCCGAACTCGCCACCCTCAAGGCCAAAAACACCGAGCTGTCCGACAGCTACCTGCGCGCCAAGGCCGAGGCTGAAAACGCCCGCCGCCGCGCCGACGACGAAATCACCAAAGCGCGCAAGTTTGCCGTCGAAAGCTTTGCCGAAAGCCTGCTGCCCGTCACCGACAGCCTCGAAGCGGGCCTGACCATCAAAGACGCGACGCTGGAGCAAATCCGCGAAGGTGCTGATGCCACGCTCAAGCAGCTCAAGGCCGCGCTGGAACGCAACAAGGTCATCGAAATCAACCCGGCCGCTGGCAACAAATTTGATCCGCACCAGCACCAAGCCATCAGCATGGTGCCGTCCGAACAAGACGCCAACACCGTCGTCGCCGTGCTGCAAAAGGGCTACTTGATCGCCGAGCGCGTGCTGCGCCCCGCGCTGGTCACGGTATCGGCGCCGAAATAAGCGCATCAGCGCAAAAAGTCACGACAAAAGACGGCTGAAACCCTTGAAGTTAAACAACTAATCCGCAAGTCCTCAGCAGCCTTGAAAACAGACAAGGTCGGCTCTTTGACAAGAGCCCGCCAACATCCAAACCTCAACAAATCGAAATACTGGAGTAAATCATGGGCAGAATCATCGGCATCGACCTGGGCACCACCAACAGCTGCGTTTCCATCATGGAAGGCAACACGCCCCGCGTCATCGAAAACTCCGAAGGCGCACGCACCACCCCGTCCATCGTCGCGTACCAAGACGGCGGCGAAGTGCTGGTCGGCGCTTCGGCCAAGCGCCAGGCCGTCACCAACCCCAAGAACACGCTGTACGCCGTCAAGCGCCTGATTGGCCGCAAGTTCACCGAAAAAGAAGTCCAAAAAGACATCGATCTGATGCCTTACGCCATCGTGGCTGCCGACAACGGCGACGCCTGGGTGGAAGTGCGCGGCAAAAAGCTCTCGGCCCAGCAAGTCAGCGCCGACATTCTGAGCAAGATGAAAAAAACCGCCGAAGACTACCTCGGCGAGCCCGTCACCGAAGCCGTGATCACGGTGCCCGCGTACTTCAACGACGCCCAGCGCCAAGCCACCAAAGACGCTGGCCGCATTGCCGGTCTGGATGTCAAGCGCATCATCAACGAGCCGACCGCTGCGGCGCTGGCTTTCGGCCTGGACAAGCAAGAAAAGGGCGACCGCAAGATCGCCGTGTATGACTTGGGCGGCGGCACGTTCGACATTTCCATCATCGAAATCGCTGATGTCGATGGCGAAAAGCAGTTTGAAGTGCTCTCGACCAACGGCGACACCTTCCTCGGCGGCGAAGACTTTGACCAGCGCATCATCGACTTCATCATCGACGAGTTCAAGAAAGACTCCGGCGTCAACCTCAAGAACGACGTGCTGGCCCTGCAGCGCCTGAAAGAAGCGGCGGAAAAAGCCAAGATCGAGCTGTCCAACAGCGCGCAAACCGACATCAACCTGCCTTACATCACCGCAGACGCTTCGGGTCCAAAACACCTGAACATCAAGCTGACCCGCGCCAAGCTGGAAGCACTGGTCGATGAGCTGATCGAGCGCACGATTGCGCCTTGCCGCATGGCCATCAAGGATGCGGGCGTCAGCGTCGGCGACATTCAGGACGTGATTCTGGTCGGCGGCATGACGCGCATGCCCAAGGTGCAGGAAAAGGTCAAGGAATTCTTCGGCAAAGAGCCCCGCAAGGACGTGAACCCCGATGAAGCTGTGGCCGTCGGCGCCGCGATTCAGGGTCAGGTTCTGTCTGGCGACCGCACCGACGTGCTGCTGCTGGACGTGACCCCGCTGTCGCTGGGCATCGAAACGATGGGCGGCGTGATGACCAAGATGATCAAGAAGAACACGACGATCCCCACGAAGTTCGCGCAAACCTTCTCGACCGCCGAAGACAACCAGCCCGCCGTGACCATCAAAGTGTTCCAAGGTGAGCGCGAAGTGGCCACCTACAACAAGGCACTGGGCGAGTTCAACCTCGAAGGCATCCCGCCAGCCGCACGCGGCACGCCGCAAATCGAAGTGTCGTTCGACATCGATGCCAACGGCATCTTGCACGTCGGCGCCAAGGACAAGGGCACGGGCAAGGAAAACAAGATCACCATCAAGGCCAATTCCGGCCTGTCCGAAGCTGAAATCCAGCAGATGGTGAAAGACGCCGAGCTGAACGCCGCCGCCGACAAGGAAAAAGTCGAATTCGTGCAAGCGAAAAACAACGCCGAAGCGATGGTTCACAGCGTGAAAAAATCGCTGACCGAGTACGGCGACAAGCTCGATGCCGCTGAAAAAGAAAAAATCGAAGCCGCCATCAAGGACATGGAAGAAGCCTTGAAGAGCGACGACAAGGCCGCCATCGAAGCCAAAAACGAAGCACTGATGGCAGCCAGCCAGAAGCTGGGCGAGAAAATGTACGCCGACATGCAATCCTCGCAAGGCGGCGACGCTGCAGGTGCAGCCGGTGCCGAACAGCCCCAGGCCAAGCCCGCCGACGACAATGTGGTCGATGCCGAAGTCAAGGAAGTCAAAAAAGGCTGATCTGAGTCGGCCTGAAACGGCTTGCTGACTTCATGCAACATGCCTAGCCAGCGCAAAGCGGAAACCAGGAGAAATCCCGGATTTCCGCTTTTGCGTTTTATTTTTCCTGAAAAGATTCCTGACCCGAAATGGCCAAAAAAGACTATTACGACACGCTAGGCGTTCCCAAGAACGCCAGCGATGAAGACATCAAGAAAGCGTATCGCAAACTGGCGATGAAGCACCACCCGGACCGCAACCAGGGTGACAGCTCCAAGGTGTCCGAAGAAAAATTCAAGGAAGCCAAAGAGGCTTACGAGATGCTTTCCGACGGCCAAAAGCGCGCCGCCTACGACCAGTACGGCCACGCAGGCGTCGATCCGAACCGAGGCGGCGGCCCTGGCGCGGAAGGTTTTGGCGGCTTTGCCGAGGCCTTTGGCGATATTTTTGGCGATGTGTTCAGCGGCCAGCGCGGCGGTCAGCAGCATGGCGGACGCCAGGTTTACCGAGGCGGCGACCTAAGCTACGCGATGGAAATCACCCTGGAAGAAGCGGCCAACGGCAAGGATGCACAAATCCGCATTCCGAGCTGGGACGACTGCAGCACCTGCCAGGGCAGCGGTGCCAAGCCCGGCACCAAAGCCGTCACCTGCACCACCTGCCACGGTCACGGCGTGGTGCAAATGCGCCAGG
>Ga0302287_10001183_pt1 | contig 10636 bp, 9 predicted proteins | sample III_Fen_E2_4_FD_200452 | JGI IMG/M metagenome (GOLD analysis project Ga0302287, IMG submission 200452) | Peat permafrost microbial communities from Stordalen Mire near Abisko, Sweden - III_Fen_E2_4 | ecosystem: Environmental > Terrestrial > Soil > Wetlands > Permafrost | place: Sweden: Abisko...
AGCTATACCCCGCATCCCCGTCTACTGGCGAGATAAGGGTGTTTGCAGGATTCAGAATGAAAGGACTTGTTATGGCGAACGTGCAGACCGAGAACATGCCTAATATAAACCAGCTCGAGTGATCTTTAATATATCTTGTTGCACGATTTGCGATTTTGATACCACCCATCCTCTATATTCTAGCGCAAAGGAAGTCGACTAGATAGGTCAAGGATCTCTCGCGTGAACCTCAAGACTTTCGCTGCATCTCTTAAAGAAACGCCCGCATCTTCAGGTAGCGCCTCACCCTTAATGCTTGCTATGAAGTGCCTTTGTTCGATCGTAAGCGGTTGCATCGACTCCTGTGGGAAATACCTTGTATTAAAAGTATCCTCGGTTAGTACGCCGTCGGGTGTGTAGGCGGCACTATTAGCAGAAGTTGTCTGTACATCACGCGCAAGGAGGTCGGCTGTAAATATCTTATTGCCCGTTTCAACAATTGCGCGACGAACTTTTCCTGCGGGATATGCGCGGCTCGCCCGAAAGTGAGCATCCACCGAGTTAAACCGTATTGTTGCTCGTGCTGGGTCTGGGGAGGCGACGGTGTCATTCCTCGTGATAGTTGTCATCACCTCGCCATCAGAAGACATGCTGCTCTGATCAAGTATGCGTATAGCTATAGCGATATCATGTAGCATAAGATCACTCACGACGTCGTGGTACAAACGTGAGGCGTCCGGCACACTACCGAGACGCTCAAATGACATCTCACGTATTTGCTCATTCTTTAGTAGAGCAATGAGTGAGTGTATCGTCGGGTTGAATAGCTCGATGTGTCCCGCCATAGCGACGACACCCATCTTGCGGGCTGCTTCGCCGATTTCAAGTGCTGATTCTGGACTCTCAGCGACAGGCTTCTCGATGAGCACATGCACACCAGCCTCAATCAGTGCGTGCGCTTGTTCTTCGTGGTACTGAGAAGGGCTTGCGATAATTGCAGCATCAGTCGTCTCAAGATTGATACCTGCAATCGCATCGGAAACCCTAGTCTCCTCATCGCCAAAGCTGCGAGCAAGCTCATCTGCGCGCGACATGTCTGCATCGATGACGTGACTAATGCGCACTCCTTCGAAGCCTCGAATTGTTCGTGCGTGGTTTCTGCCCATTACTCCACCACCAATAATCGCTACCCTTTCCCCCATGTCGTCCTACTTTCCTTTGTAAATATCGTTAATTGTCTCAATAATTCGGTCGATGTCTGCTTCGTCGAGCCCAGGGTGGACAGGAAGTGACAACACCTCTTGTGCGACACGCTGTGCGACAGGTGTCGGCTCGATGATAACATGAGGATGATTCTCAAATGTTGGGTGGTCGGTCATCGTCTTCGGGTAGTAGATACCCGACCCGATACCACGTTGATCAAGCGCAGCCTTCAGTTCGTCGCGATTCATTCCGAACGCTTCCTGAACCCGTACTGTGTATTGATGCCAGACATGTGAACGGTTTGCTTGGATACGAGGAACGACAAGCCCTTCGATGTCCCCAAGTCCTTCGCTCAAACGTGCGGCATTCTCAGACCTACGCGCATTGACGTGGGCAAGCTGACCGATATTTGCACGAAGCACCGCAGCGTGAATATCTGTCATACGCAAGTTGTCGCCAGTCATTTCATAGACATATGGCGCAGACATACCTTGGTTGCGATAGATGCGGGCGATACGATCGATATCTTGGTTGTTGGTGAGAATAGCGCCACCTTCTGGTGCGGCGATGTTTTTGGTCGGGTAGAACGAGAGGCTGACGGCATCGCCATGTGCGACAAGTGGCTGGTCATTAATTCTCGCGCCGTGTGCTTGTGCGGCATCACGTACTATCGCGATCTCAGCGAAACGCGCGTCGGTGCGATCAATCGAAGCGGCTTGACCGTATAGGTCGACTGGCATGACGGCAATAGTCGAATCGTTCATTACACTTGCGGCGTGTTCTGGATCGATGCCGAAATCATCTTCTTTAATGTCAACAACTCGTGCATTTGCACCACTGTCAAGTACGGTATTGAGCGTTGCATTGAAGCTGAATGCAGGAATGATTACTTCTTTGCCTTCGATGAATCGATCGACGTATTGCTCCCCACCGTTTCTGCTCGCGACAGATGAGATGAGCGCACCCCTGAGTGAAGCCGTTCCGTTTGCATACAGTGCAGCGTAGTCTGACTCGAGGGCCTGTGCTACCGCCTTTTCACCAAGTGCTACTCCGGGACCTTGTGCAATTTGGCCGGATTCGATAGCCTCGCTGATGTACTGCATCGCGAGCTCTTTGTTGATATTCGGTGCACTGATATTGATTCGTTTCACTGTGTTAATCCTGCCTTCTTACGTTGTAAATATGTTTCGATGCATGCTCGCGGGTCAACAAGCATTTGGGCGACCTCATCGGGCCGCTCTGGATCGCGCGAGATGACCGCCCCCGATACATCTACCCAGCCATGGAACCGCGCGGGATTACCCAACACGATTGATCCTGGTTGCACGTCTCGCGACACGACAGAACCAGCGGCGACGAGGCTCAAAGCGCCAATATGGTTTCCCGCAATGAGTGTAGCGTTTGCTCCTATCGATGCGCCGGTATCGATGACCGTTTTGCTTAATTCCCAGTCGCCAAAGGCCCGTGGGTTGCGGTCATTTGTTGTCGTGGCGTTAGGCCCGAAGAAGACATAGTCTCCAGCCTCAACACCACCATACAATCTGACACCAGACTGTACTTTCGAGAAGTCGCCCAGCATCGCACCACTCTCGATACCGACACCCTCACCAACGATACAACTCTCGCCAATTTTTGCTCCCGAAAAGATATGGGCTCCAGCCCAAATCTTCGTTCCTGCACCGATCTCTGCCCCTTTATCTACCGTGGCATCGATGTGTGCGAAATAAGTCCCACCCCGCGTTTCAATTTCTCTCAGCGGTGACATACTAAAAAGTATACTACAGATGACGCCCTCTTTGCCAGTAGCTATTGGCCACGATATCGATAATTGTATATAGTAAAGAGGATGAAGAACATCTTTCGGCAACAATCTCTCTGGTTTAGTGTCCTCTCGGTGACGGCGTCGGCGCTCAACTTTCTCTTCTATCCGGTACTCGCGCATAGCCTCGATCTTGCTTCATTTGGTGACGTACAAGTCGGCGTCTCGTTTGTGATGCAGGCGGCTGCGCTATTTACTTCACTGAACCTTGTCGCCCTCTTTCTGTCCGCCCACAAGTCCACTTCGATTGAGTTAGTAACCCGCCTCGAGCGTATTATCATATCGATTAGCATCATCGCAGCGGTCATCGTGGCGGTTTGCGTAGCACCGTTAAGTCGCACACTGCAGCTCCACGATGCGTCGTTGCTCTATCTTCTTGCAATCATCTTTGTCTTCAATGTTCCTGCGGGTACATGGATCGGTACACTTCAGGGTGAGGGCAAGTTCATCCAAAGTGGCCTCATCGCCGTGACGGCATCGCTTACGAAGATCATCCTCGCTATTCTATTGATATCCCTTGGGTTTGGCGCACATGGAGCAATGCTCGGTATTCTTATCGGCACGATAGTGATTATTCCACTAGTGTACCTTGCGCATTCATCAAAGCGCCTCAATATTATCAATACATTCAGGCCCGCTAGACTATCTGATTTTCGAGCGCTACTTGCAAGCAAGCCAACTCTCTACACGCTCGTTGCGTTTTTCTTCCTCGCCCTACTCAGCACATTTGATATCATTGCTGCGAAAGTGCTACTTTCACCAACACAAGCAGGCATATACGCACAACTATCTACCGTCGCGAAGATTCCATACTTCGCGCTTATACCCCTCGCAACGATTGGTTTTGAACGGTTTATCAAGAAAGCAACTCATGAAGGCAGATTCATGTTGTTGTTCTGTGGGCTCCTCGCAGCAGCATCTAGTGTGCTTCTCTTGGCGGAACCGTTCGTGCTTCGTGTATTCTTCAGGCTTGATACGGTACAGTACTCTCAGCTTGCAGCCCTCTTCCTTGTCGTTGCCTTCACTGCCTATACACTATCGACCATCGTTACCTACTCACTTATTAGTCGGGGCTCACTAAAGAAGGCCCTCATCCCACTTCTGTGCGGGTTCGTATTGACACCAATACTCCTTGCATTCGGCTCATCGCTTGAGGGCATTGCGCTCAATTACATGCTTAGTCAAATTGCCCTGCTCGTGATATTAGTAATCCTGCGATATAATAAAGCCTCATGAGTAGTAAGTCTCTTATATCGATCATCATTCCTGCCTATAACGAAGAGCAGAATCTCACCTGGCACCACAAGCGAGTGTCTGATTTCCTGAAAAAGGAGGGGATCAATTATGAGATTATCTATATTGATGATGGTAGTCGCGATAGGTCGCTCGATATCCTGAGGGGTTTTTCTAAGAAAGATAATCGCGTGCGCTATGTCCGTTTCTCTCGCAACTTTGGTAAAGAGCAAGCTACGTCAGCGGGTCTTCACATATGCCGGGGTGACGCAGCAATTATGTTGGATGGCGATGGACAGCACCCTATCGAATTACTTCCCGAGTTTATCAAGCAATGGGAAGCGGGTAGCAAGGTGGTGGTCGGTATCAGAGACACCAACACCAACGAAGGCGTCGTAAAACGCTTTGGCTCAAAGTTATTTAATGCCGTCATAAACTCTCTAACCGGCAGCTCTACACCAAAAAATTCGACGGATTTTCGCCTTCTCGACCGCCAGGTCATCGATGAGTTTTGTAGATTGCAAGAGCACAACCGTATCACACGCGGGCTGATCGACTGGCTTGGATTTGAGCGTACTTACATACACTTCACCGCATCTGAGCGACACGACGGCAAGGCGAGCTATAGTATTAGGAAGCTCATACGCCTTGCGATTCATGCACTCGTTTCACAAACGACGAAACCTCTCCAGTTTACTGGATACCTCGGTAGTTTTGTGATGGTGGTCTCGACCGTGCTTGGTCTATTCCTACTTGTCGAGATGTTCTTGCTCGGCGACCCACTTCAGATGAGAGTAACTACTTCTGGACTACTCGCATTATTCGTCAGCTTCCTCGTCGGTGTCGTCCTCACCTGTCAGTGGCTCTTGGCGCTCTACATCGAAAATATCCACAATGAGACTCAAGGCAGGCCACTCTACATTATCAGCGAACGAAGTAACGAGTTATCGACGAAGAAATCCCGCATCAAATAGCGTGTTGAGGATTATCTTTGTCGGTTGAATATCATCACCTTCTTTGTGCCCCACATATTTGTCGGGGTTATTCATAAATGCTTCGACTTTCTTTTTGTCATACATTGAGAGCTCGGCCGTCTTGCCAAGACCCTCTACACGCTCAGTTGCAAGTCGATGAATTAAGCATGGAATCCCGAGGAATGATGACTCTTCCTGAAGCCCACCACTGTCGGTAATGGCATACTTCGCCTTACTTGCAAGCTGTATGAAACGGTAGTAACTGAGTTTTGGTAAGCGTATGATATTACTGCCCTTCAGGATATCATCATACCCAAGCGCGGTGATGCGCTCTTTTGTAATTGGATGGTCGAGGAATACCATCTGCAAGTCATCCTTCTTGCTGTGGTCACGAATTGACTCAAGCAACTCCTTGAGCGCCTTCGGATTAGACATGAGCTCATTACGATGGATCGATATCACGACGTATGGCTTTTTTATATCCAGCGCACCAAAGCCCTTGCTCGTCACGGGTGCTTTTTGCGCATAACGCAGACTATCAAGCACCGTATTGCGCAATGTATCGATAATCTCTCCCTTCGCGCCTTCTTTCTTCAGGTCGCCAGTCGGTGTGTCGCCAGGCGTGAAATGGTATCGCGCCAACTTACCAACAATACGTCGGTCAATCTCTTCTGGAAATGGATTACGCCAGTCATGGCTTCGCATACCGGCCTCGATATGCACAATAGGGAGTCTTAGAAACTTCGCAAGCACCGCACCGTAGACGGTCGTCACCGTATCGCCATGTACCATGACGGCATGTTTACCAGGCGCATCGCGGAGTTGCCGCTTAATTGCGCGAAACTCTTTCATAGTCTGACCTGAAAGTTTGAATCCCCAAAGTACAATGTCGGATTTCTTCTCGAGATCTTTGCCAGATCGCCCATTCGTCAGTGTGAAGTGTGGTGCCGGTAGCCCTGCGTCATCCATGAGCTGCTGAAGTTGCTTCGGCTGCTGGTTTGTATTCACTCTAATCTGCTGATCTTCTGGCATTTCTTTGACGAGGGAGATAAGCTTGATAAGTTCGCCTGTGGTGCCGTACACCACTACGATCATTTCTTTTTCTCCTCGACTCGAAGTGTGTGCTCGGTCAGAACAAGTGCAGAGGTGTCGTCTTCACGCTCGACGACAAATGAAATCGCCTCAACCCACCAGTCATACGGCTCTCCACCGTAGTCGTGGACAGTTGCCGACACGAAATAGGTCCCTGATTTCAAGATATTTGGCTGTGTCCACTCAAATACTGCGCGGTCACCCTTCTTCCTGTCGGTCTTCGGGAAATGTGATATCTTCGAGTTTAATCCCATAATTATCTGGCCAGATGCATCAATCACCTGGAACCCAGTAATCGGATCCTGAAGATCAGTGTTATAGCTGACATCAATCGAGAGAGTAAATTCGCGAGCTGTAATGAGTTTCGTTTTCGTTGATGCTGGCTTATTTGCAACCCACACTTTATTAACCGTAGCTGCATTATTACCCCAGCGCATAACTATTTCTCCCGTGTCGCTGCGCTTACCGTCGGTTAGCTGCTCAAAGTTGATGCGGCGGTAGCGGTTCGCTACATCTCTTCCCGCACCTTCCATAGTAATCTCGCCGTCTTCAATCAAGATCGCTCTGTCACAGAACTCTTCAACTGCACCCATATCGTGCGTCACCAGTACAATCGTCTTGCCACTGCGACGTAACTGTCGAAATACATTCAGACATTTCTGTTGGAAATTGGCATCACCAACCGCAAGGACCTCATCGATTAATAGAATGTCATTGTGCGCCTGTATCGCAATCGCAAACGCAAGTCGCACCAACATGCCTGACGAATAGTTTCGGAGCTTTTGCTCCATAAACTTCTCGAGCTCGGAGAATGCAACAATCTCGTCATACTTCTCTTGGATCTGCTTCTTTGTGAGACCAAGGATGGCGCCATTTAGGAAGACGTTATCGCGTCCCGACAATTCTTGGTTAAAGCCAATACCAAGCTCGATGAATGGAGTGAGGTCACCCCCCAACTCAACCTTTCCTTCGGTTGGGCTGTAGATATTCGAGATAATCTTTAGTAGCGTGCTCTTACCGCTGCCGTTTCGTCCTAAGATACCGAAGAACTCGCCACGCTGCACTTCAAATGATATATCGCGGAGCACCTTGAACTGATCGTAGTTTGTGCGGCCCAGTGATAATACCGTCTGCTTGAGTGACTGGCGTCGATCGGTTGGTAGCCGGAACGTTTTACTGACGTGCTCTACCCGGAGAATTGCATCTGTGTCGTTTTTCTTTGTCTTCGGCATTAGAGCTCCTCCGCGATAAGTTTGTTACTCTTTCGGAAATACCAGATAGAGAGTGCTGTTAGGAGAAGGACAATTAGGTAGGGTATGAAGGCGTAGGAACCCATCGTACTTATCGCGGTGTGTGTCCCGTCATAAACGATAGCAAAACGCGCGTCTTGCAGAATCTGTGTGACTGGGTTCATGAAGAGAATAAATCTAAACGCTTCAGGTACAAGCGAGACCGGATAGAGCACTGCGCTTGCGTAGAAACCTATCTGTAGCAAGAGCTCCCAGATGTATTTCACGTCTCGGAACTTTACATAGAGTGATGAGAGCAAAAACGAGATGCCGAGCGCGAAGATGACCATCTGTAATATAGGAATTGGTGCTAGCAGTAGTCGTCCGAGGTCAAATTGCACGCCGTTGATGAGAGCAAAAATGAAGACAACGAGTAGATTAATGACAAGGTTGACCGATGCCGAGAACACAGCCGCAAGCACAATCGCATATTTCGGCGTATACACCTTACGGATCATATCACCCCTGTCGACTAGCGATGAAAGGCCGTTGTTTGTCGCTTCAGTAAAGAAATTCCACAGCATCACGCCTAGTAACAGGTAGACTCCGTAGTGTGGTATTTGGTCGCCAACCTTGAATACCATCGTAAACATAACATAGAGCACGGCAAATAGTGACAGTGGACGGACTAGGGACCATAGGTACCCGAGCACCGATCCTTGGTATCGAATCTTAAAATCAGCAACGACGAGCGCATTGAGCAAGCTACGCTGCTTAGGGTTGAGGTAGTTCTTCATACTCAAACCATTATACCACCCGACTGCTCTTCGTATCTGATATAATCGTCATATGCGCATAGGTATCGATGCACGGCCCCTCCAGGCTGAGACTAAACATAGAGGCATTGGGAAGTCGCTGGAGTTTTTCCTTCACACACTCGTCGCGCGTAAAGCTGACGATGAGTTTGTCTTCTATATTGATGGCGGCCTGCCGATTCCCGAAGTGGTGACAGCCTTCATTGATGCACGACTCATCACCTATACATCGCCCGAACTCACACGAAAGAAGTATATCCGTTCAGTCATCGCGCCATGGCGGCCTATTCGCGCCAGCCGTCGCGACATCGATGTGTTATTGCAATACGATGCCGCACTCGGTATTCCACATACCGTCCCGACCGTTGTTATCTTTCACGACCTGATTCCCTATCTCTTTCGTGAGCAAGAGAAGAAGGCAGCGATTACCCCATCGTTACGACGTACCACAAAAAATAAGCTTGCGGGCGCGGCATATTGGCAGCAATATCTCCGCATACTTAAAAAATACCATCACGCGCGCACAATCATTGCGATATCCGAGACGTCAAAGCGAGATTATTTGGAGCACTTCCCCGGCGCGCACCATCAACGTTTAGTCGTCATTCCCCATGGTGTTGACCAGTCATTCTTCCAACCCCCCCACCACCTCTCCTCTGCGCTTGCAAAGACCGTAACGGGACCATATTTTGTATACATCGGTGGCATCGACTATCGTAAGAATATCGCCGGACTACTCAAGGACTTCTTCGAGCTACGCGAGACACACGATGCGAAACTTGTCATGATTGGTAAAGAGTTTGCGTTACAGCAACAGCTGGATGACCTAGGGTGGTCATCACTCATGGAGCAATACGGAGCATACGAATCAGATGTTGTTCGCCCTGGGTTCGTCAGTCACGAAGATCTCATCGCGCTACTTTCGGCGTCTAATGGTCTCATCCTCCCAAGCCTCTACGAGGGGTTTGGTATGCCTGCGCTCGAGGCTATGGCGACAGGTTGCCCCGTGGTCGCCTACGACAACTCAGCGACAGCCGAAATCGTCAAAGGTTATGGAACGGTGCTTCCAGACAACACCTCATTCACAGGCTCAATGAAAGACCTCCTCGAAAACCCAAGCCGATACAAGAAGATTGCCGACGAGGCAAGGTTGCGGGCTCGTGAGTTCACCTGGGACTACACGGTTGATGCTATCCTCAAGGAGCTCCATAGCGCAACTAAGCGCTAGGCACCCCCCATGTCACCAAATCCTACTAATGAATTATCTATCCGGATCGAGGCCGGGTCTATCAATACCGAGCAGGTGACGGGTGTTGGTTACTACACCGAAAGCCTTATCGAGGCGATGAGTAAACTTCCCCATGTTGCCGTTGATGTCTTCGCGCTCGGTTCAGAAAAAGCCACCTTGTCGGAACATCTCCGCGCTGCAACAATACGTTCACTCTATTTTGTGCCCCAGCTCAATCAACGTATCTATCGAAAGTTACACCAGTATTTTCTCGCGCCACCGTGCGACACAACACTACCAGCCGTGGACGTCACCGTCTATCCCGACTTCGCTCTATGGCCAACTGTTAACTCAAAAGTTAGTGGGGTGGTGATTCACGACCTGACATTTATCAAACACCCTGAGTTTATGCGATCGAGGAAACTAGGGCCGCTCTCTATCCCTGTCACCACTTGGTATCTTAGCGCCGTGGTGCGCAAAGCAGTTCGTCGTGCGGATTTCATTATCACCGTGTCAGAAAGCATCAAATCTGAGCTCATATCCCTACTCGACGTGCCAGCAGATATGATTGTCGTCACGCCAATTCCGCCACGCGAGAACTTCAAACAACAGGCTACCCCCCACTCTTCCAAAGATGATCTACTCCAAAAATACAAAATACCGACCGAGGACTTCATCCTGTCCGTCGGTACCCTTGAGCCGCGCAAGAACCATCTCGCACTCCTTAGGGCGTATCTTCACTTACCTCAAGCTGTGCGAACATCACACTCATTAGTTATTGCGGGTGGCGAGGGCTGGGGGTGCGATGAAACCCTCAAGGCGATCCACGAAGCTCAGCGAAGTGGTGAAAATATCGTGCTCACCGGTTACTTTGATACTGAGGATGCATACCAACTCTACTCTCATGCAACTATTTTCTCATCGGCCTCACACTACGAGGGATTCGGTATGCCATTAATGGAATCGATGTATGTGGGCATACCAATGGTTGTGTCGGATATTCCTGTATTCAAAGAGGTGTCAGGGGACGCCGCATTATATGTTGATACGAATAATTCCACGGC
>Ga0302287_10001188_pt1 | contig 10610 bp, 11 predicted proteins | sample III_Fen_E2_4_FD_200452 | JGI IMG/M metagenome (GOLD analysis project Ga0302287, IMG submission 200452) | Peat permafrost microbial communities from Stordalen Mire near Abisko, Sweden - III_Fen_E2_4 | ecosystem: Environmental > Terrestrial > Soil > Wetlands > Permafrost | place: Sweden: Abisko...
GCCGTTGTCAGCCTGCACAGGCAGGCAAACACTTGAGCCCAATGCACATCCGATCAGCAGGAGGCTAAAAATGTGGTTATCAAGTTTCCCCACGGCGGCAATTCCTTCTGTAAGTGGAGCGCTGGTGTTAATCAGCACTGCGGGGAAGAGAGCAGAAGGTGTGCCGGTTTTTGTTTTTCTTTAAAAAACAGTAAGTTGTAAATATTTGTCGTGGCGGTCAAAAAAATTTGTATCACCGCTGAGACAAAGCCACGCAAAAACGCCGTCCAGATGGGCGCCATTGCTCGTCAAGGTGGCTTGAGGCAGGTTGTATCAGTGGCTTAACATTTTCTTGCTGCAGCGCTCGGGCCGCTTTAGTTCGAGGGTTTGCGCGGGGGAGGGTGTTTCAGGAATGGACATATGTGACAGGGCGGGGTAGCCCTGTCAGGCCTTGAGCAAGCGTGTCACGGCCTCAAAGGCGGCGTCCTTGCGCTGTTGCCAATCACCTTCAAGTACCTGATAACGCTGGTGGTGCTGCTCAAGCCATTGGCGGCTGGCCTGGAAAAACGCCTGGCGTTCTGCCAGTTGCGGCTGGCACCGTTGTCCATCGTCATGCCAGGCCACGTTTTCAGGGCTCAGCAGTAAATGCATGTCGTAGTGCCGGGTCAGCAGTGCCTGTTCGATCCAGGTCGGGCAAGCGCCAAACAACGTACGACTCCAAAGAATGTTGCTTAAAAGATGCGTATCGAGGATCAGTAGCGACGGTTGTGAGGCACGTGCGACATCCTCCCAGGTCAGCTGGCCATGTGCTATTGATTCAATATCATCGTAGCAGGTTTCCCGGGCTTCGCTTTCGATGAAGTGCCTGACGTACTCATCGACCAATATGCCGCCAAAGTTGGCGTGAATCTCACTCGAAAGCCAGCTTTTGCCGCTGGATTCCGGCCCTGCCAGCACCAGCACCTTCATGGGCACAGCACCGGATCGCTGCGCCATGAGCGCCAGCCTTGAATGGCCAGCAGGGTGAACAGGCCATACAGGGCCGCCGTCACGTACATCCCCTTGTACAGGAACAGACCGACGAAAATACAATCCAGAACGATCCACAGCGGCCAGCACTGCAAGCGCTTTTGCGCCATCCACCATTGCGCCACGAGGCTGAAGGCGGTGAGGAAAGCATCGAGCCAAGGCTGGGCGGCATCGGTCCAGTGCGCCATGGCGGCGCCCAGCAACAGACTGCCCGCCGCACCGATGGCCAGTCCCGACGCCACCGCATGTTTGCCTAGCCGGCTGACCTCGCGTCCATGATGCGCATCGCCAGCGCGGGTCCACTGCCACCAGCCATAGAGCTGCAATGCGGCGTAAATCACTTGCAGCAGCATGTCCGAATACAGCTTCACCTCGAAAAAGATCCAGCTATAGACAAGCACCATGACCAGACCGATCGGCCAGCACCAGGGGTTCTGTTTGACCGTCAACCAGACGGCAATGACACCGAGGGCGGCGGCAAACAGTTCAAGCCCGGACATGGAGTTTCCTTGGGGGAAGTCGAAGAGGGGGCGGATTGTAACTGAAGATCAAACGATAAGCCTTTGGCGGCGCCTCACAGGGTGACGTTTACCCTGCAGGCGCTGCCAGAGGCACGGATCGTGTTCGGACGATCTTTTTCGAATTAAACCCGGAACTGCCTGAGCAAACCGTTCAATTGCTCGCTCAATTCCTTCAGTCTCAGGCTCGCCTTGCTGGATTGTTCAGCCGCCAGCGCGGTGCTGTGGGACAACCCGGCGGCTTGGGTGACGTTCTGGTTGATGTCTTCGACCACATGGGCCTGTTGCAGGGTGGCGCTGGCGATGGACGCATTCAGGCCGTTGAGGTTGCGCAACGCCTGGCCGATGGCATTCAGACTTGTCCCGGCCAGACCCGCCTGTTCGATGGTCAGCTGCGAAGCCCGGCTACTGTCGCCAATCACCTTGACCGCCGCCTCGGAATGACTTTGCAGTTGTTCGATCATCGACTGGATTTCCGCCGTGGACTTCTGGGTCCGCTGGGCCAAAAGGCGAACCTCGTCGGCTACCACCGCGAAACCCCGACCTTGCTCGCCAGCCCTTGCTGCCTCGATGGCGGCGTTGAGAGCCAGCAGGTTGGTCTGATCGGCAATCGAGCGGATCACTTCCAGCACGCTGCCGATCTGTGTGCTTTCGGTGGCCAGGGTGCGGATCACGTCCACGGCCTGATTGATGGTGCACGACAGGGTATCGATCTGCTGCAGGCTGCCATCAATGTTGACCTGGCCTTGTTGGGCCTGAGCTTCGGCATCGCGCATTTCGCTGGCGGCATGTTCGGCATTCTTTGCCACATCCTGCACGCCGGAAGTCACTTCATTGATCGCCGTGGCCACCCGTTCCATCTGCTGCGACTGTTGCTGGCTGCGTTGCTGGGCCTGGGTCGCGTCGTTGCCCAATTCGCTGGACGATTGGCCTAGCGCACTGGCGCAGACCTGCAGTTCACCGATGACCTGGCGCAATTTGGCGGTAAAGGCATTGAAGTGCCGGGCCAATTGTGTGACTTCATCCTGACCGTGGGTGTCGAGGCTGCGGGTCAAATCGCTTTCACCACTGGCGATGTTGGCCATCGCGTGGACGGTTTCCTGAAGCGGGCGAACGATGCTACGGGCGATGAGGATCACCAGTGCCGCCATGATCAGCGCGATTGCAAAGCCAATGACCGAGGCTTTCCAGAACTGACCATAGAATTCGGCTTGCATGTCATCGATGTACACGCCCGAGCCGATCATCCAGCCCCAGGGCTCGAAGAGTTTGACGTAGGAGGTTTTTCCCACGGGCTCGCTGGCACCGGGTTTTGGCCAGCGGTAATTGATGATCCCGGCGCCCTTGCTCCTGGCCACCGTGACCATCTCATTGAATATCGCAACACCGTCGGGGTCGCGGATCGCCGAGAGATTCTGGCCGTCCAGCTTGGGGTTGGCCGGGTGCATGATCATCACCGGCGTCAGGTCGTTGATCCAGAAGTAATCGTTTTGGTCGTAACGCAGTCCGCGAACGGCTGTCAGCGCCTGTTTCTGCGCGGCTTCGCGGGTGAGCGTGCCGGCGGTTTCCAGGTCGTGATAGTAAGTGAGGATGCCACTGGCGGTTTGCACCACATGCTGGGTTTTCTGTGCCTTGGCGACATACAAGTCATCGTGAATCTGCTTGAGCATCAAGACACCCAAGGCCAGCAGCATCATGACGGCCACGACCAGGATGAGCCACAAGCGCCGGCTGATCGACATATTGCGCAAGCTGTTCATAACGTGGTGCTCCGTTTTCTTGTTCTTGTAATGAATGATCGCCAGCATTCGGCCAGGCCCGATAACGCGAAAGCACTTATCGGACTTGTCTGATAGGATTTCGGCCCCGCACGGGAAAACCTGAATCCAAATGTTTCACGGATTTTTCATGGCCAGGTGTGGAGCCTGAAAGCGTGCGAATTCAACTACGCTGATCGCGATAAAAGTTTTTAAAAATACTAACGGGGCGTGCAACGTTGCATAGCCTTTTGGGGGATTGATGGATCTTTGGACTGCCTTTCAGGCTTTGATTCTTGGCGTTGTAGAAGGGCTGACAGAGTTTTTGCCCATTTCCAGTACCGGGCACCAGATTATCGTGGCCGACTTGCTCGACTTCGGTGGCGAGCGGGCCATGGCATTCAACATCATCATCCAGCTCGGGGCGATCCTGGCGGTGGTGTGGGAGTTCCGCCGCAAGATTTTCGACGTGGTCATCGGTTTGCCGACCCAGCCAAGCGCGCGACGCTTTACCGCGAACCTGTTGATCGCCTTCCTGCCCGCCGTGGTTTTGGGAGTGATTTTTGCTGACCTGATCCACCACTACCTGTTCAACCCGATCACCGTGGCGACGGCCCTGGTGGTGGGTGGCATCATCATGCTGTGGGCTGAACAGCGTCAGCATGAAGTGCATGCCGATACCGTGGACGAGATCACTTGGAAAGACGCACTGAAAGTCGGGTTCGCCCAGTGCCTGGCGATGATTCCGGGTACTTCGCGTTCCGGCTCGACGATCATCGGCGGCCTGTTGTTTGGTCTGTCGCGTAAAACCGCCACCGAGTTCTCGTTCTTCCTGGCCATGCCGACCATGGTGGGTGCGGCCGTGTACTCGGGCTACAAGTACCACAAGCTGTTCGTGGCGGCTGATTTTCCGGTATTTGCCCTTGGCTTCGTGACTGCATTCATTTTCGCGATGATTGCCGTGCGCGGGTTGCTCAAGTTCATCGCCAGCCACAGCTACGCGGCGTTCGCCTGGTATCGCATTGCCTTCGGCCTGCTGATTCTGACCACGTGGCAGTTTGGCTGGATAGACTGGACCGCGGCCAAGCCATGAGTGATTCCAGCGCGCGCTATCGTTCCGCAGGCAAGTCCGGGGGACATATCCAGCATCTACGCCTCAAGCTGCTGGTGTTCGCAACCCTGTGCGCGCTGCCGTTGTTCGGGTCGATGTCGTTGTGGTTGCGTGGGGTGTCGCTGATTCCCCTCGCGGCCTATGGCATCGTCAGCCTGCTGACGTTTTTGCTGTACTGGAGCGATAAGCGCAAGGCCCGTGTCGATCAATGGCGAACACCGGAAAACGTGCTGCATGCACTGGAGTTCGCGGGTGGCTGGCCGGGGGCGTTGCTGGCGCAACAAGTGTTTCGGCACAAGACGCGCAAGGTCTCGTTTCAACTGGTGTTCTGGCTCATCGTGATGCTGCACCAAGTGTTCTGGATCGACATGCTGTTTCTCGGTGCAAACCTGTTGGCACTGTTCTAAAGCAATAACCCGACCTGCGTTCGTTTGGGCAATTTGCTCACCACCAGTTGATGAGAGCGTTGCAACAAGCCTTGCAGCTCTTCGGCACCCAGTGGGTAGGGCGTGTTCATGATGATCCACTGGGCCCGTGCCAGATAAGGCGCTGGATGAATGCCCGGGCGGTCGCAATGACCGAGGAACAAATCCTTGTCGACCTTGAACGCCAGGGATTCGCCACGCAGGTTCTGCAGCGCGAACATCTTGTTTCCGGCAACCGAAAACACTCGCACGCCTCCCCATTTATAGTCTTCCCGCGCACCGGGCAGTGCCAGGCAGAATGTCGCGACGTCCACTTCGCTCATGCGTCCAGCCTTCATATCAAACGGTCCCCGCAGGCATTGAATGTTTCGATCAAATGGTCGAGCCAGGCGCGCACGGCCGGCATCACCCCGCGTCGATGAGGGTAGACCGCTTGCAGCCAGCCACCCGGCAGCGACCATTCAGGCAACAGCTGCACCAGCGAACCATTGGCCAGTTCTTGCTCGCAATACATCATCGGTAGCGTGGTAAACCCCTGCCCGGCGAGGGCGCAGGTCTTGCGTACGATGAAGTCGTCGACGCCCAGGCGCGCTTCCATTGCCAGATCGTGGCTTTTGCCCTGGCGATCGACCAGGCGGATGTGCACCAGCCGATCCGGTTCGAGGGCACCGAGCACTGGCAGGTCTTTCAAATCATCGGGTCGGTTGATTTCACGTCCCAGCAGGAATGTGGGGCTGGCCACCAGGAGCATCTGTGCCTGGCGCAAGCGGCGGGTCACCAACAGCGGATCTTCATCGCCCGGTTCACGCACGCGCAGCGCGACATCCACGCCTTCGGTGACCAGATCGACGCGGCGATTGACCAGCACTACCTCAAGTTGCACCTGGGGGAATTTCTCCAGAAAGTTGCTGATGACTGCCGGCAGAATCTCGTGGGCCAGGCCGACCGGGGAGGACACCCGCAAACGTCCCCGGGGTTCGCTGGACATGCTGGCCACGGCTTCATCGGCCATTTCGGCTTCCAGCAGCATGGCCTGACAGTGTCGCAGGTAGCGTTCGCCCACGGCGGTCAGTTTCAGCTGGCGAGTGGTTCGTTGCAGCAGGCGCGCGCCCAGGCGTTCTTCCAGTTCGGCGATACGCCGCGACAACCGCGACTTGGGAATGCCCAGCAAACGCCCGGCCGCCGCGAAGCCGCCGGATTCCACCACCTTGGCGAAATAATAAAGGTCATTGAGGTCTTGCATGGCTGATGACTCGATCGTTCTATCAGTGAGACAAACTATCGCATTGTTGCGGTCTAATCACCTATTGGTTTCATCTGTAGGATTGTTTCCATCAGATCGCCCTTGTAGCGATCCTCACCTGGAGATCCCACATGAAACTGCTGCATATCGATTCGAGCATTCTTGGTGACAACTCGGCTTCCCGTCAGCTGAGCAGTGAAGTCGTGAAAGCCTGGCAAGTCGCCGAACCATCCGCTGTGGTGACTTACCGCGACCTGGCGGCCGATGCCATCAGCCATTTTTCGTCGACCACCCTGGTTGCTGCCGGCACCGCCGCTGAATTGCGCAATGCCGCACAGCAACACGAAGCCGAACTCAGCGCTTCTACACTGGCCGAATTCCTCGCCGCCGATGCCGTGGTGATTGCAGCCCCAATGTACAACTTTACTGTTCCGACCCAACTGAAGGCCTGGATCGATCGCATCGCCGTTGCCGGTCAGACCTTCCGCTACACCGAAGCCGGTCCCGAGGGGCTGTGCGGTGGCAAGAAAGTGGTGATCGTTTCGACTTCCGGCGGGCTGCATGCCGGCCAGGCAACCGGCGTTGCCCACGAAGACTACTTGAAAGTGTTGTTCGGTTTCATCGGCATCACTGACATCGAATTCGTGCGTGCCCATGGCCTGGCCTATGGTGACGATGTCCGTAACAAAGCCATGAGCGACGCTCACGAGCAGATCAGCGAGCAGTTGTTCGCCGCCGCGTAAGGCTTGCATAAAGACTTCTAGCCGGTTGGGCAAACCCTCAAAAAACTCTGTATTCTGAATGCGCAAGTATCAGATACGGAGTTTTTTGTTTCTGTCCATTTCGTTTTGTGGCCCAAGTTATGCAGTCGAGGGTTTATGTCTTTAATCCGGTAACAAGGTGGGGCATCCCATGGTGCGTCTTTGTGCAACTTTACTGATTTGCCTGCTCAGCAGCCTGAATACAGTGCACGCCGCCCCTGCGCCGCATCCTCACTGGAGCGTCGGCTACCACGAGATGAAGTTTCTCGACCCGCTGGACTTGCAACCGATGCGTGCCATCGCCTTCTACCCATCGAGCGAAAAGGAACATTCCAGCCGACTCGAGGGTTACACCGTCGAGGCGGGTGAAGACACGAAAGTCGCCATCGGCCGATTCCCCATGCTGATGCTGTCCCACGGCAACACCGGAACCCCGCTGGCCCTGCATGACCTCGCCACCTCGCTGGCGCGCAAGGGATTTGTGGTGGTGGCGGTGATTCACCCCGGCGACAACTCCAAGGATCACAGCCGTCTCGGCACCTTGAGCAATCTGTACGGGCGGCCGATCCAGATTTCCGAAGCCATCACTGCGACCCTGGGCGACAGCATGCTGTCGCCGTTCGTCAATGCTGATCAGGTGGGCGTCATCGGTTACTCGGCCGGAGGCGAGACGGCATTGATTCTGTCCGGTGCGACTCCGGACCTGGACCGCCTGCGCCGTTACTGCCAGGAGCGTCCGGATGACCGTGACGCCTGCAACACCCGGGGGGAATTGATCGTCGACCGCGATGACCTGCAACCGGTGGCCGATCCACGCGTCCACGCGCTAATGCTGATGGCGCCGCTGAGCTTGAAGTTCGGTCGCCACACGCTGGCCGATGTGCACGTGCCCGTGCTGCTTTACAGCGGTGACGGCGACAATCTGGTGCCCATCGACAAAAACGCGGTGGCGTTGGCGCGCAAGCTGCCAGTCGCGCCGGACTTCAAGTTGCTGGCCGGGGCAGGGCACTTTGTATTCATGGCACCGTGCAACGACGAGCAGATCGTCATCATGCCGGCGCTGTGTACTGATGCCGATGGCGTTGACCGCGAAGACATTCACCGCAACATGATCTCCGAAGCCGGACGCTTCTTCACCCGCACGCTGGGCAAGGCGACGCGGGCCGGGATGCAGACTGCCGATCAGTGACGGAGATCGGCAGTTGTTTATCGTTAGTTACTTATCAGCTAAAGAAGTTTCCAGTGTTACTACCCTTGCATTAAGTTCGCGTACGGACTCGATAAGAGGTGCCACCAGTTTTTGGTAATCAACTTGCAAGTGGCCTCGATCAGTGCGCACTAACTGGGGATAAACTTTCTGTACATCTTGGGCAATCAGGCCGACATCGGCCTGGTCGTTTTGCTTCCAGTTGAACGTTACACCATTGAGTTTCAGGAGGTTTTCCATGGGATTTTGTAGGCGTTGAACGTTGCTTTTCAGTCGTTCATCACTGAATGGGCAGCACTCATCTCCAATATCGTCGCCGATGTCCCAGCATTGACCGTTATGGCAGATTTGCTGCGGTGTGGAGCTTTGCGCATGGGCCGTGCCGTGGAGGCAAAACAGCAATGCAGGCGCGAGCAGGCTTAAAGGCAATATACGCATACTTATTAATCTCCATTTATCGATTGTTACATAAGAGCCGCGATAAGCATCTGTGAAAGTTGACGCTTCAAACAATGCTGGCTCTTTGCATCAATCGATGCGGAATGTTGCGTTGGAATCCTTCTGTAATGCTTTAATCTATTGCCTTGTCCGTGTCAGCGTTCAACGGGTTTGACGCGAACTTTGGCGTGACAGCAGCAGCGTTAGGCAAAGGCCGGTAACTGACAACAACGCAGCTGCGAAGAATATCCACGTATAACCCAAGTTCAACGCCACCGCCCCCATCAAGGGGCCGGCAATCGCCAGCGCCAGGTCGAAAAACACGGCATATGCGCTCAACCCGGCACCACGGCTGGAGTTGGGCACCTGCTTGATCGCTTCGACACCCAGCGCCGGGTACACCAATGACAGGCCGAAGCCGGTCAGGCCGGCACCGATCAAGGCATAGGCGGTCGAAGGCGCGAACCACAGCAACATCAGGCCGACGGTTTCAATGGTCATGCAGGCGATGGCCGAGGTGAATCCACCGAAACGGCTGATGCTGGAGATGAACAGCAGGCGCGCCAGAATGAAGCACACGCCGAAGACGGTGAGGCAATAAGCGGCGCCGGTCCAGCCACGGTTGAGGTAATACAAGGTGATGAAAGTGGTCAGGGTGCCGTAGCCAATGGAGGCCAGGCTCAGGCTCGCACCGAACGGCGCAATGCGCCCGAACACCGCCCAGAAGGGCAACCGCTCGCCCCGGATCACTGGCACCGACGGCTTGTTACGAATCAGCAGCAGTGCTGCCAGGGCCAGCACAGACAGGGCGATGCCCAGGCTGACGAAGCCCAGTTGATCGACCATCACCACGCCCAGTGGCGCGCCGATGGCAATCGCGCCATAAGAAGCGATGCCGTTCCAGGAGATCGAACGAGCGGTGTGTTCGGCCCCTACCTGGCCCATGCACCAACTGATGGTGCCGACTCCGATCAAGCCTTGGGCAATCCCAAGCAGCAAGCGGCCGGCGATCAGGATCAACAAGCTTAATAAAGGAACGCTTTGCAACAAGGTCGACAGCCACGTCAGCACGCCGCTCAACACAATCCCGGACAACCCGTAAATGATCGCCCGCTTGGTGCCGACACTGTCGGACATGCGTCCCGCCATGGGGCGACTGAGCAGGGTAGCGAGATATTGCGAACCGATGGTCAGCCCTGCGACAACAGCACTGAACCCCAGTTGTTCATGGACATAGCCGGGCAGCACCGCAATCGGCAGGCCGATGCAGAGAAAGGCAATAAAGGTATAGAAAACAATGGAGACGATCTGCAGGGTGATCGCCATGGAGCTTTGCGGTGGCTGGTGCTGCGCAGACATGAGAGCTCGTTCGCGGGCGGCGGTGGGAGAGCGGCATGATGGCTTGGCATTGATATAAAAGAAAGCAGGCTAACTACCTTTGCCATGGCATTATCGCTGTTGCTCGCGATGATTTATGCACCGACAAGAAACCTTGGTCTGAAATGCAAAAAGCCCCGTCACAAAAGACAGGGCTTTTCACTTGAAGCTTGCAGCTAAAGGCTGGTAGCTGCCTTTAGAGCACCACGCCCTGGCTACGCAGATAGTCGTCATAGGTGCCGCTGAAGTCGGTCACGCCATTCGGGCTCAGCTCGATGATGCGGGTGGCCAGGGAGGACACGAACTCACGGTCGTGGCTGACGAAGATCAGCGTGCCCGGGTAGTTCTCCAGCGCCAGGTTCAGTGCTTCGATGGATTCCATGTCCAGGTGGTTGGTCGGTTCGTCCATCACCAGCACGTTCGGCTTTTGCAGGATCAGCTTGCCGAACAGCATGCGACCTTGTTCACCACCGGAGATCACCTTGACCGACTTGAGGATCTCATCGTTGGAGAACAGCATGCGGCCCAGCGTGCCGCGAATGATCTGCTCACCTTGCGTCCACTGGCCCATCCAGTCGAACAGGCTGACGTCGTCTTCGAAATCGTGGGCGTGGTCCTGGGCGTAGTAGCCCAGCTCCGCGCTTTCGGTCCACTTCACGGAACCGGCGTCCGGGGTCAGCTCGCCCATCAAGGTGCGCAGCAGGGTGGTCTTGCCGATACCGTTCGGCCCGATGATCGCAACGCGCTCGCCGGCTTCTACGGTGA
>Ga0302287_10001189_pt1 | contig 10608 bp, 7 predicted proteins | sample III_Fen_E2_4_FD_200452 | JGI IMG/M metagenome (GOLD analysis project Ga0302287, IMG submission 200452) | Peat permafrost microbial communities from Stordalen Mire near Abisko, Sweden - III_Fen_E2_4 | ecosystem: Environmental > Terrestrial > Soil > Wetlands > Permafrost | place: Sweden: Abisko...
TTGCATGCTTCGGGACCTGTGTACCTTGGTCTTTGGGGGGGCATGGTGTTAACGCTCATGGGCGAAGGCGACCGCACCTTTACGACGTCTTCCGCGTTTATTGTGGTGATGTCTGGCATGTGGTTCTGCGACTCTTTTGCGTATATCTGCGGGCGCTTGTTTGGCAAGCACAAGATGGCACCTCAGATCAGTCCTAAGAAAACTTGGGAAGGAGCAATTGGTGGAACCTTTTTCACAATTATTTTCGTTGCTGTGCTTGGCCCATGGGCTTTCCACACGAGTCTTGCGATCAATGTGCTATTAGGAATTGCGTTCTCCGTTGCAGGGCAAGCCGGCGATTTGCTTGAATCTGCGCTCAAGCGTTGGGCTGGCTCCAAAGATTCCTCCCAAGTATTTCCAGGCCACGGCGGCGTGCTAGATCGCCTCGACAGCCTCTTCCTTGCAGGGCCATTAGTCGCCGTGATCTTAGCGATCGTGCGCGGATAATCCTAGCGAGCTAGAATCTAGCCGGTCAGTTGATAACGCGCTCTTGTGCCATGTCGGCTCATTAAGTGTCTAGAAATATTGTCATCCAAGTTTTTCCGTCGCCTGTGAGTAGTATCTTTATGCCATGAAATGGATCAGACTATTTGGGCTCTGTGCGGTGTTGTTCTTAGGCTGTGTGCAGAACACAAAATCGTGGAGTTCGCGTAGTTATTCTCTGAGCGGTTTTTCAGAAGATTCTATTGCTGCATTTTCGAGTTGTCATCCATGGGAAGTCACTTATTCCACCTTTGAAGGTGACATGAATACCGATGGCTGTGATAATTGGTCTATTGCATGGGTTGATGTGAAAACAATGAAACTCATCCGCATCGACTCGAGTGGCAACAGTATACCTCCCCAGATGATTGATGATTCTAACGCAGTGTATTGGGACAAGGAAAATCATGTGCTCCGAGTGATTTCACTTTCTGAAAAATCTCGAAAAATTTCATATAGTCAAAAGACCGATGGTTGTGCCTTGGATGGCTCCTATCTATTGCATGCGGACTCTGGAGAATCCCTACTTGCAGTAAGTTCAACGCTTCGTAGTGCCAACGGATTTTTAAGCTGCGTACTTGGTAATATGGACACAGTGCATGGCAAGACAAACTTCCGAATATTATCCGTGGATGATTCAGCATATAGGCAAAAACAAGACGTTGAACGTCGCGGAGGGGATTTTTGGAGTCTATCGTTGAAAAGTAATCCTTGCCAGGTTTTCGTGATAAAAAATGGAACAACGACAGATAGCATCACCCTTGCAGATTCTCTTTGTAGCGTGAAGCCTTATGCGGTAGCGAGATTTCTTTCCGATCGAATCTACATCTGGAGTTTCCCCTACGATGGAATCAACGGCAATTTGGATGGCTTGACTGCGCGAATCGATTGGCAAACAGGTCGAGTCGGTTCGTTGCGCGCAACTCCAAAATGGGATTACAATCGAATGACCCTGAACTTCGATGATAACAGAACGCTCTCGCTGAAAGGGATTTTACCATGAGGGTTCCTGGGTGGTTTATCTTGCTTTCAAGCCCCTGCTATTTAGCCTGCTCTGGTTCAACAGACTCAACCACACCCGCGAATTCTCTCACATCAGGCTGCTATGCTACACCGAAAGCAATGATCACGCTACCTGCGCGCGAGTGGGCTGTTACTCCTGTGCTAACTACTGTAATAGGGAGCCTCCTTTGGAATGGAAAAAGCGTGAGTGTTGATGAACAGACTCTTTTGATTTCTGATTCATCACATACAGATACTGTTGAGCCAGGATGTCTTAAGAATGCTGGCGATCAAGGCGCGATACAGATTGCGGTGGTGAACCAGCAGCTTTATTCATTTTGCACGGGAACAGATTTATTTTCTCGCTATGAATCGACGGACAGCAGTTGGCATGACTCTCTATGGGTTTTACCAAGAGCGGAACCGGAGTATTTAAATGATATGGATGATTTCTGGATCTGGGGAAAGGACTGCCTATTGTACACATCAGAGGGTATTGGGCAATCTTGGACTTTGGATATCACTGCCACGCGACCCTATTTTGTGGGTAAGAAAAATTGGATCCCGATAGGGGATGGGTGGTTTATAGAAAGCAATTATTTTGACGGAAGTCAAGATTGGATGTGGTCTGAAGCTGCAAATTTCCGCAGGCATAAATATTTTCAGCTTGCGCTCACGTTGACGCCTGCGGAATCGTGGAGTTGCCTGGATCTTTTTCCAGAAGGAATAGCCAACGATACCTTGGTGGTGAGTTGTGCATCAAGAATCAGCCCCAGCGATAATTATACCTATCGCCATGCAGGAGTTGCGCTTTCCCAGATTCGCTCAGAACTCAACCAGCGCTGACCTCTCCGGCGATTTGCTTGAATCTGCGCTCAAGCGTTGGGCTGGCTCCAAAGATTCTTCCCAAGTATTTCCTGGCCATGGCGGCGTGCTAGATCGCCTCGACAGCCTCTTTCTCGCGGGCCCTTTGGTTGCGGTTATCTTGGCGATCGTGCGCGGATAATTGAAATTGAAAATTGAAAAAGTAAAGTTGAAAGTTGGGAGATGAGAAACTGAAATGAGCTTTTGCAACACTTTCAATTCTCAACTCTCAATTTTCAATTCATTCCCCAACCTTCCACTTCGGAACTCCGGAACTTTGGAATTTGTCTGCTCTTACTTCGTCACAAAGCCTAGAGTGAACTTCGCTTCGCCTGCTAGGATTGGGCTCCCGCTGGGTTGAATCCAAGATACCGTGGAGGAGTCACCAAGAGTGCTGGTATGAAATTTGAAACGTCGACTTTGCGGATGTTGTAATGAAAGCTGTAAGGGCTTGTTCTCGTTGACGTGGTGATGCTTCCCTTGGCAATCGTGAAGTCTTGAATGCTGCCAATCGCACCAAGGAAAGATGCTAGCGAATAGGGGAATGCGCTGTGACAAAAGAAATACGAATAACCGCCTGGATTCATTGGGCCCACGCCACCATGTGCTGCGAAGTTTCCGCCATCGTAAAGGCGTAGCTAACCGACGAGGCCTCAATTTGCTATTTCTGTATCATGAAAAATATTTGCTTACTCGGTGCCACGGGATCCATTGGCGATTCTACGTTGGGCGTACTTGATCAGCATCCCGATGAATTCAAATTGCACTCGATAGCTGCCAACACCAATTGGGAAAAGGTGCTGCAGATTGCTCGCACTCGTGGAGTGCAAAAGGTTTGCATGTTCGACCCCAAGGCTGCAGAACGCTTGCAGCGCACGGCTTCCGAGCTCAAAGTGTATGCAGGCATGGAAGGCTTGCTTGAACTTGCACGCGACCCAGAAAGCGATACCGTAGTGAACGGACTCGTTGGCGCAGTAGGCTGCAGACCCACATTGCAGGCTGTTGAATGTGGAAAGATTGTTGCCCTTGCGAACAAAGAAACCATGGTGATGGCGGGTCCAGTGATCCATGCGGCTCTGGATGCGAATCCCAAGGCGCAGATTGTCCCTGTAGATTCCGAACACAACGCGATCTTCCAATGCTTGGCTGGGCGGCCAGTAAGCGAAGTGGAGAACATTCAACTCACCGCATCGGGTGGGCCATTTCGCGAATTACCTAAAGACCGCTTTGCAAAAATCACGGTAGCTGATGCTTTGAAACACCCTACGTGGAGCATGGGTCGCAAGATCACCATTGACTCCGCAAGCATGATGAACAAAGGCTTAGAAGTGATTGAAGCTCACTTCTTATTCCGTGTTCCTTATGATCAGATCAAGGTTGTTGTGCATCCAAAGTCTGTGATTCATTCTATGGTGCAGTTCCGCGATGGATCTTTGATGGCGCAACTGGGTGTGCCTGACATGAAAATTCCCATTCAATGCGCTTTAACATGGCCACGCCGAATCGAGTTAAAGACGGGCCGACTCGATTTAGCACAATTGGGAGAGCTCAAATTTTATCCGCCCGATTTTGAACGCTTCCCATGCCTACAGCTTGCTTATGAAGCGGGCAAAATGGGGGGAACCGCTCCCGCAGTTTTGAATGCCGCAAATGAAGTGCTCGTAGCTTCATTTTTAGATGAAAAAATATCGTTCCTTGATATTCCACGCGGTTTGGAATATTGCCTTGGGGCCATCGCCTTAAACAAGGAAACCCTCACACTGGCTTCTGCGCTAGAGGCTGATGCTTCTGCACGTGAACTCGCCAGCTCTTATGTTTCCTCTAGGTAGGTTCTCATGTTAAATCTTTTAGGTGATGTTGCGCAGATCTTGCTTGGGCTGTTGGGCTTGAGTGTATTAGTGTTCATTCATGAATTGGGTCACTTCTTGATGGCGAAGTATCATGGGGTGCGTGTGCGTGCATTTTCCATTGGCTTCGGAAAGAAACTGATCGTGTGGCACCGTGGTGAAACGGAATACTGCCTGTCGCTGATTCCCTTTGGCGGATATGTTGCAATGGCGGGCGAAAATCCTGAAGACGAAAATGGTGAACCACAACCAGGTGACTTCACTGCGCAGCCGATTCGTGCGCGTGCGGCTATTGCATTTGCAGGCCCTGCGATCAATATCGTGTTTGCAATGTTGACTTTGTATGTCCTTTATATGGTGGGAGTTCCTGAACCCATTACCGACCGTTTAATTGTAGGGTATGTGGAACAGCAATCCCCGGGATCCAAGGCGGGAGTAGCTCCGGGCGATACCATCTTACAAGTGAATGGTAAGAATACGCAAGGCTGGGACAAGTTTCGTGAAGAGGTGGGCACAAGTATTGGTGTGCCTGTGACGCTTACTCTCATCACGAAAGACGGCGTACAGCTTGAACGCAAAATTGTTCCAGAAGAGTTTCGTGATTTAGGAATTGGTTGGGATGGAATCTACCCGCGGCATCGCGTATTAGTGGCGGTGGAGCCAGAGCCGACAACGGCTGCCGCGCAGGCGGGAATTCACCAAGGCGATACTTTGTTGAGTATTGCGGGGCACTACATAGCAAGTAATTTGGATGTCGTGGACCCTATTGGGCACTCCGAAGGAAAGCCTCTTGCACTACGAGTGTTGCGGGCGAAAGACACGTTAAACTTCACGATTGTTCCGCGCTATAACGAGCAAGAAAAACGCTACATGATTGGTGTGCAGATGGGGCTTTTTGCTTTGAATGAAACGAAGACAGTGCGCCGTGGGCCTATTGATGCTGCGGTGCAGTCGGTGCGAACAAGTGTGCAATTGTCGTCGAGTATTTTCCGCTACCTTGCGCGCATGGTCGAAGGTAAAGTCAAGCCCAAAGCGCTTTCAGGGCCAGTGGGCATTGTGCCGATCATTGGTCTCTCGTGGCTCGAAAGTTTCCACAGTCTCATGATGATGCTTGCACTCATTAGCATCAACTTAGGTGTGATGAACTTACTGCCGCTAGCGATTACTGACGGTGGTATTTTATTCTTCTTAGCGATTGAGTATGTGCGTGGGCGTCCACTTTCACGCGGAGTGCAGGCTCGCATACAGCAGACCGCAACGTTTATTTTCATCGCGATTTTCTTGTACCTAACGCTACAAGACGTATCGAGATTCTCGCTATTTATGCGATGAGTGGAAAGACGAGGGGAGAGTCGAGCAAATTGAAAATTGAAAGAGTAAAGTTGAAAGTTAGACGTTAGAAGCAAAATAGGGTCTTGCCCCTCTTTCAATTCTCAACTCTCAATTTTCAACTTGTATTAGTGTTTCTTCTTCCCTTTCCGTTCCAGCTCTTCCCATGAATCGAAGCTTGGGAACGAGTCGCCAGGCAACACTTGCACCTTGAGGGTGTCCTTGCCTTGGTTCTCAATGCGGAATTCCTTTTCGGGATGCATGTTATGCACGGTGTCGTAGAGCGTGGAGCTCTTTTGATGAAAGTCTTTGGGTTGAATTGAATCTTCGTGAACGGTGTAACTCACTTCTGATGTGGTGATTTTTGCTTCGGGTTTTCTGAATACCGAGGCTATGCCTTCAAGGGTGCGTTGCAACTTCTCGCTGCGACGATAGCTGAAGTCACAAGTCTTTGCACGCTCTTCGTTGCCCATGCGGCGGTACATGGCGGCGAGTTCGCGCCAAGCTCCCCAGTTGTATGGATTGTATTTGACGGCGAGTTCCATGATCTCTGCGGCCTTGCGTACATCGGGCGTTTCGTGGGCTTCTTTCAAATATTTTTCGGACGTTGCCATTTGCTGCAGGGCTTCTTCGTAATGATCGCGCTCAGCTTTGCGCTCTGCAGTGACAGGCTTTGCGGACTGAGAACTTTCGTCTGTTGTGGCTTGTTGAAAATGCTGCACCACAAGAAAAGATGCACCAACGATGAGTGCTGTCACAAGTAATGCGCCAGCGATAAATAAGGTTCTGCGTGAAGGACGCTGCAGTTTAGGAAGTTTGAAAATCTTTTTGCGCTTGACCTGGGATCCACCTGCGCGTAGCTCAATTGGGGTGCGGGTGGGTTCATCTAAATCAAAAATGCTGTCGTGAGATTTGGGGCGAGGTGCCGCTGTGCTTGCCGCTTTTGTAGGCTGCTTTGCTGCTGAAGCATCTGGTTGTTGTGCTTGTGCGTTGAGCTTTGGTGCGGGCGCAATCTTTTCGGGAAGCGACGTTTCTGGTTTGCTAATTGGCTCGGATTCAGCAACGACAGGGGTTGAGCCTTGGTCTATAATCTCACAGATAAGACCCATTTTGGAAAGACCAGTCATGAGCTTTTGCGCATCGGCTTCGGTCTTGAGCGCAGGCAAATCGAGGGGTGGCTTGTTCAGGCCTTGCAACGCTTGGGCTGCGCTAATCCCAGGAAGTTTGGCGAGCAACTGAGCAAGCTGCGCCATTTGCTGACGTGCCGCGGGGAGCAATGCATTAATTCGAACTTTCCAACCCATAGGCGAAAGATACTCGTTCGCACTTTGGAGCGGCAGGGGAAATGGTCGATTATTGTTGATGCGGGATGTCTTGTGTCTGATTGCCGTCGGCAGCCCATAAGTCTCAATGTATTTTCCGCTAAAATGTGATACGATATATGTGGAGTTCATGGGAGGCTATATGGGAATGTTTTGTGGTGTGGGCACAAGTAACCATCGAAACTCAAAGGTCGCTGGTCATGAGGCTGTGACAAAAGCCATTGAAGGATTGCAGGGTAAACCGGCGCATTTAATCATTCTTCATGCTTCCGTGGGATATGATCAAGAAAAGGTTGTGGCCGCAGCCTATGATGCCGCGGGTGGCGCAAACTTAACAGGCTGTTCTGCGGAAGGAATCATTTTTGGTGACGTGACCGATGAATCTCCATTTACGGTTGGAGCGTTAGCGATTCACGATTCAGAGCGTTTTTTTGCCTGTGGGTTCACGCCTGATATTGATGTTGATGCTGAGGCATGCAGCTTCCAAGTTATAGAGGAAAGCCATAGAGCGTGTGAGGGTAAGGATGCTACGGCTTTGTTGATTTATCCCGATGGTATCCATATTAACACCACAAAATTTTTGGCGGGCATAAAGCGCGGGCAAGAGTTGCATGCAAATGTGCCTATCCTTGGGGGTTCTGCAGGGGATGACTGGCGCATGGAAATCTGTTATCAGTATTTGAATGGCCACGCCTACTCCAAAGGGGTTTCGTGGGTTTCGATTGTCGGAGGTGAAAAACCGGTATGGGCAATGAGCCATGGCTGTACTGCCTTAGGTGCGGAATCCATTATTACGCGTTCAGAGACAAACAAGATTTTTGAGATTGATCATGTGTCTGTCATCGACTACTTGGATCGCTATACTGCGGGTACGGGGGTTGACTGGAAAAATGAAACGATCAATATTGCCATCGCATATGAGTCTCCGAAAGCGTTCAATGACGTGGATCCAGACTACCAATTGCAAATTACGCATGTGGTAACCTCTGAGGAGAATCGCAGCAAGGGCTACATCGTTGTGCAACCAGAATTCCCTGTGGGAAAGAAAATTCAGTTTGCTCGCAGGGATCCCATTGTGATTCGCGATGGGCTGAACAAGTTGTCCCAAGATTTGTTGCGGAAGTTGGATGGGCGTGAGCCATCGCTGATTTTACATTTTGACTGTGCAGGTAGAGGTCGTGTGGTTTTTTCCGAAGCGCAGCGAACCAATAACCTGCTGGCTTTGAAAGAAAAAATATCGGAAAAAGTTTCGTGGGCTGGTTTCTTCACTTACGGAGAATTTATGCCAATAGGTCACACTCCGGCATGCCATAATTACACTGCTGTTTTGGTTGCTTTCCCATGAATGAATTAGACTCAGATGTCCGCCACTTACAGGCCGAGAATGATCGGCTGAGGCATGAATTACAAAGCATGGTTCGCACGGAGCAAGCTTTGTATGTAGCCAATAGTCGTGTGGACTACCAAAGCCGCATTTGGAAAGGTCTGATTGAATTTTCGCGTCCGCTCTCTGATTTGCCGACAGTGCAGGCGATTGTTCGTTCAGCTTGCGCGTTTCCTATTTATGCGTTGGGCTACGAGAATTGCATTGCGTTTATTGGTGAACAGAAGTCGGAGACTGTGCGAGTATTTCATATTGAAGGCGCTCTTGATGGTGATGAGAGTAAGCCATGGGCGGAATGGAATATTCCGCTTGCGCTATTTAATCAGATTGTTGAACATGCAGACATTGCGTTGTATCCTCTGCATCAGAATAACGCATCGCTAAACGAGCTTTCTTGCATTACTGGTTTTCATGAATTTGCATTCTTGTCGCTTGAACATGATGGTGAGGGAGCTTCCTATTGGATGTTGGCGGGCAATACGTGTTTTCACCACAGGCATTTTGCTCGCTGTGATGACGATAGCCCTGGGGTTGCTGGCCTTTCGCAGTTGACCATGCAGCTTGCTGCTGCAATTCGCCGCAACGTGTATTCGCAGCAATTAAAACAGGAGCATTCCAAACTTGAAGAAGAGGTTCAACGTCGCACCGCTGAACTTGCTCAAGCCAAAGAAATTGCCGAGAGCGCGAGTCGGTCTAAGAGTCAGTTCCTTGCGAATATGAGCCACGAAATTCGTACGCCAATGAACGGTGTGATTGGCATGACTGGACTTTTATTAGAGACAACGCTTGATGTAGAGCAAAGGGAATATGCTGAAATTGTCCAGATGAGTGGGACCCACCTGCTTTCAATCATCAATGATATCCTGGATTTTTCAAAGATTGAAGCTGGGTATTTGTTATTGCAAAAAGCCTTGTTTGATCCGCGCGAAGTCTTAGAAGATGTTGTATCGACGTTGTCATTTAAGGTGCAAGAGCAGCGGCTTGAGTTGATTGCATCGACAGGTGTTGACGTGCCTTGTGCCGTGCTAGGAGACAAAGGACGCTTGCGACAGGTGTTGATTAACCTAGTTGGAAACGCTGTGAAGTTCACGCATCAGGGCGAGGTGGTGATTCGTTGCTCTTTACAGGAGATGTTGCCCGAACATGTGAATCTCTTGTTCGCAGTAAGTGATACAGGAATCGGCATGGAAAAAGAGCGAGCAAAAAAGTTATTCCAGCCTTTTGAGCAAGTAGACTCTTCTAACACGCGACGCTATGAAGGCACTGGGCTTGGGCTTGCGATCAGCAAAAGCCTTGTGGCGTTGATGGGTGGTTCGATTCGCTTCGAAAGTGAGTTAGGGAAAGGCAGCGTTTTCTCCTTTAATGTGATTTTACCATGCTCACTTGAACAACCTTCTTTGTGGAAATTTTCGCAACCCATTGGCCGCGTTTTGATTGTGGACAACAATGGTGCGAGTCGGAATCGTATGGAAGAACTTCTCGATTCCTGGGGCGTTCCGAATTTTGCCGTGAATAATATTGATGTTGCATTGAGTGAATTGCACCGTATGTGTGATTCTGAAAATGCATACCGTATTGTTATTGGGAATGAGCTCCCTGCTTGGCCTGAATCGAGTGTGGAGGATTTTCAACAGCTGATTTATATCCGCATGGTTGGAATTTCTTCACATGAGGATCGGCATGAAAATGGGTCACTGCAAACCCCTTATCTAATTGCAAAGCCAATGCGAGAGTCTGCCTTGCGAGACGTTTTGGTCAGAACGTTTCACACAGAAAATATGAATGAGCCTGTCGAGGCTAATGCCGTTAAGCCCATGCAGAGTCGCTATGGACAGAATGTTGTGCTGTTGGTCGAAGACAATTTGAACAATCAAAAATTGATGCAGCACATACTGAAAAAAATTGGCCTCAAATACGAGGCGGCAAATGATGGCTTGGCTGCGCTGAGTTTATTGGAACAAAAAGATTATGACTTAGTGTTTATGGATTGCTTTATGCCAAGGCTAGATGGATATAAGACCGCAGAGTGTATTCGTGCGACAGATACGAAGGTTCGCAATCCAAAAATCCCCGTGATCGCAATGACCGCCAATGCGCTTCCGGGTGATCGAGAAAAATGCCTCGCTTCTGGAATGGACGACTACATTTCGAAACCGATTCAATTGCAAGAAGTGCAAAACGCCATTGATCGCTGGCTGCTCTCCACTCTCCACTAACCACGCGTTTTGATGTGCTTTGTGTGGATTAGACGTTACAACTCTACACTTGTATTTGTGTTTTCCTAGCATCCCCCGCCACTTGCCCGCGAGTATGCATGCGTGAAATTGTGCCGTGTGAT
>Ga0302287_10001193_pt1 | contig 10564 bp, 9 predicted proteins | sample III_Fen_E2_4_FD_200452 | JGI IMG/M metagenome (GOLD analysis project Ga0302287, IMG submission 200452) | Peat permafrost microbial communities from Stordalen Mire near Abisko, Sweden - III_Fen_E2_4 | ecosystem: Environmental > Terrestrial > Soil > Wetlands > Permafrost | place: Sweden: Abisko...
AACTTCGCTCGACTACACGATCATCAATCGTCCAACCACCAAGGTCGGGGCCGCCCAAATGAGCCGCTGTTTCCCTCGTCCGATAAAACGGTGAGACATAGAGTGCATCAAATGATCCGAGTCCCCCGATATTCTCATCTACCCATTGTCTGGCTTGCTTCGCCTGCTCGACACCCTGTGAAGTCAGTCGATGCTGCCAGTCGGGGCGACCAAATATCGCATGCACCGTCGCATCGTCATAGTCGTGCGGTGTGTCACGCTGGACTGTATTGGCCTCTGACTGACCGTGGCGGATTAAGACTAAATCATTCGGCATAGCCATGCGACGTTACTCCTTCTTATATGTACGAGTGTACCGTACAAACCCTTTTTTGTAAATAGTGTTGACAATACACTAAGTAGGTGCTATCTTGAAGATAGTTAGTGTGATTAATACACTAAGTAATGAAAGGAGTTACCATGAAAAAACTATTAACAACAACTCGAGTAAGCTCGAAACGAGACTTGTGGGAGAGCGCCTTTGTCGGCGCGGTACTCACCGCCCTCTCCTATCTCGTCGGCCTTCTCGCTGGATGGGTGACCGTGCTCAACTGGCTCGAGGTATTTGCCGTCTTCACCTCGTACTCAAGCACCTATCTGTGTGTGAAAGAGCGCCGGTTTAACTACCCTATCGGAGCGATTAGCTCGGCCGCCTATGCGATTCTATTCATGCAAAGTGGCCTGCTCTCAAGTGCCATTCTCAATGCCTACCTAGTACCGACACTGATCTACGGCTGGTTACGTTGGCGTAAGGATGCCCGCACTCGTCCCGTCACTCATGTGTCACTAAAGTGGGTCCCTGTATACCTACTCGTCGCCGGGCTCGGCTATGCAGGTGCAGCGCTTATCAGCCAAACCTTTGGTGGTGCGATGGCATGGACGGACGCGATGATTCTCGCCGGCACAATCCTTGCACAATTCTTGCTCGATAATAAGAAGCTCGAAAACTGGGCCGTCTGGGCCGTCGTCAATGTGTTCGCGATCTATACCTACGCGACCGCCGGACTTGCCCTCGCCGCGTTCCAGTACGTCTTCTTCCTCGCCAACACTGTCTACGGCTACATCATCTGGCGCCGTAGTAAGCTCGGGAGTGACGCAGCTGCGGCCGCAACACTCGTCCTCGAGGAGGCATAACATGACACGGCCGTTCATCATCACCATCTTCGGCGCGGAGTCGACAGGCAAAACAACCCTCTCGCGACAACTAGCCAAGAAGCTTGACGGCGCATGGAGCTATGAGTTTGCCCGCCCCTACCTCGAAACCACTGGTGAAGACGTAACGGCCGCATCGATGCGCGCAATCTGGCAAGGTCAGACTGGCCTCCAACGCCAGATGCGACGCGCAAAGACACGCTACGTCGTCCAGGACACCGACCTATTCTCGACCGCAGGATATTGGCAGTTTCCTCACATAGAGCCAACCATAGGCACCTGTCCACGAGTACTCATACGCGACGCAACCAAGCTCGCATCTGACCTCTACCTCATCGTACAAAGTAACATCCCGTTTGAACCCGATCCGATCCGCTTCGGTGGTGACGTGCGCGAAAGCAAGGATGAGTATTGGATCGAATTATGTCGACACTACCATCTCCCCTATGTTGTCATCGACGCGAGTGATCAAGACATACGAATACAAGAAGCGACGCAGATAGTCGCAGAAAGGAGCGCATTATGCGTGGCGTAGTTATCGGCAAATTTTATCCTCCTCATTTGGGGCACAATTATCTCATCGACACCGCACTCGCCAATTGCGACGACGTCACCGTGATGGTCGTTGATAATCCCCTATACGGCATACCGGCCAAGAGGCGACAGGCATGGCTGCAGGCGCAACATCCGAAAGCCAATGTCCGCATCATCGATGACATCAATAAAGATGATGATTCGATCGCCTGGGCGGCACACGCGATGCAGTTTCTTGGCTTCAAGCCAGATGTCGTATTTAGTTCAGAGCATTACGGTGAACCGTGGGCGCACTACATGGGCGCGAAGCACGTCACTGTCGACATCAACCGCACCACTATCCCTATCTCTGGTACTGAGGTGCGCAAAGACATCCTGAAATCATGGCAGTACCTCGGTGACGAGACGAGGGCGGGCCTCGCACTTCGCATCGTAATCTTGGGCGCGGAATCGACCGGCACGACGACTCTCTCGCGAGACCTTGCCGACAAACTCCGTGTGCCGTGGGCGCCAGAGATTGGCCGATATTACACTGAATCAATCCTCACAACCGATAAAGAATGGACCGATGATGACTTCTACCGAATCGGCAGACTGCAACAGAACTACGAAGCAGAGATGGCCAAGCGCTCTGATGGCGTGATCGTCTGCGACACAAACGCAGTTGCAACCGAACTCTGGCAGCGCCGCTACATGGGGCGCACGACCGCAGAGATGTCACGTATTGCCGCGCGCGACAAGGCAGATCTCTATATCATCACCGGAGACGAGATTCCGTTCGTCCAAGACGGCATCCGCGACGGTGAACACCTCCGTCACCGCATGCATCGCTGGTTTATCAACCACATAAAAAAGACCGGCGTGCCCTATCTTATCGTCAGTGGTAGCCCTGAGGAACGCCTCGCCGTGGCTACTCGCGCAGCCAAGGAGATGATCCGTACGCAACGCGCAATCCAAAACGTTGCAAATATTACACCTTTTTTTACGTAGTTAGTGTTGACTTTACACTAAGCACCGATTACAATCAGTGTATAAGTTAGTGTATATAAGACACTAACAATAAGAACAAGGAGTTCAACCACTATGAATACACTAGAAAGCCCACGAGTTTATGGCGAAGTCATCGTCGGTAATATCGACGTCCAGAATGACTTTTGCCCAGGCGGTTCCCTCGCCATTGAAGATGGCGACCAAGTTGTCGTGCCACTTAACGCAGTCGGCGACCTTGTCGTCGCACATGACGGATTTGCGTTCAACACAGGCGACTTCCATAAGCCACTTACGAAGCACTTCGATACTAATGGTGGCCCATGGCCAGTACACTGTGTCGAATACCGTGCAGGTGCTGCATTCCACGACGACCTCACGATTCGATCACACGATACTATCGCCTACAAGGGCATGAGTCTCGTCGATGATGGCTACTCTGGCGCAGAGGCGGTCATCCAACGAGGACGACTTGAAGCAATCGTTGCAGACCTACCAGCCGAAGAGCGCACCATCGGCGCAGCGGTTGAGCGCCTCGAGCAAGAAACAGAATATCGCAAGCGTCGTCTTGCCGTCTTAATCGGTGGCCTTGCGACTGACTACTGTGTCAAAGCGACTGTGCTCGATATACTTGCGCTCACAAATCGCGAAACCACAGATGTTATCGTACTCCGCGACGCAATTCGCGCAGTCAATGAAACGACGGGCAATGAAGCGATGCAGGCAATGCTCGAAGCTGGTGCACTTGCAATGACAACTCAAGAAATCCTCGCAGGTGGTATCGTTATCGACCACGCGCGCCTGGAGTACTAAGGAAGCCACTATGAAGACACGCGAATCTCTCTATCTCTCACAAGGCCTCGACTACTACAAGGCCACCATGGGTCAGGTCGAGTTCGACAAGAATCGTGACACGATTGTCACATTCGAACTCAAAAACCGTGGCGCCAACAAGCTATCCGAATACGTCACTCCCGAACAACTCCTTGCCCGCCTCGACGAATTGAAGGATGGTTGGACACCAGAGGAGATCGCGTATCTTGCAGGGCTCACCAATCAAGATGGCGGTCCTCGCTTCACCGCTGAATACCTCGACTTTCTCGTCGACAATCCCCTTCCCCCAGTAGAAGTGGGTATCGACGAGGAGGGAGAGCTAAGCGTCACAACCACCGGTGCGTGGCCACTTGTCACCTTCTGGGAGACTGTCGTCATGAGCGAGCTCAACGAACTCTTTTTTGCCAATAAACTCGCCGCCGAAGGTAGCTCACTCGAGGAGCTCTATGCTGAGGGTAATCGTCGTCTCGACGAGAAGATTGCAATCCTCAAGAATCGCCCCGACATTAAGTTCTCAGACTTCGGTACACGCCGTCGCTTCAGTTACGATTGGCAACGACACGTCATCGAACGTGTCGCAACGGAACTCCCCGATAACTTCATGGGGACCTCGAACATCTTCCTCGCCCACGAGCTTGGTCTGCGTCCCATCGGCACCTATGCACACGAAATGCCAATGGTCTACGGCGCGCTTGAGCAGATGAAGGGCAACGATCCACTCGATGGTCACCACACAATGCTCCGCGACTGGGATGAAACACACCGCGGCGATCTCTCAACTGCACTCACTGATACGTGGACAACCGACTACTTCTTCACCGACTTTACGCCAGCACAAGCTGAGGCGTGGAACGGTCTCCGTCACGATTCGGGCGACCCGTTTGAGTTCGGGGAGAAGGTTATCGCTTTTTACGAGCAGCACGACATCGATCCGACAGCTCATACGATTGTGTATAGCGATGGCCTTGATATCGATATGATCGTGGCACTCGCCGACCGATTCAAGGATCGCATCAAACTCGTCTTTGGTTGGGGTACAACCCTCACCAACGACCTCGGCGTGCGAGCAAATAACTTCGTTATGAAAGCGACGAAGGTCGCTCGACCCGAAGCTCCGGAAGTATCACAAGGCACCGTGAAGCTGAGTGATAGTGAAGGAAAGCATATGGGCAACCCTGAAGATGTCGAACTCTACACACGGAATGTCACGCGAGCTATTGCCCTCGGTGCACGAGCCTACCAGCTCGAAGTTGCAGAGCGAACCGTGACCCAAGAATTGGTAGCAGCATGAGCGGTCACGAAAGTATTGCTGTGACTGAGTCTCCCTACCCTTCAGCGATCGAACAGGAACGTTTCCACGACATCGGTATCGAAACCGACGAGCTGGGGCGTCCACTTCACCCATGGCGCGATCAACTCCCCGACCTCGCGGAAGGCAAGGGATTTTACTGGCGATGGGGGCCAAACTATACTGTCGATCCTATCGTGATATCCCGCGAAGACGAGCCAAGGATTCTACTCGTCAAACGCGGCGATAATGGAAAGTGGGCGCTTCCTGGTGGCTTCGTCGATCCAGGCGAAGCAGCATGCGTAGCGGGCTTGCGTGAGGTACTCGAAGAAACACATCTTGAACTAATGAGTGATGAATCACAGCTCTGCTATAAAGGGCCCGTGCTCGATGAACGAAGCCGGCTCCACGCGTGGTCTGATACGACCGCTCTCCTCTGGCACAACCCCTGCGCCACGCCCGTCTGGGGTGGTGATGATGCGCAGGAGGCAAAATGGTTCACCTTCCCAGAGCTACGCGCACTTAATGAGCTGCACGGCTCACATGCTACACTGATTGATATGGCAATTCGCGATCATGGCAGCCTAAAAGAGCAGCTCGAGTACTTCGGCAGTCGGAGCGAATTAACACAACCAAGTGGCGGACACATGGGCTACACGCGGCTCATCGCCTCCCTGCCTAATGGTCCACGCATCTTCATCAAACGACATGACGCGCACAAGTTTACTGACCCAGCGCGAGCCGAGCACTCCAAACGCTACTTACGCAAGGAACATCACGTCTACACACAGCTCAAAGGTGCGACACCCCACATCCCCGCACGTATCGAACTTACAGGCGATCACACACTGCTTCTCGAAGCATACGATCCACGCGATGGATGGCACTGGAAAGCCCCGAGTGATATCGACGAACGACGTCAGTATGTTGATGACGTCATCTCAGCGCTTCATACACTTGAGCCAATCGAATATACACCGTTCGACGAGATCAACCCGTCGTATCAGACAATTATCGATGAAGGCTGGGGCGCATTCGACACACAACGCGAGCAGATCATCGATAAACTTACCCATTCGGCCGTTGATGGCGCACATGCACTCGCGAGCGAGCTTGATGAGCTGTACTCACGTGCGTCAATGTTACCGATGCCAGACCTCAAACACTTCGCGCACTATGATATCCGCCAATCAAATATTGCGTGGCATCCCGAACATGGCGTGCGCATTGTCGACTGGAGCTGGGCCGATCATGCACCACGCGGTATGGATACCACGAGTTTCCTCGTCGACCTCGCTAAGGCAGGGCACGATGTAGATGACCATCTCGAAGAGTTTAGCACCGAACACGCCCTGATCCTTATCGGCTTCTGGCTCGGACATAGCGTTTGGCCGACGCCGACTTTAGACCAAACGGTCCGGGAACATCAAATTGGTTCAGCCGTCGCTGCGTTCAGATTGCTCAAGCGCTTGAGCAAGTAGCGCTAGCGCGCCTTTTTTACTTTTCGCAACCGTAAGAAAGCGTTTCTTGTGACAGAATATTGCATCTTTGACCCCAGTAAACTCGGCGAGCTCACTCCCCTCGCGCCCCGCCCATGCTTCAGGAAATGGCTGCTTCGATATGAAGGGATTTTCAGGCGTGCGAATTGTGTACACCTGCCAGGTATCGTTTGTGTGTTCTGGAAATACGAGATACTCAAGTCCTTCAATCTTCGCGAGACTATCAGGAGGCGTGACCTGGTGATCCATTACCGCATAGCGTGGATCATCTGACGCGAGACGTGCAGCAATAACCGCATCCTCAGTCTCGAGATCGACGAGCACTTTGTCGTAGAGCCGAGATAGAATCTCTGCGACACGACCCACCGCTTTTTTGAATTGTCCATCATATGTTTCACCGCGGCTCAATATTGGGTTGAGCTGCTCGATAACTTGCGAAATACCATAGTCGGGCGTCTCTGGGTCTTCGGGCATTCTCAGTTCTGCGTTGTCCCGCGCATCGATACCCCTGACAAGTATGTTGTCGACCTGCGCAGCCGCACGTTCATTGCCCTCACAATAGGCGATGCCGTAATGCAACCAAATCAGACCAAGTGCTGAACGGGTCAGCCCATTCTCGCGCTTCAATGCCTCATCAGGCTGATGATGATCGTAGCGGCGACGCTCATGGTCATAGAGCCACCCGACATCATACACGATATCCGCTTCAGCAAGCGCAAGTGGATCGCGCGTGCGTATGACATTAAGCTCAATGCCTTGATTGCCATATACCCTATCGAGCACTGCTGTCGCCGTCACCTCATCAACGTGAAACTTACCTCCGTGAGTTGCTACTGTGATACGTGATTGTGTTTGTAGGGATCTAAGCTCATCGCGGAGCTCAGTACCAAGTTTTGCGAGCATCTCGTCACGTTCTTCTGGCGGCATACCGAAATTGGCACGCATACCCTCTGCCGATGATACGGTGTAATATCCTGCCACTACTCTTCCTTACTCCCGACCCACTAATGTCATGAATTCATTCTCATCAATTATCTTAGTCCCGTAGCTCTCAGCTTTCTTGAGCTTACTTGCACCGACCTTACCGCCCGCGACGAGATACGTCGTATCTTTCGCGACAGAAGTTTGGAATATACCACCAAGCGCACGAACTCTCTCGGCCGCTTCATCGCGGCTCATCGATTCGAGACTACCAGTTACGACAAAGCTGAGGCCGACTAGTTTGCCCGTTTTCTTCACGAAGCGAGGTTCGACACCAAGACGCGCGAACTTATCGAGTAATGCAAGGTTATCGTCATCGGCAAACCACGCGAGGATGCTTTCGGCCACTATCACACCGATACCATCAACCGCTTCAAGCTGTTCAGATGTCGCCATCTTAATCGCCTCGACCGACTGAAAGTGGTTCGCAAGATCGATTGCCGTCTGTGCGCCGACATGACGAATACCAAGTCCTAAGATGAACTTTTCGAGCGGTGGATTTTTCTTCGATGTAATCGCATCGATCAGCTTACTGGCCGATACGTCAGCGAAGCGATCGAGCCTCAGCAAATCATCAACAGTGAGTGTATAGATATCCGCAAGATCGCGTACAAGTCCCGCATCAACAAGCGCGACCACATTCTTTTCGCCAAGCGTATCGATATCGAGCGCCTGGCGCGATGCGTAATACTCGACGGCACGCTTCAATATGAAATCGCTATCGGCACCCTTGACACGGTATACCACATCGTCACCAAGACGCTCAAATTCAAGCTCAGGATACTGCGTCGCAAGCGCCTGCTCATAATGAAAGACTTGCGAATCTTTTGGACGAAGTTCGAGCACGACACTTTCGACTTGAGGAATAATATCTCCTGCCTTGAATATAACGACCGTATCGCCGATACGTATGTCCTTTCGCGCAATCTCGTCGGCATTATGAAGGCTTGCGTGTTGGACGGTTGTGCCCGCCACGACGACGGGATTAAATACCGCAACTGGTGTCGCTGCCCCCGTACGGCCAATCGATATCACGATATCCTTCACGATAGTTGTCGCTTGTTCGGCAGCATACTTGAAGGCAATCGCAGCCCGCGGCTGCTTCCCCACTACCCCGAGTTCGTCAAATAGCGCGCGATCATTTACCTTGACGACGAGCCCATCAGTGTTGAACGGCAGCTCATGTCGTGCTTCACCCCAATGTTCGACGAAGCCCATCACTTCATTGATCGTCTGGAATACGGAAGCTTCTTGATTACGCGTAATGCCGAGTGCGGTCAGCGATTCGTATGCATACATATTGGTTGGTACTTCACTCGGGTCGTCACGAAGAAGATCGTAGCCACGGAACGAAAGGGGCCGACTCGCGACCAACTCTGGATCAAGCTGTCGAATTGTGCCAGCGGCAAGATTACGCGGGTTAGCGAACTCAGTCTTGCCTTCTGCTCGCTGCCGAGCATTGAGTGCCTCAAACTCTCGCTTGAGCATGACGACTTCACCACGGATCTCCGTGCGTCCCGACAGAAACTTCTCATAGCCGGTAATTTCGCGTAGTCTAAGTGGCACGTTCTTAATCGTACGTACATTTGTCGTCACATCCTCACCAATGAAACTATCCCCGCGAGTGACAGCCTGAACTAATAGTCCATCTTGATACGTCAGTGCGCACGCGAGTCCGTCCATCTTGATGTCAGTAAAGAACTCGTGCGTCGTACCTGGCATCAACTTATCCATACGCTCCACCCACGCCTTCACCTCACCTGTATCAAACACGTCGTTTAGACTCAGCATACGACGACGATGCGTCACCTTCGTGAAGCCATCGAGTAATTTATTGCCGACACGTTGCGTCGGGCTATCGGAAGTAACTAGCTCGGGATATTGTGCCTCGAGAGTTTTTAGTTCGCCGAAGAGACCATCGTAGACTGCATCGCTTACTGAGGGATTGTCTAGTACGTGATAGTTGTAACTATATTGATCGAGCAGCTTCCTTAGCTCGACAATTCGTTCGCTATGCGGGTTCTGCGTCATCGTCAACAACCTTTCGATAGAGGAGATATACATAACTCGCCAACCATAGGACAGTAAGTGCACTCATGAGTGCTGCGGCAAATGGCATGACGGGTATGCTTGCCATACCAGACCACACGCTTGTGAGCCATGTCGTAAGCAGAATCAGCGGTATCATCACAATCGCCCATGCCACTACGGTCGCTCCCATAGCCCACAGAATCCGATACATGATACGTAGCCTACGACTCACGACGAGATCGCCCGCCGCACGAATTGCGCGTATCGGGTACATGCCCGGTAGTGTCACCACCACAAGCGCGATAATCGTACTCGTGACCCAATACATAACGAGAGCGATTACGACTACAGCAATCACCCAAAATATCATCGATCCGAAACCTTCACCAACGATACCAACTGAACTCAGCGCTGAATAGACTAGCGCTACAATGCCGATTGGCAGTAGCTGACAGACTAATGTGGCAAGCACGAGAAGTGTTGAGATAAACGGTGAACCAGAGTTATATAGCCCATCCCTCAGACGTGGCTTACGCCCAAGTTTGAATTCCCTCAGTAGCCATACTGTTGAGAGCCACACGAATAGAAGCGTGACAAAAAGATACACCTGCTGATCGGTAGTTAGGTCGCTTGGCCCGCGCGCAAACGTAGCGACGAGAAGAAGACTGGCCTGACCAAGTTTATCCCAGCCACCAGAAGAAAGTGCTGAGCTCGATTGCTGCAAGAGATCACTCACTTGCGTATAACTATCCTGGCTTGTCACGCCCCCGATAATCACGATGAGCAACGCGTAGAGTACAGCCAAGAGTGCAAACGTCCGCCAGCGCCGCTTGATCTCGGCTGCGACATTAAGTGTAAATCTGTAATATCCTGGCAATTCAAGGCTACGCACATAATCTCTCCGCTTCGTTCTACGAAAACTCCGGTGTGGACGACGTGTGAGAAAATTTCGATGACGTGTGCGCAGTAGCGATAACTGCTTCAAAACCTTCTCTCTCAGAGTAAGTTTACGCGGTGGTTTTACGGCAATACTACGCTTACGTGGAGCTGCGGCTTTCTTACGTGATGGTGATGACTTCGATGTTGGCATATAGTAGTTCAGGAAATCTCTCGGCAAAAGCAAACCTACGTGCTCTTGTACTACTATTAGTATACCATTTACCCTGTAAAGAATCAGCTACCGCGATGAGTAATAGTGGTTATAAAACACCAGTTACGC
>Ga0302287_10001199_pt1 | contig 10541 bp, 11 predicted proteins | sample III_Fen_E2_4_FD_200452 | JGI IMG/M metagenome (GOLD analysis project Ga0302287, IMG submission 200452) | Peat permafrost microbial communities from Stordalen Mire near Abisko, Sweden - III_Fen_E2_4 | ecosystem: Environmental > Terrestrial > Soil > Wetlands > Permafrost | place: Sweden: Abisko...
AAGCCAGAACATTACAGATACTAAATTTGTCTGGAAATTGCTCTTGGCAAAGAAGAATATATTATTTCGATACAAATTTTTGAAATTAAAAAGGAGCTAATTGGGCTCCTTTTTAATTTTTATAACTTTGGAATTTCCGTTTCGGATAAAAAATCGATCGCGATGAGCCTGAATCAACACATACAGATCATTGAGGAGGAGCATGTCATTGAACTCTTTCGAATTGAATATCCTTATTTTCCGAAGGGGAAATTGATAAAAAGCGAATCGCCCGATTTTATCCTCGAAGAAAATCCGAAAACTTCTATTGGAATTGAGTTGACCAAGCTTCACGGGCCAACTATCAGGAAAGAGGATTCAGCAACAAACAAACAATCGAATGGATATCAAACCCCTGCGTTTACAAAAGAAAATTTCGAATACACCATCCATGCAAAAGATGAAAAACTGCACATCTATCAGCGAAAAATGCTGAACCAGATCTGGTTACTGATCATCGCCAATCTAAACGAAAACCCGGTATCTTTTAATTGGTCGAACCAGCTAAAAAACTGGAATTTCGTTTCAGGCTTTCACAAAATCTTTTTACTTGAAATGAAATCAAGGAAAGTATTTGAGCTAAATAATCCGAATTAATTCCGGACATTAATCAGTCCTCCGGAATAGGTAGTCCGGTATTGTTTTAGCGGCTCGGTAGCTGGCCCTTTGATGGGGCTTCCATTACCTCCAAACAGAATGAACTGAGAACCGCACTTAGGACAGGTGGCTATCCCGCTTTCATCGGCTACGACCTTGACAGTCGACGAAACTTCCTTTGTACAGGTGGCATCGAAGGCCAGAAAAGGATTCGAACTGTTGTCAGTGAGATCCCTGAAAACAATGACGCCGCCATAACCAACATTGGGAAATACAACCGATCCTCCGGGAACATTTAACTCGATATAGCTGGCCGTATTAACATTGAAATTGACCGTAACATTCGGGATAATTGAGGTATAATCATCTTTACACCCGTTGATGCCGGATAACAGGAAAAAGCAGATTAAAATTGCTTTGAAAACATTTCGTGAAAGCTGAGCCATTTTTGTATCTTTAATCTTTTATAAAACAAAGAAACGGACAAATTATTTCATTTGGCAAATAAAACATTTTAAAATGGATGATTATATTTTTTTGATCATTGCGATTGGTCTTTCTATCTTTGGGGCAATCAATCAAAACAAAAAAAAGAAGGATCGAGAAAAAGATAATCCTTTGGCAGAGAAAGTTTCAAAACCAAGAAATTTCTTCATGGATCAGTTGTTGGGTGAAGATTTTCTGGAAAAACCAATGGAAGCAGCAAAACCTCCTGTGAGGGTCAGACCTGTAATGGAGAAAACCCCCTTAACAGTTGCTATGCCGACAAGCCAATCAGTTCCATTTCATCCGGGATTTATAAGTACTTTGCCCAATCGCCCAATAAAAAACCTTCAGCCAACCTTGAGAAAGCCAAGAGTTGAAACGGTTGAAGAAGATCAGGAAACAGATGAAAACCCAAGCTATCTTGAAGACTTTTCGTTGCGCAAAGCGTTTGTCTATTCCGAAATTATGAACCGGAAATATTGATTCATTGTTTTATAAAACATACCTGTTCGTAAAGATTGAAAATTTTATATAAGTTTGTAACACAAAAGAGTTCCGCAATGGCCGGAATTCTTTTTTGTTTTTAATATGTTTTTATAAAAAAGAGAAAACCATGGGAAAGGTGACTTACATTACTGAAGAAGGCCTTCGGAAAATGAAAGAGGAAATGGAACGGATGACCAAGATTGAACGTCCGGCAATTTCGAAAATGATTGGAGAAGCTATTGAAAAAGGTGATATATCAGAAAACGCCGAATACGATGCCGCAAAAGATGCTCAAGGTATGCTTGAAGCAAAAATCGCTGTCCTGAGTTCCAAAATTGCTTCAGCCAGGATTATTGATGAATCGAAAATTGATACATCTTCTGTTCAGATGCTGAATAAGGTTACTATTCGGAACAAAACAAACAATGCAACGATGCAATACATCATTGTTTCTGAGCCTGAAGCGAACCTTAAATTGGGGAAAATCTCTATTCAAACGCCAATAGCCAAGGGCCTGATGGGCAAAAAACTTGGTGATGTTGTCGAAATTCAGGTTCCTTCGGGTAAAATGCAGTTCGAAATTATTGATATTGCTATCTAAAATTGGATTACAATGGCAAGTCTATTTACCAAAATTGTAAACGGAGAAATACCAGCCTGGAAAGTGGCCGAAGATGAGAATTATTTGGCCTTCCTGGATATTTTCCCGGTAGCCAAAGGTCACACGTTGGTGATCCCCAAAAAAGAGGTGGACTACCTGTTTGACCTCGATGATGAAGCATACACCGGATTGCAACTGTTTGCAAAAAAAGTAGCGCTTGGCATTCAGAAGGCTATTCCGTGTAAAAAAGTTGGAGTGATGGTTTTAGGGCTTGAAGTGCCTCACGCACACATTCATTTGGTGCCTATGCAGTCGGAAGCCGATTTGCTGCATTTTTCAAAAAAACTATCATTTACCAAGGAAGAAATGGCTGAAATAACGGCTGCTATTGCCAAAGAATGTCAAGTGTAAAGGCAAAAGTGTAAAGGCAAAAGTACAAAGGCAAAAGTGTAAAGGCAAAAAGTGAAAAATATATGAATCCCGGGGACCCGGGATTTTTTTGCTTTTTACTGAAAGCTGATTAGTCAGTTTTATCGGACGCAATTTTAGAAACAGTTTGCATGTCTACAGTTTTAGCGAAGGCAAATTCAGAAACAGTTTGCATGTCTACAGTTTTAGCGGATGCAAATTCAGAAACAGTTTGCATGTCTACAGTTTCAGCGAAGGCAATTTCGGAAACAGTTTGCGTGTCTACAGTTTTAGCGAAAGCAATTTAGAAAACAGTTTGCATGTCTACAGTTTCAGCGGAGGCAATTTCGAAAATAGTTTGCGCGTCTGCGGATTTAGCGAATGATCTTTTCCTATTTCCTCTTTCCCAATGACTATTTCTTAACCTTGTCGGGGTTTTTCTTTACGAAATCGCCCCAGCTTTTTATTCCTGATTTTGTCACCGGGTTTTTCATCTGGAGATAATGGCAAACCGCGACTGCGATGGCGTCTGTAGCATCAAGTTCTTTGGGGAGTTCATTTAGACTGAACATGTTTTTCAGAAAAAAGGCTACCTGTTCTTTTGCGGCGCGTCCCATCCCGGTAATCGATTGTTTTACCTTCAATGGGGCATATTCAAAAACAGGAATATCTTTGCTCAGTGCCAATCCGATTACCACGCCCTGTGCGCGGCCCAACTTAAGCATGGCCTGAATATCCTTGCCATAAAACTGTGATTCAATGGCAAGTTCATCCGGATTCAACTCATCCAGAAGAGAATTTGACCGCTCGAAGATGTGTTTCAGTTTTTGATAATGATCGACGAACCCAGTGGTTTTGATCACCCCTACCTGAAGAATGCGCGGCTTATTATCCACCACTTCTATCAATCCATAGCCCATCACATTGGTTCCGGGGTCGATGCCCAGTATTTTTTTAGGTTTGTTTTCCATTGATAATCTTTGTTGTCGCTCAAAGGTAAGAGATTTATGATTTGAAGTTGTTGAATTTTGAGGATTTGAAAATTTGAAGATTAACCAAATAACGCAGGGATTCCATTTATTTTTAGAGTTGAAAACTCAATCTTCTCATAGAAAAGCTTCCGGATAAGTAGTTCCCTCCCTTTCGGGGAGAGTTAGGAGGCTTGTTGTTATTTCTTTTGCTGATACCAGATTCCGGTAACAATCAATGCGAGACCGATAAATGTGGTGTAATAAATGGTTTCGCCGAGTATAAAATGAATGAATACCAGCGAGAGAAAAGGTGAAAGGAAAATCAGGTTGCCTGTTTTTGCGTTGTTTTCGCTAAGCTGCATGGCTTTCATCCAAAGAATGTAAGTAATTCCGAGTTCGAATAACCCGACATACACCGCTGCGGGTAGACCTTTGGGGTTGGGCCAGCTGAAATCAGTAAAAAGATAGGCAGCAATTAGCAGGTAGCCAAATCCGAAGACAAAATTCCAAAACAATTTGAAGATTTCGTCGCGTTTATCGAGTACGCTCAAAATCCAGAAAAGAGCCCAGATTACGCTGCTTCCAACAGCCAGCAAAGCGCCGGTCAGGTTCGTGTGGCCTATTCCGGCGAAACTTCCCTGCGACGAGATAAATAGTATTCCGGTAAAGCTAATCAGAATGGCTACGATGTTTCTTATGGTAATCTTCTGTTTGAGCAATGGAGCCGAAAGCAATGCCAGGGTGATGGGCCAGATCATGTTTAGCGGCTGCGTCACCTGTGCCGGTAAAAGGTTATAGGCATGAAAAAGGACGAGGTAATAACCGAACGGATTTAAAGCGCCGAGTAAGGCTGACTTTCCAAGTCCGGCGATGGTAACTGAAAATAATTCCCGGACTTTACCCTGAAAAAGAATAACCACAAAAAAAGTGAATAAAGAAAATGCGGAGGCAGTTAGAATCAGGTAAAGTGGTGAAAGTACCTGTAGCCCAATTTTAAAAGCGGTGGCAACTGTCGACCAAAGGAGAACAGAACAAAGGGCATAGATATATGCTTTTGGGATGTGCTTCATGATCAGTCAATCGCGCCTTTTATTTCACTTCCTTCGTTGCCGGTTGTTCGGTCTTATTTTCCGAATCCTGTAATTTCCGATATTCGGTTCTCGAATCAACCACATAAACACTTCCGGGATAGCTTGTCAGCATTTTTTTGTAGAGTTCCATCGCTTTGTCTTTCCGGTTCAGCTTGTTCTCGTAAATAGTAGCCAGCTGAAAAAGCGCATCATCAGCCAGTAAATCCCAGCTAAAATCTTTCACGATGGTTTCGAGAAGGACCGAAGCTTCTTCGTATTTGCCTTGTTTCTGATAAATAGTGGCTTTGCGGAAATCAACATCATCAATCAGCGAATTATCAGGATACAATTTGTTCACCGAATCGAGCGTTACAAGTGCTTCCGAAAAGTTATTCCGAAAAAGTTGAAGGTCGGCACGGGCAAATATCCGCAAAGGCGTTGCTGCGCTGTCGGTTTCCAGATTTTCGCTGATAAAAAGGGCAAGGTCCATGGCGTCGTTGGCAATCAGCTTCGAAGTGCTGGCCCTCAAAGCGTCGAGCTGTGCTTTAGCCCATTTAAAATTACCCATGTAATAGCCCAGTTTCGCTTTTTTGAACTTCACATCGTCGGCTAACTGGGTGCTTTTGCCACTTTCGATAACCTGCGAGTACGTAATCACCGCTTCCCACAAATCACCTGAATAGACATAAGTATCAGCCAATTCAGCCTTAAATTCAGAAGACTGCTGTAAATTAATCCCGGCCATCGCCAGCCCGTTGTTCAAAGTCTGGATGGCTTCGGCTGGCTGGTTGAGGTGAAAAGTCAGCAAATGGGCGTATTCAACCAAAAGGTCCGAAATTCCGGGCGAAATGCCTAAAATGCTGAAAGTCTGGTTGAACTGTTCTTTTAGTTCGTTTGCTTTGGTTAAATTGAGTGTGCCCTCATCCATAAAACGGTCGTAATACATTTGCATTCGTTGCTGACTGCCCAGATTGTAATATTCCGCTTTTTTCCCTTTGCTGATCAGGTAATCGTAAGCTTTCACCGCTTCGTCGTAATTATTGTTCGAAGCAGAAACATTGGCAAGCCCGAAAATATTGGCATCTTCAGCACCCGTGCGTTTGTCGAGCGCAATCGACTGCCGGATGGCTGCCGCAAAATTTTTATCCTGAATAAATAACCAGATCAGCAACTGATTGTAAATAACCTGACCCGGTTCTTCCTGAATACGCTTCAGGATATAGTTTTTCATCTGTTTGCTGATTTCATGATCGTTATCAACCGATAAAACCGACTGGAGGTTGCCTTTCACAATTTCGAGGTTGCTTTCCTTTAGTTTTACCCATTCCAGATACTCTTTCAACATCAGGTCATAATTGCGCATGTAATAATAAATTCGCGCCAGTTCGTAGTTATACAGCTGCGGGTTTTGAGCAGTACGCCCTTTGATGTAAACTTTTTCGGCAAAATCATACTCTCGCCGGTTGATGAATTGATTGGCCAGATTTGGACATTCGGCTGGATTATTTGAAAGGAAAGCAATCGCTTTTTCATACATTTTGGTGGATTCGGCTTCCTGACCTTCTGCTTTTTTCAGATAACCCCACTGCACATACCAATACGAATCAGCCGAACTGCCCCGAAGTCCTTTTTTGATCTCTTTTTCAGCTTTTTCATAATCCGGAATACCCATCAAACAATCGAGGTAAATGCTGAAATAGGCTTCCGACTTCGTACTCGAATACAACTGCTGGTACAATTCGGCAGCTTTCCCCAACTCTTTGTTCTGGTAGTATTGGTTGGCCAGTAACACCATGTTTTGCAGGTCTTTCGTTTGTCCCCAAACGATTGCCGGAGCCAGAAAAAACAGGATCAGGATAAAGGTCTTCATGAACCGATTGTTTTGATTGAACTACAAAAATAATAAACCAAAGCGTTTCCGGCTGATTATACCCATTTACTTAAGATTTTAAACTTAATTTTGCTGAAATTTTGAATCAGATGAGTACATCAATGAACGAAAGGGAACGGCTTCCCCGGTGGATGAAGATGCAATTGCCCAAGGGTGAAAGTTATTCGAGAGTTAAAAATCTGGTGGCTACGCACAAACTTCATACGATTTGTACCAGTGGTAATTGCCCCAACATTGGCGAATGCTGGAACCGCGGAACGGCTACCTTTATGATTTTAGGCGAAATATGCACCCGAAACTGTAAGTTTTGCGGGGTCACAACTGGTAGACCGCTTGCTCCTGATGCTGAAGAGCCCCGACGCATTGCCGAATCAGTTCGGATTATGCAATTGAAACATGCCGTCATCACGTCAGTCGATCGCGATGATTTGTCGGATTTTGGAGCCGGATTTTGGGCTGAAACCATTCGCGAAGTAAAAGCGCTGAATCCTGACACTAAGATTGAAGTGCTGATTCCTGATTTTCAGGGTAAAACAGAATTGATTCAAAAAGTGATTGACGCTGCTCCCGAAGTAATTTCGCACAACATGGAAACTGTTGAGCGGCTCACACCGCAAATACGCAGCGCTGCCAAATACCGCACCAGCCTGGAGGTGATCCGTTACGTCGCAGCCTCCGGAATTGTGGCCAAATCGGGCATCATGCTGGGCCTGGGCGAAACCGAAACCGAAGTTTTGCAGGTGATGGACGATTTGCGGGCTGTTGGCTGCAAGGTGATGACAATCGGGCAATATCTGGCGCCAACGCTCAACCATATTCAGGTTAAAGAATACATTTTTCCTGAGCAGTTTGAAAACTACCGGATTATTGGACTTGAAAAGGGTTTTGCTTTTGTCGAAAGCAGTCCGTTGGTAAGGTCGTCGTATCGGGCTGAATTGCATACAAAAGCTTGATTATAAAACAAAACCACATAGACCACATCCTTAGAATATGTGGTCTATGTGTCTATGTGGTTCAATAAAATAAAAGTGATTAACAATGGCGAATTTTAACTACGAAGATCTTGGTCTGAAAGACTATAAAGAATGCTGGGATTACCAGGAAACCATCCACACACAGGTTGTCGCTGATAAACTTTTGCATAAGAAAAGCAGTGAACTCAATCGGTTTTTGCTGGTCGAACATCCGCATGTTTACACCTTGGGTAAAAGTGGCGACGAACATAACCTGCTCATCAATAGCGATTTTATGAAAAAAATTGATGCCGTTTATTACCGGATCAATCGGGGTGGCGACATTACTTATCACGGTCCGGGGCAACTGGTTGGCTATCCGATTATCGATCTTGAAAACTACAAAATAGGAGTGAAGGATTATATTTTTAAAATGGAACAGGCCATCATTCAAACCATTGCCGAATTTGGGCTCGAAGGTGCGCTGAAAGACGGTGCTACCGGCGTTTGGCTCGATTCAACCATTCCGGCAAAATCGCGGAAAATTTGCGCCATCGGTGTCCGGATCAGCCGGTACGTGTCGATGCATGGCTTTGCACTGAATGTGAATACCGATATGCGCTATTTCAATTACATAAACCCTTGTGGATTTATCACTTACGGAGTAACTTCCATCGAAAAGGAATTGGGCCGAAAAATCGATATGCACGAAGTCAAGGAAATAGTAAAAGCAAAGTTTAACGAGATTTATTGAAGTTTAATTTGTCCAATCCAATAACCGCTTTTCGCCCCGAATGTTTTGTATTTCAGAGATTTCCTGCGATACTTCCACAACGCCTTTGTAATTACCTTGCTCGTCGCGAACGGCAAAGTATTGAATCAGAATAAATTCGCCTTTCATTTGAATCCAGAAGCTGGCTTTGTCTTTTTTGCCGCTGCGGAATGCTTCAACAATCTGTTCAACTACATGAACGCTTTCGGGCGGATGACAGTTTTTAACCTCGCGACCGATAATTGAATTGGTGCGGGGAAAGATTCGCTTTTTGGGCGTAGAGAAAAACTTCACCTTGTTGTTCTCGTCCACAAAAGTAATATCAACTGGCAAATGATTGAATATCAATCGAATTTGCTCAACCGAAAGATATCCTGATTTTAGGTCTGCTTCGTCTGAAGGTTCTGGTTCAGGAAACAGTTTTTGATCCGAATAGTATTCGGGTCGAATAAACGGGAACCCGATTTCGAGGCAGTCGCTGATCAGATCATTAAGCTCCTCTTCGGGGATAAACTCCGATACAACTGGAAATAAGATTCGTTCTTCGCGGAATCGAACGGCATGGATGCTAAAAAAAATATCGCCCGCCAAACGGTTAAATTCTTTCAGGTCAAAGTCAGCTTCATTCAATATTTGAAGCGCTGATTTCAGCCAGTTCCGAATATCATCATGAAACGACCACATTACCTGAAGGCAGCGGTAGTCGGGCAAATATTTCTCAATAAGTGGAAATAATACGTTTTCCTTGATTTGGTAATGCAATTCGATTTTGGAAAGATCAGTAAATTTGTCAATTAATTCATCGCGAACGTTTTGATTTTTAGGATCATGATTAATTTCTTTCAGGAGTGGACGGATCGCTTTCAACCGCATTTCACTCTGCTGGTTGTTCCGAATCAGCCAATCCAGAAAACTTTGGGGTTTTGGCGGTGTATAAGGAAATACCTGCAATGTTTTATTCAGCAGGTTGAGTGCTTTATTGATTCCCCTTTTAAGCTCATTCATGGGTATTTTCAGATGCACTAATTGATCGACTACTGCGATCACATCTGATGGACAAGCCTGGTCGATCACCTCCTGGTGTTCTCTGACAATCTCAGGCGTAACCTCTTCGAAAATGACTAATTCGAAAAGTTCAACCAGATTCTCAATTCTTTTCTCGTTTTGATTGGAAAATTCTGACATCGGATTTCGTTTTTAGGCCACTGCAAAATAACAAAAAAAACTGCTTCCTTGAGGGCAAACAGGTGCTTTTCAATCAGTTTATTCCGTATATTGACTTTCATCTCCGAAAAAGGTTTGCTACCTTGCGCTTGAAATCGGCAGGTAGCCTAAATTTTATTCTGAATTGTAACCGACTGAAAACGAAAAAATTAAACTGAAATATTATGATCGACATTGACGAACTGGACGATAAGTTCAGTATTGAAGGAGAAGTAGGATTTGCCGAACTGGAAAACGATCTGGTTTTTATTACTGTTTCGAACAAACATGCCGATGCAGATATTTGCCTGTATGGCGCCCATGTTACAAGTTTCAGACCACATGATGCCATGGAAATCTTGTGGTTGAGTCCAGATAGTAATTTTGAAGAAGGAAAGGCTATTCGCGGTGGAATTCCGGTGTGCTTTCCATGGTTTGGCCCGCATAAAACCAATCCGGAGCTTCCGCAGCACGGTTTTGCCCGTTTGATGTACTGGGATGTGGCCGAAACAAAAACGTTACCGGGTGGTGAAACCTTGATTCGTTTACAGCTTTTTTCTTCGGACGAAACAAAAAATTACTGGCCTCATGATTTTCTTGCTGAATTGACTGTTTTAGTTGGTAAAACTCTTGAGCTTAGTCTGAAAGTAACTAATCCATCCAATGAACCCATTGAATATACCTGTGCACTGCATTCGTATTTCTACCTTTCGGCAATCGATAATTTGACTATCGAAGGGTTGCAGGGAGTCAATTATTTCAATCAGCTTACAAGCGAAAATGGTGTTCAGGAAGAACATTTCCTCAAAATTCAGGAGCCATTAACCCGTCATTATTTAAATACTGAAACCCCGGTAACCGTTAAAGACAGCATTTTTCGCCGTCGCATCAAAGTTGATAAGTCAGGAAGCAAAGTGACCACCGTTTGGAATCCGGGAGCCGAAACCTGTGCCAAAATTGATGACTTGCCGGATGAAGGTTACGAAACTTTTGTATGTATCGAGGCTGTCAATGCGTTCGAAGATATTATCAGGCTGGCTCCGGACGAATCTCATGAAACAAAG
>Ga0302287_10001201_pt1 | contig 10538 bp, 5 predicted proteins | sample III_Fen_E2_4_FD_200452 | JGI IMG/M metagenome (GOLD analysis project Ga0302287, IMG submission 200452) | Peat permafrost microbial communities from Stordalen Mire near Abisko, Sweden - III_Fen_E2_4 | ecosystem: Environmental > Terrestrial > Soil > Wetlands > Permafrost | place: Sweden: Abisko...
TGATTATGGTGATGCTCTATAACTCACTGACCGATCCATTGATTGTATTATTCTCAATACCACTGTCGATGATTGGTGCATTTCTGGCGTTGGCATTGACTATGAATACGCTGAATATCTTTAGTATTATCGGATTGATTGTGCTAATCGGGCTTGTGGCCAAAAATGCGATTCTGTTGGTTGATTTTACAAATCATCTCAGACAGGAAGGAATGAGCACTTATAAAGCTCTTGTCGAAGCAGGTAAAGAACGTATGCGTCCTATCCTGATGACTACCTTTGCTATGATATTCGGTATGTTACCTATTGCTTTGGCTGCTGGTAATGGAGCCGAGATGAAGAATGGTATGGCTTGGGTTATCATTGGTGGATTGGCCAGTTCAATGATGCTTACATTGATTGTAGTGCCAGTTGTGTATTATGTTTTTGACCGATTAGGATTAAAAAGACGTAAACACCGTCGCAAGGGACTAGTTAAGAAAGTAAGAAAAAGACAACTTGAAGCAAGCGTTGCGTAAATGAACCCATTAAAACAACAACGACTATGCTGGAAAGTCTAGTCGTTGTTGTTTTGTTGAATAATGTACAAACGTAATAAACTTATTGTTTAAAGAATGGATATGGATCAAATAGAAGAAAAATTCTCACGAATATTTAGATACATGGGAATACCTAAAGATCAATTCAGATTCGATGCCTCATTTATACAGGACTTTGAATTTAATGAATTTCAATTTGATTGTTTAGTTCTTTATATTAAAAATTATTTTGAACTAAACATAACGGAATCTGATTATACTAAACTGAACACCATTGGCAATACTATGACTTTCGTAAGGAGTATGAAAGGTATTCCGGTTACAGTATAAGGTTAGAACCAATTAAGATTATAAGAAAGAATCGGTGATTTGTTTGTATTTTTAGAAAAATGTCAAAATCATTTGAATTGAAAAAAAAATACTACTTTTGAGATAAAAGAAAATCATTCTATTTATCACAAAGTTTTCTCATTAGTATATAAGAATTAATTTAAACATGAAAAATAGAGTTTTTGATCCGTTTACAAATAGGTCGGCTATAGTATTATCATTATTAATTGGTGGTATCCTCAATGCAATTATGTTTTTGGGATATATTTACCATATGGATAAGGAGGCTGATGCCGGAATCCGTTTTTTGTATGTATTTATAACAAACATTGTTGTGTTATATATATTATATAAGTTTTGTTTTAGAGAAGTAAAAAAGAAAATCAAGAAAGTATATGAATTCTGGCTTATTATAGGTGAATCTCTGCTTATCACTATACCATTAAGTTTGGCATTTTCCGAACTCTTTTTTCTGATAATGCCTGAGAGTCAGATTCCACTTAGTCAGTTTTATATAACAGGTTTGATTAAGGATTTGATCATATTAATCATCGTACTGTTATCTACTTTCTTACTTTCCACATTAGCCGAACGTCAGAAAGCATTGCTTGAAAATGAGCAACTAATTGTAGAAAATATTCGTATCCGTTACGAAGTATTGAAAAATCAGGTTGATCCTCATTTTTTGTTTAATTCATTAAATACGCTCGATGGATTGATTGGAATTGATAATGATAAAGCTCATGATTTTGTTCAAAATATATCTTCTGTGTTTCGATATGCCATTGGTAATAAAGAGATTATGCATCTTGAAGAAGAACTTGACTTTACTGAAGCTTATGCCAGTTTAATGAAAATACGCTACGGTGATAATTTTCAAATTCGATACAACATAGAGGAAAAATACAGGAAGTATTTCATTATGCCTATTAGTTTGCAACTGCTTGTTGAAAATGCGATTAAGCACAATGTTATCAGCAATAAACATTCTCTTATTATTACCATAGAAACAACGCCGAACGATACTATTCGCGTTCTGAACAACATTCAGCCCAAGGGTGAAGTAGAAGCAGGAACAGGAATAGGTTTAGCTAATCTTACAGAACGATATAAACTGCTTTTTCAAAAAGAACTTAGCATTACACAAACTGACGTTTTTTGCGTGGAGATACCCTTAATTAAAGAATTAGAAACGACTAAAAGCCAAAAACAACCAACCAATGAAAGCCGTTATTGTAGAAGATGAACTTATAGCAGCACAAAACCTGCAACGACTGATTAATCAGGTTGACAATGATATCGAAGTGGTTGCTGTTTTGCAAACTGTGGAAGATAGTATAGAGTGGTTTTCGCTTCATCCGGTTCCCGACCTTGTGTTTATGGACATTCATTTGGCCGATGGATCCTCTTTTTCTATTTTTGATAAAGTAGAAATAAGCTGTCCTATTATTTTCACCACAGCTTATGACGAATATGCATTAAAAGCTTTTGAAGTGAACAGCATCGACTATTTACTAAAACCCATCAGTTTGAAAAATTTCGAACGGGCACTATCTAAGTTTCGAAACATGGTGGCGGAAAAGGACAATAACTCTGACCTGATAAGTCATTTGCTGGCATCGTTTAAACAAACAAAAGAAACCTACAAATCCAACTTTTTAATACCCCATAAAGATAAATTTATTCCTTTAGCAGTAAATAAAATAGCCTGTTTGTATACAGAAAACAAGATGGTGAATATTGTTACCGATGATCAGCAGATTTATCATATAGACAGTTCGCTCGAGGATTTAGGGAATCAACTTAGTCCGACCTTGTTTTTCAGGGCCAATCGGCAGTACATCGTATCTCACAAAGCTATAAAAGATATTTCCATATGGTTTGGCAGTAAAATATCAATAAACTTATATGTAAACGTACCTGATAAGATTATTGTCAGTAAAGCTAGAGTTTCTGAATTTAAAACATGGTATACGCTCTAAAATGGTTGACTTTAGTGCATAAAAAAAGAGACCCGTTTGGGTCTCTTTTTCTGTTTTTGCGGAGAGAGGTCTGTGAAGCAATTTCTAATTTTTCTTTAACCTCAATTTCTGAATGATAATTTATATTTTACTTTTGATAATTTGTTATAGATTTTACGCGAGTTTTTTTTTTGACTTTATGTCTAGGCTATTTCTCGTCATAATGTAATTTATCTACCCACTAAATTATGACGAGAAACTATCTATGGGAATTGTATATTTCACAAACTTTACCGGTCTTTCAAAAAATAGTGAGCTTCTTTTTAATTACAAATAAGAATACATAATCTAGCCACAGCTGTAGATGTCAATTTTGAGTTTTCGACAAATTATTGTTAATATATGTTATTTATTTGTTATTGCTCAATTTTTTAGAGTCGAGTTTAATTGGCTTGTAATCAATATTTTGCATTTTTAAGTCAAAGCCCTTTTTTATCCGGGTTCAGTTTTTGTTTTAATTTTAGATGAAAGATACTTATCTTTGCCACTACTACAGCATTCGAATAACCTTGAATTTTTCTTTAATCTATTGACTTATTTTACTTCAACGATTTAATATGTCATGAAAAACATCATATAAAATGAGACTCAAATTTCTTGTCGTATTTTTTTTATTGACAATACTTTCGTTACAATCAGCAAATGTGAAATTTTATAGTCTAAATTCTCTATACGGGATTTCGATGCGTGAAACTGCTTCTGTTTGCAAGGACAAGAAGGGATTTATATGGGCATCTTCTAAAACGGGAGTTTTAAGGTATGCAGGCGACGATTATCGTATTTATAAACTGCCATACGAGAATTCAGATATTATTTCTGTACGACTCATCTACACTAATTCAAGTTTGTTGGCGTTTACGAACAATGGTCAGTTATTTCATTATAATGAGATAACTGATCAGTTTGATTTAATTGTAAGCATGTCAAAGGCATTGAAAAATAGGTATATATCTGTAAATTCACTGCTTGTTGATAAATCGGGAGATTATTGGATTTCTACTTCATTTGGTTTTTTTAGGTATAAACCAGGACATTTTACTTTTATTCAAAATCTTAAAAATGCTCAACGAGTGACGTGGTATAACCCTAATCAATTATTGGTGGCTAAGCCGGATGGTATTTGGCTAATGGATATAGGATCGTTAAAGCGCAAACAACTATGTAAATTTAACAATATGTTGGGTTTTAGGGTGTCTAAATTGTTGTATGATTCAAAAGAAAAAAGGCTTTGGATTGGAACAATTTCAAATGGTTTATACTGTTATGATTTGAGTAAAAAAAGTCTGTTTCAGGTACAAGCAAATGCTCTCCCAAAGCAGCCAATCAGCGCAATAACAACCAATTCAGACTCAACCATCTTAATTGGGATTGACGGACAAGGTCTTTGGGAATTGAATAACCGTGGAACAAGTATTTTGAATGTTTATAAGGAAGATTTGAATAGTCCTTCATCGCTTCGGGGCAATGGAGTTTACGACATATATAACGATCAGAATACTCGTATATGGGTGTGCACTTATAGTGGTGGTGTTTCTTTTTTCGATAAGGCTTCTCCAGTCGTTGATCAGCTGATTCACGCAGCCAATAATTCTAATTCACTTATCAATAATAATGTCAATAAAATCATTCAGGATAAAACAGGAAATATCTGGTTTGCAACTGACAACGGTGTTAGTTGCAAAGAATATGGAACCGGTAAATGGAAAACATTTTACCAAAATCAACTAGATGAAGGTCACGTATTTATTTCGTTATGTGAGGATGATAAAGGGAGGATCTGGGCAAGTACCTATTCAGCTGGAGTTTATGTTTTAGATGAGCGGACGGGACGAGAGCTAGCCCATTACAATAAGGAAACAGCCGGGCTTCCTTTATCATCAGATTTTGTAATGGATATTTTTAAGGACAGTCAGGGTGACCTTTGGTTTGGAGGTGTTCAGGGCAATTTAACTTGTTATCTCTCTAAAGAAAATAAATTTCGAAAATACTTACCTCAATCCATATATGTTTTCGCCGAATTATCGCCCAACAAAATCCTTTTAGGTTGTACGTATGGATTACGTGTTTTAGATAAAAAAAGTGGAGTAGTAGAAACTTTGCTGGATGGATACCTTGTTCATGATGTAATTTCCATAAAAGATGAAATTTGGATTTGTACAAGTGGTGAGGGTTTAATTAAGTTTAATCTAAAAACCCACCATGTAAAGAAAATAACTACTGCAGCTGGCTTACCATCCGATTATGTAAATAGTGTGATGTACATGAATGGATATTTATGGTTAGGTACAGAAGGGGGATTGTGTCGTTTGGATCCTAAAACAATGAGCGTACTCACCTATAATTCAGTTTACCCATTATCTCGGGTGTCTTTTAATCGAAACTCTAATTGTATATTAAATGATGGTCAATTAATTTGGGGAACAAGTAGTGGCGCTGTACATTTCTTTCCTAAACTATTATCCGTAACTCAAGCAAAGGGCACTTTATTTTTCCAGGATCTTACACTAGCTGGTCGTTCTATCCGTAGTAGCCTTACTACTCCGTTAGACAGTTTGCAAAGATTGTCTCTGAAATATAGTGAAAATACGCTTCACCTTGAACTTTTATCCATTGGTAATGTACCGGATGCTAAATTTTCATGGATATTTGAAGGATTGGACAATGGTTGGAGTCAGCCGTCTGCCAACCGTTTTGTACATTACTCAAATATACCTAGCGGAAATTATACCCTGAAAATCAGATTGTATGATAGTTCACTTTCTACCGTTATTTCTGAACGATCGTTGAAAGTGACTGTTGTTCCTCCGTTTTGGAGATCGTGGTGGTTCGAATTTTTATTGTTAGCCTTTATTTTGTGTATTCTTTACCTATCTTTAAATTATTATATTGAAAGACTTAAGCAACAACATGCTGAAGATAAGGCACGAATTTTTACTAATACTGCTCATGATATAAGAACATCTGTTACTTTAATTAAGGCTCCAATTGAGGAATTAGCAAAGGAAACGGCATTGTCGGATGCAGGCAGGTATTATCTTTCACTTGCGACTGAACAGTCGACGCGACTTTCTACAGCTGTAAGTCAATTAATGGATTTTCAGAAAATGGATATACGAAAAGAACAGTTTACCCTGAGTACGGTAAATGTTGTTGATCTTATTAAGCAGCGCAAAGTAATGTTCGAATCATTTGCAAAGAAACAAAACGTAAATTTACATTTTACAACTGATATAGAATGTTATCAAACTGCTATGGATATATCTATGATGGAAAAAGTTATAGACAACCTTATTTCAAATGCGATTAAATATTCACATCCCGAAGGCAAAGTTGAAATTGCATTTAGCTGTAACCCAGAGAGTTGGATTTTAGAGATCGTTGATAACGGTATCGGCATTAGTAAAAAAGCACAACATCAGCTTTTTAGTGAGTTTTATCGTGGTGAGAATGCTATAAATTCTAAAATCGTAGGTTCTGGTATTGGTCTTCTGTTAGTGAAAAGTTACGTGGAGATGCATGAAGGTGAGGTAAGTTATGTTAGTGATGAAAATGTTGGTTCGGCTTTTAAAATTGAAATTCCATTTAAAGAAACGCTTGACGAGAAAGATGATGTGCTAATCGAAATTGATGAATCTGTTATTAAGGAGCCAAACGATGTCCATTCACCGGTTTTTCAACAACAATACGAATCGGCAAAGCAATCAATGCGTATTCTAATTGTAGAAGATAATGATGATTTACGTAATTTCATGCAATATCCTCTTCAGGCAGATTTTGAAGTTGTGTTAGCAACAAATGGAGTTGAAGCTTGGGATATTATTCAACGACAAATGCCTGATTTGGTGGTTTCGGATGTGATGATGCCTGAAATGGATGGATTTGAACTATGCAGGTTGTTGAAATCGACTTATGAAACATCACATATTCCGGTTATATTACTTACCGCACTGTCGGGTAAAGCCGAGCAATTGCATGGATTTGGTTTAGGTGCCGATGATTATTTGACTAAACCTTTCGATATGACTCTTCTTGTACAAAGAATAAAGTCTATAATTAAAAATAGAGAGGCTGTAAAGGATAAAGCTTTAAGGTTGATTAAAGGATCTGGAGATGATAATGAGAAGGTATTCGCGAATGAACATAATGACAAGTTTGTGAAGAAGATGCTTGATGTGGTTCGGGTTAATATAGCAAATACTGACTTCGGGAAAGATGATTTTGCATCGGCAATGAATGTGAGTGCATCATTATTATACCGGAAAGTGAAATCGCTGACAGATCAATCTCCAACAGATTTTATAAAAATGGTTCGATTAGATTATGCCTTGGAGCTTCTTCAAAGCCATAAATATAATGTTACTGAAGTCAGCGAACTTTGTGGTTTTTCATCCATCGGGTATTTTAGCACGGTTTTCAAAAAGCATTTTGGAAAGTCTCCGAATGAAATATAATCGATTGAAATAACATTATATTGTTGATAATTATCCCGTGTCTGTATAGAAATCAGATGCGGGATTTTTTGTTTTATAAAGCCATGTCTGTATCTTGAAATGAGGCTTTGTTGTATGTCTTCTTTGCCTGGTTCATTCTTTACCTTAACCATATCTGAGCTCAATAATTTTATCATTTAGAATTCTGCTGTCAGCTCTATCTTGAATATAAATTCCCCCAGGTACTATTAAACAGAACAGCACTTTTGAGTTTTGTTGCCCTACAAAACATGCTGATTAGCAAATGCTCAAAAGCGGCATAATCCACCTACTTCTTATTGAACACGATGATAGAACCTTGCGCTTCTGAGATATCTTAAAAATTAGGAATAAGCTTAAACTCTGATTGTGATCGGCTCTACATTATGATAATTGGCACTTGTAGGTCTTGAATTAGAAATGAAAGGTCTATTATTAGAAAGTCAAAATGCGTAACTTACCTAGTTTTGTGATCTATTAATACTAATTATTTTTTATTGTATTCTCTTGTGTCCGTTTTTTAAATTAATTAGTGATTTAGGTTTATGCATTTTAGTCTTTGTGTAGCTGAAATTTTTAAAATAAAATTATGCGATTGCCAATGCTTAGGATAAATAAACTAAGGTGGCGAAATCCAATATTGTTAACCCTAAAAATAGAAAAAATGAATAATATGCAAGATGACAGTTGAGAACATTAAATGTTCTGGAATAATTAAGCTTAAAATCCGATGCGATTTAGTTTAGTGCTAATGGAGATAAATAATTACTAATTGAAAAAATTAATTTAAAAGTTAATTGATAATACAATGAAAAACTTACATGGAATTCTATCAATTGGATTTCTCTTTTCAACAAAGCAGAAATGTAAATTGACAAGTATCTTGCTTCTTTTTATGTTTTTCTGGAGTTCAATCCTTGTTGCACAAAATAATAGTGTAATTAAGGGAAGAGTTTTAGATAACAAAGAGGAGCCTTTGATTGGGGCAACGGTTATGGTTAAAGGACTGCCCAAATCTAGTGCAGTAACTGATGTTAACGGTCAGTTTTCTATAAGTGTACCCTCTGGTAAAAATACCTTGGTGATCTCTTATATTAGCTATCAACCACAGGAAGTAAATATCTCAGGTAAAAATACAGTGAAAGTTGTAATGGCTGAAAGTGGTGTTAAAATGGATGAACTTGTTGTAGTAGGTTATGGTCAGCAAAAAAAGCAAAGTCTTGTCGGAGCGATATCTCAAACATCCGGGAAAACTCTTGAACGCACTGGTGGTGTCTCAAGTCTTGGTCAAGCATTAACGGGTAATTTACCGGGTGTAATTACTAATACCTCTTCAGGTATGCCTGGCGCAGAGGACCCCAAAATTATTATCCGTACTGCAAGTTCGTGGAACAATAGTGATCCATTAATCATGGTTGATGGGGTTGAACGTTCTATGAGCACAGTAGACATTGCTAGTGTAGAAAGCATCTCCGTTTTAAAGGATGCTTCGGCAACTGCAGTATATGGTGTGAAAGGTGCTAATGGAGTAATTTTGATTACTACTAAACGTGGTTCGGAAGGAAAAGCATCTGTTCAAATCAGAGCTAATATGACAACTAAATCAGCATCTAAATTGCCTGCAAAATATGATTCGTATGATGCACTCTCATTAAGGAACAGGGCAATAATGAACGAAATTGGTATTTCTCCTTCTGCTTGGTCTTCATATAAACCGATGGATATAATAAATAAATACCGATATCCAGCTAATCAACAAGAATGGGATCAATACCCTAATGTAGATTGGGAAGAGGAATTGTTTAAAAATAGTACAACATCATCCAATTTGAGCGCAAATGTTTCCGGGGGATCTAAAGTAGTGAAATATTTTGCAGCTGTTGACTATACACATGAAGGTGACTTATTTAAAACGTTCGAAAATGGTCGTGGTTATGAATCGGGTTATGGTTATAACCGCATAAATGTACGTAGTAATCTGGACTTTAATCTTACGCCAACAACAAAATTTTCGAGTAATTTGTTTGGCTCTAACGGTGTGCGTAAACTGCCTTGGGGTGCTAAGGATGATGATACTCAATATTGGAGTTCAGCTTATCGTACTGCTTCTGATGCTATGCGTCCTGTTTATTCTGATGGTACCTACGGATTCTATTCACCTAGAAATGCCGATGTACCAAATTCAGTATCCAATTTAGCAATATCAGGTATTGAACAAAAAACGACGACTCAACTTAGCACCGACTTTACTCTTAATCAACAGTTAGACATGTTGACCAAGGGATTAAGTATGAAGGTAAGTCTCTCTTTAGATAATACTTTTAAAGAAACCGGTCGTGGAGTTAATGATTTGTATAAGCCAATTCAACGCAAATGGGTAGATCCTGAAACAGGTGTTGTTACCTATGAACAGCCTCTTGATGCAGGTACACGTTTAGATTATACCGATCCGATTGCTTGGAGCAATCAGGGAGGGGCAGTAGATAAAGGTGCAACGTATCGCAAAATATATTATACAGCACAGGTAAACTATGCCCGAAATTTCGGAAAACATAATGTGTCTGCTTTAGGACTTTTCAGTCGTGACAAATCCGCTACAGGTTCTGAATTCTTCCATTTCCGCGAAGATTGGGTTTTTCGTGCAACATATAATTATGATTCCAAATACCTTTTTGAGACCAGTGGTGCCTATAATGGGTCTGAGAAATTTGGCGCAAACAACCGTTTTGCTTTCTTTCCCTCTTTATCTGCAGGTTGGTTGATAACTGAAGAAAATTTCATGAAGCCACTAAAATTTGTTGACATGTTGAAACTGCGTGCATCATGGGGTAAAATTGGAGATGATAATGTGAATGGACGTTGGCTGTACAATGATCAATGGTCTTATGGAGGTAATGCTCAAATGGGCTCACCAGCAAGTAATACTATTTATAATTTCTATCGTATAGGTTCTTTAGGGAACCAAAATATTTCTTGGGAAACTGTAGAAAAGAGAAATTATGCTCTCGATTATTCATTCTTTAATGGATTATTGGCAGGGTCTGTCGACGTATTCAACGACCATCGTACAGATATTTTGATTGGTGGTGGTTCACGTTCAATTCCTTCTTACTTTGGAGCAACAGCCCCAACTGCTAACCTTGGTTCGGTAAAAAGTAAAGGTTATGAATTGGAATTGA
>Ga0302287_10001207_pt1 | contig 10515 bp, 10 predicted proteins | sample III_Fen_E2_4_FD_200452 | JGI IMG/M metagenome (GOLD analysis project Ga0302287, IMG submission 200452) | Peat permafrost microbial communities from Stordalen Mire near Abisko, Sweden - III_Fen_E2_4 | ecosystem: Environmental > Terrestrial > Soil > Wetlands > Permafrost | place: Sweden: Abisko...
GCGATTCCTCTACTTCCAATTCGAGATCAATAAATCGCTGAGCGCTACGTAGGATTGCCTGTGACCATGCTTTTCCACAGAGACATCGCTCACTACGGGCTTGCCGCCTATGCCTTGTTTTGCGGTTCCGATCACGATATCGATGGATAGATAGATATAGCGAGAACTTGTGACCACATTGAGGCAGATTGGATTGTCGCTGCCACGATTGGTTGGAGTGCCGACTTGCTCTCCGCAGTCATTGATTTCCCAGACAAGCTTTACAGAATCACCCACCATGCTTTGCAGCCATGTTTTAAAAGGGATTGCTGGCAATAGCGTGTCGAGAGTGTGCGCAGAGAGTTTTTGCATTTGTTGAATTGCATCTGCATCGCGGGCAGTATTCGGGTGTTTGGCCCAAGCACAAGACGTGAGTATGAACAGTAGGAATGCGCTGAGAAGTTTCATGCAGATAAATTACACAGGAAAAAGGAAGTCGCCAAGCTGATCTCTCGCTTTAATCCATCGCTGATTTCGGACTACGAAAATTCTTGTATTCAATCTTGTACTTTTGCATGCGTAGTCCTAAAATACGACGCGTCATGCCCAAGTCTTTTGCAGCATCAGACATATTGCCTTGTGAATTTTTTAATGCTTCCACGATATATTCATATTCGACAGCCTCGACCTTTGACTCTAATCCCGAACGTTCATTAGTGCCCGTAATCGTAGCATCCTGTAGGGATGGTGGAAAATTGTAACCATGAATTACCTCATCTTCACAAAGAATCACAGCACGTTCCATCACGTTTTCGAGCTCGCGCACGTTGCCCGGCCATGAATAATTCATCAACATCTGGAGCGCTGGTGTGGAAATTCGAATCACCTTCTTGTCGTTCTCTTTTGCAAACTTGAGAATAAAATAATCGGCAAGTGTAATAATGTCGCTTCCTCGCTCACGCAGGGGTGGAATGGTAATTGGCAAAACGTTGAGGCGATAGAAAAGATCTTCGCGGAATTTACCCTCTGCAACCATTTCGGTTAGGTCGCGATTAGTTGCGGCTAATATTCGAATGTTGACTTGAATGGGCTTGTTCCCACCTACGCGCTCAAAGGTTTTCTCTTGCAGTACGCGAAGGAGCTTCGCTTGCATGAGTAGAGATAATTCGCCCACCTCGTCTAAAAATATGGTGCCACCGTCTGCATCTTCGAAGCGGCCCTTGCGTAGCGAATCTGCTCCCGTAAATGCTCCTTTTTCGTGCCCAAATAGTTCGCTTTCGATAATGCTTTCAGGAAGTGCTGCGCAATTGAATTTCACGAACGGTCCGTCGGCATACGCGCTGTTGTAATGGATTGCGCTCGCTACAAGTTCTTTGCCTACGCCGCTTTCTCCTAAGATAAGAACCGTGATTCGAGTCTTTGCAATTTTATCGATCATCGAGTAGACTTCGCGCATCGAAGATGAATTACCAATGATATTGGATGGGTGAAATTTTTCCTTTAAAGCTTCTTGCAGCCTGCGGTTTTCGCTTTCCCAATAGGTCTTCTCTTCATTTTCCAAAAGATACAGCTCTACCGCTTGGGCTATTATGGAAGCAATAAATGTAAGCAGCTCAACGTCTTTTGCTAAGACTTCGGGGGAGGCGTAAAGCTTTTCGATACTGATCGTACCAAGTACAGTTTTGCCTCGGCGAATTGGAATACAGAGGAATGAATAATTCATTCCATCGTCCTTGCGGCTGTGCGTACGACTCAGAAAATTAGGCTCTTCGCGAATACGCGGAACAATGATTGCTTGCCCGCTTTCAACAACTTTTCCCGTAATTCCTTCGCCTAAGTTGTAGACTCCGCGAGCTTCTTCTTCTTCAGTTAGTCCCAAGCTTTCATGAATAAATATTGTGCTTGTTTTCCGATGATACAAAGTCAGCATAGCACAGCGAACCTCTAAATGGTCTTCCATGATTTTCAAAAGCACTGGGGTCGTTTTTTGAAGATCTTCACACTCAGTAATGGTTTTCCCCATCTTATAAAGCAAGGGAAGCACCTTTGCCCTGCACACCAGATTTTCACATTCAATGAGCTGCAAACTATTCATGGTGATTCACCTCAAGTTGCATGGATTGTTCGCTCATTAGATTGCATAGGAATTCATTGAAAAGCATTTCTGCTTGCACGTTTTTTTCCCAAGACATGCGCTGACGAAGCTCACCTATAAATTGCTGCGCGCGTGTGTCTGTCAATACAACATTTTGTAGTGAAGCCATGTATTTCAAGGCTGCACGGCCAGAATGTTTTCCAATCACTAGTGAGCGTTGCCCTCCAACTTTTTCTGGAGAAAAAAATTCATAAGTCTTTTTATCCTTAATAAGTCCATCCACATGAATTCCCGATTCATGCTTAAAGATATCAGAGCCAAATAATGGTTTATGCGTTGGCATAGCCCGATTGCATAGTAAAGAAAGCGCTGTACATAGTTCACGCAAGCGGCAGAAATCAAATTTGGCGAATTGCTGTTCTAAGAAATGAGTCGCACCAACAAATTCTTCCAATGCGGTGTTGCCAGCTCGTTCCCCTAGGCCAAGTAGGGAACATGAGATTACTTGTGCACCCGATTTCCACGCGCATAAAGCATTCGCAGTCGCAAAGCCAAAATCGTTGTGTGCATGAAAATCCAGCGGAATATCGAGACCTTGAACTAGATAATCAACGGCAAGCGATGTTTGCATAGGTGTCATAATTCCCAAGGTATCAGCATAGCGCACCCTTACTGCCCCAAGGTTTTGAGCATGCTGAAATACAGATGATAAAAACACTAAGTCCGTTCGCGAAGCGTCTTCCGCTCCAAACGAAACGACAAGATTTTCGCTCAATGCATAGCCAATCACTTCTTCCATTTGTGTAAATACCCAGCTTGCATCTTTTTGCATCTTCTTGCTGAGTAATATTGCGCTGGTAGGAACCGATACATGTATATGACTCACACCGCATTTAAGGCTTGCGCGAACGTCATCTATGTTTAAACGGTTCCATGCAAGAATTTCTGCGTTGAGGTGTAAGTGAATTAACTTGCGAAATACATTTTGCTCTTCCTCGCCCATTCCAGGAACGCCAGCTTCAATGATCGCAACACCTAATTGATCTAGCTCTTGGGCTAGGTACACCTTCTCGTCATGTGTGAAATACAGGCCAGGGCTTTGCTCGCCATCGCGTAAGGTGGTGTCAAGAAGAATCGGAAGATTCATACAAATATCTTGGTTTAAGGATTGGTGGAATTCCGTGAGTCGTTTATGGCTCGCAGCCGCGTGCATCGCCACCGCAAGATTCTCCGCACTGAAAAGATTTTTCGTTATCGTGCAAGCGATTTATTTTCGCATGAAAAATCACATCTTGTAGGTTCCCTTCAGCAATCAAAACCTTGATTCCTTCTCCATTCAAAATCGATCTAGGAAATGGCCCCACTCCGCTTGCCAAAAGCATTGCGCAGTCCTGCAATGATTCTGCCAGTAGCTTCCAACGGCTTTGGCCGCAATCCACAGGAGGCATTCTGCGAATTTCTTTGAGCGTCAATTCGCTTTCAACAAGATTGTATATGTGAAGTTCAGGCGCTTCACCGAGATGCAAATTGACACAAGCTCCTTCGCGACTTGCAACGGCAATATAGGGGCGCTCAGATGTGGTGAGTTCAATGGTATTTGGACGCACTTCTACTGGGGCTTGCGCATCAACGTGTGCGGCAAACTCAATGGTGTGGTCTTCACTACCTTCGTGTTTTTGTCCCAGTAACCCAACTGCATCGGCACGGCAACGAGAGCAATGTGCCATTTGAGGAAGGTGGCGCTGTGCAGAAAGTCGAATGGCCTGCATCTCTGCGGGAGTTGGTTCGGTAAGGTGTGCGAAGGCTGTGTTGGCAGTTGGAATCAAGGGAATGACGTTGTGCAGCGATGCACCTAATGCCGCAACTGCTTTAGAAATTTCTTCGACATGAAATTCATTCACGCTTGGAATACACACCGTATTAACCTTGACTAGGATATTGCGAAAATGAATCGCCTCTATCGCAGCCTGCTGATTTTCCCATAAAGCAAAGGCGGCATCCATCCCAGTTAAGTCATGCCCACCCCAACGAACCCAATCGTAAATTTCTGCACCCACACGAAAATCTATCGCATTTACTGTGATCGTTACATGAGTCACGTTCAATGATTTCAAATCATCTACATAAGGGAGTACATTCAAGCCATTGCTAGAAACACATAGCATCAACTCAGGAAATTCATTTTGCACCAAGCGAAATGTATCCAGTGTCTCATCGGCATTTGCAAAAGGATCGCCAGGGCCCGCAATACCAACAACGCTGATGTTGGGGCTTTTTTCCATGTTGCGCTTGAGGTGTTCTAAGGCTTCATGCGGGGTCATTACTTTGGCGGTTACACCTGGTCGCGATTCATTTACGCAAGAATATTTACGATTGCAAAAGCGGCATTGAACATTGCAATGAGGTGCTACAGGAAGGTGTATGCGCGCATAGGAGCGACATGCTTTCTGATTGAAGCACGGATGTTTTTCAAGATTCAACATAGGATCTCCTTCCACCAAACAACCTTTACGCCTTACTTATATGCGCACCTCCCTTGCAGCAGAGCATTCAATTCGTATCGCGAATACTATGCCAAATATCGAGTGACAGCCTTGTTTATTGCATTACATAACGGTTTTTGATTACATAATGAATTGTATTCGTGACCTAGAACTCATGATTATGGCAGCGAACACTTAGATGTAATAGCCACGCGGGTCAAATGAATGCCGTTTTGTACATAGGCGTACAATTCAAATTATTTGTGTTCGAATTTGTACATGCGGCTCTTTCTGTTGCGTGCGTAAGTGCGAACTTTCTGTACAAAAACGTTCATATCGACGTTATTGCTTGACAGGAATGTACAATCGCTGATTTTTTGGACTCTGAAAAAATCTTGCGGAATCCGGCATGTTGCTTGCTATTCCTTGATCGTTCACGAGTTGTCGTCAGTGAATTAACGAATTACACATAACATAAGGAATCTTTCCATGACAAGAAAAATTGCATTCTACGGAAAGGGTGGCATTGGTAAGTCCACTACGCAGCAAAATACTGCGGCAGCAATGGCGTATTACTACAAGCAGAAGGTGTTCATTCATGGTTGCGACCCTAAGGCCGATTCTACTCGCTTGATTCTTGGAGGAAAGCCGCAGGAAACGCTCATGGATGTGCTGCGTGAACAAGGAGCAGAGAAGGTCACTAACGAGAAGGTGATCAAGCAAGGTTTCTTAGGAATTAGTTGCGTCGAATCTGGTGGACCAGAGCCAGGAGTGGGTTGCGCAGGTCGTGGTGTGATCACCTCCATTGATTTGATGGAAGCGAATGGCGCTTACGCCAAAGATCTTGACTTCATTTTCTTTGATGTGTTAGGCGATGTTGTGTGTGGTGGTTTTGCTATGCCAATTCGCGAGGGCAAAGCGCAAGAGGTATATATCGTTGCTTCGGGTGAGATGATGGCGATTTACGCAGCCAACAACATCTGCAAGGGTCTTGTAAAGTATGCAAACCAGAGCGGCGTTCGCTTAGGTGGCATCATTTGCAACAGCCGCAAGGTTGATCGCGAAAAAGAATTCTTGGAAGAATTTACCAAGTCGATTGGTACACACATGATCCATTTTGTTCCTCGCGATAATATCGTGCAAAAAGCAGAGTTCAACAAAAAAACAGTGGTTGAGTATGATTCCAATGAGAATCAGGCTCACGAGTATGGTGAGCTGGCTCGCAAGATTATTGAGAACAAAAACTTTGTGATTCCCAAGCCACTCACCATGGATCAGTTAGAAGAAATGGTGGTCAAATACGGAATCGGTGATTAGCAAAATTGGCGACTAAGAAATAGTCAAGGAGACTCTCTATGAAAATGGTACGCGCAATTGTACGCCCAGAAGCTTCTGATGCAGTCACCGATGGCTTGGCAGATGCTGGTTTTATTTCTCTCACGAAAATCAATGTCTTTGGCCGAGGAAAACAGAAGGGCATCACTGTGGGTGGCACGCATTACGATGAACTTCCCAAAACAATGATATTGACCGTGGTGGAAGATGCGAGCGTGGATGAGGTGATCAAGATTGTCAAATACAAAGCCTACACTGGAAACTTTGGCGATGGAAAAATCTTTGTAAGCCCCATTGATGATGCGATCACCGTTCGTACTGGTGAGCACGGCTTGTAAGGAGCACCCATGAAAGAAATCATCGCGATTATTAGACCCAAAAAAGTTGAAGAGACGAAAGATGCTTTGGATAAACTCGGGTTCCCAGGCATTACGGCTTCTGCAGTGTTAGGGCGCGGCAAGCAGCGAGGAATTGCTGGTGAGCTCTCCTATCCTGTAAGCCCAGAGCTCGCAGCCATGGGAAGAAGTGGCGGAATGAAATTTATTCCTAAGCGATTTATTACCGTCGTTGTGGAAGATAGCGATGTTGAAAAAATCGTAAGCACCATTGTCAAGGTCAACCAGACAGCGCAAATAGGAGACGGAAAAATTTTCATCAGTTCCATTGACAATGCTGTACGTGTACGAACCGGCGAAACAGGAATTCCTGCGTTATAATACGTCCGATTGAAGGAGAAACAAGTATGCCTTATCATGAATTTGACTGTAGCACAACGATACCTGAGCGCAAGAAACATGCTGTGGTGAAAGGTCCAGGAGAGACCCTTGTCGACGCACTTCCTGCGGGTTATTTGAATACAATTCCAGGCTCGATCTCTGAGCGTGGCTGCGCTTACTGCGGTGCAAAGCATGTGATCGGCACACCGATGAAAGATGTGATTCACATTAGCCACGGCCCTGTTGGTTGCACTTACGATACATGGCAGACCAAGCGTTACATCAGCGACAACGACAACTTCCAACTCAAGTACACCTTCGCATCGGATATGAAGGAAAAACATGTTGTGTTTGGCGCAGAAAAAATGCTCCGACAAAATATCATCGAAGCATTTAAAGCGTTTCCTGAGATTAAGCGAATGTCCATTTATCAAACGTGCGCCTCGGCTTTGATTGGTGATGACATTGGCGCCGTTGCACAAGGTGTTATGGATGAAATGCCCGATGTAGATATTTTCGTTTGCAACTCCCCAGGCTTTCGCGGGCCAAGTCAATCGGGTGGGCATCATACCATTAATATTGCATGGATGAAAGACAAGGTCGGTCAAGTGGAACCCAAAATCACCAGCGACTATGTCATCAATTATGTGGGTGAATACAATATTCAAGGGGATCAGGAAGTCATGGTGGACTTCTTCAAGCGCATGGGTATTCAAGTTCTCTCAACATTCACGGGCAATGGCTCATATGACGATTTGCGTGCGATGCATAGAGCTCAACTCAATGTACTCGAATGTGCGCGTTCGGCAGAATACATTTGCAATGAGCTCAAGGTTCGCTTTGGTATTCCACGACTCGATATCGAAGGCTTTGGCTTTGAACCTCTTTCGGCCTCTCTCAATAAGCTCGGCATGTTCTTTGGCATTGAAGATCGTGCAAAGGCCATTGTTGATGAAGAGACTGCTCGCTGGAAGCCCGAATTGGATTGGTACAAAGAACGGCTCAAGGGAAAGCGAATTTGCTTGTGGCCAGGTGGTTCTAAGCTCTGGCATTGGGCTCATGTAATTCATGAAGAAATGGGCGTCGACGTTGTTTCTGTGTACACCAAGTTTGGCCACCAAGGCGACATGGAGAAGGGAATATCTCGCTGCGAAGAAGGTGCTTTAGCGATTGATGACCCTAACGAACTGGAGACTGTTGAAGCAATGCTCAAGCTGAAACCCGACCTGATTATGACAGGAAAGCGGCCTGGTGAAGTAGCAAAGAAAATTCGCGTTCCTTACCTAAATATTCACGCATATGATAACGGACCCTACAAGGGTTTTGAGGGCTGGGTTCGCTTGGCTCGCGACATTTACAACGCAATCTATTCTCCAATTCATCAGTTGGCTTTTGTGGATATCAGCAAAGACGAAATTCCTACCGACAAGGGTTTTGTAACTGCACTCATGCGTTCCGATAAGGATCTTCCTGAGTCGATCAAAGCCTCCACGGAGATCAGGCCTTACAGTGGGAAGTTCGATAATCTTGTGGCGATTCGCGAAAGAGTTTATCCAACGTTTGAGCGACATAACGTCACGGCAGTATAAGGAAGGATGCCTTATGGACTATGTGAAAAATGAAAAAATGGAATTGTTGCTCGATTACATCATGAAGAATTGTCTTTGGCAATTTCATTCCCGAGCATGGGATCGCAAAACCCAGAATGAAGGAATTCTGAATAAGTTAAGCCAGCTACTTTGCGATGAAAAGGTTGAACTAGAAACGTCGTTAGACAAATGTTATTGGGTCGACGCGATGTACCTAGTGAATTCCTATAAGGAACGCTTTCCATGGCTTTTTAGCATGCCTAAAAGTGAAATCAAACTGCTGATCAAGGAGCTCCATGAGCGCATGGATTTTTTGACCATCACTGGGTCTCTCAACCTTGAACTCACCGACCAGCACTATTAATAGGAGAAAATACTATGCCTTGTGAAGTACAAGAAAAGAGTCGCGCAGGTATTATCAATCCCATCTTCACCTGTCAACCTGCTGGTGCACAGTATGTAAGTATTGGCATTAAGGACTGCATTGGAATTGTCCATGGTGGGCAAGGGTGCGTCATGTTTGTTCGCTTACTGATATCTCAGCACTTGAAAGAAAGCTTTGAAATTGCATCATCATCGGTTCATGAAGATGGCGCGATCTTTGGAGCTGTAAAGCGTGTTGAAGAAGCTGTGGATGTGCTTTTGATGCGCTATCCGCATTTGAAGGTAATACCCATCATATCGACCTGTTCAACGGAAATCATTGGCGACGATATTAATGGCGTGGTCACAAAGCTGAATGATGGACTGCTCAAAGAAAAATACGCAGGTCGTGAAGTACATCTGATTCCAATTCATACTCCCAGTTTTGTGGGAAGCATGGTGACTGGATATGACCTTGCGATTAAAGACATTGTGACCTACTTCGCAAAGCAGAGCGAACCAAATGGAAAGATCAATCTGATTACGGGTTGGGTCAATCCAGGAGATGTCACTGCGTTAAAGCATCTTCTCGCAGAAATGCAAATAGATGCAACAGTTCTATTCGAGATCGAGAATTTCGATTCGCCATTAATGCCAACGGGCAACCATGTTTCTCATGGCGACACCACGATCGAGGATCTTGTGGGAACGGCAAATGCAAAAGCGACGGTAGCCTTAAATCGCTATGAAGGAGCAAAGGCCGCGAGTTACCTTGAAAACAAGTTTGGCGTTCCTGCACATATTGGGCCAACACCCATTGGTATTCGCAACACGGATTCCTTCTTGCAAAATCTGAAGAAGATTACGGGCAAACAAATTCCAGAATCACTTGTGCGAGAACGCGGAATTGCTATGGATGCATTGACTGATATCACGCATATGTTTCTTGCTGATAAGAAGGTGGCGATCTATGGCAATCCAGATCTCGTGATTGCGCTTGCGGAGTTTTGTCTTGATCTTGAGATGAAGCCACAGTTGCTGCTTCTTGGCGATGATAATGCAAACTATGTCAAGGATCCCCGCATCCTAGCGCTGCAAGAGAATGTCGACTACGATATGAAAATTATCACGAATGCCGATTTCTGGGAATTAGAAAGTCGTATCAAGAGTGGTGAGCTTGAACTTGATTTGATCCTCGGTCATTCCAAGGGGCGCTTCATTTCTATTGACTACAAGATTCCCATGGTGCGTGTAGGGTTTCCAACCTATGATCGCGCCGGCTTGTACCGCTATCCGATCGTTGGCTACGCAGGTGCTACTTGGCTTGCGGAAGCAATGGCCAACGCGCTCTTTAACGACATGGAAGTGAAAAATGTTCGCGAATGGAGCCTCAACGTCTGGTAAGCTGCATAAAACCTGAGTGGACTGGTCTATGCATAAAAGCAAACGGGTCGGTTTATGGATACATCTGAGTAGGCCGGTTCATGCATAAACGTGTGACTGTAATTACGAATCGGCCTGCTCGTTTTTTGTGCAAAATCTTCCTTGGAAATCGTTGGGATGATGTTGTCTCTGTGCTTTTTTTCTGAAGGCACAATTTCATTCCCCCCTTGTTGCGTCCCAACGGTTTCCTTTTTCATTCAAATGAGTTTCACTTCACAGGAGTTCTCATGTTAGGATCAACCGAAGATCACCCACACGGATGCATGCGGCGCAAGGATCGCGAGATTACAGACCGCGCAGAGATTGATGCAATTATGAATTCGGCGAAGGTAATGCATCTTGCCCTTGCCGACAATAACATTCCATTTTTGGTGCCTGTGTTCTATACATATATCGACTCAGCATTATATTTCCATTCGTCGAAAGTGGGCACCAAAATCGAAATTCTAAAGCGCAACAACAAAGTTTGCTTTGAAATTTCGGTGGATCAAGGAATTATCGAAAGCGATGTT
>Ga0302287_10001211_pt1 | contig 10492 bp, 12 predicted proteins | sample III_Fen_E2_4_FD_200452 | JGI IMG/M metagenome (GOLD analysis project Ga0302287, IMG submission 200452) | Peat permafrost microbial communities from Stordalen Mire near Abisko, Sweden - III_Fen_E2_4 | ecosystem: Environmental > Terrestrial > Soil > Wetlands > Permafrost | place: Sweden: Abisko...
TTCGGGCGGCTCGAATCAGTGCTCAACAGCGAAATTACCACCCTGGGCCACCCACGCGCAGCATTGCTGGGCTTTACCGTGGCGGTGCTAGCCTACAACCTGCTGGCGCTTCTCAAGCGCTGCGTGGAGCACGCGCACCGCCAAGAGGCGCCGCAGCTCGATGTCTCCACCTACCATCTGGCCCAGCATGTCAGGGGTGCCTACGAGGGCTTGCTCATTGCCGTGCCGCCAGCGCACTGGCCGAACTCGGCGCCACAGGACACCGATCAGGTGGTGCAGCGCCTGCTGACTTTGGCCCGCCGCATCATCCCCCGGCAAGTGGCCACCAGCAAGCGCGGCCCCAAGATCGAAAAACCCAAGGGCTGGGTCGCCGGAGCCAAGGTTCGGGCACATGTTTCCACGGCCCGGGTGCTCAAGGCAGCGAGGGAACAAAGACCTTGAAAGGGGTGGCTGTCAGGCCCAGAGCGCTGAAGAACAGCGCCACCGGTGCTAGGCTGCTCACGATGGACTCTAGCCACCACTGCTGCAAGCCGCCGAGCACCACCAGTCCGGCTAGGAAAAAGCCGACCAGCAAGGCTTCCTTGATGATGAGCGGGCTTTGGTGCCGCTCGTAGGCCTGCGCAAACCCGAGAAACATCAGGAAGAGCCCAAGAAAAACCACCGGGTGGTGGGCAAACACTACCACGCCTGCCAGCAGGGCCACATGCACCCCGACCACCAACACTGGAACCGGCTGCCCTGCCAGTTCGTCCGGTGACACTGCAGGCGCTGTCATCAAATGCTTTCGAAGCATAAAGGCAGCTGCCGTGGCATTGATCAGCACGGCAATCGCCGCCTTCCAGCCAAACTGGGACAGCATGAAGGCGCTGTCCCATTGCCAAGTCGAGGCCACCATCAGCACTGGAGGCGCGGCATAGGCCGTCAGCGTGCCGCCAATCGATACATTGACGAAAAGCACGCCGAGCGCCAGATATTTGACGCCCTCTGGAATGGCCGGCCTGAAGATTTGCGGCGCCAACAAGAGTGCGGCGATGGTCATGGCAGCCGGCTCGGTGATCAGGGAGCCCAGCAGCGGCACTGCCGCCAGTCCGAGCCAGGCTGTCGCCAGCGCAGCAGGCAAGGGCAGCATATGCGCCACCCGCTCTACCGCCGACAGAGCGGTTTGAAGAATAGGTCGAGAAGCGGCGATCACCATCACGACGAAAACGAATAGCGGCTCGGTGTAATTGCGCGTTTCGGCGTAGCTCAGGGCGATGCTCCCGTCAGCCACCATAGTCATGGCCATCACCAGCACGATGGCCCAAAAGCCGAAAACCACTTCCACCTCGCCCAGAAGATGAAACAGACCGGCATGGCGCGCAAAGCGATGTGACAGCCGCTCGAACTGCTTGGCAGCAAAGGTATGAAGAAGCGCAACAGCAAAGATGCCTGCGGCGATCCATTGAATTGCTTGGTCGGGGGAAGATGAATTCATGGTCGTTCTAAGTCCGCGTGGCGGCCCGACCATCGCATGAACCTGCCCAAGCCATTGAAAGAGGCTTGGACACCCTGTCCCAGTTTACATGTGCAGTTCCTCGCCTATGAAAATCCGCTTTCTACAGGCGTCGGCATTCTCAAAAAAACCTTCATTTTGGGGTCGCTTCAGAAATTAGCCAAAAAACTGCTGGCCAGCGGTGTACCGCCGCGTGACGTAGCCAAGAACCTGGGCGTGTCCGTGCCAACTCTGTACCGCTGGATTCCGGCATCCTCGCAGGCTTAACGTACTTTAAATTCCGAATTCTGAAGCGACCCCATTTAGATTGACGGTTTGGATTGTTTGTCGTAACATACAAACATTGTTTTCTTGGAAGGAGATCATCATGTCCGTCCACACGTTTTCCAGCCGGGACTTCACACGCGACGTATCGGCGGCCAAGCGCGCCGCTGCCCAAGGGCCGGTCTTCATCACTGATCGGGGGCGCCCTGCCTTCGCGCTGCTCAGAATCGAGGACTACTACCGCATCGCCGGCCACGGTGAGCCGACGCTCCTGAGCGTCATGGATGGCATTCCTGGTGGAGATGCCATCGAGTTTGACCCGCCACGAATGGACATACAAATCCGACCGGTTGAATTTGACTGAGACCGATGTTTATTCTCGACACCAACGTGATTTCGGAGTTGCGTCATGGCAAGCCCAACCAGTCGCCCGAAGTGCGCAGATGGGCCGCAGAGCAGTCCACTGGCAGGCTGTTCCTGTCGGCCATCACAATTCTGGAGTTGGAGCAAGGCATCCTGACGCTGGAGCGCCGCACGCCGCCGCAGGGCAGTGCATTGCGTCTTTGGCTAACCGGTGTTCGAGCCGCCTTCGCAGGCCACGTCCTGCCTTTCACCGACCACGCGGCGACGATCTGCGCTTCACTTCATGTGCCCAATCCCCGTTCGGAACGAGACGCCATGATTGCTGCCACGGCCATCGAGCATGGCTTCACGGTGGTCACGCGCAACACGCCCGATTTTGTTGATGCCGGTGTGAAGTTGCTCAATCCCTGGCATGGAGCAGCGTCGTAAGATTTAATTGTTAAAATTTCCGTGGGATAGGCACAAAGCCAACCTGCAGCCCAAAGATGCTGGCAACCTTGTTCAACGTTTCAACGGTCGGGTTGCCGGTCTCCGTTTCGATCTGACGCAGCGCCTGCACACTGATCCCCCGGTGCTTGGCGAATTCGGGCTGTGTGAGCCGGCTGATTTTGCGCATGGCATGGACCGCCTGTCCAATGGTGATCGCGCCGCTGGCCACGTCCCGGTAAAGCGCCTGTCTTCGTTCGGCCGCAAGCTCTGGGGCAACTGGTTTGGTTATGCGCTTATCCATATCAAATGCCATCAGGATCGGGCGCATCAAGGCGTGAAAAGGTTGGCAGTCTGACCAACTGAGCGCTCTGTTCAGCAATGGAGCCCAGGCATTGGTTCAGGACAGCAGGCTCAACGCCGCATTGCCTGGCAATGCCTTCAAGTTGGGAAACCACGGGCAAGAACTCACTCAGGGCATGCGCGATCTCGATCCGCTCTTTCTCAGGCAAGGGCAGGCTTTCAATGATTTGGAGCCAATCGGTTTGCCTGGTGCCTTGGGCGTCACGCCAGTGGCAACTGCGCGCAACCACCTCGGGGTCTTTGAACATTGGCGCAAAGTCGAACAAGGGTGTAAGTTGCACACATCCGCCGGGCGTGCGCTGAACTGCCGTGTTGCGCGAATGGTTGTCTGTATTGCGAAGGGCAAGATTGAGGATGTCGCGCTTGATGAATTCAATGGTCTCGCCCAGAGAATTGTCCACCACGTCGCGCAGCGCGGTCAGCAAGGCTTGCTGGGAATGGGGAACGCCAAAGCCGCGCTGCCCTACCAGACTGGCCAGGCTTTCCTGGTGGAGCCGCTGCAGCCCGCCGGGGGTGACCTCGCGGTCAAAGCGGCGCACAAAAAGCATTTCGCCGATCAGCCGTGGCTCATGCGCCACCCTCAATCCACAAGCTGCGGCAACACGAAGGTAAGCGGCCTCATTGCGCAGCACCATGCGGTCGTCTTCGCTTTTGCCGCGTGCGAGCTTGACCAGCCAGTGCTCGCACGCGCGCTCGTCGGGCAGGGCCAGATCGGCGAACCACTTCCCCTCGGCGTCCGTGGTCAACAAGAATTTGGGCGCTACGCCTTGGACACCCGTTGTGCCTGCCGCCAGCATGGCGTGCAGGGAAATGTGTTCGAGAAACTCATCACTGCGCGCTGTGATGTCATCAAGCGAAAAACCGTCCGTGATTTGCGCGGATGGATTTTTGGCGGCCTGGGTGCTGTAGAAATCAACTGCTGTGCTCAAACGGATGGAGCCGATGGGATTGAACGCACCGGCCATCACCAAGGGCATGATCATGGTGTCGCTATCGTTGAGTTTCAGCATCGACAAGAGGAACTTGCGGCCTCGGCCCTGTGGGATCAGGTCGTACAAAAAGGGCGGTGGCCGGTGATCGGCCTCAAGCCCTTTCAGTCCTTCAATCCTCGGCTCAGGCCACAGTCCCACTGGTAGCCGAAGCGACACGGGAATGTCGGGGCCGCCAAAAACGTACTCGTCGAGATATGAGAATTGACAGCGGTTGTCGGCCAGCGCCCGTAACTGCGCTGCTGGATGCCACTGGCCAGCATGAAAAACCTCAATGATTGAGTCAGAAGGATAGATCATTTCTACTATTTTAATATATAAAAATGATTGATTTTAAGAATGAAATCACTACCAAAATGGCAATTTATTGGGTGTATCACCCATCAAGGGGCAACATGCTGCGCCCCGGCGCCGGCGCCAGCCCGCGCTTTGACCATCGTATGCAAGGCGCTGGGCGTGCGGCTGGTGGCGCAGGAAACCATCGGAGACCCTGGCGCTGGGCCAGGATTTCAAGGACTACCCGGCCTGGTACTTGAAAACTGGGTGCAGTCCAACGAAAACGGGAATCGGCACGTTTCCATTCAAATTTAGTTTTTTTCATTTTGAATGGAAATTTCGGCGCGTCTTCAAGCTCAAAGTGCATCCGCAGCACGCCAAACTTTTCCTTGATCTGGATCCAGTGATAGCACTCTCGGTGCTCGCCTAGCACTTAAGCAACTCCGGTCATTCGCTCGGCCATCTGGCGGGCCACGCCCCTCAAGGCAGCGCTGACGCGTTCATGCGCGGACAAGGACAGCCAGAAACCGCGTGCCGCAAGCCGAACACTCTCGTCGGCCAGCGACAGATCCGGCTCGAACGGCTCATAGTCATAGAGCCCCACCATCGGATTGGGTCGCCACCGCATGGGCAGCATGTCATAGCTTGGCGCCAGATCAAACTGGCCTTTGACGAGTTCGGCTAGGCTGGCGCCTTTTGCCATCAGTGCCGCATTGCCCGAGTGCATGTCCGTGTTGCCGATGAGCCGCCCGAACTGCAGGAGATCGTGTGCATCAAGAGCGTCCTGCGCGTTGAGCCTGCCCTGGCGCACCAAGGCCTCGCACGTCGATGCCCAGTCGCAATAGGCGCCTTTGACAAACCCTGCATGCGCCGCCCCGACAGACACCACATGCTTGCGCCCGCTGGCGCCGATGCGATCAAACCTTCGACTCAGCAAATAGGTTCGCGAGCTCGTCCGGATGATGTTGCCCTGGGCGGCTTTGTAGCCATGGCGAGCGAGCACTTCGTTGGCCAGCACTTCGGCGCACAGCAGATCGCTCCATCGCTCACCGAAGGGCGTGCCAAGGGGCGGGGAAAATTTCACCAGCAGGTGCTCACCGTGCTCATTGATCACGGGAAATTTGGGCTGCTCTCCGCCAGCCGATGATCCAAGGGGCAGGGTTTTTGCCACATCGAGCGCCATGGCATCGAGCGCGGTGCCGGCATCCTGGGAGGGAAGGACAGGGAGCGCGCTTTTTTCACGCTCACGGCCCAGCACCAGGCTGCCTGGGGCATCATGGGTATGCAGCGCTGCCAGCAAGACAGATTGTGTATCCCAGGCCTCAGGGTTGGACGAAAGGCCTTGCGAAGCGAGGTTTCTCGCCTGGATCCGCCCCAGAAAGCCTTCGGCGCGCAGCGGCGACAGGTACCAAGGCAAGGCGCAGGCGGCAGAAGGTTCGAACAGCTGGTCAACGCCATCGGCCTGGACATGGATTTGCGACTTGGCGAGAAAAGTCAGCGTGCCCATTCGCTTGGCAATGCCCCTGCCATCGATCATCCACAGGGGTTGCACGGCCGCGTGTATGCCGATGGGATGTGCAAGTGCATAGCGCGTCGCGCGCCCAGCGCCCAGGGGCACGACTTCATCGGCCAGTCTCGAGAGCAGTCGGGACGCGGTCGGCTGGCTGATTTTCAGGGCCCGCTGGATGGCTGCGGAGCTCGATGCACCTTGGGTTTGAAGAAACCGTGTCAATCCTTCTTCAAAGGTGGCATTTGAATACATGGAATATTTGTTTTCTTTTTTAAAAACAATCAGTTATGCCGATTGTAAATAGAAGATGAATAGAAAACAAGCACAGGAGCACCAAGGCCGGCGCGAGCAAGTTCAGTCGGGATTTCGAGCGCCTGCGTTCGGCCTATATGGCCGTCACTCTTGGGCAGGCGGTCCATGCCATACGCAAAATCAGCCGACTCACGCAGCCCGAATTCGCCAAGCACCAGGGGATCATTGTCCAGAGCTCCGGGTTCCGTAGAGCGGTGAATTCGGTGTCGAGAAAAATCAGCATGTCATTGACTTTCTGGTATCCATCCATGCCAGCCAGCCCAGTCGGTAGGCCCTGGCGTCATGCAAGGCATGGTGCTCGGGATGTCCTTTGGCAAAATAGGCTGTTACCGTGTTGTGGTAGCTGGCGGTGTTGATCAACGGGGCCAGGTCATGGCGCTGCGCGTCAAGATTGGATGGGCGCTCACCCAGTAGTTGTAGAAGAAAATGGTAGTCGATAGGGGAGTCGCACGCGGCTTGGACGCGGCGAGGCATTGCGGTGAACCACTCGCGCAGTGACGCCCTGGCGGCACCACGTAGCGCATCACCCAGGAGTCGCAATCGCTCAGCACCCAGCCGTCAAACTCGGCGTACCACTGAGCACGGCCGTCCTCGGCTACCAGTGCAAGCGACAGCAGCTTGCGGGCATGAGCCGGGTCTGACAGGCTGGTGAATTCGGTATCCAGAAAAAGTAGCATGGTTATCGACTCCGTTTCAAGCGCCCAGCCCGCGCGCTATCGAGCTCGCCTGCCTGGATGATCTGTCCATCGAGATCAGTGATTCCGCGCAGGCCCACGCCGAAGGTCTCAAAACCAAGCCGGGTGCGCTCGGCGCTGTAATCGAGCTGGTCATGGTGGTGGCCGTGAAAAGTCTTGCTCACCTGTAAGCTCCTGGCCAGCTCGTCAATGGCCTCGAATCCGTGCGGGTGAGCGCTGGGCGCTTCGTGGCTCACGAGCACATCTGCGCGCAGTTTTGACAAGCTTGTATGGTCGGCGGAAAATCCCGCCCAAACCGGCGATGCGCACGCCTGCCACGTTGACCACGCGCCCATGCAGGTTGCGATCGGCTAGCTGTAGAGACTTGCATTTGAAAAGCGCCGGGCCTGCATTCAGCGCGTTTTGGGGCCAGAATTAACTGCATCTATCGACCCCCTCGGGCCAGGATTAAGTGCAACTGAGCCTGCATTTGACGGCGCCGGCCTGCATTGCATCACCGCCGGCCAACACTAACTGCAACTGACCGAACGGCCCCCCACGTCACAGCCAGGCCGCTTTAAATCGGCAACCCGGCCATCTGAAGCTCTGCGCGAAGCTCGGCTGTGCGCGTGGGATCGAGCTGGTTGGCGAACAACGCCCGGATCTCGGCTGGCTTGGCGTTGAACTGCTCCACCAGATCCTTGACGCGATAGCCGTGGCGCGTCAGCGTGGGCTCCAGATCGTCAATTTTGCGCATCAGCACCGACTCCACCAGCTCTGCGGTAACGGGTGTCACCCCAGCCTGATACCCGGCATCGAGCGCAAAGGTCAGGTGCTGCTGGATTTGCAGCGGCGTGCGTAGGCGCGTGGCCAACGCATCGATGGCCTGAGGCGTCAGTATCTCGCCGACTTCACGCTTGTCGGCGGTGCATTCGCGCAGCAGCCAATGGATGTATTCGCGCTGACTGCCCGCGATGCCGTCCAGGTTGAACACATCGGTGCGGTAGCCGATCTCCTCCATGGTGGGCTTGCGCAAATCGTTGCGCAGCTTGGGGTGTCCCGACAGGACAACGGACAGCCTGCCGCCGCCGTCTTCGATCACTTCCATCAAGCGCTTGAGGCCTGTCAGCGTATGGCCGTTGAGGTCATGCGCTTCGTCCACAAACAGGGCGACGGGGCGCTTGCCTTTCTTGACCAACTCCTGCAGCTCGCGTTCGCGGCGCTCGCCCTGCTTGGGAATTTGCACCTGCTTGTCGGTGGCCAGGTCGTAGTACAGCGCAGAAATCAGCGTGGCCAGCTTGATGCTGTGCTTCTCCACCGACAGCGACTTGGACACCGTGATGCGGTTTTCCTCCTTCAGCTGCTGCTGCAGGCGCCGCATGGTCACGGTCTTGCCGCTGCCCACCACGCCGCAAACGGCGATCAGCTTGCCCTCATGGATGGCGGCTTTCACATCCTTGAGCAACTCTTTGTGGTGGGCCGTTTCGTAGTAGCCCGCCTGACTGAGCGGCTGCGTCAGCCCGTAATGCGCCACGACTTCAACGCGCATGCTCTTCTCCTGGTTTTTTGTTGCGAAAGTGGTTGCGCACCTGCGTGAGCACGGCGCTGCGCGCCAGCGTCCCGGCCAGCACCCGGTCAATGAAAGCCCGGTCATCGGCGCACAGCTTGGCCAGCGGCTGTGCCAGGTCAGCCGCAATGTCCAGCTTGGCTGCGATGGCGTTGGGATAGTGGTATTCCAAGGCCTGGGCATCGAAGGGCTGCTTGGGGATGTCGGGCGGCGCCATCGTTGACGGCGCCAGGCGGACATCGCTGCCAGCGAGTGCGGAGATGGGCAGGCCAAGCTGATCGGCAAGCGCCCGGATATGGTCGGCCCGCTCATCGGCCTTGCCGCGCTTGAAGGCGCGGTAGCGGTGCAGAGGGATCGCTCCGGACACCGGGCAGTAAGGTCCGCTGCGCACCGCCTCGAACTCCACATACAGCTCCGTGTCGAACAGACCCCACAGTAGGATCACGGTTTCACCGGCCATCTCCGGCATCACCTCGTACTGGGTGCCCTCGATGGTGATCCGGGCATCGATGCCAACCTTGCGCCGCTCCGGCTCGCGGGCGAAGCGGCAAAATTGCTCCCATGCGCACATTTCGCGGATCCCTTCTTCTGGCAGATTGGCCAGCCAGTCGTCCATGCGCGAGTGCGGCTCGCAGCGGTGGCGCTGCTGGTTGTAGGTATGCACCAGGTAGTGGGTGAACCACTCGTTGGCTTGTTGTTCAGTTTGCGGTGCGTGAAAGTGGTACAGCGCCTCGTGCGCCTCCTTCACGGTGCGAAATGGCCGCTCCACCTTGCCTTTGGCGCGCGCAGGGGGGCGATGTTTAGATTGATCCAAACAACAACGGGCAAAAAAAGCCAAAAAATCACGGTGAATCAATAACTTAGGCCGTTTTTCAGGGTTTTGACAAAAACGTTTGATTTGATCCAGCCGGTAACCAAAATCAGCGATGATTTGCCAATTTAATGTCAGAGAAATGCCCAACACCTGACCGGATTGCGCCAAACAATTGCCCATTCGTCAGGAGGTCACAGCTTCCCGACCAGCAGCGTGTATCTCTCGGCCTTCAGGTCTGCTGCAGGCAACGCTCCCAAACTCTTCACCGATAACGCCCGGCCCTGCTGGGTCGTGGCATTCGGCCGTAGAACCACCTGCGGCACCAATAATTTATCGAAACCGCCCTGTGGAATGACCACCAGAGCCTCGGCTTGCGTGTCCCACAGCACCGCCCGGTAGTTGCGCAGGTTTTCGGGCAAAGCATCAATCCAGTCTGCTGGCCAGGTGCTGCTGGCTGCGGCCTTCGCCGTCGCGCCGGACTCGGCCAGCCCGATATTGCGATTGAACACGCCAACGCTGGTGGACTCCAGCGTCAGCGCTGGCACCTTCTCGGCCAGCGCGGTCAAGGTCGGGCTGTCCAGGAAGCTGACGATCTGTGCCGTTTTCCGCGCCGCTGAAGTGGCTTCAGAGGCATTGCGAAAGGTTTTAAATTGCTCGCTGAGCACCTTTTGAAAGGCCGGTGAAATGGCTTTATCCACCATCGGCCCTTGTAGATACCGGGGCAGGCTGGCCAGTTTTTGCCCCAGCGCCAGCTCGGGCGCCAGCCACGACTGGCCCACGTTGTGATCCCAGCCGGGACCGATGCCAATGGGAACCTGGTCTTTGATCTCGCCGTCCTTGCTGATGACAGTGCGATATTTAATCTCATACGGTGGACTGGGCTTGACGCCGAGACTGTCCAAGTCAGCATAGCTGTAGGCGCGGACCGTGCAGCGGCACCCAAAATCATTTGGCGGATAGTGGGTTGACCAGAATACATCGGTAATCAAAAAAATCAGCCCGTTCCACGCCCGGTGCCGTGGGCGCACACGCGCATCGCCAGCCGTGCGGTATTGCAGATACGGGCGGCGGTCGCTGTTGGCCAGCAGCTGCTCCCAGCGCCCGGCCATGTGAGCGCTGCGCATGTTGTTGTCGAAGATCACGCTGGTGCGCCAGCCGCGCTTGCCTTTGTAGGTCCAGCCGTACTGCTGCACCGAGGCATCGAAGTCCTTGCGGAACTGGCTGATCGTGGTGCCCTTTTCGAGCGCGCTGACCAGCGACTTTTGAATATCGCTGACCAGGTCCACGTTGGTGGCGCCAGCGATGGCGAAGACCTTGCCATGCACCGGCCCGGCCAGGTCATCCCAGGCCAGCGTGCTCTCGGGCAGCTTGCCCTTGAGATTGTCGATGGCGCCCTGAAACTGGACGCCGAAATCACGCACGGCTACCTGGTCAGCCATGCT
>Ga0302287_10001218_pt1 | contig 10451 bp, 10 predicted proteins | sample III_Fen_E2_4_FD_200452 | JGI IMG/M metagenome (GOLD analysis project Ga0302287, IMG submission 200452) | Peat permafrost microbial communities from Stordalen Mire near Abisko, Sweden - III_Fen_E2_4 | ecosystem: Environmental > Terrestrial > Soil > Wetlands > Permafrost | place: Sweden: Abisko...
GATCCTCGCTGTGACTTTAGAATCGGGCTATGAAAATTCTGATTTGCAACGACGATGGGTATCAGGCCAGCGGCATCGTTGCCCTGTACGAAGCCCTTAAAACCATTGCCGATGTCGAGGTGGTGGCGCCCGAGCAAAACAACAGCGCCAAGTCCAACGCCCTGACGCTGCACACGCCGATGTACGTGCAGACGGCGGCCAACGGCTTTCGCTACATCAACGGCACGCCCGCCGACTGCGTGCATATTGCGCTGACCGGCCTGCTCGGCTACCGGCCTGATTTGGTGGTCTCGGGCATCAACAACGGTGCCAACATGGGCGACGACACGATTTATTCCGGCACCGTCGGCGCGGCGATGGAAGGCTATCTGTTCGGCATTCCGGCGATGGCGTTCTCGCAGACGGAAAAAGGCTGGGCGCATCTCGACGTGGCCGCGCAGCGCGCCCGCGACTTGGTGCAGCAGATGCTGCCCTCGCTGGAAACCGTGGCCCACGGCGCGGCGCCGACAGTGGCGCCTTGGCTGATCAATGTGAACATTCCCAATTTGCCCAACGAGCAGATTCGCGGCGTCAAGGTGGCCCGGCTCGGGCGTCGCCACGCCGCCGAGCGCGTCATCACCCAGACCAGCCCGCGCGGTGAAACCATGTACTGGATTGGCGGCGCGGGCGCGGCCAAGGACGCGGGCGAAGGCACCGATTTCGACGCGACCAGCCAGGGCTATATGTCGCTGACGCCGCTGCATGTCGATTTGACCGATCACGAGCGCCTGCCTTACTGGGCGCAAACTGCCGCCCGGCTGACCCAGCCGCGTTAAGGCGGATTGGCATGACGAGCTTTTTCAAGCCGCCTGGTCCGGCCCGCCCCCAGCGCGACGTGGCTTTGACCGGGCTGGGCATGGACTCGCAGGCGATACGCACGCGCATGGTGAACCGGCTGGAGGCTCTGGGCATCGCCGACAGCGGGGTGCTGGCGGCGATGAAGCGGGTTGAGCGCCACTTGTTTGTCGATAGCGCGCTGGCCAATCAGGTTTACGAAGACACTAGCCTGCCGATTGGCTTGGGCCAGACCATCTCCAAGCCCAGCGTTGTGGCGCGCATGCTGGAGCTGGTGCAGCAGGGCGGCTTGCAGGACGCCAGCGGCAAGCTCGGACGGGTGCTGGAAATCGGCACCGGCTCCGCCTACCAGGCTGCCGTGCTCAGCCAGCTGGCCAGCGAGGTTTACAGCATGGAGCGGCTGCGCGCCCTGTACGACAGGGCGCGGGAAAACCTGCGCCTGCTGCGCCTGCCCAATGTGCATTTGCTGTTTGGCGATGGCTCGGGCGGCTTTGCCAAGGGCGCGCCGTATGCGGCCATCATTGTCGCGGCTGCTGGTAGTGATACGATTCCTCTAGCGTGGATAGAGCAACTGGCGGTGGGTGGGCGCTTGGTTGCACCCTTGCAAACCGAGAGGGACGGCCAAGTGCTGGTGGTGGTTGACAAAACCCCCCAGGGTGTCCGGCAGACAGTGCTCGAAGCCGTTCACTTTGTCGCCTTAAAATCAGGAACAGCTTGAATTTTCAGAATCAAGACGAAAGAAAAAATGAGTACAAATATACGGTCAAACATGGTGCCTTTTGTTCTTGCCACTGGCGTGCAGCGCCGGGTTGGCTGGGTTTCCCGACTGATGCTGCCCTGCGCGCTGACGGCGGCTGTCTTGATGACCGGCTGCGCCCATTCATCCTTGACCGATGTGGCCGTCGAGGACAGAAATTCTCCGACTTCCCCATCCACCCCCGAGGTGACCCGGCCCCTTCCCGGCATTGAAAATGCCGGAAAACCCGGTTACTACACCATCAAGCCAGGCGATACGGTGTTTCGCATTGCCCGTGAGCATGGCCAGAATGTGGCCGACATCGTTCGCTGGAACGGCATCGGCAACTCCAACCTGATCGAAGTCGGTCAGGTGGTTCGCGTCATGCCGCCCGGCGCTGGCGTCGTGGTGGCTACGCCGATTGCACGGCCAGCGGTGCCGATTCCGGTTGATCCGCCTGTTTCCAGCGACGAAAGCGTGAGCTGGAGCTGGCCCGCTCAGGGCGCGCTGATTGCCGGTTTCAGCGAGGTCAAGAACAAGGGGCTGGACATCGCGGGTAACGCAGGCGATACCGTGACCGCCTCGGCCGATGGCCGTGTGGTCTATGCTGGCGCTGGTCTGCGTGGCTATGGCAACCTGATCATCCTCAAGCACAACGACACCTTTTTGACCGCCTACGCGCACAACCGGGCCTTGATGGTCAAGGAAGACCAGGCCGTCAAAAAGGGCCAGAAGATTGCCGAAATGGGCAGCAGCGACACCGACCGCGTCAAGCTGCATTTTGAAATCCGCCGTCAGGGCAAGCCGGTCGATCCGGCGCGCTACCTGCCCGCCCGATAAGCGCATCTTTCTTTCAAAAAGGAGTCCCGCATTCGCCGGACTCCTTTTTTTATGGCCGACTGGTTTTTAAACTGGCTCGCCTGATCCGGCCCGCAGCCTGAGACAATCGGGTCATGACCGAAGAAACCCAGAAACCGCATCCTGCCGCACTGGCAGACTATCCGCTTGATTTGCTGACCATCGAGTCGCTCGACATTGAAGCCCAGGGCATTGCCCACCGCGCCGACGGCAAGGTCGTCTTCATTGAAGGCGCGCTGCCGTTCGAGCAGGTCACGGCCAACGTGTACCGCAAAAAACCCAGCTTTGAAAAAGCCATGCTGACGACGATTTACCAGGAGTCGTCGCAGCGCGTGCGTCCGGCCTGTCCGAGCTTTGGCATGCACACCGGCGCTTGCGGCGGCTGCAAGATGCAGCATCTGCACGTCAGCGCGCAGGTGGCCGTCAAGCAGCGTGTGCTCGAAGACAACCTGCGCCACATCGGCAAGCTCACGGCGGGCAATATGCTGCGCCCGATTGAAGGCCCGTCCTGGAATTACCGCTACCGCGCCCGCCTGTCGGTGCGCTACGTGCGCAAGAAGGGCGCCGTGCTGGTCGGCTTTCACGAGCGCAAAAGCGGCTACGTCGCCGACATGAGCCAATGCCCGGTGCTGCCCCAGCATGTGAGCGATATGCTGCTGCCGCTGCGTGAGCTGATCGCCAGCATGGACGCCAAGGAAACCATCCCGCAAATCGAGCTGGCCTGCGGCGACGATGTGACGGCGATGGTGCTGCGCCACATGGAGGCGCTCAGCGCGGGCGATCTGGCGCGGCTGCGCGGCTTTGCGGCAGCCCATCCCGGCCTGCAATGGTGGCTGCAGTCCGGCGGGCCGGACACGGTCAAGCTGCTCGACGAGGCGGTAGCGGAACTGAGCTACGGCCTGCCCGAGTTCGGCATCGTCATGCCCTTCAAGCCGACCGATTTCACGCAGGTCAACCCGCACATCAACCAGGTGCTGGTGTCGCGGGCGCTGCGCCTGCTGGACGTGCAGCGAAGTGAGCGGGTGATTGACTGGTTCTGCGGCCTGGGCAATTTCACGCTGCCGCTGGCAACGCAGGCGCGTGAAGTGCTCGGCATTGAAGGCAGCGAGGCGCTGGTGGCGCGTTCCCGCGAAAATTATCAGCGCAACCAGTCCGCCTCGGCGCTGCGCCCGGCGCTGGCGCCGACCCGCTTTGTCGCCCGCAATCTGTTTGAAATGACACCCGCCATGCTGGTGAAAGACGGCATGGCCGACAAATGGTTAGTGGATCCGCCGCGTGAAGGCGCGTTTGAGCTGTTCAAGGCGCTGGCCGCGCTGCACCAGCAAATCGTCAGCGGCGTGCCCTGCGACGACGGCGTGCATCAGCAAAGTCTGGCGCTCGATGGCTGGGCGCTGCCAAAACGCATCGTCTATGTCAGCTGCAACCCGGCCACGCTGGCGCGCGACGCGGGCGTGCTGGAAGAAAGCGGCGCTTACCGCTGCACGGCGGCGGGCGTGGTCAACATGTTTCCGCACACGGCGCATGTGGAGTCGATGGCGGTGTTTGAGCGGATTGGCTGATCTGGCCCGTTGCGTGATCCGGCCCGCTTCGGCGGCGCATGAAAAAAGGGCCTTTCGGCCCTTTTTTTGGTTCAGCGCAGTGAAGGCTTAATCGCGCTCGCCGCCGAAAATGCCCAGCAGCGATAGCAGCGCCTGGAACACGTTGTACAAATCGAGGTACAGCGCCAGCGTGGCGGTGATGTAGTTGGTTTCGCCGCCGTCAATGATCTGCTTCAGGTCATACAGCATGTAGGCGCTGAAAATGCCAATCACCGCCACCGACATCGCCATCATGCCCGCCGTCGAGCCGACAAACAGGTTGATGATGCCGCCGACCATCACGACCATCGCGCCGACAAACAGCCATTTGCCCATGCCCGAAATGTCGCGCTTGATGACGCTGGCCAGCGTGGCCATCACGAAAAACACGCCTGCCGTGCCGCCCATCGCGGTCATGATCAGCTGCGCGCCGTTGTTGAAACCCAGAATCATGCCGATCATGCGCGACAGCATCAGGCCCATGAAGAAGGTAAAGCCCAGCAGCACCGGCACGCCAGCAGCCGAGTTCTTGGTTTTTTCAATGGCATACATGAAGCCGAAGGCGCCGCCCAGAAAGACGATCATGCCCAGCCCGCCGCCCAGCGACTTGGTGATGCCGGTGGCCACGCCCAGCCAGGCGCCTGCGACGGTGGGCAGCAGGCTCAGGGCCAGCAGCCAGTAGGTGTTGCGCATGACGCGGTTGCGCTGCTCGGCAGAGCCGAGTACAGCGCCATTGCCGTCGCCGAAAGTCCGAATGTTTTCACTCATGCTTGTATCTCCTTAGCGCCCGCGAAGGCGGGCAACGGGTTCATTTTAGGGCGCATGCCTGAATGCTTGAAGACATGGCCCGGCTCAGTGCCTACTATTTGTGAGGATTCTTTCGCCTCAACGGGCATCAATCCTTGCGGATGGGGCGGTTGAATGTGCGTATGCTCGACAGCCTTTCCCCGCACAATTTCTGAAAGCGATTGACATTATGAAAACCAAATCCGTGCTTGACCAAGCCGACATCAAAGCCATCGCCACCGCCGCCGAGGCCGAAGCCCTGACCAACAGCTGGGCGGTGACGATTGCCATCGTCGATGAGGGCGGCCATTTGCTGCATTTGAATCGCTTGGACGGCGCGCCGCCAATTTCCGCCTACATTGCACCCGCCAAGGCGCACACCGCCGCGCTGGGCCGACGCGAGAGCAAGGTCTATGAAGACGTGATCAACGGCGGGCGCATGTCCTTTTTGTCCGCACCGCAGATTCAGGGCATGCTCGAAGGCGGCGTGCCCATCATGAAAGACGGCCAGTGCCTGGGCGCCGTCGGCGTCAGCGGCGTCAAATCGAATGAAGATGCGCAAATCGCCCGTGCCGGGATCGCCGCCATCGGCCTGTGAATCGCGCTTGAACTGCGCTTGAGCCGCGCCGGGTTCAGGGCTTGGCAGGCTCGGTGATGAAGCCGATTTTGTGCAGCCCCGCCTGCTGCGCCGCCGCCATCGCCTGCGCCACGCGCTCGTAGCGCACCGCTTTGTCGCCCCGGATATGCAAATCGGGCTGCGGGTTTTGCGCCGCCGCCGCCTTCAGCCGGGGCGCCAGCGCCGCATCAGCGATTTTTTCATCGTCGAGAAAATAGCTGCCCTGCGCATCCACGCTCAAGCGCAGCGTTTGCGGCTGGGTGACTTGGGGCTGGTTGCTGGCGCGCGGCAGCTCGACGTTGATCGAATGCTTGATGACCGGCACGGTGATGATGAAAATGATCAGCAGCACCAGCATCACATCGACCAGCGGCGTCATGTTGATCTCGTTCATCACCTCGTCGCCGTCGTCGTCCAGGGTTCCGAAGGCCATAGTCAGTTTCCTTTTTTCAGGGTGGGTGCGCTGGCCGTGCCGGGGCTGCTGACGCGGGCGCCGGTCACAAAGTAGGCATGCAGGTCGTGGGCGAAGCGGTTCAGTTTGCCAATCACCGACTTGTTGCCGCGCACCAAGGCGTTGTAGCCGAGCACGGCGGGAATCGCCACCGCCAGCCCGAGCGCCGTCATGATCAGCGATTCGCCGACGGGTCCGGCCACCTTGTCGATGCTGGCTTGGCCGTTCAGGCCGATGGCCAGCAGCGCGTGGTAAATCCCCCAGACGGTGCCGAACAGCCCGACAAACGGCGCCGTCGAGCCGACCGAGGCCAGCACGGCCAGACCCGACTGCATTTGGGCGGTGATGTCGTCCATCGAGTTGCGCAGGCAGCGCGTCACCCAGTCGCTCAGGTCCAGCGTGTCGTGGAGCTGGGGTTTGGCCTGACCGTCTTGGTGCTGCACATGGGCGCTGGCTTCGCTGCCTGCCAGCGTCAGCAGGCGAAACGGGTTGGCCGGGTCGGCGCCGAAGCGGGCCAGGCCATCGGCAAAGTCGGCGCTGTGCCAAAAGCTTTCGGTGGCGCTGGCCTGGGCAGCGAGGCGGCGCAGGTTCAGCGCCTTGGTGATGATGACCATCCACGAGGCCAGCGACATCAGCAGCAGCAGCACGGCCACGCTTTTGGTGACGATGTCGCCTTGAGACCAGACGTGGGCCAGGCCGAATTGGTTTTCCATTTAGTAGCTACTCCAGAGAATTATTCAAGAACAAAATTGATAGGCACGTTGAACCACATGTCTTCGGCCACGCCGCCGCGCTTGCCAGGCACATAGCGCCATTTCATGACGGTGGTCAGCGCGGCTTGGTCCAGCCGCTCGAAACCGCTGGACTGTTTGGGTTCGGCTTTTTTTGGCTGGCCGTCGGCGCCTATCAGTACCCGCACGATGACCTTGCCTTGCTCGCCCAGGCGCTTGCTCAGCGGTGGGTAGGCGGGCTTGGGATTTTGCAGGTAATCGGCATCGCTGGACGGCAGTTGCACTGCTGCAGCGGGTGGAGCCGGTGGAGTGGCTGGGCCTGCGGCGGGCGTCTGCGCTGGACTTGGCGCCGCTGTGGAAGACGGCGAAGGCGGGCTGGGGGCAAGACTTCGCGCCGTTACGCTGGGGGTTGGCGTCGGCTCGGCAATGGCCAGCGGCTGGGGCTGGGGCTGAACTTGCGGCTGAACCGATGTTTTCGGGGCGGCTTTTGCGGGCGTGATGGGCATGATGGGCTTGGTGCTCGGCAGCGGAGGCGTTGGCGCTGGCCGTGGAACGGGCGGGGCGGGCGTTGTACTGAGCGCGGGCGGCGCTATCAATTCCGCCAGCACTTCAATCGGCACCACCACTTCTGGCGGGTGAAGTGCCGAGCCGCTTTGTAGCACCCAGATCAAGCTGGCATGCAGCGCCAGCACGACGCTGGCAATGGCCGCATTTCTGCCCAGCGGCAAGCGTCCATGCGCGACAGATGTCGCCACGGCATTGAAAGAGGGGCGCGGCAGAAGGACGTTCATGGGTGCATTGGCAAGTAAATCGTGAATGTGTTGGCAGGCGGCCAGGCAAGCCGCTGCTGACTGTAACGGTTTGCTCACACGTCGGCCCACATGCGCAGCAGGTTGTGGTAACAGCCGGTTAGGCGCACAACTTCGGCGGTGTCGGCGGGGCTGTTCGCCGCGTCAGCGCCTTGCCGGGCGCGTTCCTGTGCCTGTTGGCGCAGCGCGGTAATCGCCGTGTCCATGTCGTAGAGCAGGCGGCGTTGGGCGTCGGCGCGCACCATGCTTTCGATCCAGAAAAAGCAGCCCAGACGCTCGCCGCGTGTCACCGGCTCGACGCGATGCACCGAGGTGCCCGGATACATCACCAGATCGCCCGCCTCGAACTTGATGCGCTGCTCGCCGTAGGTGTCTTGCACGACCAGCTCGCCGCCGTCGTAACTGGCCGGGTCGGCCAGAAACAGCGTGCAGGAAATGTCGGTGCGCACATGGCGCGCCGTGGCAGCGTGGGTGCGCACGGCGTTGTCGATGTGGTCGCCAAAGTAATTGCTGGCGCCGCCGTAGCGGTTGAACAGCGGCGGATAGACCGACTTGGGCAGCGCGCCGGTGACAAACATCGGGTTGCGCGCCAGCGCCACCGAGACGATGTGGCGCGCCTGCCGGGCCTCTGGCAGATCTTCAGGCAGTTGCAGGTTTTTTTTCACCGCGCCGGACTGGCTGCCCGCCGTGATGCGGCCATCGGCCCAATCGGCTTGCAGGATCAGCTGGCGCACCTGGGCGAGTTCGTCAGGCGTCAGAACGTGAGGAATACGAAGCAGCATGGCGGGTGTTCCTGAGGAAAAAACCGGGCATCGCGGCTTGGTGAAGATGCCCGGCGGGATTAAAACTTGCTCGTCAGCGTCAGGCGCACGCTGCGGGCGTCGCCCGGCGCGGCAAAGCCCCGGTACAGCGTGTTGTAGTACACCTTGTCGAACAGGTTGTCGATGTTGAGTTTTAAGGTGTTGCGCTCGTTGATGCGGTATTCGACCAGCGCATCGGCCTTGACATAGCCGGGCGCGCGGTTCAGCGTCAACACGCTGTTGGCGGGCTTGTTTTGGCTGACGGCGGTCAAGCCGCCACCGATGCGCCACTGCTCGTTGATGCGGTAGGTGGTGTACAAATTGGCCTGACGGCTGGGGCTCAGGCCGGGGTTTTGGCCAATTTCAGCCGTCGCGGTCGATTCGTCAATCACCGCCTTCATGAAGGCGATGCCGGCAAACAAATCCCACTGCGGCGTGAGGCGCCCGTTGATTTCGAATTCGAGCGCGTCGGTGTGGCGCTTGCCGGAGAGTAAATAAGCGGTGTTGGCGGTGTCAATGTCGGTGTTGCGCTCGTTGTACTTTTCGGTGCGGGCCAGCGCGGTGCGCAGCGACAGATCGCCGCCGTAGAGTTCCCATTTGGCGCCGATTTCGATGTTGCGGCTGCTTTCGGGCGGCGTGTTGGCCGACTTGGCGTCGAACTGGTACAGGTCGCCCGAGGTGTTGAAGGAGGTGCCGTAGGAGGCGTAGTAGCTGCTTTCTTCGGTCGGCTGGTACATCAGGCCCAGGCGCTTGCTCAGCAGCGTGTCCGAGCGTGACAGCGCGGTGTTGTTGGGCGAGGTGTTGCCGGAGCGGTCATAGTCGCCCTGAAAGCGATCCAGACGCAGGCCGCCGACGAGCTTCCAGTTTTGCGACAAATCCACCGTGTCTTGCAGGTACAGCCCCAGCGTCGTGGCCTTGAAGCGGGTGGCCAGTTGCTGCGTCAGGTCGCCGCTGATGCCGCTGCTGTCCGGGTTGCCGACAGTGGTGGCGGGCTTGGCTGATGCTAATGTGGGGTAGGTGAAGCGGCTGGAGTTTTCAAGCGCGTACTCGGCGCCAATCAGCAGCTTGTTTTCGCGGCCAAACCAGTCGGTGGTGGTCAGGTAGTCGGTTTGCAGGAAGGTGTGGTGCTCTTCGCCTGCCTTGGCGTTGGTGCGGCGGTTCAGCAGCGTGTTGTCATTGAAATTGGCCAGCGTGGTGCCGCTGGCAAAGCTCGATTGCGTGGCCCACATGTCGCGGGCGTAGTAGCCGTCGCGCACGGTGGTTTTCAGGCTGCTGCCGTCGCTCCAGCGGTGGGTGTGCGACAGGGTCAGCACATCGGCCTTATCTTTCTGGAAGTCGCTGTCCAGGCCGTACCAGTATTTGTTTGTGGGCGCCGGGGCAGGGCGGTTTTCCAGCCAGGCCGAGCCCCAGTCGGGCTTGTCGCTGTAATTGAGGTGGTAGTAGCTGACTTCAAACTCGTTGGCTGTGCCGATGCCCCAGCGGTAGTCCAGCGCCAGACCGCGCCGACGGGTGGCCGCGCCGGTGTTGTCGCCGCGCCCGGCGCTGTCGGTGCTCATGGCGTTGATGCGCAGCGCGGCGTTGTTGTCCAGCTTGAAGTTGAAATCGCCTTGCAGGCGCAGGTAGTTGTCGGTGCCTGCGGTGACATTGACTTCGTGCTCTGTCACCGGGCGCGCCTGCTTGCTGACTTGGTTGATGATGCCGCCGGTCGAGCCCCGGCCAAACAGCATCGAGGCCGAGCCGCGCAGCACTTCGACGCGCTCGACGTTGAAAGTGTCGCGGTTGTACTGGGCAATGTCGCGCATGCCGTCCTGGTACATGTCGCCCGCCGCGCTGAAGCCGCGCAGCCGGATGTTGTCGCCGACCCGCCCGCCTTCGCCCGCCTCGAAGGTGATGCCGACGACGTTTTCCAGCGCGCTTTTCAGGCTGTCTTTGCCCTGGTCGTGCATCAGCTTTTCATTGACCACGGTGAGCGACTGCGGAATGTCTTTGGCCAGCACCGGCACCTTGCCGACGCTGGTGAGGCCGCTCTGGTAGGTTTGATCGACCCGGTCGCGCGTGCCGGTGACGGTGACAGGCGCCAGGGTTTTGGCGGACGCGGCGCTGGCTGGGGTTTCTGGCGCGGGCGTGGTGTTTTGTGCCCAGCTGGAGACTGACGCGGCCAGCATCAGCGCGCCCAGCGGCAGCAAAGTCAGCTCGGAAGTGCAGTGCGCGCTGCGGGCGGGGGCTGTGTGAGAGTGTGCCAAAAGAAAGCTC
>Ga0302287_10001224_pt1 | contig 10416 bp, 6 predicted proteins | sample III_Fen_E2_4_FD_200452 | JGI IMG/M metagenome (GOLD analysis project Ga0302287, IMG submission 200452) | Peat permafrost microbial communities from Stordalen Mire near Abisko, Sweden - III_Fen_E2_4 | ecosystem: Environmental > Terrestrial > Soil > Wetlands > Permafrost | place: Sweden: Abisko...
CTCGGCTGTGGAGGCCGGAACACCGGGCCACATCTGGCCCGGAACATCCTGGGCAAGCACGGCGTTCTGGACGGCTTCCGCCGGGTCTTCCGAGCCGCGTTTAAGCTGCGCTGCCGGATGAGTTGCCGAGTGGATTTGCTTGAGCATCCGTATCGAGACGTGCGTGTAAATCTGCGTCGTGTCGAGCCGGGCATGACCGAGCATCTGCTGGATGAAGCGGATGTCTGCGCCGCCTTCGAGCATCAGCGTGGCCATCGTATGCCGGAAGAGATGGCAGGCACCGTGCTTGCCGATTCCGGCCGCTTCGACGTAATCGCGGACCAGGCCGCTGAGACGGTTGGGACCGAACGGTTCGCCCTGTGCGGTAAGGAAGAGAGTGCCGTCGTCCGGCTCAGCCACAAGCCGGGGCCGCGCCTGGTCGAGATACTTGTCGAGCCATGCGATGGCACGCTCGCCGACAGGGATTACACGGTCCTTCTTGCCCTTGCCCTCGCGGATGGTCAGGATGCCAGCTTCGCGGTCCACATCGTATAGCCTAAGCCGGAGCAGTTCGGTGCGCCGCATTCCGGTCGAGTAGAACATCTCCAACATGGCTCGGTCGCGGATGCCGAGCGGGTCGGCGATGTTGGGCTGATGCAGGATCAGTTCAGCTTCGGATGCGGTCAGCACACGCGGCAACGGCTTCGGTAGCTTGGGCAACTCGATCTCCGATGCCGGATTGTGCAAGAGATAGTTCTGCCGCGTCATCCAACGGAACCACATGCGCAGGGGCGACAGCCGCGAGTGCTGGCTGGCGAAGCTCAACGGGCAACCGTCCTTCTTGCGGTAGTGGAACAGGTAACGCTGATAGCGTTCGAGCACGGGCCGCGTGACCTCGACCGGCTCGCTCAGTCCACGCTCCATCGCCCAGCGCTCGAACAGCGATAGATGCTCGTGGCGCACATGGCGCGTGTCGTCGGTAAAACCCTTCACGGCAAGGGACTCGATGTACTCTTCGAGCATCGCCTGTAACGGCGTGCTCGGCGGCGTGCGCTGCTTGCGCGGTTTGACTACTCGGGCCATCTCTCTCCTCCTTTTCATGGTTACGACGAAGCGCCGATTTTACTGCACCCCGTATATGCGTTTTCTCGTGCTCTTGCGCGGATTCTTCTTGTAACCCGCATGGACATTGGCTGTTAGCTGGTTTCAGGCACCCCGACACCCCGCCGACCTGGGGCCGACATGGCCCCGACTTGACCCCGACTACTGGCCTCTCAACCCCGACTTCTTTCCGTCGTACTCACTCCTTCAGCTTGTCGATCTCGATCAAGCCGGGCAGCGTGGGCTTGCCGCTGTCGGCCTGGCGCGCGAAGACAAGCTCGTAAACGAAGCTCTGGCCGCGCCCGCCGCGATGCGCCAACAGGTACTCCATCTCTTCAAGCCGATGCAGATGGATTTTCAACTGCGTATCGCCCCAGCCCGTCGCCTCGCGCACGTCGCGGCGCGAGAAGCGGTAATCGGATCGCGCCATCTTCTGCCGCTCGCACTCGGCTGTAACCATCGTGTCGATGGCCAACAGCAACCGCCTGGTCTGCGGCGGCAGCTCGTCCAGCGAGCGGCCCAGCACTTCATGCGCAAGACGGTTGGCGACTGCGATGTCGTTAACCGTGACTTCGATGTACTCGACCATGCGGCCCCGATGCTCGACCCTCTTCCGTGGCCGCTGATGCTGATGAAGGAGAGCGATCGAGCGGATCAGAGTCAGATACTTCATATGGTCGCGCCTGGTCCGCGTCTGCGAGTCGAGGAACGTCAACTCTCGCGCATAGGGATTCGCAACGAAGACGGGCTTCAAGAGCCGTTGCGCGTTGCGATGCACGGCAAGGATGGTGCTGCGATCCCGCCGCTGGAGCAGCCCTTCAAGCGTCTGTGCCTCGCGCTGTACGCGATGGATGGCCTGCGTCTGCGCCCGGTCTTCATTGACGGAGAGAACAAGACAGCGATTCAACATCTCCTCGTCGAGATCGATGGCCGTCGTCGTCAGGAAGATCATCACCGGGCCTTCGACGCGGTACTGATGCGTCAGCAAGCGCCCCGTCGCCGGGTCTTTGCCCGTCGAGGCTATCGTCAACACGCCTTCCGACTGCAACAGCTTCAACGCATAGGCCGCAGAGTGCACGCCTTCCTCTTCCACGATGGCCAGCACCTTGTGCTTCAAGTCCTGCTCGCCCATGTAAAAGAGAGACTGGCCGGTCATTGCCGAGTATTGAACGCGCTGCTCGTCGGGCAGGAACGCTAGTACCGCTTCCATCAGCGAACTCTTGCCCGCCGCTGAACTCGATTGGACGATGATCGCGAGCGGCGATTCGAGATGCCGCGACACAACGCCCAGATAGCCGACTAGCTTATTGGTCTCCTCGCCCACGACGCCGCACAGTGCGAAGTCCTCGATGATCCGCTCCAGCAGGCGCGGATCGCGCAACAACTCCATCGCCTGGGCGCGCTCTTCCGGGCCGATCTCGATTTCTTTCTTTTCCGGCTCCAGAGCTTTTTTGATTTGCTCGTCCTGTAGCTCCTCCAGCTTCATCAGCACGCGGCCCAGGTCGCGGCGGATTACTTCTTCCTTGAGGCCAAGTTCCTCGGCGGCTTGCTTGGTGAAGACGCTGCGCTGCCGCGCCACGTATAAGTCGAGCGTGTCCACATGGAAGGCCGACTCGCCGTGCGGCGTCATGCCGGAGACAAGCACATTGATTTTTAGAAGCTCATAACTCAGGTTCTTATGCAGGCCACGGATGCGGTAACGCCGCTCGCCCTGCTGGATGAAGATGTCCTCGCCGCGTATCTCGACGGGAACGTCGAGGACTGGCCGTCCAGGCGTCGGCTCGTTGTTCGCTTGCTCTGGCTCTATCGGTGCAACCGGCTCCGGATCGGCGGCTAAGGAAAAAACCTCTTGTGTCGGCGCGTCTGTTGTCGGCATTGATTCTGCGATTGGCTCCGGCTCGTCGTCCTCGATCTTTCTTTCTTTAGTCGCTGTTTTTTCTTCCGCTGGCAGTGGTTCGCTCTCTGGCTCCGGAGCTGCTGCACGTTGCCCCTTGCCCAGCCACGATGCACGGTTGATAAGTACGCCCAGGCTCTTCGCCGCTGGCATCACCTTCCGCGCATACTCGTTCGCGTCGATGCCCTTGGGGAACTCCACGCGGAAGCACTCGATTCCCATCTGCATCAACTCCTCGGCCAGCTTCGCGGCGGCTTTGTTGCCCGCTTCATCGTTGTCGTAGGCGATATACACACGCTCCGTGCCGTGCTGAGCGAAGGCCGCACGGTGATCGGCTGTGAAGCCGTTCACTCCATAACTCGCCGTCACGTTGCGGTGCCCCGCGACCCAGAACGTCAAGGCATCGATCAGCGCCTCGCATAAAATAATTTCCTTCGATGCGATCAGAGCCTCTTCATTCCACACGCCCCGGTGCTCGCCGGGAAGATACAAGTGCAGCGGCGTTCCCTCGCGCAGCTTCGCCGTGATCTTCCGCCCGTACATCTCGACCACCTCGCCGGAAGCATTGAAGACCGGCACGACAACCGAGCCGTTGAAGTGCTCGTGGCCGCTCTCGCGCAGGATGCCAAGCTTTTGCAAGCGTCCGCGCAACTCCGCGCCGGCGACGCGGTTCTTTCCCTCAAGCCCGTAACACAGCGTCCGATTGGCGAAGCCAAGCTTGAAGCGGTCGATGATCTCCGAAGACTGGAGGCCGCGCGAGGCGAGATACTTCAACGCCTCCGGTGATTGCTTCAACGTCCGACTGTAGTAGTCCACGATCTGAACGAGCAGCGCCCGGTCGTCTGCATTCCGCGCAACCGGCGGCGGCAACTTCGGCACGGTGCTCTGTTTGACCGGATGCACTGGAAAGGCGGCTAAGGGAAGATAGTCTGCTCTGAGCAGTTCAACCGCATGGCGGAAGCTGATGCCATTGGCCTTCATTACCCAGTCGATGGCCGTTCCGCCCATGTTGCACGCTCCCAGACAGTGCCAGAGATTCTTTGACGGAGTGATGACCAGCGACGGGCTGTGGTCGGCATGGAACGGGCAGAGGCCCAGCAGGTCGGCTCCGTGCCGGTGTAACTTGATGTCCCGCGCCTCGGCGAGCCGCTCGACCGATACCTCCCGTTTCAGCCGCTCGACCTCGTGCTCCGGGATTCGTGCCATTCTTCCGCCCTCCGCTGAAAAACCTGTCAAGTGCTTTTTTCAGGTTTTTGCGTTTTTCATACCGTTCGCAAGTATACACGCATTACGTGTATACTTGCAGCGGGATCAGGGAGAGCAAAAAAATGGACCTTACAATTACCCCTGTCATGCCAGCTAAGAAGCCTTCGCAAAACGCCTTCGGTCAACGCCTCGTTGCACTCAGACAAGCGCGCGGCCTCACTCAGGTCCAGCTTGCCAAGGTCACAGGCATGACTCAGAGGGCCATCTCCTACTACGAGATTGAAGCCGAGTTTCCGCCCGCCCCGGCGCTCATTACGCTCGCCAAGGCCCTTGAGGTCTCAACCGACGAGCTGCTCGGCGTACAGCCCGCCACGCCCACAGGACACGAGCTATCCAACAAGCAGCGGCTTTGGAAAAGATTTCAGAAGATGGACGTGCTGCCGACGAAGGACCAGAGAGCCGTGATCCGGCTGATTAACTCGCTGGCTGGCAGTGCTCACGCCGAGGCTAGTTAGTTAGCTCTCTCATGTTGGGAACATGAGAAGAAGACATTCTTCTCATAGCTGAGAACCACCCGCAGCGGAGGCATCAGTCAAGGCCGCACGTTTTGTGTGCGCCGCGCAAGCGGGCGGAGCGAAGCGGAGAGCCTTTACGGATGCCGGAGCGGAGGGTACGGCCTCCTCAGAGGCCGAGGCCTATGCCGAAGTCCTGCTGGATTACTTCCTTGCCTTGCGACTGCGGCCCGATCTTCAACCCGGCTAGCTCGTCGTGGATTGTCTGCTGCATCGCCGATGGATGCGATACGTCCCGGTTCAACACATGGCCCAGCGTCTTCGCGTCGTTCGTGTACATCTGCACGTCGAACTCCGCGCGCGATACCGACACATACGCCATGCGGCTATTCAACAGCTCGCCGTGCGCCTGCGATGAGTCCACATGAACGAGCACACGGTCGGCGGTCTGGCCCTGGCTGCTGTGGCTCGTCACCGCATAGCCGTAATCGAGATGCGGCATCTGCCGCACGTTGAACTCGACCTCTCTTCCTGAGTCCATGCGCAGCTTGAGATTGCCGCTCACGTCGATCTTCTCGACTGTTCCCAGCTCGCGGTTGGCCAGATTTTGCTTCTGATACGGAGCCGTCATCTGCACCCGGTCGCCCTGGGCGAACACGCGCTCGCTGTCGCGGTAGACCGTCACGCCCTGCAACCGGCGCGGGTCGTAACTCAGCTCCTCGCCGCTCTTGCGCGTGATGGTCAGCGTGTTGTTTTCTCCGTCCACGCGCACGACGCGTGCATACTCTCCAGCCTCGATGCCGATGGGCTTCGATCCCTTCGAGTAGCGGAGCACATCGCCCTCTGCGTAGTTCTGCGCGTGCTGCCGGTCGGCCCCTGTCAGCTCCTGCCGCGCATAGAGAACTGGCACCCGGTACGCGGTGCCCGTGACCTGGCCAGACTCACGCATCGCACGATGGATTTGGCCGTTGATCTCGCGGCGCGATTCGTTGTCCGGCGAGATAACCAGCGTCCGATCCGGCAAGCGCGCATACTCCCGCGCCATCTCTTGGAAGCGCTCCGCGCGGTCCTTGATCTCATGCACCCGGCCTTGGCTGTTGAGGCTTGCGATCGCTTCTTTGACCTCGCCCCGCGCAAGCTGCTCCACCGTCTCTTTGAGCACTGGATCTTTCTGCCGCAGGATCTCATCGAGCCGCGCCGTGCGCAGTCCCGCTTCTTGTAACTGCGCATACGGACGGCCCGCTTCGACGGCCTCGTGCTGCCGCACGTCGCCCACGAACAACACCCGGTCGTGACGGTTCAACCGCTCCAGCAACGTGTGCATCTGCCGCGTGCCGACCATGCTCGCCTCGGCCAGCTTTTGCGCCGCACGCGAAGTCGGTGCGAGTCCCTTCACTTCGTAGCCGTGATGCACAACAGCATCCCGAACGGCGGCTAAAGAAGTAGTCTTTCCCGCTCCCGCCACGCCTTCGAGAGCCATCATCTTGTCGCGGCTTTCGAGCACATCTTCGACCGCTCGATGCTGGCTCACGCTCAGGTGCGGATGGCGCTTGAAGGTCCACTCCCGCGTGTAACCATCGACGATCACATTCTTGTCCCGGCCCGCCTGCATCCGTCGCACGATGTCGCGTTCGTAGCTCTGCATCTCGTCCGTTGTGAACGCCCTTCCAGCCTCTCCCTCGCGGCGCGGAACCTCGATCAGCTCGCCATTGGCGATGCGCTTTTCAAGTTCCGTTTTGATCTCCGGCAACCGCGCTTCGCACATTGTGTGCCGCAACGCATCGCGCAGTAAGGCACGCTCATCGACCACCGCCGCGCGCTCGATTCCACGTTCCCGCGCATATGTCACGGCACTCTCGGCCACGCGCTGCGAACGCTCCGGCTCAAGCTCCACGCCCCACCGCCGCGCGGCCTCGGCCATCACCCGCTGCGGCTGGTTTCCATGCTCGGCGGCGAGTTTTTGATGCTGTGCCCGCACCTCCTCGATGCTCAACGGCTGCTTGGCGTCCCGCGTCCGGTGCGCGGCGATCTGCGCCGCTCCAGCGCCTCTTCGCCCTTGCTCGGCGAGTCGTTGCTCTATCTGCTGACGCCGCGGACTCGACGCCTCAAGATACTCCTGCGTGTAGCCTTTGATCTCTGGCTGACCATGCGCGCCGCGCTCGACTTCATAGCCCAGCCGCTGCAAGTGCGCGGCCAACTCCGAACGGTAAACTGCCGTCGCGTACTGCTGCGTCTTGTAAAGTTCCTGCGCCTGCAACGACCGCGTTTTGCCCTCCGCTGTCTCCGTCACGTTGAAGATCACCGCGTGCGTGTGCAACTGCGGCGCGGCATAACCATCGACCGGACGGCTGCTGTCGTGCTCGAACTTGGCGACGGCCCACGCGCCCGTCGTCTGGGCCGGAGCGTTGCCTCCGATGCGCGCCTGCGCGTACTTTTCCATCTCATCGAGAGCCACGCGAACGCTCTCCCGATGGGCCTCTCGCACGCGGCCATCGCCGCCGACAAGCGCCGTCAGCGAGACGGATTTCGGAGCCGAAAACGTCGCGTCCCAGCCCGCCCGGTGCTCCATCGCCCGCACCGTTTCGCCCTGCGCGTTGACGTATTCGTGCGCCTGCTGACGGCGGATCAGAGCCTCGCCCGTCTGCGGATGCTCGCCCTCGGAGAGACGCGCGAACTGCTCTTCATTGACCTCGCCATGCAGCCCATAACGCGCGGCAAGCTGCCCCTGCCACTCGCCCCGCACACGCTCGCCTTCCGTGTAATAGTTCTCCTTCGCGTTGGCGAACTCCGACTTGTGATACGCCTGCGCCTGGCCCGCAGAGATCGGCTTCGACAGTGTCAGCATCGCTCTACAACTCCTCTCCCGGCGCAGCTTTCGCCGCCGCTTTCGGCAACTTCGGCTCCGGCGGCGCCGTCTGCATCCGTTCCTCGCGCGTCGAACTTTTCGCAAGCACCTCCAGCGCACGCCGCATCTTGTTCCCGTCCGCCCACGCGATCAGCTCGCGGCTGACCTTCTCCGGGATCGGCTGCCCCGCGCCCAGCTTCAGCATGAAGTTCAAAAGGATCGAACGCATTGCCATCACTTCCGCCAGAATCGCCCGCTCCGCCGCCATCGTGCCCATCTCGACAGACGAACCTAGCAGCACGTCCCGAACCCACTCCGACAGCGTCAGCCCCGCCGCCGCCGCGCGCGACTCCAGCACGCGCAGCTCCGCCTCGGACACCTTCGTGCCCACGGATTTAACCCGCAGCGCCCGCTTCATGGAGCACCGCCTGGTCTGGGTTTTGTTTGGATTGATTCGGAAAAGATCGTCAGCGAAGACAGGCCGCACACCGCGCCCACGGCCCGCCATGCTTTCGTTCCGGGGCCGCTAAAGAAAAAACTCGTGCGCGATTCGTCGATGGGGAGTCGGCTCATACGCGTTCACCGGGCGCTGGTTGCGCTTGCGCTCCAGGCCGCAACCGGCCCAGAGCATTTTTTCTTTAGACGCCGCTTTTCAGGATTTGGTTACTGCACAGCAACCATGGGTTGCTCCACAGCTCCCAACTGGGGGAGACGTGTCCACCCTAAAGCCGATGCCGTAGGCAGCGCGCACGTCGGTCTGAACCCACAACCCGCTCAGCGCATAAAACGCGATGAACGGGCCACTGCTGCTCAAGGCTCAGGGCTGTTCCTTGCCGCCGATGACCGGGCCACCTGTGTCACCCGCTTGCTTCAAACAATCCATAATTACATCCTCTTTAGAGCGCAGTTCGAAGGTCCACCAACGGAGGCCGTCCGGAACTCGGCGTATATCGGCCAAGGCGTCAGCTTTTCTGCCAAGACGCAGGAATGTCTCCGCACGCTCAAAGAACAGTGCATCAGCATAATAGTCATCTTTTTGAAGGTCGCAGAGCTCGATTGCCCGTGTGAAATCAGCCACTGCCGCAACGTCTCTTCCCAGTTGGAAATAGCATCTCCCTCGCGTATAAAACGAGTGAATCGTGGTGGGATTAAGGCTGATTGCTTCTCCGATATCCTCAATTGCCCCCTGTAAGTCTCCAGACCTTTCCCTCAGATATCCCCGAAACAGCCATGACCGCTGGTCATCAGCGTAATTACGGACAATTTGATCTCCGCGTAAAAGTGCAGCCGATGCATCGCCCGGTTTCACCAACAGCTTCGCATCCGATATGAGCATTTCCAATGTGCGTGATGAAGACTCATCTCTATTCAACTCTGTTTCCTCCACACCGCTGCGACACCTGGCCAAGAACACACTTTGTAAAGTTTCCGCCCCATATGTGTTTGGCTTTATCATGCCGTTGCGGACTGGTGCCTAATGTGGCGCAATACTCGTATGCGTCTGCCCATTCCTCCTTGCAGTCCCGAGTTATCCTACCTCTCGCCGTACATTCAACAAAATCGTAATCGATTTTGTCAGAGGAATGACCGGACAGAGCTTGTTGTAGTGCTACTACAGGTCCGGTTAAGAGTGATGTTGTAGCACAGGCCAGTTGCTTCAGTGCGAGAATCGTTTGTGCAGCGGTCATCTTCTTCGTCCGGCCTGTATAAATGTCATATTCGTAGACAGTCGCGAGTGTTCCGAACATAGCCACACCGATCAATGCGTAATCAGTGAGAGCCATATGCCCTGTTGGGTCGAGGGCATTCACCGGATCTCCGCCCCCGTAAACGTACTTGTGCAGCGTCTTTGGATCGGTAGGTATACCGTTCTCCGGATCCATGCTTACGAATCGGCCTGTCCCTGTGTTGTAGTATCTGGCGCGCAAATAGTACAAACCTAAGTCCGAATCGTATTGTTCGCCGCGGTAGAGGTAGTTGTTGGGCGTGGTGCCTGTCTTGGTGAAGAAGTTGCCGTAGGCGTCGTACTCGTAGGTGTCGGTCGGCGCTCCTGCGGTGTCGGTGAGCTGGCGGACGGTACCGAAGCCGTCATAGCCGTAGAAGCTCGGCGTCCAGGTGGCGTTGCCGGTAACGGTTGGGCTCAGGTTCTGGCTGATCCGCTGCAATCCATAGGTGTAAGTGCGCGTGACGACTCCCGCGCCGATGGGGCCGGTTAGCTCCTCGACAACCTGCGGGTAGCCGGTCGGGTTCACGTCATCCTCGACGAGATATTGCGTGGTGACTCCGTTGACCGTCTTCGAGACGCGATTGCCGAAGGCATCGTACTTCATCGTGATGAAGGTTGACTCAGAGGTCATTGAGGTCATGTGGTTTTCGGAGTCGTAGGTGAAGGTCTTGCCGCCCATCATTCATTCATCCGATCCCCGGTCCCCAGATGCGAGGGACCGGGGCCACCCGCCGATGACCGGGCCACCTGCCGCCCTGACATTCTCACCACTGTTACAAATCTTCTCCTAGCAAAGCTAGAGCGGATAAGCGACAAGGCATCTTGCGCTTCCTCGACGATGGCGCTCTTCATCGCATTGGTTTCCATATTGCGAATCGCTTGTTTTAACGCAGGAATTGCGACTTCGACGCCCGGCTTACCAGCTAGACAAAACAACGCAAACGTTGCTGCTGACTGAACCCGAACTGAGCGATCTAGAAGGCATTCCGCAAGTGTTTCGTAGGTTTGTCTTCCCGGGTAGCGAATGATCGCGTTAATCGCAGCAATTCGAACAAACGCCTCATTATCACTGAGCGAAATGCGCCTTAGATGCCGAGCCGCATCTGAGTAAATATGGTCGTGCAATATCCATGCGGCTCCTGCTCTCGATTGC
>Ga0302287_10001231_pt1 | contig 10372 bp, 10 predicted proteins | sample III_Fen_E2_4_FD_200452 | JGI IMG/M metagenome (GOLD analysis project Ga0302287, IMG submission 200452) | Peat permafrost microbial communities from Stordalen Mire near Abisko, Sweden - III_Fen_E2_4 | ecosystem: Environmental > Terrestrial > Soil > Wetlands > Permafrost | place: Sweden: Abisko...
GGAAGCAACTGGCCAAGCAGCCAGTCGATGGCTGCATCCTGATCCTCGATCTCCACGCGCAAATGAACGGTCCTGATCGGCAGGGATCGCGGCAACTCAGAGGCGAGCTTTCCCAGCCGCACCAAATCCTTTTCCGTTGTGAGCAGAGCAGAAGCTCCGGTGGCGCGGGCGGCGGCGGCCAATCGTTCGAGGTCGCGGGCGGTGTAGCTGTGGTGGTCGGGGAAGGCCCGCTGGAGAGCAATCTCGAATCCGGCAGCCTTGATTCCCGCGAAAAACTGCTCTGGCCGCGCAATGCCGCAAAAAACGGCGACCGTGCCGTTTTCTGCCGGAATCTCCATGACGCGCTTCAAACGCCAGATCGGCTTCTTCCATCCCCATCTGCGCAGTTCGCCCTCCAGCGCCGGTTCATTGGCTGGAATGGCGATGACGCTGGCTCGTCGGGCGGCTCTGAGCGGCTCGCGCAGATTGCCTGCGGGCAGCAAACCGTCCTGCCAGTCGCGGCGATCCAAAAGCAGAATGTCAACGTCGCGCGCCAGTTGGCGGTGCTGAAAGCCGTCGTCCAATAGGTGAACGGCGGGCTGACGATTTTCTGCGGCTTGTTGCTCTTCGGCCTCGGCTAGCAGACCAGCTTCGTAGCGTTGCGAAGCCACGAAAACCGGTAGGCCAGCTTCGCGCGCAATCAGCAGTGGCTCGTCGCCAAACTCCTTAGCGCTTCCTTCGGGATTAACCTGAGCTGCGAGTTGGCTCTCGCGGCCATAGCCTCTTGAGAGCACATCGACGTGCAATCCGCGCTCGGTGAGCAACTTGGCAAGGGCTATTGTCAGAGGCGTCTTGCCGGAGCCGCCTGTGGAGAGATTGCCAACACTGACGACGGGAAAGCGAAGCCGCCGTACCGGCTCAAATCCCAGGCGCAGTCGAAGCTCGCGGTAGGCAAGCGCCGACCGATAGAGCGGAATCAGCGGAAGAAGCAGGCGGCGCGGGGTAAAGGGCTGGTTCATGAGGTCCGCTCCGTAGCTGCATGATTCGAGAGCAGTTCCCGGATCGCCTCGATGCAGCGGTCAGTCGCTCCAGCCTGGCTGGCAAAGACCTGCTTGGCTCGCGCGCCCATAGCCGCGGCTCCCGTCCGGTCGCACAGCAAGTCGACGAGCATCTTCGCGAGCTCATCTTTCTCAGCAATGCAAATGGCATCGTGTGCGATCAGATCTTCGGTAATAGCGCGGAAGTTGGCATAGTGCGGACCCATCACAATGGGAACGCCAAACTGGGCTGGCTCCAACGGATTGTGGCCGCCGGCCGGAATCAGACTGCCACCGACGAAGGATATCGACGCCAGCGAATAGACTGAAGCCAGTTCGCCGATCGTGTCCAGCAGAACGATCTGCCCTCCGCGAAGCGGACTCAGCGATTCAGCAGGCTGGCCCTTCCACGCAGACCGTCGTACCCAAGGAATCCCAGACTTGTCCAGCAGCGCAGCCACTGCGGCAAAACGCTCTGGATGGCGGACGGCAAGCACTATCGCCAATTGAGAATCCGCTTCCAGCAATCGCGGCCAAACCTCAAGCAACGCGGCTTCTTCGCCCTCCAGCGTACTGCCCGTAACGACGAGCCGCAGACCGGCGGCAATTGCTCTCAGCTGCCTTGTCGCATCGGCCTCATGGGCTGCGCGTACATCGAACTTCAGATTGCCGGCCACCGAGACCCGCTCTGGCAGGCAGCCGATCGCCTTGAGCCGGTCGGCGTCGGTCTGGCTCTGCGCCAATACACGGCTTAAGCGGCTGAGAAAAGGCCGCCACAGGCTTCGCAGCGCCTTGTAACGCGGCCAGGAACGGTCGGAGATCCGTGCATTGACGACGGCGACTGGGATTCCTCGCCGGAAGCAGCCGCTGAGCAGGTTGGGCCAAAACTCCGTCTCGGCCAGGATGAGCGTCCGAGGCCTGAGTGTGTTCAAATAGGCCCGCACAGCCCAAGGCAAATCCAGCGGGCAATAAAAAACGCGCTCAGCTCCGAAGCGCTCGCGAGCCAGCGCCTGGCCGGTGCGCGTCGTGGTGGAGATGACAATCCGATAGTCCGGCAGCGCATCGTCGAGTGTCTTGACCAGGCGGCTGACGGCCAGCACCTCACCCACGGAAACAGCATGGACCCATATGATCGGGTCCAATCCGGCCAGCCGCGCCGGAACAGCTCCCAGCCGCTCCAGCAGCCCCTCGCGGTACTTTTGTGTGGTGGCCATACGGAAGAGCCACCAGGGCGCTCCAACCACCAGTGCCACCAGCAAGGCCAGATTGTAGAAAAACAGAATCATTGAGTGACGGATTGTGCCTTTCCGCAGTCCAATCTCAAATGATACAGTCGAGCACGATGAGGGGTTCTCAGGCAATTGCGGCATTTCTCTTCTGGCTGGCGCTGCCGGCCTTGGCCAGCGACCACACGCCGCCACCCGTGCAGCCTGCCACGACCTTTGCAGCGGTCGAGGTTCACGATGACGAGAAGGTGGCCATTGCCGTTGAACCCTACGATACGCGCGAAAAAGAAGCCATCTTTCGCGTCGATTATCTCAGCCACGGCGTCATGCCGGTGCGGATCATTGTCACCAACAACGGCGACCGGCCGATCAGCCTGCGTGATGCGCGCATTCACTTCTATACCGCCGCCGGTGACAAGATTCCTGCCGCCGAGCCGGAGGATGTGGAACGCCTGATGACCCGCAAGGAGCGCCAAGGCAGCAAGATTCCGCTGCCGGGTCCGCTGCCCCCTATCAAGGTCAAGCCCAAGGCAAGCAATCAGGCGATCGAACAGGACTTCGATACATTCGAGTACCAGGCGCTGGTGGTTGAGCCACACTCGACCCGCGCCGGCTTTCTCTTCTACGATGTTTCAGACCTCGACCACCCGCTCAAGGGAGCCAGCCTGCACTTGCGCATGCTGCGCAGCGCCGACGGCAAGGAGCTTTACTACTTCGAGATTCCCTTCGACAAGTACTTGAAATCGAAGTCAAGCCAGATGAACTGAGCCAGGCCCGCGACTACTCGTAGTAAGTCGCTTTGGTCGTATCCGTCTCCCAGATAGTCGCGTCTTTCACCCGGACGCGGCCTTGGGTCATGGCGCCGAGTTGCTCGTTGGTCTGGTCGTAGAAATATTTGGCCATGTTCTCGGCCGAGGGGTTCAGCTCAATGAACGGCTCCAGATCGTTGAGCATCCTATGGTCGATGCGGTCGATGACCGGGCGCAGCACCTGCTTGAGCAGCTTGAAGTCCAGCAGCAGGCCGGCGGCGTCCAGCTCTTTTCCGGCCAGGGTCACCTGAACCTTGTAGTTATGCCCGTGCGGGTTCTCGCACTTGCCCTTGTAATTGCGGAGGTAGTGTCCGGAGGAAAAATCTGCCTCCACGGTAACTTCATACATCGTTGTCAGCTCGATTCTTTTGGGGATGCGCCCCTCTATCCATTTTAGCGGTTAAGTCCGATTCAGGGCTCTGGGTCGTTCAGCTTGCGGCGAGCCTCTTCGCCGCGCCGGTCGACCTGCTCGAAGAGATGGCTCATCACGCCAACGAGCGCTGCACCCAGCCCCGCCAGCAGCAGAATCAGCGCGCCGGTTCGCCAGAGAGAGGCGTTCGCTGGCAGGCCGGGCTGAAAGCTCAAAGGCGCCAACGACATCGCCGCCGAAAACAATGCGAAGAAGAGCAGCGTGCCAGCTAGGATGTAGAAGTTTCGGGACATAGGCGCCCAGATGGAACAGGTTCGATTCTACAGTTCCTTCGCTTTTCCGACCTCAAAGAACTCTTCTACGTCGGTGATCGTTGAGGTCATGCGATAAGGCGGCAGACTGGCCAAGAAGGTCTGGCCGTATCGTTTGGTGCGAATGCGTGAATCAAGCAGCACCAGCACACCGCGATCTTCCAGCGAGCGAATCAGCCGGCCAAAGCCTTGCTTCAAAGTCAGCACGGCCGAGGGAACCTGATAGTCGAAGAAAGGCTTGCCGCCTTCCTCTTCGATCGCCTTCATACGTGCCGCAACCACCGGATCGCTGGGCACGGCGAAGGGTAAGCGATCGATGATCACGCAGCTCAAAGACTCGCCCTGCACATCCACTCCCTGCCAAAAGCTCGAAGTGCCAAAGAGCACCGCATTCGGCGTCTCGCGGAATTGCTCCAAGAGCGCTTTTCGCGGAGCCGTGCCGTGCAGCAGGATGGGATAATCCAGCACCGGCAGAAGCCGCTCGTAAAGAGTACGCATCTGGGCATAGCTCGTAAAAAGACAAAACGCGCGGCCACGAGTAATCCTAAGCACGCGCTCGATGCATCGCGCCGCGGCCTCGGGAAACTCAGGATCGCGCGGGTCGGGCATCTCTGGCGGCAGATAGAGCAGCGCCTGTTCGCCATAGCGAAAGTGCGACGGCACCACCAACTCACGCGCCTCGCTCAAGCCAATGCGTTTGCGAATGTGTTCAAAGCCGCCTTGCACGGTAAGTGTGGCCGAAGTCATGATCACGGTAGGAATCTGATCGAAGACTAACTCGGTAAGCAACTCAGAAACATCGATGGGCGTGGCCTGCAAAAAAGTCGTTCGCGATGCACTGCGCGCGGCGGATCTTTGCGGGGAGCCTGCAGCCGCGGAGATGCGCCGCTCCATCCAATAGACCATGTTGCTGGCGCTCGATTCGAGAACAAATTCAAGCTCCGTGCGCAGGCGGGTGACGCGCTTCCTCAGCCCCGGCGCTTCGTCGACGCCCTTCATGTTGTCCATCTCTGCTTCCATGCGCTGCAACGTAGCGCGCACCGACATATACAGGTCGCCCGAAACCTCCAGAAACTCTTCGCGCTCGGTAAAGGGCTGGCGTCCGTCGCCAGACATGGGAAGCCCTGCGAAGAAGATCCGCGCCCGATCGCGAAGTTGCTGCGTGATCGCGGGCAATGCATTCGCGCCATCCTTGCCGCGCAACAGCACATCTGTGTCGCGCGCCAGCTCTTCAAAGCGAATGTTACTCACCGAAAGGCCGAAGTAACTCGAAGCAACTTCTTCTAGCTCGTGCGCTTCATCAAAAACCACCGCCGCGGCCTCGGGCAGTATCCCGGCATCAGGCGCGCCTGCGGCCTCACGCTTCACCGAGAGATCGGCGAAAAAGAGGTGATGGTTGACGATGATAATGTCCGACTCGAGTGCCTTGCGCCGCATCTCGGTGATGAAGCAGCGGCGATAGTCCGGACAGGTCGATCCCAGGCAGGCTTCGGCGCGGGCGTCGAGTTTTTGCCATAGCGCACTCGACTCCGGCATGCCGGCAATCTCCGAACGGTCGCCGGTCTCGGTCGTCTGCTCCCACTCAGCAATCTGGCGGTACTGGTCGATCTCCTCCAACCCCGACAAAATAGGCTGATTGCGCAGCGCAGCCAGCTTGTGGCGACAGAGGTAGTTGGCGCGACCCTTCATGTAGCAAACATGCAGGTTGCCAATCAGCGTTTCGAGGAAAGGCACGTCGCGGAAGTAGAGCTGGTCCTGCAAAGCCTTCGTTCCAGTGGAGATAATGATGCGCTGGCCTGTACGCAGAGCAGGCAGCAGGTAAGCCAGCGTCTTGCCGGTGCCTGTGCCAGCCTCGACAATCAGGTGGCGGCGCTCAGTGAGCGCGCGCTCGACAGCCTTGGCCATCTCGAGCTGGCCGGGACGGTATTCATACGGCAGCGGCGAACGCGCGAGTATGCCGCCGGGCGCGAAGAACTCGTGCAGCGTGGGCAGAGCGCGGGTTGGGTTGTCGTTGGCGGGCATCGGGACCGGGCGCTCTACTCATCATAGTGGCGCGACCGGCCCCCCGATTCTAGCCGGGCGTACTCTCTGCCGTCGTCGGATCGATGATCCGCAGCACTTGTGAAACGCTGTTTGCAGGAAATCCGCCCAGCCCGGCGTGTTCGCGGACCATCTCTTCATTGGGCGCGATATAAACGCAATAGATCTTGTTCTGGGTTACGTAGCTTTCGAGCCACTGAATCTGCGGCCCAAGGTTGCGCAGCACGCTACAGGATTTCTCAGCAACACCCTGCAACGCAGAAGCCGACATAGAACCAGCTCCCGGAATCTCTCGTTCAATCACAAATTTCGGCAAAAGACGACCTCCAACGGACGGGGAATTTGCTTAGTCTACACAGATTCCGGGCACGTTGGGGGATATTTGTTGTCTGCGACAAGGCGTGCAAATGCAGGCAGCCTGTTTTCCGGCATTGCACGGAGTCTAAAAGCTCAGGCCTATGCGACCTTCGAGCCTTTGGCGAGGACTCCACCAGGGCGCTGGTTCTTGGTCGACGCCGGGCTCCGTCCGGCGCTCATCCATTGGCCAATCATCGAAGCCTGGTCCAGCCCTGCCCAGGCTTGATTGGCTCCCGCACGCTTTGCGAGCTTTTTCCGCTGCTGGTAAGACCGGCGCGCTGCCGCCGTCTTCTCGCTCGCGGCGTTGTAGGGGTTGACGGGGTTGCTGGAATCGCTGCCTTCGCGCATCGTTGCCTCACTGGAATGGATGCAGGGCAACTGACGGACCAAAATACACGTTGCGGAGATAAGAAGAAACTCAGGAAGACTAGCCTCGGGCGGTTGCTTCCGCCCCAACGACCCGCAATTCGCGTCTGGATTCACCCAACTGGGAGGACTAAGCTGGAAGGAGGTGTCTGACGATTGAAGCCCCGCCGTATTTATGGCTTGTGCAGCGTAAGTCAAGTTCTGGGTTCATCGTGGATGTCTTTCCCCTTTTTGGGACAGTGACTGGAGATTCATTTGTCAAAGTATCGCAAATCGGTAGTGCCCAGAGAGCCAGGCGCCGCCGCGCTTCCGCTGGTGGCCATTGTGGGCCGGCCCAACGTGGGTAAATCGACGCTCTTCAACCGGCTCACCAAGAGCCGCCGCTCCATTGTCGGCGACGAGCCGGGAATTACCCGCGACCGCATTTATGGCGAATATGAGTGGGCAGGGCGCGACTTCCGCGTAGTTGACACGGGCGGCATCATTCCCGACGACCCCGACCTGATCCCTACCGAGATCTACACCCAGGCCAAGGTGGCGCTGGGCGAGGCCGATGCGCTGGTGCTGGTGGTCGATGCGCGCACGGAGTTGGCCAGCCCCGACTACGACCTTGTGCGCCTGTTGATTCGCGGCGGCAAGCCGGTCTTTCTGGCGGTGAACAAGGTCGAGGGCGAGGCTATGGCGCTGGCCGCGGAGAACTTCCGCCAGTTAGGTATTCGCAATGTCTTTCCCATCAGCTCGGAGCATGGGCTCGGAATCGGCGACCTGTTGGATGCGATCTCCGAAGCGATTCCTGCGCCGCCCGAAGCGGTGCCGACTGAGGAAGAGACTCGGGCCGCTGAAGAGGCCGAGGCTGTTCTCGAGGCAGAAGCCGCCGCGGCTGGGGAGACCCCGGAGGAGACGGCAGAGGGCGAAGCGCATCCGTTGCACCGCACGCACGGCGAGTTTGAGATGCACGAGACCTCGGTAGCCATTATCGGGCGGCCGAATGTGGGCAAGTCCACACTGCTGAATGCTCTGACCGGCACGAGCCGCGCCATTGTTTCACCCATTGCAGGCACCACGCGCGACGCGGTGGATGAGATGGTGGAGTTCGAAGGGCAGCAGTTGCGGTTTGTCGATACGGCCGGCATCCGGCGCAAGAGCAAAACTCACCTGATGGCCGAGAAGTTGAGCGTGGTGATGGCGCGGCGGCATCTTGAGGCCGCGGATGTGGCACTGCTGGTGATCGACGCGGTTGATGGAGTGACGGCGGCCGATGCGACCATTGGCGGGTATGCCCACGAGAGCGGCCGCAGCGTCATCATTGTCGTGAACAAATGGGATATTGTGACGACCGGCCGCAAAGACGGCAAGCCGCCGGCCGACCGCGAGATCTTTGAGCAGCAGTTGCGCACGGTGCTCAAGTACTTGAACTATGCTCCGGTGGTCTTCCTCTCCGCGCTCGAAGGCACCGGATCTGGGGCAAAGAAGATGCTGCGCGTGCTGCACGAGGTCGTGGCTGTGGCAGCCGAGCGGCGCAAACGCGTCTCGACCGGGCAGATGAATCGCTTCCTCGACAAGATCGACTTCCAGCGCGCGCCGGTTCCGATGGCAAAGCGCATTCGCATCTTCTATATGACGCAGGCCGCCGTGGCGCCGCCGACCTTTGTGCTCTTCACCGACCGGGAGATCAAGCTGCACTTTTCCTTCGAGCGGTTCCTTGAAAATCAGATCCGCGAGGCGTTTGGCTTCAAGGGGACGCCGATCTGGTTCAAAGTGAAGGCGCGGAATGAGAAGAAGGACGAATAGAACCCGCACCGAAGCGCACACGGAAGCCGTGCGCGGTTGGCGTTGATACGAATGTGCTACTTGGCGGGTCTCGCCCGCCCCAGCACATTCGTCGTTGTGAGAGAATCAGAGCTTGCAAAACCAGTCCAACTTTCGCTTGCTAGTGGTCCGATTGGGCGCCATGGGGGACATCCTTCATGCGCTTCCGGCGGTCACGGCTCTGCGGCAAGCCCATCCGGAGTGGGTGGTCGACTGGGTCGTCGAGCCTCGTTGGCAGGCGCTGCTGAAGGCTGAAAACAGCATCGGCCGCGGTCCAGGGCAACCTCTCGTGGACTGCATTCATCTCGCCCCCACCAAAGACTGGCGCAAAGCTCCACTCAGCCGTAAGACTCTGCATGAAATCAAGGCCTTGCGCGCGACACTCAAGGCATGCAAGTACGATGCCGTGATCGACCTGCAAGGGTCGATCCGGTCTGCGGTAGTGGCGCGGCTTGCGGGATCCCTGCGGGTGATTGGCCCGGCGGAATCGTGGGAGTGGCCGGCGCGCTGGCTTTACAACGAACGTATAACTACCCACGGCGCGCACGTTATCGAACAGAACATGGAATTGGTGTCGGCGATCGCCGGCGACAGGCTGACAGCAGTGCCTCCGTGGCTGCCTTTCGATCCGGCCGCGGAGGCCTGGGCTTCTGAAGTCCTGCCTCAGAAAACGGGTGCTCGGGGTGGAGACCAACCCTCAGTGTTGATCAATCCCGGAGCCGGCTGGGGCGCAAAGCGCTGGCCGGTTCAGCGCTATGATGCTGTTGCCCAGGGATTCATCGACTTAGGGTTTCGCATCCTGGTGAATGCCGGCCCTGGGGAAGAGAAGCTGGCGGAGGTGATCGCCCGCGGAACTGACGGCGCGGCGATCCCGCTCAACTGCACGCTGGCGCAACTGATCGCCATCACTCGCCGGGTTTCCCTTGTGGTTGCGGGTGATACCGGCCCGCTGCATCTGGCCTGCGCACTGGGCAAGCCGGTTGTGGGCATCTACGGGCCGACCGACCCGAGCCGCAATGGACCTTTTGGGACACAATTCAGAGTGCTGAGAAGCCCACTGAGCCGACGTGACCACAGCCGCCACGAGTCGCCGGAGTCGGGATTGCTCACCATTCAACCCGACGACGTGCTGCGCGCGGCCGATGCGTTGCTTTATCCTGAGACGGCCACTGAAAGCGACGAATGAGCCAGCCAACGCAAGAACAACCCGAAATGCAGCAAGCCGACTGGATTTCGCGCTGGCAGCGCATTGCCCGGCGCATCCGCGTACCGCTGGGCTTTCTCACAGCGGCGCTCTACCTCTTTGAACTGTGGCGGCGCGCTCCTCGGCCGGCTGCCGTGGCATGGAGCCTGGCGTTAGTATTGCCCGGACTCTGGCTTCGCGGCTACGCAGCCGGATACGTGAAGAAGAACCGCGAACTGACCGTGACCGGTCCATACGCGCACGTCCGCAACCCACTCTATTTAGGCTCGATGCTGATCGCAGCTGGATTTGCCGTGGCGCTGCTCAGTTGGCCGGTTGCCCTGGTGCTCGGCTTGGGATTCACAGTGATCTACGTTCCAGTGATTGCCTCAGAGGAGCGGTTTTTGCGCGCTACTTTCCCCGGATTCGACGAATATTGCCGGCAGGTTCCGCGTCTCATCCCGAGATTTAGCCCGGCACCCGATCCGGGGAGTGACAAGGTTTCCGGCTCCTTTTCACTTTCGCTTTACCTCCGTCACCGCGAGTACAATGCTGGGATAGGGGCCTCTCTGCTTTATCTCAGTCTGCTCCTCCTGCGGCCGGTGTTCGCAGCGTTTGTACATGTGCCGCGTTGAGCGGTTTTTTGCGACAGGAAAGTCCAGCTATACAGGAGCTAAACCCGCCGGTGAAGACGCGCACAACCGCAACAGCCATCCTCTGTGCCCTAGCCCTTCCCCTGGCCGCGGCTCCCCCTGTGCTTTTTGCCCAGCAGATCCCCCCGCTGCCGCCACCGCGCGCCGGTTACAGCTTCCCGCAAAAGCAGACCCTCACTTACTCGGTAGACTGGCGTGTATTTCCCGCTGGAACCGCCGTACTGCGCTTTGA
>Ga0302287_10001233_pt1 | contig 10361 bp, 9 predicted proteins | sample III_Fen_E2_4_FD_200452 | JGI IMG/M metagenome (GOLD analysis project Ga0302287, IMG submission 200452) | Peat permafrost microbial communities from Stordalen Mire near Abisko, Sweden - III_Fen_E2_4 | ecosystem: Environmental > Terrestrial > Soil > Wetlands > Permafrost | place: Sweden: Abisko...
CGGAACAAAGACCTCGCGGCGGATCCTTTGGCATCAAGAACATGCGACTTGACATCGCGCAGCAATTCTTGATAGGCCTGTTCAAGAACCATGCGGGGTGGCTTGCTGGATTTCACTTCCGCACCTCCTCGCTATCCCAGTCTGGTACATCAATAACACCATGATTAATTTGCGCCCTAAAAAACGCAGGCTTGGGATCTGCTTCATTAGTAAAATCAAGATCATAGAGCATGAAGCCAAGGTCGCGAGTTTCTTCAATGGCTGGTTTTGTTGCTAAATCTTCTTCAATATTTGTCACCAATCGAAATGCACAGCTGAATTCGCGGCAGCCTAGGTATGGCTGATTAAAGCACTGGCCTTTCGTTGCTCGTCGTTCAAACATGGCATTATATTTTCCAGGATTTTCAGCCTTAGCCCAATCCATTCGCTCCTCTGAATCAACAAGGCTTGCGGGCGTTTTTCTCAACGCATTGGGTCGATGCGGTGGAGCGATGAATTCCAATTCTGCGTAAAGGCGATACGCAACATCTCTTAAAAATAGGCCCGCCCGTTGTTGGCGCACATCCTCAATCATGATCCCGTTGCTCCGTTCACTCGCTACAACACCGACCTCATTCCGCCGAACCGATGTCCACCGTATTGGATTCAAAACTTCAATTTTTTTGATCTTCCAACGGATAGCCGGTTTCCAAAAAATGGCTGAAAATACAGCGCGCGCAGCAGATGGAGTAATCACATCATAGCTGACTCGTTCGACCTTCATTTCAGGGCGAGTAAAGCATGCAAAATCTCCGCGCACTTCAAGGCAAAAAATCTTATTCGTGAAACTGTTCATGACTGTTATTCACTCCTAGTAGCATAATTATCGACGTATAATATCAACATATAAATTCGTCACCTTGATACACAGGTCCATCTAGTCGCAAACCAAAAGCTTCATCATAGAGGCCTGAGGAACACTGTGCCCAAATGTCCAGCGAACCTTCGGGTCCCTTGATATCGGTAATAACGCCTTGTGTGCGTAATGCGGTGAAACATCTTTCTGGTACATTTACGGTGAAGCGTTGAAGACGGCGCATGAGTGTTCGATTTGGGCCAGTCACACGCAACTTATCTATAAGATTTTGACTATCGAAGCGGTCATTTTTGTACCAGACAAGAATTGACTTCTGAGCTGCGTCATTGATCAATTTGAATTTCATGGCAGCCGTTCGGAATTGAATTTGACATAAGCTAGCGTCAGGACCAGAAAGCAAATTAACGATTCCTTTTTCATCAAAGGAATTCACTCGTGAATAAAAGATCTCAAAATATTTTTTGAACGCCTCGGGTGATAACTTTGCAACAGCTTCAGGCGCAATGCGAAAGATTTCATTACCAGCGTCCTCTCCCTTTCGTAATAGACCAATGGGAGCAGGCTTGGGCGGCTGAAATACAATCACTTTCCCAAGGCCATCTAATAATCCCTCGCGATTACATCGACCAGCTGCTTGGGCAATAGAATCAAGCCCTGCCATCGCTCGATAGACCACAGGAAAATCAAGATCAACCCCAGCTTCAACCAGTTGCGTGCTAATCACTCGAATCGATTCATTCGCTTTCAATTTTTCTTTGATCTCTGTGATGACTTTGCTGCGATGCTCACCACACATCAAAGCCGAAAGATGGATGGTTCCATTAGGCATAAGGCCATGCAACTCACGACAATCTTTACGGGTATTCACGATGCAAAGAACCTGGTCATGACTTTTTAGCTCATTTGCAATTTCGTTCCACGAACAAGGATTAACTCCGTTTGAATGGCGCTCAAGTGAGACTCGGCGCATTTGCCATGAAAGGGTTTCGCTGTTTTGCATCAGCTCGCGAACACCTGTTAAACCAATGAATCCACCAGCACCATGAGGCGCTGCAGCACCACCGATTCTACCTTCAAGTGCCGGTTGCGTTGCTGTACATAGCACGACGCTTGTTCCAAAATTTGAGACTAGCCCTTTAAGTACCGATAGGATTGGTTTCAGAAAAACTGGTGGTAGCATTTGGGCTTCATCGAGAATCACGATTGAATTGGCTATGCGATGTAGCTTGCGGCATGAGCTTGTGCGAGCCGAAAAAAGAGATTCAAACAATTGAACATTCGTGGTAACAATGATGGGAGCGTCCCAATTCTCTGAAGCAAGTTTTGCTTGTGGAGTTTCCTTATCTGGATCGAGATTGCTGTGGTGCTCTATGACTGCGTGTTCTCCAAAAACTTTGCGCAATACCTGAGCGGTTTGCTCTATAATACTGGTATAGGGTATTACTACGATGACACGCCTTTTGCCATAACGGATCGCATGATCAAGGGCAAAGCCCATGGATGCCAGTGTTTTTCCGCCACCCGTTGGTACCGTGAGTGAGAATAAGCCAGGCTCTAACTCTGCTCCTTTTCTACAATCAGCAAGAATCTGTCTTCTCTGCCTATTGACCAGAGTATCGGGAGCTTTACTGAGCTCATCCATAAATTTGTTATAGCGATCACGTAATTCATGAAGCTCTAATCCTGCACTTCGTTGCTCTGCTTTTGTAGGATCCATGAATGCTTCAGTATCGAGAAAATCAGCGTCGACTAAGCAAGAAAAGAGCATGCGAATCAGCAGGTGCAATTGATCTGATTCCAATGGTTTATTGCATGGTGCAGATTTTGGAAGTGGCGCACCCAAGATCTCTTGTGCGATGCATCCCTTTCGCGCGTCTTCCAAATGTTGCTTGCCTTGCAGCCTTTCTTCAAGACTTGAACCGGGTGCATCTTCCTTAAGCCAATCCGGTAACCCAGAATGATGCCCTGCAATTAAGTAAGCGAGAATTTTTCCAGCCATTTTCATTTCATTGACAGCATGAATCGCCCCTGCCGCAGTATGATCCACCTTGCCTGGGCCGCCTTCATTAGCCTCATCGCGTTCAAAGCCCGAACGTTCTCGGATATATTCTTGAAAATCAGGTTTGTACTTGCCCAGGTCATGCCACAACCCAGCAAGCTCCGCCCAGTCCTCACCACCAAAGGCAGATGCAAACTCTCTTGCCAATTTTGCCGTTCCTTGCAAGTGCTCTTCTAATAATTGAGGAACATTGGCTCCACTCTCATCCACTCTCACATGTGCAACAGCATTCATAATACCCCTACCTTACAGACCATCGTCATGGTTTTCAATTCACCCCCTAAATCTACCCCACCCGTCCCCTCCGCACCACCACAAAAATCTCATCAGTCTCACTATCTGAGACTAGCCAAACCTTTCCGCCATTTTCCGAATCTTTTCCTTCACCGCATTTTTCAACATCTCATCACCAAGCACTAGAGCATCTTCGCCCCAACGTAAAATGTCGCCCACCAGTTCGGGCAAACCAGAGTATGGAAACTCAAGGATTACACCTCGGCGACCACGATCATCCATTTTTTGTTTGGGGTGCCATAACTCGCGACGTGCATAATTGGCGGCAGTGCCTGTGAATAAAATTTTCGCAGTACCCACAATGGCTCCAGCCCATAATCCATAGCCTGCAGCGAGCACTTGGTCTAATTGTTCGGAACTCACCTCTTGCCATGCTTTGTTCATGATTCTCACTTGGCGAATTTCATCGAGAGGAAATTGGCGAATGCCGGCTTTGCCATGGTCCCAGGCATCGAGACTCCATCCAGATCTGTACATGACAAGGCGCTGTGGGCTCACGATTCGCTGGGTCGCATTTCCCTTGGAGTCGTAGTAGTCAAATTGAATCACACGATGGTGCAACAAGGCTTCAGCAATTCGATGCAGAGGCTTTTCCGAGTCGGGCCTCCAATGCACTGGAGCAAAGCGAATGCGGCCTTGCAAGTTTTCAAGGCTGTGTCCTTGTATGTGAAGTTGCTGCTCAACCCAAGTACGCAAGCCCCCAGAAGCAGAGCGCTTTCGCGGACTTTGTGTGTCAACGGCTCGATCTGCAAGAATCAACAAATCGAGTGTTCCAAGTTTCCAATCTTCTTGTTTACTTTCAATGGTACCCACGAGCACGTATTGTTGATTCGCGTTATCCATTTCAATTCGGTAAAGCTTACGTGCGTAGGCCAAGACTCGGAAAAATGAGCTGCGCGGCCATTCAAGCCCTGTCAAGATTTCTTCAAGGGTGGCTTTGTTCTTACGCTCTACTAGCCAATGGACGAGCTCCAATGTCTTCTGGTAACGAGATGCCATTTGGATGAAAAATACTCTTTGTCCATAATAGAAACGCAATTCATTCTGTTTACATTGAAATGGGTACTAGATTATCCTCAAAGTGGGTAGTGCAAGTCGCGATCGGTAGAGCGACAAATGTCCCAGTGTACAAGCTATTTTTCCGACCTTGTGAAATGGCATGCAATCCATACGGGAACGCAAGGAGATTACCGCCGAGGCGGTAATGACGTAGAGTGGTAGCGATGACTGCGAAGCATTGTATTCCCTAGCATCCCGCGCCACTTGCCCGCGAGTGAGCTTGCAAGAGGTCGGAGAAAGGTGAAAATTGAAAGTTGAGAATTGAGAGTGGTGCGAAAGCTTTCAACTCACTTCGCACTTTTCAGCAAACGAGCCAGTGACTGCATTCTGCGTTTTCATAACTCTCAATTCTCAATTTTACTCTTTCAACTTGTTTTTCCTAAGGAATCTGCCCTAGTGGGCAAGCTATTTTTTCCGACCTGGTGAAATGTGATGCGCGGGCAATTTGCCTTTGCGTGAGTTGGAGAACGGTTGAGCCTAAGGACTTTCAAAGGCCGTGGCGATCTACCAAAATAGGCTGTTAAAAGTTGAACTGAGACAATACTTGCATCCACTCTTTTTCTTTGCCATAATCAATGCACCAGAGGGGAGCAGTGCTTTGAGTGAGTTTGCTCAATGTATTTTTCGCTATTTCTATTTCGCCCAATTCGTTCTGCGGTTCATCCTCTCATCCCGACGAATCAGCCATTCAGCTTGAACAAAGCTTCGCGAACTCTGGTATGCTAAACTATGTTGACTTCAGATACCCTGTGGAAGGAACATTATATGCGATCGAAACTCCCGCGCTGGCTTTTGCTGGCTAGCATTTTTTTGCTCTGTAGTTGCGACGTTGTTTTATTGAACACCAAAGGGGCTATCGCCACCCAGCAACGAGATCTAATGCTTACCACGCTTGGCCTCATGTTGATCGTGGTAATTCCGGTGATCGCATTTACACTCATTTTCGCATTTAAATATCGCGCGTCGCAAAAGGCGAAGTACACTCCCGACTGGGATCACAACACATTACTCGAAGTGACTTGGTGGAGCATTCCGATTGTCATCATTGTCATCTTAGCGGTGATCACTTGGAAATCAAGTCATGAGCTTGATCCTTATCGACCCTTGGAAAGCAGCGTTAAGCCTATTGAAATTCAAGTAGTTGCTCTCGAATGGAAATGGCTGTTCATCTATCCAGAACAAGGCGTGGCGGTCGTTAACCATTTGGAATTTCCTGCGCATGTACCCATCAATTTCAAGATCACTGGGCAAGCTCCTATGAACTCGTTTTGGATTCCACAACTCGCAGGCCAAATCTATGCGATGGAAGGTATGCAAACCTTGCTAAGCCTTATTGCAGATGAGCCCGGCAACTACGATGGTATGTCCGCCAACTTTAGCGGCGAAGGTTTTAATGGCATGAAGTTTGTTGCACGCGTAGGTTCCGCAACCGACTTTGCACGTTGGATTGATTCTGTTAAAACAACGAAAGACACTTTAACTCGCCCTCGCTACGACTTGCTGGTAAAGCCCAGTGAGAACGACTCAATCCATACTTTTGGTGCAATCGACTCAACGTTATTCATGAGCATTATGATGAGCTACATGATGCCTGCAAATGCAAACGATGGCATGCCGGCAAATTGCCCCATGCGTCATCATGCAACGACTCAAGATTCGAGTTCGCAACACTAACTAGCACTAGGAACAAACGATGTTTGGAAAATTTTCCCTCAACGCAATTCCACACGAGCCAATCGCTGCTGGTGGTGCGGCGTCTATGGTGCTTGGCGCACTAGCGGTTGTTGCTGCGCTCACATTTTTTAAAAAGTGGACGTGGCTTTGGAAAGAATGGATCACCACGGTCGATCATAAAAAGATTGGCATCATGTATGTGATTGTCGCTCTTATTATGCTTCTGCGTGGCTTTGCGGATGCGAGCATGATGCGCCTGCAAGCGGCCATTTCCGTAGGCTCGAACCATGGGTTCTTAAATGCCGACCATTATAATCAGATCTTTACGGCGCATGGAGTAATCATGATTTTCTTCATGGCCATGCCTTTGATGTTTGGCTTGTTCAACCTTGTGGTGCCTTTGCAGATCGGCGCACGCGATGTGGCCTTTCCATTTTTGAATTCGCTCTCGTTCTGGCTCTTTGTAATGGGCGCAATGCTTGTGAATTTGTCGCTCGTTGTGGGTGAATTTGCTGCGACCGGCTGGCTCGCTTACCCTCCGCTTTCCGAGGTAAACTATAGCCCCGGAGTCGGCGTTGACTATTACATCTGGGCTTTGCAAATCTCGGGAATTGGCTCACTGATTTCGGGAATTAATTTCTTTGTGACGATTATTAAGATGCGCGCACCTGGCATGAGTCTCATGAAAATGCCTGTGTTCATTTGGACATCGCTCTGCACAAACATTTTGGTGATGATGGTGTTCCCTGTCCTTACAGCAACGCTTGCCATGCTTTTAGTGGATCGCTTTTTTGGCTTCCATTTCTTCACTTCGGACCTTGGTGGAAACACCATGATGTACATCAATCTGATCTGGGTATGGGGTCATCCAGAGGTCTATATTCTTGTGTTGCCGGCCTTTGGAATTTTCTCGGAAATTGCAGCGGCCTTTGCGCAGAAAAAACTTTTCGGCTATACCTCGATGGTGTGGGCAACTGCGGCAATCACCTTGCTCTCTATGCTCGTGTGGGCGCATCATTTCTTTACCATGGGTGCCGGCGGCAATGTGAATGCGGTCTTTGGCATTGCCACCATGATCATCTCAATCCCTACGGGCGTAAAGGTTTTCAACTGGCTATTTACTTTGTTCCGCGGCCGCTTAATCTTTAGAACTCCGCTCCTTTGGCTCATTGGTTTTTTGATCACCTTCACCATTGGCGGCATGACAGGCGTAATGCTTTCAGTGCCTCCTTCGGATTTCCAATTTCATAACAGCATGTTCTTGATTGCACATTTTCATAACACCATTATTGGTGGCGTGGTGTTTGGATATTTTGCAGGCATCATCTATTGGTTTCCCAAAATCATGGGATTCAAGCTCAGCGAATTCTTGGGGAAGGTTGCTTTTGGTCATTGGATCGTAGGCTTCTTTGTTGCCTTCACACCCTTATACATTGTGGGTTTGATGGGTATGACTCGGCGCATTAGCCACTATGAATCTTCCACGGGTTGGCAACCATTTTTAATTGTCTCTTTCTTGGGAGCGTTGATCATTGGTGGCGGCGTTGCCTTTCAATTGTTGCAGATCGCATTCAGCTTCTGGAAGCGTAAGGCTCTGCGCGATAAGACTGGCGACCCTTGGAATGGCCGCACACTCGAATGGTCGATTCCGTCGCCTCCTCCGTTCTACAACTTCGCACATATTCCCACAGTAATTGCCCGCGATGATTTCTGGGAACAGAAACATAATCCAGAGCACCCTGCACATACCAAGAAACCTTACGAAGATATTCATATGCCGCGTAGTTCGGGTCTTGGATTCATGATCGCTGTCGCTGCTTTTGCGCTCGGCTTTGCAATGGTATGGCATATCATTTGGCTTGCAGTGCTTAGCTTCGTAGCTGCACTGGTGTTGATTTTTGTGCGCTCCATCGATGAGCATACCGAGATGACCATACCTGCAAGCGAGGTAGAGCGCATTGAAATCGAACTCAGAAAGGATGCCGTATGACCAGCGTTGCCATTCATCAGACTCATCACAATCATGAGCATGAAGCAGATGAAAAGGCTGCCTTCGGTTTCTGGATCTATATCCTCACCGACTGTTTGCTCTTTGCTACCATCTTTGCAGTCTATGCAGTGCTACGCCCGGCAACCTTTGGTGGACCTGGCCCCGCAGAGCTTTTCAGTTTGCCTTATGTGCTGGTAGAAACCTTCTTGCTCTTGACCAGCAGCTTCACCTTTGGCATGGCAATGCTTGGGCGCCAAGCCGGCAAACCCAGTCGCGTATTGCCTTGGATGGTGGTCACTTTTGTATTAGGCCTTTCTTTTGTAGTGCTCGAGGTGCATGAATTTGCTCACTTGATTGCGGAGGGTCATGGTCCACAATCCAACGCATTCCTTTCTGGCTTCTTTGGCTTGGTGGGCACACATGGCTTACACGTGAGTTGCGGCCTCATTTGGATGGCACTCATGATGTTCCAAGTTTCACGCAAAGGACTCACGGCACCAGTCGCGCGTAAGCTATTTAACCTGAGCTTGTTCTGGCATTTCCTCGACATCATCTGGATCTTCGTATTCACCTTTGTCTATTTGATGGGAGCCATTTAATATGCACCTCTCCTTACGCACCTATATCACAGGCTTCGCAGCCTCCATTCTCTTGACACTCGCTCCTTACATGCTGGTGACCCACCATTTGGCAAGTAAGTCTTCGTTGCTTGTGGGAGTGGTTGCAGCAGCCATTTTACAACTCATTGTGCAACTTGGTTTTTTCTTACACGTGGACTTAAAACCAAATTCACGCACCAACCTGCTAACCTTTGTATTCACTGGAATCATCGTGGTTATCATCGTATTTGGTTCACTATGGATCATGCACGATTTGAACTACTTCATGATGGATCCAATCATGAATATCTCCCATTAAGGAATATGGAATCCATGCGCAAATACATTTCACTCACCAAGCCTGGCATCATATTCGGCAACGCAATTTCTGTGGTTGCAGGATATTTTCTGGGCTCACAAGGAACCTTTTATGTGGAGGCTTTCTTTGGTGCGTTGCTCGGTATTTCGCTTGTGATTGCTTCGGGCTGCGTGTTGAATAATTTCATTGACCGCGATATTGACCGCTTAATGTTACGCACACAAAATCGCGAATTGGCCAAGGGAACAGTACCTCTTGCAAGCGCTCTATGGTTCGCCTTGTTTCTTGGCGCTTTGGGCTTTGCCGCGCTTGCCTTCACAACCAACGTGCTCACAGTACTAGCTGCCGTTGCAGGCTTATTCATTTATGTTGTGGTGTACAGTCTTTGGCTCAAGCGCTCCTCGATTCACGGCACTGTAGTCGGGAGCCTTTCAGGTGCAATTCCTCCACTCGTGGGTTATTGTGCCGCCACCAACCGGTTTGACTTGCCTGCAATTATTCTCGTGCTCACGCTGTGTTTTTGGCAGATGCCACATTCCTATGCCATTGGGATTTTTCGTTCGAGCGATTTTCGCAAAGCAGGCTTACCGTTGCTGCCATTGCTCAAGAGCGCCATTCAGACTCGCGTGGTAATGCTGCTCTACACCATCGCCTTTGTTTTTTCTGCCTTACTGCTTGCAAAATTTGGCTATACGGGCATGGCTTATGGAATTACCGTCGGCGCTACAGGCCCACTCTGGATTGGACTCGTGGCCGCAGGCTTCTGGATGCGCGATGAAGTGAAGTGGGCTCGCCAAGTGTTTGCGTCTTCGATTCTCATGGTGACAATATTGAGCCTATCCATGACCTTGAGCCCTGCTTAGATCGTGGAAAAAGGTCTCTTCAATACTCCTAGAATTCATTCGTGAAACGTTCACCCACAGCGTTCCACTTTCCGTTAATCCTACATCTCTCCACTTGTTCCAGCAGCTCTCCCCCGCAAAATTGGCCGTGCAAGCTATATTTCCCAAAGGTCTGTAATATGGGGGTCCATCCATGAGTCGGTCCAATACGAGTGTAAGTCGTTTGGTTGTCTTTTTGTTTCTCGGTTTGCTGTTCGGCGGCATCCTCGGCGAGAGCCTTGGGCTGGTCTTAGGCAAGCTTGGCGAGGCTGCACATGCAGGCTTCGAAAACAATATTCGTTCGGTTTTTGTGAACTGGTGGTTCGATCTTGGCGTAGGCAAATCCCAACCCATTGTAATCGACCTTTATATGGTTAAATTTGCGTTCGGTTTTGGTTTCCGCATGAACGCGGCAAGCCTTATAGGTGCTGGTGTAGCACTGTATATGATGAAGTGGTCCGGCGACCGGTAAGGAGTTTTCGTGAAGTCCATTCGCACATTGATTCAAGCACTCGAGTCTGGAGCATCCACCAGCGCATCTCTCACGGCGCAGTCGTTGCTCAAGATTCAGGAAACGAAGTCCCTCAACGCTTTTGTATCCGTGCTCGATGAGCGTGCGATTTCACGCGC
>Ga0302287_10001237_pt1 | contig 10336 bp, 8 predicted proteins | sample III_Fen_E2_4_FD_200452 | JGI IMG/M metagenome (GOLD analysis project Ga0302287, IMG submission 200452) | Peat permafrost microbial communities from Stordalen Mire near Abisko, Sweden - III_Fen_E2_4 | ecosystem: Environmental > Terrestrial > Soil > Wetlands > Permafrost | place: Sweden: Abisko...
TAGGTATCTCTTATCCTTTAAAAACGGCGTCTGCCCCCAAAAAAAGCAATGAACAAAAGCCGGAAAACACGAAATTCGGCAGTAAACCAGCCGGAAGTAATAGTTTTGCGGAAAATAAAGGAGGCACAGGTCGACCAGATCCAAAACAGTTTGTTATCTCAAAAGAGCTAACCCTGTCTGGTTTTAAAATCAAGAATGGCCAGCAATCAACAAGTGAATGTCCGGTTCAAACGGCCATTTCACTCGATCAGTCCGGTTGTATGATTTATGAACTTGCAATCCCTTTCAACACCTTTTATAACGACAATCTTGAAAAGAAAAAAAAGAACGTCGTATTTTGTATAGGCATTCTTGTTAAAAAGTCCGACTCAAGTAACGAAGGCTTTTCCAGAACCGAAAAAGCCAGTGAAGCAAGTGTTGGTGGTGGCGGTCCAATGGGTGGCGGAGGCGGTGGTCCAATGGGTGGCGGCGGTGGCGGTCCTATGGGCGGCGAAGGTCAAATGAATTCAATGAGCGGCAAGAGTGGAGGTTCTTTTGCAGAGAACATGAACAACAATAGCGAAAAACAATATTGGTTTAAAATTATTTTGGCTGCAAATAATTAATAATGCGAATCAAGGGTAAAAATATCAGGAAAACAATACTTGATTTGTTTAATGTTGAATTTTTACTGATTTACAACAACTTGTATATACCTGTGGCATCCTGAGACAATTTGTAAGCCAACATGGATTCAGTTGCAGAATTTAGGGCTTGGGCAACAGCTTCGTATTTTGCAGACACGTTGGAAGACCATTCATTGTATTGTGTACTGGCATATTGCGTATCAGAAGCAGATTTAAGTGTGTTTTGGGTGAACATAAAATTCAAGTCACCAGAATTATGAAAAGAACGGAATCACTCTTTTTCTTCAATGATAAGTGTTGAAGGTATATCCGTCAACCACTTGTTTTTTGTATCAATTAGGTATTTCCAGCTCTCCAAACTAATGAGCATTAGATCTTGCTGTTTCAGGAATTTTGTGTCAATTCCTTTTTCACTGATCACATTAACATGATTGGGGGCAATTTGTTCAATTGCTCGAATGAATTCTTTTAACTCAGAATTACTGCTGATATGATTATTTACATCAACAAACGAGATTTGTGATCCTGAAAAATTAATCAATTTCTGCGCAAACCCTATTAGAAAAGCATCGTTTTGAGAAAAAATAGGAAGGCAAATCTCGTCTGTTTTATGAAAACCCTTATCGATTAAGACACCGACAGACATTTTACTATGTGAAAGGATCAACCGTGTCCGTTCATCGAAAGGCGAGTTTTCAAAAAGACTTTCTTTCCCGGTTACCCGGTTTATCAACCTGTCCGGGTTGATGATTCGAGTTGTAAAACCCAAGATCTTGCCCAATAAACTACCTTCAAAGATAGATTGTCCAACCCCTATAAGCAGTAGGTCATATTCTCCTTTATTGGCAACTTCAGTTATATCAGAATCTATATCACTCGTTACTTTAAACAGGGTTGTGACTTCTTGATTCAGATATTTCGCCTCCTCCACAATTGGAGCGAAACTCTCGGTTTCGTATTCTTTTAAATTGTAATGATGTGATTCTATACTTGGAAATAAATGCATGGCGGTAATGGATCCATGGCCATTAGCTTTTTTTATCAAGCAATTGGCCAATCGAACCAACGCTCTGCCACTTTCAGGCTTACTAAATGAAATCAATATCTTAAACTGATTGATTTCACTTATTTTATGCACGATATCGTCTGCTTTTGTTTTAAATATCCAATGGATAAGATCCAATGCCGGCCCTGTCATAAATGTTGTAACCAAAGCCATGATGACCATCATAGCAAAAACCTGCGGGGATAATATTCCTAAGTCGTAGCCAATATTCAGGACGATCAATTCCATCAAACCCCGGGTATTCATTAAAACACCGATCGTCAAACTATCTTTCCAGCTTTGTCCGACAAATTTTGCTGACAGAGCGCTTCCGGCAAACTTCCCAACGACTGCAACCAGAATGATCATACCAGTTATCTCCCATAAATACAAATCATTCAGCAGCCCGATTTCCGTTCTTAAACCCGTAAAAACAAAAAACAACGGGAGGAGAAGCACCAAAGCGACATCTTCCACCTTTTCAATAAAAAGACTTCTAAACTTGGGGTTTGCCGGCATAATTGCACCAGCCATAAAAGCACCGAACAAGGCATGTATTCCCATGATTTCTGTTGTCCAAGCGGATAGCATCAGGGTCACAAAAAAGATGGCGACAATAGATTTGCTTAAATTGGCACTGGATGCATGCAAATCTCCTACCCGTTTTAAAAATGGGCGAACAATCTTAATCATCAGCATTACATAGCCAATCGCCAATAAAATGGTATAAATCAAACTCACGAATGATCCTGCTTTCACGACGGCAATGACCGCAGCCAAAATGCACCATCCCGTGATGTCATCAGCTGCTGCACAGGTGATTACGACAGTGCCCAATCGTGTCTTATGAATTCCACGCTCCTGAACAATTCGTGCCAAAACTGGAAAAGCGGTAATACTCATTGCTATTCCAATGAATAAGCCGAAAGAAGAAAACCGAACTTCGACAGGAGCCAACGACTTATAGATAAAGTATGCCAAACCCATTCCCAATGAAAAAGGGACGATAATACTGGCATGACTTATAACCACAGCATCGTGCGTCTTGTTTTTCAATACATTGGCATCAATTTCCATCCCAACGATGAACATAAACAGAATCAAGCCTATCTGACTTAAAAACTGCAGGTTACCCAATGATTGAACAGGAAAAAGAAAGGTGGAAAACTCAGGGAAGAACCTTCCCATTAAAGATGGACCTAAAACAATACCTGCAACAATTTCACCTATTACGGAGGGCTGTCCGATTTTTTTGAAGACCCATCCCAACAACCTTGCCACAAATATGATGGTGACTATCTGAGCCAGTAGAATAGCTAAAGGATGACCAACATTCTGTCCTAAAGTTTCAAAAAATTGCAGCCATTCAGGCTTATCTGTTGTTTGTATGATTATTTTACTGGCTATCTCCTGTTTGGCTCCCATTTGAGCAATCCAGTACATCAGCGAAGAAAAACCACCGATGATCAGCACATAAAAAAACACACTTCTCAGTCTCTTTATCATCTCTTTTTAATATTAGTAAGAGGCAAAGATATTATAATTAAAAATTTAAATCGTAGGAGCGAAACAAATCCGGCCAATTTTGCAACAAGACCGAAGAAAAATGTAATAAATCAGATTTTCACTTTTTCCAAAAAGGCAGTATGGTAGACTTCACTCAAAGACAGAACCAGCGGTTTGCCCTCTTCATCCAGAATAGTTAAAATGATTTGATCAAAAGAAAAGTGTTGAACACAATCCATGGCGATCATTTCTTGCTTATTGATTCTGCAAAACTGGTTTTGAGGCAGTAAATCCTGCAATTTATCAAAAGAGATGTTTTTCAGGCAAATTCTTGCTCCATCTTTAAACAATACATTCTTATCTCTGCTATCTATTTCAGACGTTTTTATACGACATAACTGATCAACGTACAGAAGGGATTTGCCTTTATCGGTGTTCAAATAAATATATTTTTTAATATGTCTGGAAGCTCTTGCTTGACTGATTGCTTTTTGAACCGCTTTTTGGAGCCTCTCCAACCGGATTGGCTTGCGCACAAAATCTACAGCATCCAGGTCAAACGCTTCTGCAGCATATTCTTTGTGCGCTGTGGCAAAAATTACGGATTTTCCTTTGAGTAATTTAGCCAATTGAATTCCGTTAGTCTGGGGCATTTCAATATCCAAAATACACAAGTCAAAATCTATATCCGGTATTTCTGAAAGAAATACATCAGAGCGGTTGAAAGCCTTAATAACTTCCAACTCTGGTATTTGCTCGCAAAGCATTTTTAAATAGGCCAATCCAGGCAGCTCATCATCGAGCAGCAAGCATTTTAACTTTGTATTCAAAGAGATCAATTTTTAACTGTGCTACAAACACTTCATCCTCAATATCACTATTTAGCTTAAAGCTATCTCCATAAATGATGTTCAGCCGCTGTTCAAGAGTTTTCGTTCCAATGCCGCTTTTTTCTTTTTTCATCGGAGGTTTGGAAGAAATTTTATTTGCAACTGTAAGCGAAAAGTGATTGTTCTTAAACTCAAATACGATTGAAATAAAAGCATCGGGGCTTTGGATATCCGCATGTTTAAACGCATTTTCAATCAAATCAATGGAGACCAAAGGTGCCAATAACTTTTGTTCATACAACGGTTCCGCTTCATTTATTTTGGTTTTGACTTTCAGGTCAAACAACGGACTGATTTTAATTTTGTTGATCTCTATCAGATTTAATGCAAAGTCTATTTCTTGTTTAGACGTAACAAATTTTTGGCGGCTTTCATACAAAATATAATCCAGTACGTTCGCCAACTTATCTAAGGCAAAATACGTTTGATACGCATGTGACTGGATGGAATTCAATATATTTTTAAACAAATGTGGATCCAATTTTGATTCAAGAGCCTCGAGGTGCAACGAATTCACCTTGTTTTCAAGTTGTATAAATTTTGATTCCGATTCCTTCTTTTGCTTTTCAGATTTTAAAAGCCTCAGAAGCAAATAAATGGCCAAAGCGAACAATGCAGTCTCAATAAGGATTGCAAGAACTATGAGTGTTGACGATAGGTTCAATTCACCATTCATTTGTGTTTTTTTTCAAAGATACAATTTATCGGACAAGAAACTAAATCTATCTCTTCATTCTTCCCGCACATGGTTTACATCTCGGTTTACATGAGTGCACTAAAACCGTGGAAAAATATTGAAAAACAGCATCTTTTGCAGAAAACATGAACAACAATAGCGAAAAACAATATTGGTTTAAAATTATTTTGGCTGCAAATAATTAATAATGCGGCTCAAGGGCTAAAATTTCAGGAAAACGAAAGCTCTAAAGAATGATTATACACATACAAACGATTCAGCGTGCAGAGCGTAGTCTGATAATAAAAAACCATACCTTGGCATTCTTAAAGAGAGGTTATCAAGCCGGCCCCTCTTTAAGAATCGCATCTTAAAAAAACCTTATTTCAGATACAATTTGGAGACTTTCACTGAACCATCTTCATATAGCGTACGTTGAATAACAAGACCCTTGGTCGGTCTTAGTAATTCTACGCCACAAAAATTATAATACTTGACTTGTTTAATGTTGAATTTTTCCTGATTTATAACGACTTGTACACCTGTGACATCCTGAGACAATTTATATGCCAACATGGATTCGGTTGCAGAATTTAGGGCTTGGGCAGCTGCTTCGTATTCTGAAGATACAGTGGAAGACCATTCATTGTATTGCGTAAACAGATTGCTCAAATGTGTATATTGCGTACCAGCATATCGTGTGTCAGAAGCAGATTTAATTGTATTTTTTGCATAAGTCAATGCATTGTTCAAAAGCACTTTATATTGTGCCAGTGAGTCGTTGGCAACCTTGGACAAAACCACAGCCGAGAAGATCGCATCGGCCATTGTCAAATCGGCTGTATAAAACGCAATCACATAGTTGTCTTTTTCTTTTACCGTAAAAAATAAAGAACCGTTTTTGGAACCGCTGAAACTGTTCGTTGCATTATTACCAATATTGGTAACAGCTTTGATTGTCCTGCTTCCTATGACGGTGCCACTTTCCTGTGACTCCACCTGTGCTGTCAGTTCAGAAAATGACGCGTAATTCCAATTGGAGAATACATACTTCAATTCATAAGTACCTGGATTCAATGTCAATTCTGCGCCAGTTTCTGCACACCCGTAAGTAGCTTTCCCAGCATTCTTTTTGCCGGTCGTATTGCAAATATACATGCCATAGCTAAAATCGCGGGGAGAGCCCGTCAATTTAAGAATGCGACATCCTGCGTACAATCCGGTCAGAGGTGCAATTTGCGTGTTGGTTCCGTCGTAAGTTTTCCAGCCGGAGGGTAAAATCCCGCCAGAAGTAAAATTACTGGAGACCGTGACAGATGTTTGTGTCGCATTGACCATAATAGTATCCGTTGTTTGACCCGTTTTTCCTTTGCTATCGGTGGCTACTGCTTTAATGATATGCTTACCCGCAGCCACATTTGTCATATCAAAGCTGTATGGAGCTGTGTCATCCGTATACAGCAAGGTTGCTCCATCATAAAAGGCCACGTTGGCAATGGTTCCATCAGGAACGGTTGCCGTAGCTGTTATGGTTATTTTACCAACCGTTCCGGCAGAGTCAAAAATTGTATAAGTGGAATTGTTGGTAGGTGACGTAATTTTAACAACCGGATTGACAACATTGAGTGAAAACTTACTGCAAAATTTCCAAATCTCATCACTGGTATAAATTCCATTGATACTATCCGTCGAAATCCAGTGCCCCTTTCCGGTATTTGCCATTAAAACCACTTCAACTCCATTGTCACCAGGACCCCAATAACTCTTTGTACAAACAGAATTTGGATTGCTTGCCGGATAAGGCTTCGTTACAACGGCCGTTGTCGGGCAATTGTCTCTGGCAACCCATCCTGCAAGACAAGCTGCAACGCCACTGAAAGCGACAACATCATCCGCAGTACCATGTATATGAATAATCGGGATGGGGCGTGCACTGGTAAAACTGGAGCCACTCAGCAAATAACCACTAATTGGAGCAAAAGCAGCAATCTTGTCTGCAATCTTACCCATTGCCCAATAGGTAAACATACCACCCATGGAAAAACCGGATAGATAAACGCGGTTTCGATCAATGTTGTAACGATTGGCCATCGTATCAATGATGGTTGTCATGAAATCAATATCAGTTGTTCCGGAAATGTCCCAACTATTACCAATGCCATTGGGAAAAACAACCAAGAATTTTGCCGTATCAGCAATATTCTCAAAATGTGCCTGAGCGGACTGATAGTTTGCATCCTGACTATAGCCGTGGCAAGAAATGATCATGGGACGATTCTGTCCAAGGTTTTTGGGTGAATAAATAAGCATTGTTCGGGTAGTCGTTCCAACCTGAATATTTTCCAATGCCATTGAACAAAATGGGAGCAGCAACATGCAACCCAATACAAAAGGGAAAAAGTAATGTTTTGTCATGAAATTCAAGGTTTAATAGATATTGACAAAAATATAAATAAATTATTCGTTCAAAGTATAAACAATGAATTAAAATATGGCAAATAAAAGATATTTGTCTATAATTTTGGGACAGATACTGTTAGATGATAAACAACACGGTTCGAATGGGCTAATTCTTTCACAGATTCATCTGTGAAATGTTTGTACGGTAAAATAGGCTTGTGCAAAAGTAATTTACCCTTTTCGTGCATCGCCGTTTTAATCTCAGATAATTTACAGATTTCGACTACGCCGATAAAGAAGATCCCTGATTTTCTATGAAAACCAGGGATCTTCTTTATTCTTTTTTGTGGTACCACCGGGAATCGAACCAGGGACACAAGGATTTTCAGTCCTTTGCTCTACCAACTGAGCTATGGTACCATCTGTTTAGCGGCCACAAAAGTACAACTCATTTTTTAAACTGCCAAGACTTCCGACTAATATTTTCCTCTAAATCAAATTTGGTTTTGTAAAAACAAAAAGCTTTTCTACCTTTGAGCCCAGTTTAATCGGGATGTAGCACAGTTGGTAGCGCGCTACGTTCGGGACGTAGAGGTCGGAAGTTCGAATCTTCTCATCCCGACGAAAAAGTCTGTTCAGATGAACAGACTTTTCTTTTTCTTACTTACCAAACAATTCAGCCAATTTCTTTTCCAGCGAAACGCCCCTTAGGTTATTAACCAAAATAATGCCTTTCGGGTCAAGCAATACCGTATGAGGAATACTGGAAAAGGAATAGACAGTCACGGCGTTACTTTGCCAGCCTGCCAGGTCCGACATTTGTGGCCAAGGTATTTGATGTGCTTTTATGGCACCTTTCCAGGTTTCAGAATTCTGATCCAGAGATACACCGACAACATCAAAGCCTTTATCATGATATTTCTTGTAGCAGGCAAGCAGATTAGGCAATTCCCGCATACAGGGGCCACACCAGGATGCCCAGAAATCAATCAGCACATAAGTTCCTTTTCCTGCATACTCAGACAATGAAACCGGTTTTCCTTCAGGTGAATACATGGTCAGATTCTGAAATTTATTTCCAACTCGAATTTTCTTTGATTGTTCTAATTGAGCAACAACCATCTTCGCAGAAGGGTCAGCAAGAAATTTTGAATCTGCCATCTTTATAACAGATTCAATCTCGTCATTATCAAGAGAAGACAACGCTGTCTGAAAAATATGCAAGCCAAGTGGATTTTTCATGTTCTCCTTAATGGTCTTTAGTGCCAGTTCCCGAAAAGACTTGTCAAAACGATCGTATTCATCATTAAATGATTGTTCAAGTTGTTTGTTTTTCGGATCGGCTTTTAAGGCGGAATTAAGTTTAACCAGATTCACCGTCAAAGCAATATACTGGTCCTGAAATGTTTGATACTTATCATTCACAGGACTTCCTGTGATCTTTATCTGGTCGTCCGTAATAGTAACTTTCAGTTTGCCTTCTACATAAAAGTCCTTAAACATATCCTTTCCATTTTTGTTTTGCAAACGGAGCATATACCAGCCAACTGAATCTACATTTCCTTTTAGTTTAAATATCCCGTCTTTAATAATAGTCGAATCAATCGATAGCATGTCTGACTGATTTGAAACGCCGAGCAATGTGACCTGTTTTCCGTCCCATTGACTACTTCCTAATTCTCCTTTTATGTTGTATGCATTCTTGTTGTTACATGCCACAAACACAAATACCAAAACGGCGAAAGAAACAATCTTTTTCATTAGTTTCATAAATATTTTTTTTAGAATCGCGCAAAAACACTCAATGGTAATTTCCTTCCTGATCTTTCAGAGACCATCAACTCCCCATATTCAACATTGTGTTGTTCCGGGAACCAGGATTTTATAAGGTTCTCAGCTATTACGGAGGAGAAGCCCATTGAATAAAGGTTTAAGATTAAGAATCCATTTTCTGGGTCAAGAAGGCTCCTACAAGCCTTTATTAAGGGGCTTATACCTTCCTCCAATATCCACTTCTCTCCTTCCGGACCCCGTCCATAAGCCGGGGGATCCAGGATTATGCCGCTATAGCGTTTGCCTCTCTTTACTTCCCGGTTAACAAATTTCAGGGCATCTTCTACAATCCAGCGTATATGATCTAAACCAGAAGCTTCCATGTTTTCGCGGGACCATGAAATAACTTGTTTGACGGAATCCACATGCGTCACTTCTGCTCCGGCAGCACAAGCGGCCAATGATGCACCACCTGTGTAGGCAAACAAATTCAAAACTTTCGGACTTAAAAGATTTAAAGACCTGACCCGGTCGAAAATGAAATTCCAATTTGCAGCTTGTTCCGGAAATAAACCGACATGTTTGAATGATGTCATACCCAAACGAAATCTCAGATGCATAGATTCATACGTATAATCTATAAACCATTGATCCGGCATAGACGGTTTTAACTGCCATTCTCCCCGTTCATTATTATCTGCAGCATTCAAACCGTTTGCACGCTTAAACGTTGCATGTGCCGATAGTTCCCAGTCCTTTTCAGTCAATGTCTTCTGCCACACAGCTTGTGGTTCAGGTCTGCGAAGTATGTATTTCCCGAAACGCTCTAATTTTTCAAATTCTCCGGAATCAATTAACTCATAATCTGTCCAATTAGATGCGAAAAGTTCAGTCATACAAAAGTCTTTAATATAGAACTATTTGTGACAAACGTAGTGTTTTTTTTGTGGACTCCAAAATCTTTTCGCAATTTTGAATATTATAATTCAGGTCAATTATGGAACGGATAATCAGTCTTAAGAATCCCAGAATAAAACAGATCGTGCAGCTTTCCAAAGCACGGGAACGCTTCAAACAAGACCTGATAGCCATGGAAGGTGCCCGGGAGATTGGACTTGCCATGGATGCCGGATACCAAATTGAAACCATTTATATTTGTCCGGAGATTTATGCCAAAAGTGAATATCCTGATTTGATACACCGTTTTGCCGATCAGCAGATTATTGAAATTGCAACAGGTGTTTTTGAAAAATTGGCTTACAGGGAAAGCTCGGATGGCTTAATTGCGTTAATTCACCCCAAAGAGCATAATCTTAATAGTATTGCTTTACCTGCCAATCCATTTATAATCGTTTTGGAAGCGGTAGAAAAGCCTGGCAACCTTGGTGCAGTTCTTCGTACGGCCGATGCTGGCAAAGTG
>Ga0302287_10001239_pt1 | contig 10330 bp, 7 predicted proteins | sample III_Fen_E2_4_FD_200452 | JGI IMG/M metagenome (GOLD analysis project Ga0302287, IMG submission 200452) | Peat permafrost microbial communities from Stordalen Mire near Abisko, Sweden - III_Fen_E2_4 | ecosystem: Environmental > Terrestrial > Soil > Wetlands > Permafrost | place: Sweden: Abisko...
AGATTTAAGCGACCCTGAGTCCAACTGGTTGAAACGGCAAGCGGAGTACCTGTCAGTGTTGGTGTGATAGAAGAGGAAGATTCGATGACGTGATTGGAGCTAGAGCTCGATGCGCTGCTAGATTGATTGGAGCTAGAGCTTGATGATGTTGTGGTATCTCCGTCGCGGACACGGATTGCAAAAATACCGGGATGCTGTTCCGAAACGCGAATTAAAAGTCCGCCATCTAAGGTGTGAACTGTTGCACCCACGGGATAGCCAGTATCCTTGGCCATGAACCAGTAGCTCATTTCGCCCGAACTATCAAAGGCTAGCGCTTGGATATTGGCGGTGTAGACTTTGTCGCCTGAGCTTGAATCGTTCCACTCGATTATGTAATTGTGACTGGTTTGAGTGGCCACACGAAAATAGATCGTGTCGTTTTGGGCTATCGTATCATCCGTCCATGAGTTGCCGACGGTAAGAATTATCGGATTGTTCTTGGCTGATGTATTAGCCGATGGATCCACGCCGGTAAGTTTGGCTTTGGAGCAAGTAAAAAGCAGTGTTGCAAGTAAAAGTGCGCAGATAGTTCGAATCATGTATTCCCTTCATTTCCAATGTAGATTCAAGCTTGATTGAATGCCATAGAGCTTGGGTAAAAGGAACGATATCTTTTGATCTGGCTCACAGATCTAGTACACAAACAAAAAAGAAACCCCAGTGTTGCCACCGGAGTCCTTAGATTCAAAATGAATCGGGTCGCAAATTACTTCGCGATGACCTTCACCATTTCGCAAACCTTGTTGGAGTAGCCCCACTCGTTATCGTACCAAGAGACAACCTTCACGAAGGTGTCATCGAGCTGGATTCCTGCTTCGGAATCGAAAACGGATGTGTTGGACTCGCCGCGGAAGTCGGTCGAAACAACCTTCTCATCGGTGAAGCCAAGAACGCCCTTCAGAGCGCCTTGGGACTGAGCCTTCATTTCTGCAACGATCTCAGCATACTTGGCTGGCTTCTTCAGCACAACGGTCAAGTCCACAACGGAGACGTCAGAGGTTGGAACGCGGAATGCCATACCGGTGAGCTTCTTGTTGAGCTCAGGAATGACCACGCCCACAGCCTTTGCTGCGCCAGTGCTCGATGGGATGATGTTCTCAAGAATGCCACGGCCACCGCGCCAATCTTTGGAAGAAGGACCGTCAACGGTCTTCTGAGTTGCTGTTGCAGCATGAACAGTGGTCATCAGACCCTTCTCAATGCCCCACTTGTCGTTCAACACCTTGGCGATTGGAGCCAAGCAGTTGGTTGTGCAAGAAGCGTTGGAAATGATGGTCTGGCCAGCGTAGGTCTTGTGGTTCACGCCGAACACGAACATTGGGGTGTCGTCCTTGGAAGGAGCGGACATGATAACTTTCTTTGCACCAGCATCGATATGCTTCTGTGCTGTGGTCTTGTCAAGGAAGAAGCCGGTGGATTCGACAACGATGTCTGCGCCCACGTCGCCCCACTTCAGGTTCGAAGGATCTTTCTCAGCGGTGAGGCGGATCTTCTTGCCATTCACAACCAAGTTGTTGCCTTCAACAGACACGGAACCTTGGAAGCGACCATGCACAGAGTCAAACTTGAGCATGTATGCGAGGTATGCTGGATCGAGCAAATCGTTGATGCCAACGATCTCGATGTCAGAGAAGTTTTTGATTGCAGCGCGGAAGACCATGCGTCCGATGCGACCGAATCCATTGATACCAACTTTGATTGCCATTGAGGAATCCTTGTGTTAGGGTGTGAGGAATAGGCGTGTCGGAATATAGAAAATGACTGGTGAGTTAGAATAGCGCAGGGAGGAAAATTAGGGTGATTTGTCAATAGATAATTTTGAGCTAACTTAACGCTCGGTATGGATCAAAATTCTAACGACCAAGAGGACTCTTGATGAAACGATGTTTAAGTGCGTTGATTCTTGTGATTGCTTGTTCTTTTGATTTAACCAATGCGGCGGAAGGCGAACACTCGGGGTTTCTTTTCCGGATGAACCTTGGGCCCTCTTTTGTAAACTATGTGGAGACCGGTTCTAGTTATCAAGATGACAAATACACTGGAGATGGCATAGCGCTCATGCTTTCTCTCGGTGGAAGTTTTAACCCAAATGTAAGTGGTGGTTTTGAGATAAATGTATCTCAAGTCGCAAACCCAAGTATTTTGTATCAAGGTGTGAAATTAGCCACAACTACAGGGATTACGCTCGTTTCTGTCAGCATGGGACCCATGATTTCATATAATATTATGCCGATCAACATATACTTCACCGGATGTGTTGGTTTAGGACAGTTTCAACTCCATGACAGTTCCAATAATCTCTTGCTTGCAAGCTCAAAACACGGACTTTCTCTAAGTTTTTCCTTGGGCAAAGAATGGCATGTGAGCAAAAGTTGGGGGCTAGGTGTTTCGACCAACTACCAGTACATAACCACTGAAGATGTTAACTGCACTTTCTGTAAAATAAGCGGTTCCTCTGCATCTCTTCTGTTTTCGGCAACCTACAACTGAATACATCTGAACCCGTAAAATAATGTAAAATTCATGCCCCTTGAACCTTGGCGTGCAAGGGATTCCATAGGTTGTTGTTATGATGAAGAATCCTTTGTTGTTCGCAAGTATCGCTGCACTCTTTTTCGCTTGTACACCTGCGCCTCAAGGCTCAGCAGAGAATGGTGCAGGCACTCGCACTGAGTCACATCTGCAGCATGCTGTTCATGCGGCTAAGGGTGAAACAAGTAGGCCCGAAGAAAGCTCGGCAAAGCCGACGATAACTCATTCCAAGTCCACCGAGAAGGCTACTGCGCCAGTGCCTGCTGCACCCAAGGCTGTTCAACTTGAACTCAAACGCGCGGGTTACCAATTCAAAGCTCCAGATACCAATTGGGTGATTGTGAGCGACCCCACTAACGAGCTTGCTGCCCTCGAATTCTTTCAACCCAAAACAGGCCTGCGTGCAACCTTAGAGGTTTCAGAGACTAGTGCTGATGAGTCTATTCAAATCGCGGATCGCGCGCAAGCAGAGCTGTTAAGTCGGCGTGGCGGTGCAACCAAGGTACAGTTCTCCGAGTTGCATGCAATTGAAGTAGGGCACATCATGGGTATGGGCTGGGAAACCGGTTTCATTAAAGACAATCAAAATCAACAATCCACCGGTCTTGTTGCGTTATTAGCCGACAAAGTTTTTCTGCTCACCATGTCTTCGGGCGATAAAATTCGTGACCGCGCGGAATTTACCAAAGCCTTCCAACAGTTTTTCGCAGGGCTAACCGTTGACCCTAGCCTGCTTGAGGGACAAGGCCCCGCAGTCGGCAAGGAGCAGATCCGCACATTCCATTCCGACGAGATGGCATATGGCTGGAAGACTACCGATACCCTGTGGCACAAGTGGTCTAGCCTTGAAGCTATGAGCACCGATCCTGATTTAACTCTTGTGAATGCAAGCGAAGAACTCTCCATGTTTGTCTATTCAGCGAATATCAATGCCGACGAGGTTAGCTCCGAAGATTTATTTCATGTGTTCTTATCGCGTCTTGGGCTTGATCCAAAGTCAAAAGACTTAGTTGAGAATAAGAAAGGATCGGGTGAAAAATTTACCGAAGACTTTGAAACGGTGCGTTTGGTGAGCGGCTTTGACTTTCGCTACAAGGGTCGTTTTGTCTACGATCATGGGCGCGGAGTATTGCTTGCGACTTGGACACAAAATTCCATGACTGGAAAATTTGCGAAGGCCATGGAACGCGCTGTGGAAGGCTTGAACGTCGAAACGATTCCCGCAAAGGGCTTGCCCATACAGGCACGCAAGGCACAAGAGGACGCCCGCATCGTCAATCAAGTGGGTCTGCTTCGCCTTGCAGAAGATCAGCCCTTAGTCGCACTTTCGTTCTTTGAAAAAGCAAATCACATGGATCAAACCGAGCCGCTGTATTTGATCAATTGCGGATTTGTGTACCAGTCGCGCAGCCTTTTTGGACCTGGCACCGATCACTTTCTAAGTCAAATTGAGCTTGTGAAAAAAAGCGGAAAATTGTTGTTCATCTTAGGCGAAATGTACGAATCCCTGCATGATTACAACCGCGCACTCGAATACGAAGATCTCGCGGTAAAGTACATGCCCAATGATCCCGAGCTTGTGATCAATATTTCTGATGCACTTTGGGGCATGGGGCAGCGCACGCAATCTCTCGAAGTCGTGCAAGCTTTGTACGCCAAGCAGCCCTCGTCGCGCTTAGGTGTGTATATGGCAAAGACCTTGATGGGACTCGATCAATATGCCGAAGCCGTTGATTTTTTATTCGCAGTGAAAAAGCGTTTTGGTATGAGCAAAGATTTGGGCGTGGCGTTGATGGATGGACTCACCTTCTTAGGGCGTCATCAAGAGGCGTTAGCGGTAAGTGATGAATTGTTACCCAAGGTGAAAGAAGACTGGGAAGTGTGGACTGCGCGTGGAAAAACAGAATTCCACTTAAAGCAATTTCGCATGGCCGAAAACTCATTGCAGAAAGCAATTCAACTGAAAGCCGATAACGACGATGCGCGTAGCTTCCTCGCTGCAACCAAGGCGTTTCTAGGCAAGGCAGACAATCACGCATTACAAACCTCCATTGAGCCAGCCTCTGCTCGCCCAAAGAATTTAAAGGATATGATCAGCGCACACCTAAGCGACTCAGCCCACGCAGAGGAATTTCCTGCCGTTGTGCACTGGCAAGAAGAAGCGCTCAAGTCGCCCAAAGCAGGCCCTTGGGTTCGCACCGAACAAGCGCTAGTGGAAATTTTGGATACCCGTGGCGCAGGGCTTTTCCAAGAATTCACCTACTCGTTCTTACCCGGTTATGATCGCATCTTTGTGAATGCACTCGAAGTCTACGATGCCAATTGGAAGCTGAAAGGACACTGGTCCGTGAACCAAGCTTATATCACATATTTGAAGGAAAAAGGAAGCAATGGCGATGCACAAATGGCGCACTTGCCTTTGACCGATTTAAAGCCCGGAGACTTCGTTTACATCCAAGTGTCCAGAACGAGTATTGAAAATACCGGCGTAGTTCCTTTCACACATCATACTTGTTCGCGCGAGATTCCTGTAGGGCTAGACGTCTTTCGAATCGTAACCGACACAACACAAATCGCAACGGAAGACTACGGCCCTGTGCAACACAAGGCGATTGCCGGTGGCATTGAATGGCACTTAGATCACCCTGTGGTGATTCGCAAAGAAGTTTTTATGCCTGTTTACCGTGACTTCGGTGCAGGCGTTCTGGTTGCAGGAAAACAAACCTGGGAACAAGTTGGGCGCGACTATCAGAACATGATCCAACATCAGTTTAAGGCGAGTATCCCTGTGCGTGAAAAGGCTTTTGAAGTGCAAGGCAATCGTATGGTGAATCAAGAACTCGTGTTTCGTATTGCAGATTGGGTGCGCGAAAATATCAGCTATCGTGACGAAGCTTTTGGTGGTCACTCATTGATTCCAAGCCCATCCCTTGAAACGCTTAAAGAACATCAGGGCGATTGCAAAGATCAATCCTTGCTGCTCAAAGAAATGCTTGATGCGCTTGGGGTAAAGTCTGAACTCGCCTTGATTCACTTGCAAGAACCTGGCTCCGAAGCTTTACCCACCATTCAACAATTCAATCACATGATTTTGCACGTGCCTGCAACCAAAACATGGCCCGAACTATGGCTTGACCCAAGCGACAAGGCTGGTGCGCGTAGGCCGATTCCCCTTGACTTAGAAGGCAAGGTCACGCTGGTGATCAACGGTGATTCGTCGTATCAAACGATCACACCAGTCCTTGAAAAGGATCAGGAGCATCAGGCGTTCTTGGATCACGCAGTGTTCATCGATAATAATGGCAAAGCAGAGTTCCGCGATTCCCTTGCGCTGCATGGAAAGTTTGCGTCGATGCTCAGAGCCGAGATGCTTTCCCGCGATAGCAAAGAGCGCCAGAAATACCTTGCAGATTGGCTTACGCAGGCGATTCCCGATGCAGCCCTTTCGAACCTGAAAATCGAGAATGTGCTTGAGTTCAGCAAGCCTCTGGTGTTGATTTTAACATTTACCAGTGAGCATTATTTCAGCGAAATAGACGGCAAGATTCAAGGCGTTTTCCCGAATTTGTGGGAACGCAGTTTTATGCGCTTGCCCAAGGTTACGCATCGCCACCATCCCCTACGCTTACCTCACGAAACGACCTTCTCTTGGAAGCTGAGAGTGAAGGCTTGCGATGGCTGTAAGGTAAGCATTCAAGCTCCAGCAGGCGTATTCAACGACCTGAGCTACATCCTTGTGGAAGACGGCCCAACAGTCGGCGATGGCAAGAGTTCTATGCGTTGGCTCACCCAAGCTGTGTATGCAGATCCAGCCGAATACGAAAACATCCGCAGCGAATGGGAACGCGTTCTCGACCAGACTGCACCGATGATTACGATTGAGAAGAAATAGGAATAGTGGAGAGTTGTAACATCTAGACCGCACGACTTACGCGGTCACGCATGTCTAGTGGAAAGTGGAAAATTGCCACTTCTCATGCTCCTAGAATTCACTCGTGAGATGCTCGCCCACAACTTTCCACTTTAACGCTTTCCACTTTCCGTTTTAGAACTTTCACGTTTTCCGTTTTCACGTAGCTCTCTACTCGCCTATCTCTATTTCTATTTTTGCCCCATGAAGAAAATTTCACTGACTGGCATTAAGCCCACTGGCGTTCCTCATCTCGGCAATTACCTTGGCGCGATCAAGCCTGCACTTGAACTTGCGCAGGAGTATTCGCCTTTTTATTTCATCGCAGATTACCATGCACTCATTTCTGTGCACGATGCTTTCGCGCTAAAGAAAAGCATTTATCAAGTTGCGGCAACCTGGCTTGCGTTGGGTTTGAATCCAGAAGAGGCCTGCTTCTATAAGCAAAGCGATATTCCCGAAATCTTTGAATTGAGTTGGGCTTTAAGTTGCTTCACTCCCAAGGGTTTTATGAATCGCGCCCATGCTTACAAAGACAAAATGGCCAAGAATCAAGTGGAAGGTTTGGACAACGATGATGGCATTAATATTGGACTTTATAGCTACCCATGTTTAATGGATGCTGATATTCTAATGTTCCGCTCCAACGTTGTGCCCGTAGGCAAGGATCAGAAGCAGCACATAGAATTTGCTCGCGATATCGCGCAGCGTTTTAATTCTCACTATGGCCGCGATGTATTCACCATTCCAGAACCAATCATTCGCGAAGAGACGAATGTGATCCCTGGTCTCGATGGTCGAAAAATGAGCAAGAGCTATGGCAATACCATTGAAATTTTCTTGGAGCCTAAGGCTTTAAAAAAGAAGATTGGCAGTATCGTCACGAATTCACAGGGCATGGAAGAACCTAAGGATCCAGACTCTTGCAACGTGTTCTCGCTTTACAAACTCTTTGCGAATAAAGAACAGTGCGAAACCCTTGCAGCTCGTTACCGCGCCGGTGGACTTGGTTGGGGGCACGCAAAAGCAGAGCTGCAGACGGTGCTTGAAGCAACTTTTGGTGAAGCCCGCGAACGTTACAACGCTTTACTTGCCGACACTGCACAGATTGATAAAATTCTTGCGCTGGGAGCAGCCAAGGCAAAGCCCGTGGCGCGTGAACTGATGCAAGAGGTGCGCGACACCATTGGTATTCCATGAGCAAATAATTAGTCGCCCCAGCATTTGTTTTCATATTTTCAAAGCAACTAGTTGAGGTGCTGCAATGAATTTCTCCAAGAAAGTGTTTCTCAGTTTATCGCTGTCAATGTTATTCGCGTGCTCGGTAACGTCAACAAGTCCAACGACTTCTTCTTCGAGTAAGCAAAATTCGGCAACCTCGGCATCGTCAACATCATTGTCCGCATCATCAAGTGGCCTCAACTCTATTGTGGTGATCACAGGTTGGTCATCTGCAGCAAAGGCTGTTCATGCATATTGCCCTTATGATTCCACCCAAAAAACGCTTGCTTGTAGTGAGAAAACGTATAAGACCGTGAAGATTGGAGCTCAGATCTGGATGGCAGAAAACCTCAGTTATACAGACGTCGCAGCCAGTTATTGCTATAACAGCGTGGCTGCGAGTTGCTCCAAATATGGAGCCTTGTACAATTGGACAACAGCTCAGGCCGTTTGCCCTGCAGGTTGGCATTTGCCCGATACCTCGGAATGGAGTTCTTTGGCGGCAGCGGTTGGCGGAGCTCGGGTTGCAGGCGCAATGCTGAAAGCCCAGGATTCTTCTTGGGTGAGAGGTACAAAAGCAAACCCAAATCCCAACTCTTTTGGATTCTCAGCTTTGCCCAGTGGATATTATTCCTATTCCAAAGGTGCCTACTACGATCTAGGCATACAAGGGTACTGGTGGAGTGCATCAACGGCCAATGTAAACCAATCTTTCAGCGTGAGTGTCGGGGTTGATTCGACCTTGTCCACACTTGCAAATCCAGTTGCTTCGGCATTTAGTGTCCGGTGCGTGAAAGATTAGCGTAGCGCTTCGTTCCCAAATAAGGAACGAAATCATATCTGCTTTTCTCTCTGATTTTGGTGCGTGACTTACTTTGATGATATGAAACATCAATGGATATGCGCCTGTTTGGGCTGGATTCTTATGCTGATTGGGCTCGCATTTGCACAGGGCTCTAAGCTTCCTAACATTGCCTTGATTCCCTTCACTGGCGATGAACATATTTCCAAAGAACAGTTGGATTTTATCACAGGTCGTTTTGCTGCGGAGCTTGTGCAAACAAAGGCGTTTAACGTTTTGGAACGCTCCCGCATGGAATTCATTTTGAAGGAACAAGGTTTCCAAGAAAGTGGTGTGTGCAATAGTGCAGAATGCCATGTGCATGTAGGGCAGTTGCTCGGTGTCGACAATATGGTGGCAGGCAGCATTGTTCAGTTTGGACCAACATTTATGATGCGCTTGGATTACTTGGATGTAGGTACAGGAGCGATTCTTAATTCGGTTGATTTACAGATGGAGGGGGAATTACACGAAGTCGTTGATTTCTTATGCCAGCACGGCTCAGCGTCGCTTGCGGAGAAGGTGATGGGAACCAAAGATGCAAAGCCAATAATTTCAAAACCGGCATCCATTCCGACAGAAATCAAGCTACCACAATCGTCTCACTTATCATGGAAACGGAAAATTGCGCTAGGGATCGTTGGAATCGCAGGCCTTGAGGTGCTTGGTGGTGTATCTCATGACGATGATATTTCCAAAAATGAAATCAATTACCGTGCGGCTTGGGCTGATGGCAATTATTCGGCAGCCGTTACCGCCTATGACAATGTTAAACATGCAGAATCAAAGCGTAATGAAGACTATTATGCCGCTCTTGGTACTGCACTCGTGGGTATGGTTCTATGGTTCTGGCCTGAAGGAGGCTCGAAATGAATATTAAGAATATTCAAATGTTTGCACTTGCTAATTGTCTTCTTTGCTCTTGCGCTCAGGTCGATATTGCCGATCCTAGAACCAGTTCACACACATGGGCGGGCTCTACTCAAATCCAGTATTCTTACGAGGTGTATACATCTAGTAGCAGTGTGGCAAATTCTTCGGAATCGCCGAGTAGTCTCGTTTCTTCGTCGAGTGTAGTCGTCTCTTCTGCTTCACGTTTTTCGACATATCTTGATGTGCGAAATCAGCCTGCAAAAACATATGGCACTGTGCTAATTGGTAAGCAAATTTGGATGACCGAGAATTTGGATTATGCGACCCCTGTGGGCATAGGCACGGCCTCGTGTTACAATGATTCTGTGGTATGCGACACAAACTATGGACACCTGTATGATTGGACTGCGGCAAGCTACGCATGCCCTGCTAACTGGCATTTGCCCACCGGAGCCGAGTGGAATATTCTTGCGCTGCATGCCGGTGGAGCAAGCGCGGGCTTTGTGCTCAAGGCTAGCAACGAGTTGTGGACTCCTAACAGTGGAATCGACTCTGTGGGCTTTGCTGCGATGCCTGGGGGAGTATGGGCTTCGGGCTATATGATGCAAGGTGCTTATGGGTATTGGTGGACTGCAGATTCGAGTGGTGGTTCTGCGGCCTATCGGAAAATTGATGCAAACGCAGCGGGCTTGATTTCAGCAACTGGGCTAAAGAGTATGCGCATGAGCGTTCGCTGTATTCATAATTGAGTGTGACCGTTATAAACTGCTCCTCTTTCGTGGCTCTGGATATCTCTCTCCACGAATTATTTTCATCGCTCATGGTACGAGTTTTGTGGGTTGCTCGTCTATTCGAGTATGAAACACTCATGCCCTAACCCAGACTGCCTCTCTACTGAAACATTCTCCGCA
>Ga0302287_10001248_pt1 | contig 10295 bp, 5 predicted proteins | sample III_Fen_E2_4_FD_200452 | JGI IMG/M metagenome (GOLD analysis project Ga0302287, IMG submission 200452) | Peat permafrost microbial communities from Stordalen Mire near Abisko, Sweden - III_Fen_E2_4 | ecosystem: Environmental > Terrestrial > Soil > Wetlands > Permafrost | place: Sweden: Abisko...
CGTCAGCGACGTGGCGTGACCGGAGCCGCGTTTGGGGTCGAGGTTGACCAGATCGACCAGCTCGCGCACCGTGTGCAGGCCGTCGCCGACGACTTGCGGCGGCTCGCGCCGGGCGGCGGCGACCAGCTTGTCACCGACGACCAGCAGGCGGAAATCGCTGCCGGGCAGGAATTTTTCCACCATCACCTCGCCATGCTCGGCGGCGGCGCGGTAAGCGATGTCGATGTGCTCGCGGGTGGTGATGTTGACCGTCACGCCCTTGCCCTGGTTGCCGTCTTGTGGCTTGAGCACCACTGGAAGGCCAAATTCAAGAGCGGCGGCCCAAGCGTCGTCGGCGTCGGCCACGGGGCGGCCCAGCGGCACCGGCACACCGGCGGCGCGCAGCAGTTTTTTCGTCAAATCCTTGTCTTGCGCGATGGACTCGGCGACGGCGCTGGTGCTGTCCAGCTCGGCGGCCTGGATGCGGCGCTGGCGCGAGCCCCAGCCGAATTGCACCATGCTGCCCTTGGTCAAACGCCGAAATGGAATGCCGCGCGCCACGGCGGCTTCGACAATCGCGCCGGTGCTCGGCCCCATGCGCTCGTCTTCATCGAGATCGCGCAGCTCGGCCAGCGCCGCTTCGAGCGCAAAAGCGGCCTCAGCCGGTGCCGTTGAAGTCGCTGGAGCTACTGCCTCTGAAGTTGGCGCCGAATCAGCCGCCGCCGAAGCTGGAACTGGCGCCGCCTCGTTCAGCGCGGCGCGGATCAGTGCTTTCGCCTGTTTCAGCGCCAGGCGGCCGACGGCCTCTTCGCTGTACTCGACGATGACCTGGTAAGTGCCTTCCTCGACGGTGACCGCCGTGTGGCTGAACGTGACCGGGCAACCGGCGGCCTCTTGCAGCGCCAGCGTGGCTGCTTCGAGCGCGTGGGCCAGCGACAGCGGGCCGGTGCGGCCAGTCTCGCGCAGCGGGCCCATGCCGGGAAACAGCGCGCGCAGCCGGGTTTCAAAACCCGGCAGGCTGTCGATGCAGCGCTCTGCCGGGGTGCAGGCGACGATGGCTTCGAGGGCGGTGCGTCGGCTCCAGAGGTTGGGGCCGCGCAGGGCCCGGATACGGGAAACTTCCATCAGACTGCCCTCCCGGCAGGTTGCAGGTTGGATTCAAAAGCTTGCATGCCTGCGCCAATCAGGTTCAGGGGAATATCGAGCGCCCAGGCCGCGCCGATGGCCGCCAGCAGCGCGCTGCTGGAAATGCTGCTGGCGCCGTGGCGCTGGTGCCACGCGCTGAGTTTGCCTAGGCCGGGCAAAAACGATTCGGTGTGGCCGACGATCAGCACCACCTCGTCCTGGCGCAGCGTCAGCGCGCGGCCATTGGCACTGCGCTGGGCGCTGAGGGCGGGCGCATCGGGATTTGCGCTGTAGAAAATCACTTCGCCGTCGCACAGCGGCGCCATGTTGGCAACACCGGCAGCGTCGGCATTGAGCACAGCGGCGCCGCCGGGCAGCACCACATCGACCTGCGAACGCAGCACCTTGAACATCTGCTCGTCCTGCGCGATGTCGAATTCGGCGAGTGCCGCAGCGCCGTCCAGGTCGGTGACGACGCCGACTTGGCAGCGGTCATAGGCCAAGCCGGTGCGCAAAATGGTGTCGGCGCCGTTTTCAAACACGGCGGCCTGCACGGCGCGGTTGATCAGCAGGCGCTGGCCCGCTTCCCAGCTCGTGCTGTCGGCGCTTTCGACGCGGCGCTGGTCCAGAAACAAGCCGCCTTGGCAGGCCAGCCCGGTGTGACGGCCCGACAGGTGCAGCAGCCAAGCGACCAGCCGCGCCACCTGCGTGCCGTCCTGTGAACCGGCAATGCCGACGATGGGAATGCGACCCTGTGGGCTGACGTGGCGACTCGCGTTGGCGTCAGGCGCGTCGCTGGGCAGCGGAAACAGGTGCTCGCAAATCGCCCGCCCGACCGGACGCGGTGCGCCCTCGGCGGGCTTGAGGTGCATCAGCAGGCCGGGACCGGCGTTGACCTCGACAATCGCGCCGCCCTGCTCGTGCAGCGGGCGGGAAATATCCTGCGCCACGACATCGACGCCGGCAATGTCCAGCCCGACGACGCGGGCCGCCAGCGAGACGATGTGATCGACTTCCGGGTGTACGGCGTCGGTGCAGTCCACCGCGACGTTGCCGTTGCGCTGGATCAGCACCTCGCACCCGGCGGCGGGGACCGCTTCGGGCGTCAAGCCTTGGCGCTGCAGTTCGAGCACGATGGCGCCGTCGGTGTCGGTCTTGATCTGGCTCAGCGGAAAGTCTTCGCCGACGCCGCGCCGGGGATCGTTGTTGAGCTGGGCGTTGACCAGCTCTATCACCGTTGAAACGCCGTCGCCGGTGACGCTGGCAATGGCGCCGCGCGCCGCCGCCACCACGCGCCCGCCGACGACCAGCAGGCGGTACTCGTGGCCGCGCACGTAGCGCTCGACCAGCACTTCGCTGCCGTGGCGCTCGGCCAATTCAAAAGCGGCTTCGACTTCCTCGCGGGTGTTCAGGTCCAGCGACACGCCCCGTCCGTGGTTGCCGTCCGACGGCTTGACGACGACCGGCAGGCCGATGTCCTGCGCCGCGTCCCAAGCCTCTTCGGCGCTGGTGACGATTTGGCCATCGGGCACCGGCACGCCGCAGCTGGCGAGCAGGCTTTTGGTCAGATCCTTGTCGTGGGCGATGCCCTCGGCGATGGCGCCGGTCAGGTCGGTTTCAGCCGTCCAGATGCGGCGCTGGCTGGCGCCGTAGCCCAGCTGCACCAGGTTGCCGTCGTTCAGGCGGATATGCGGAATGCCCCGGTCGGTGGCGGCGGCAACGATGGCCGCCGTGCTGGGGCCGAGGTAACAGTCGTCGATCTGTTCGCGGATGCGCTGGGCGGCGGCCTGCACATCGGCGGGGCCGTAAGCGGTGCCGTGAATGGCGGCAGTCAAGAGTTGGTGGCCTTCGGCCAGCGCGCTGCGGGCGACTTGCTCGTCGCGCGCCCGAAACACCATGCGATAGACGCCGCGCTGCGAGGTGCTGCGCGTCTGGCCAAAGCCGGTCGGCATGCCCGCCAGGTTCAGCAGTTCGATCACGACGTGTTCAAGAATGTGACCGGCCCAGGTGCCTTCTTTCAGGCGTTCGATAAAGCCGCCGCGCTCGCCGACGCCGCAGTGGTGTTCGAGCAGCGCGGGCAGCAGCGCCAGCAGCCGCTCGTTAAAGCCGGGCAACTGGTGGCTGGGCGCGTCTTCCAGCGATCCCAGATCAAGCCAGACTTCCAGCACTGCCCGGTATGTCCAGATGTTCGGGCCGTGCAAATAGTTGATGCGCAAAAGCTTGATGTCGTCCTGTTGGCTCATGGTTGGCAAATAGGTAGGAAGAAAAGGTCAACCGGCCAGGCCGGGGTCACGTTTTATATCCGGCGCGGCGGGGCCAGCGACGGGTCTGGGGAAGTGGACGGCGATGAAGTGTTCAATTCCCGGATTGTCTGTCATAGTTCGTGGCCTGCGGGCTTGGGCGAGAATCCCCGTTCAGCTTGCCTCTTGGCCAGCGGCCAGCGCCTTCTGGCGCTCACAGAATTCACAACACCATGCAACACAAGCACTCCAAGGACGGCTCCCGTCCTGATGATCCGGCAATGGCCGAAATTCATTCACAACTCGCAACTCAAGAAAACGTCTTGTGCGTGTTAACGGTTGACCTGAACCCCCAGCTTCGCTTTGCGCCGGGGCTGTTGGTGCTGACGCAGCAGCGGCTGTTGGCCAAAAACGAGCAAGGCGATTGGTCTAGCTGGCCGATACGCGATGCCGCAGGCGTGGCCTTGCCGGGGCTGGCGCTGCACCACTTTGACCACGCAGGCGTTGGCACGCTAGAGCTGCTCGATGGCGCCAGCGCGCCCACGCAGCGGCTGGCCAGTTGGCGCTTCACGCTGGGCGCCAATGTGCAGGCGCTGCGCCTGCTGCGGCTGTTTGCCCAGCAGCAAGCGCCCGTGCGCGCCAGCGCCCCCGATGACGACGAGCTGCCGCTGTGCCCCGAATGCGACCTGCCCCTGCCGCCCGATAGCGACGAATGCCCGGCCTGCGCCCACCAAGTTCACACGCCGCCCTCGACCTGGGTGCTGCTGCGGCTGTGGCGTTTTGCCAAGCCGTACCGCTTTCAACTGCTGACCGGCTTTCTGCTCACGCTCGCTTCCACCGCCGCCACGCTGGTGCCGCCGTACCTGACGATTCCGCTGATGGACGAAGTCTTGATTCCGTTCCAGAACGGCCAGCAGATTGATCCCGCCAAAGTCGGCCTCATTCTGGGCGCGCTGCTGGGCGCGGCGGTGCTGGGCTGGGCGCTGAACTGGGCGCGCACTTATTTATTGGCACTGGTGTCCGAGCGCATAGGCGCGGACCTGCGCACCGCCACGTTCGAGCATCTGCTCGACCTGTCGCTGGACTACTTCGGGGGCAAACGCACGGGCGATTTGATGTCGCGCATCGGCTCCGAGAGCGACCGCATTTGCGTGTTTCTGTCGCTGCACGCGCTGGACTTTGCCACCGACGTGTTGATGATTGGCATGACCGCCGTGATCCTGTTTTCCATCAACCCGTGGCTGGCGCTGGTCACGCTCTTGCCGCTGCCGTTTATCGGCTGGATGATCCACATCGTGCGCGACAAGCTGCGCACCGGCTTTGAAAAGATAGACCGCGTCTGGTCCGACGTGACCAGCGTGCTGGCCGACACCATTCCCGGCATCCGCGTCGTCAAGGCCTTTGCCCAGGAAAAGCGCGAAGCCCAGCGCTTTCGCGTCGCCAATCAGCTCAATCTGGCGGTGAACGACAAGCTGAACAAAACCTGGTCCCTGTTCACGCCCACGGTGTCGCTGCTGACGGAAATCGGCTTGCTGGTGGTTTGGGCGTTCGGCATCTGGCTCATGTCCAAACAGCAAATCACCGTCGGCGTGCTGACGGCGTTTATCGCTTACATCGGGCGTTTTTACGGGCGGCTCGATTCGATGAGCCGCATTGTGTCCGTCACGCAAAAAGCCGCCTCGGGCGCGAAGCGGATTTTTGACATTCTGGACCACGTCTCCAACGTGCCCGAACCCGCCCAGCCGGTAAAAATCGGCAATTTAAAAGGCGGCATCGAGATGAAGGGGCTGGGCTTTCGCTACGGTAACCGTTCGGTGATTCGCGGGCTGGATTTGCAGATTCACCCCGGCGAGATGATCGGGCTGGTCGGCCACAGCGGATCGGGCAAAAGCACGCTGGTCAATTTGCTGTGCCGCTTTTATGACGTGAGCGATGGCGCGATTGTGGTCGATGGCACGGATATTCGGCGCTTTGCCGTGGCCGATTACCGGCGGCATATCGGCCTCGTGCTGCAAGAGCCATTTTTGTTTTTCGGCACGATTGCCGAGAACATCGCTTACGGCAAGCCGGGCGCGACGCGGGCGGAAATCGTCGCGGCGGCGCGGGCGGCGCACGCGCACGAGTTTATTTTGCGGCTGCCGCAGGCTTACGACTCGCTGGTCGGCGAGCGCGGCCAGGGCTTGTCTGGCGGCGAGCGCCAGCGTATTTCGATTGCGCGCGCGCTGCTGATTGACCCGCGCATTTTGATTCTGGACGAGGCCACCTCGTCGGTGGACACCGAAACCGAAAAGGAAATCCAGAAAGCGCTGGACAACCTGGTGCAGGGCCGCACGACGATTGCGATTGCGCACCGCCTCTCAACGCTGCGCAAGGCCGACCGGCTGGTGGTGATGGACAGAGGCCAGGTCGTGGAAGTCGGCCCGCACGACGAGCTGATGGCCAAACAGGGCCATTACTGGCGGCTGTACGAAGCCCAATTGCGCCAAGTCGATACCGAAGGCGACGACACCGGCGCGGCGGACAGCCAGATTGCCAGCGCCGCCGCGCAATTGGCGCACACCGCCCAGCACGCGCCCCAGCAGGCGGGCAGCGTTTAAACGCCTGAACCTTCACCTTGAATTATTTTTCCTGAAAGTGCGGCGCATGACCGATTTCAACTCCACTCCCGGCCCGGATTTCCGGCTGGCGCGGCTGGCTTCTGGCCATTTGCAGTTCACCGGCCTTGACGGCGAGGTACACGAGGGCGTAACCCCCGTGCGCGCCTTTCCGCTGGCCGCGCCCGACGAGGGCATTTCGCTGGTCAGCACCGACGGCCACGAGCTGGCCTGGATTGCGCAATTGCAGGATTTGCCCGCCGCCCAGCGCGCCCTGCTGCAGGAAGAGCTGGCGCTGCGCGACTTCGTGCCGGAAATCAGGAGGCTCAAAAGCGTCTCGTCCTTCGGCACGCCCAGCCAGTGGGCCGTGGAAACTGACCGGGGCGAAACGACGTTTATTTTGAAAGGCGAGGAAGACATCCGCCGCCTGGGCCACGGCGCGCTGCTGATCGCGGGCAGCGAGGGCGTGCAGTACAGCATTGCCGACATGGCGGCGCTGGACCGGGGCTCGCGGCGGTTATTGGAGAGATTTCTTTAAGATGTGTGATTAATGGCCCGTTTTAATGCCTACGCCTAAATCCCATGTGACTCTGCAGAGTGAACAGTGCGCCACCCAAGTGCGTCTTGAAAAATCTTTTTCGGTTTTTAGTTCAGAGTCGCACTGCGGACACTTTACATGGTAGAGAGAGTAGTATAGGTATGACAAAATCCAAACAATGGAAGCGCCAAAACCCAGCGCACAGGTCCAGCCAAGGAATGTAATATTGTTTTTAAGAAAAATCATTCCGGCAAAAAATAAAACAACCGCAATGAGCCAGCCGCGAATGAAGTATTGGTTGAACTCTTTTGCAAAAGTTGGGTGGAGTTTTGTTTCCATGAGTGGATAATTGTTTGATATTGGTGATGTGCGAATTTAAATTTTATTTTTTATAAAAAATAAGGGTATATTAATATGAAAATTGAGGCAAATGATAAAGAGGTTCAGGATATTTTTTCTCTTGGATATTTTCAGATACCTCGTTTTCAGCGACCATATTCTTGGGAGCGAGATGAAGTTGAGAACTTTTGGGTTGATCTTATAAATGATAAGTCGGAGAATTATTTTATCGGTTCAATGGTTGTCTATCAATCAAAGAAGCCATACTTTGGAATTGTTGATGGTCAGCAGAGATTGACAACAATTACTTTAATATTGGCAGCAATAAGAAATGCTTTTGTTGGTCTTGGTGAGGATAATCTGGCGCATGGCGTTCATATGTATGTTGAAAAGCCAAATATAGATAATGAAAAGGAGTTTGTTCTTGATGCTGAAACTTCATTTCCATATTTGCAAGATCACATCCAGAGTTTTAATGGTTTAAGTATTAATTGCGAAGTTGGAGTTGAGGAGCAAAAACTTAAGAGTGCTTTTGAATTGATTGCCAATAAAATTGGAATTGAAATTCCTGAGCTTAGTGCTAATAATTGTGGTCAAATTAAGTTATTTCCAGGAAGTGAAGTTGATCCTGTAAGTAGGTTGAAGAAAATAAGAGATAAGGTTTTATCGCTGAAACTTGTTTTTATACAGCTTGATAATAAGGATGATGCGCATCTTATATTCGAAACTTTAAATGCTCGTGGAAGAGATTTGAGGACATCGGATTTGGTTAAAAATTTACTTTTAAGTAAAATTAAAATTTCTAACTTAAAATTAGATTCGGCAAAAGAATCTTGGAATTGCCTGATTAGGCAGTTTGATGATGTAAATGAATCGGATGCTATTGATTCTTTTTTGCTGCACTACTGGATATCTGAGCATTCTTATACTACAGATAAGAAATTGTTTTCAGAGATATCAAGATATGTCTTGGAGGATGAGTCTAATGCACAGCAGTTATTGAAAACTTTGGGTGAGGTATCTTCAATTTATTGTAGGGTAATTGATCCAGTTTCCGCAAAGTGGGAAAAGGAAGAGTGTGATGTAAAAAATTCATTGTTGGCATTGAAGTTGTTCAAGGTTAAGCAGCAATCGTCAATGCTAATTGCTTTGTTGAGAATGTATTATTCAAATAAATTATCTTTACGGGTTTTGAAGACTTGTCTCAAAAAGATTGAGTATTTTCATTTTGTATTTAATGCGATAACATCACAACGATCCTCGGGATCGATTGCAACAATTTATTCAAGTCATTCAATTAGGCTGAGTTCTGCAGTTGGTAACGATGAAATTCAAGCAATACTTTCTAGTTTATTTTCATCATTGAAGCATAAGCTTCCGCAGTTTGAAGAGTTTGAGGTTAAGTTTCTTGAGTTGTCGTACTTGTCTGGAAAGACAAAAGCAAAGGGCATTGTTAGATATTCACTTTCTCGCCAACTCGGAATGCTGGTAAATGGATTTAACGTCAATCACGAGGCGTTAAGCATTGAGCATTTAATTTCCGAGGCTGATATTAAGCATGGTAGCAATGAATCTATCGTTGGCAATATTGGGAATCTTTTGTTGATTGATGCAAAAACAAACTCTGAGGAGCTTAAAAACTCAAATCCAATAGAAAAACTTAAAATTCTTCAGAGAATAAATTATCCACTAAAGAAGTCATTTATTGACTCTAGTGACTGGAGTGGTGCAAATGTTACAAAAAGAGCAAAAGATATGGCTTTTAGCTTATTCAACTCTATGACTCTATAAGAGAAGTCGAATTATTGGCAGTGATTTAATATTGACTGCCATTCTGCACAATATTTGTTTTTTGCAGGAGTGGGTGAATTCAAAATTAAATCACTACCGAATAATTTCAGTGGACGAGAGGGTTGCTCTTTCCGCGTTACTCCGTATTCCGCAACCCCGTCGCAATCCCATTAATCGAAATATAAATCCCCCTCCGCACCCGCTCATTGGTTTGAGCCGATGCGTTAGCGGAGTATCAGTTCGATCTGCAAATGGTGCAGCGGGTCGATGTACGGAAAGCTGTGGCGAATGGAGTGCTACAGCGCCGCAGCGTCCACCAGCATCAGGCGGCACTGACCCCAGCCGAAACCCCACCGCTGGCGCAAGGCCAGCGGGTTTTCACTAGCGTTTCAAGCCCGCTATCAGCGCACCGCGCTCGCGTTAGCCACGGCCAGCGCCGTCATGTTCAAAATCCGGCGCACTGTCGCCGACGGCGTCAAAATGTGCGCCGTGGCCGCTGCGCCCAGCAAAATCGGCCCGACTGTCACGCCTTCGCCGCCGGTGACTTTGAGCACGTTGAACAGGATGTTCGCCGAGTCCAGGTTCGGGCAGATCAGGATGTTGGCTTCGCCGGTCAGCGTGCTGTCCATCAGCGAATTGCGGCGGATTTCTTCGGACAGGGCCGCGTCGCCGTGCATTTCGCCGTCGCATTCGATGCCGGGCGCCATGTTGGTAAACAGCTCCCTGGCGCGGCGCATTTTCAGCGCCGAGGCGCTGCGCGACGAGCCGTAGTTCGAGTGCGACAAAAAGGCCACCTTCGGCGGCAGGCCGAAGCGGCGCACTTCGTCGGCAGCCATCAGCGCGATGCCAGCGAGCTGCTCGGCGCTCGGGTCTTCATTGACGAAGGTGTCGGCGATGAAAATCGTGTGCTTTTGCAGCATCAAGGCGTTCAGCGTGGCAAACACTGACGCGCCGGGTTTCAGGCCGATGATGTCGCGCAGGTGGCCCAGATGCACGTCAAAGCGCCCGTGCAGGCCGCACAGCATGGCGTCGGCGTCGCCGAGCTTGACCATCAGCGCGGCAATTGTCGTGGTCGAGCGGCGCACGGCGGCTTTGGCCGCTTCCGGGCTGACGCCGTTGCGCCCGAGCAGGCGGTGGTAGGTTTCCCAGTACTGGCGAAAGCGCGAGTCGTCTTCGGGGTTCACGCATTCCACGTCCTGGCCCAGGCGCATGCGCAGACCGGCTTTCAAAATGCGCGCCTCAATCACCGCCGGGCGGCCAATCAGGATCGGCGTGGCGATGCCGTCGTCCAGCACCAATTGGGCGGCGCGCAGCACGCGCTCGTCTTCGCCCTCGGCGTAGGCGACGCGCTTGGCCGTGGCCATGCGAGCCGCGCCGAACACCGGGCGCATCAGCATGCCAGTGGAATAGACAAAGCGCGAGAGGCTCTGGCGATACGCTTCCATGTCCTGAATCGGGCGCGTGGCGACGCCGGATTCTTCCGCCGCCTTGGCCACCGCCGGGGCGATGCGCAGGATCAGGCGCGAGTCAAACGGCGTCGGAATCAGGTAGTCGCTGCCGAAAGACAGCTCTTTGCCCGCGTAGGCTTTGGCCACTTCTTCGCTGATGTCAGCCTTGGCCAGATGGGCGATTTCGCGCACGCAGGCCAGTTTCATGGCCTCGGTGATCTTGGTCGCGCCGCAGTCGAGC
>Ga0302287_10001258_pt1 | contig 10251 bp, 9 predicted proteins | sample III_Fen_E2_4_FD_200452 | JGI IMG/M metagenome (GOLD analysis project Ga0302287, IMG submission 200452) | Peat permafrost microbial communities from Stordalen Mire near Abisko, Sweden - III_Fen_E2_4 | ecosystem: Environmental > Terrestrial > Soil > Wetlands > Permafrost | place: Sweden: Abisko...
ATGTTGAAGGTGTTCCAGTTCTTTTTTCTTGTTTTCTATAGTTCCAAGTTGTAACTCAAAGTGTTCTTTTTGGGCTTCAACTTCATTTATTTTTCGTTGAACATCGCCTTGCTTTTGGTTCAGTTGCATTTCTTTTTGCTGAAGTCTTACTTCTACAACCTGAATTTTGGCATTGCGCTCCTGAACCTGTTGTTCGTGTTCTACCTTAAGAGCTATGAATTTTTCTTTAGCTTCTATAAGCTTATTTTTCTTGAGCAGTTCAGCCTCTGCTGCTGCTTCCTGAATCGCTCGTTTATTGATAAAGCGAAACAGGACAAAAGTCCCGCCGGCTCCGGCAATTAAAGCAATCAATCCGATTATTATGTTTTCCATTTTGAAAGTTTAATGTAAGTAATTTATTTGTAGTTAGTTTTATTAATTAGTTGATTTAGTTTACGGATACAAAAAACGCATTGACATTGAATCTGAATAATATCAATGATTTTGAAATTATCCCTAAACAACGTAATGCGGTAAAGTGTGTTTAAAAAAACGGGTTACTCTTTCGATAGTAGTGCTTCTAACTCTTTATCAAGAGCTTGAATTTTTTCGGCTAAAGGAACTATGTCATCTGCAAATTCTTGCTTTGATACCAAAACAGCTAATTGATACGCAACTAAAATGAGAATTTCTTCTGTCGGTCTTTGGCTGAATTTTTGCTGATATTCAGCAAGGTATTTTACCAGTAATTTTTCAGCTTTACGGTACAATTCCTCGTCTTTACGAGCAATACGTAGAGGTAGTCTTAAACCACCAACTTGCACATTTATTAAAAAAATATCGTCTTTCATAAGCTCTATTCATCCAAAAGAGCTAAACATTTATCAATCTCCCGCACCATTTTGGCTATTTTTTGCTTGGATTCTACCTTTTCATTTTCAGATACACCCAAGTTTCTTGCCATTTTTAAATGGTCGTAATTTTTTCGAAGTTCTAAAACTTCCTGATGAGCAATCATTAAATCAGTTTGTTTTCGGTCTAAATCTGCTTTCAGTTGAGCATTTTGAGTTTGCAATGACTTGTACTCCGAAATCAATTTTCGCAGTTTTATTTCAAATGCGTGTATAAGTTCTTCGTAACGGTTAGTCATTTTTCAAAAAAATCTATACAAAAATACGCTTTTGCTTTGAATTGGGAAAATAATTTGCAATTTTTTTTAATAAGTTCATTATGCTGCTTATTATTCGGGGAGTTCTTCCGCTGTTATTTTTTCACAATTTCGTTGGCTCGAATTAATGCAGCATTGATATTACTGCATATATTTTCGGATCCTAACAGTTTTTCTATGTTGTTTTTTATTAGTACCGCATGCACATTTTCGTTTACACCTGACAACAAAACATGGATCTTATCTTTTTGTGCCGATTTTATTAAACTTTGCAGATTGTGAGCTCCGGTTGAATCCATAAACGGAACTTTTCGCATTCTGATAATCTGAACCTTCGGTCGGTCGCCAATGGTTTTCATCGTTTCTTCAAATTTGTTGGCTACTCCAAAAAAGAACGGACCTTCAATCTCGTAAACTTCAACTCCTTTAGGCAATGTTAGTTTCTCGGTGTCTGTACTTCCTTCTATAAAATCAGCTTCATGCACTTTTTCTTTAAAAATGGATATGGATGAAGTTTCTGAAATACGACGAATAAATAAAACTGCTGCCATCAATAGACCGATTTCTATGGCTATAGTCAAATCAAAAATCACGGTAAGACTAAAAGTTGTGATTAATACCAGTATTTCAGATTTGGTATTTTTCAATAATCCTTTGAAAGTGCGCCATTCACTCATGTTATAGGCAACAATGACCAATACACCAGCCAGACAGGACATAGGGATATGCTTGGTGAGTCCACCCAAAAATAATAGTATCAGAGCAAGGACAACGGCATGAATAATACCTGCCACAGGGGTTCTTCCGCCGTTGTTTATGTTTGTCATAGTTCGTGCTATAGCTCCAGTAGCCGGTATTCCGCCAAAGATAGGACTTACAATATTGGCAATACCCTGAGCTATCAGCTCGGTATTTGAATGATGTTTGTCGCCAATAACACCATCGGCAACTGTAGCCGAAAGCAACGATTCAATGGCTCCAAGCATGGCTATGGTAAATGCTGTGGGAAGTAATGTCTGGATAGCTGCAAAATCTATTTTAGGTGCAGCAGGTCTTGGAAGTGAAGGGTCTATCGTGAAACGGTCGCCAATGGTTTCTATCCCTGTAATGCCAAATTTGTTTTTCAAAAAATACACAATCAAAGTCATCAGCACTATGGCGATAAGTGAACCCGGTATTTTTTTTGAAAATCTGGGAGTGATAGCAATAATGACGATAGAGATTATTCCCACCCCAAATGCCCATAAGTTAATACTGTCGAAATGGTGCGAGTAGGTAATCCATTTGCCAATAAAGTCGCCCGGCACTTTGTCTATATGCAAACCAAAAAGATCTTTTATCTGTGTAGCAAAAATAGTGAGAGCAATACCGCTGGTGAAACCTACTACAACGGGGTATGGAATAAATTTTATTACGGTTCCTAATCTGAATATTCCCATGAGCACCAGCATAACCCCGGCTATCATAGTGGCAATAGCTAATCCGGCAACACCAAACTGCTGAACAATGCCGTAAACAATAACGATAAAAGCTCCGGTAGGACCACCAATTTGCACTTTGCTGCCACCAAAGAAAGAGATAATGAAACCGGCAATTATAGCCGTAAATATACCTTTTTCAGGGGTAACTCCCGATGCTATTCCGAAAGCAATAGCCAGTGGCAGTGCCACAATACCGACAATTATGCCGGCCATCAAGTCAGCATAGAATTGTTCCTTTGAGTAATTCTTTAATGTGCTGAATAGTTTGGGTTGGAAAGAGATATTCATTCTCGTAGAATTTTTAAGTCACTTGCAAAGGTAAGCCTTTTTAGCTAAAAGTATGTTTGAAAATTGAATATCCGGACATTTTCAACTCAATTTTTCAACTTTTTGAATCTGTATGTGTTTCTATGTGCAAAAAGAGTAATTTTGTACTCATAAACTTTTCACTATATAAATTACAAATCTGTTCGCCAAGAGGTGAACCTTATAAACATAGATGATGTGGAAAATCGATCAATTTAATTATAGTCGTCGTCCGTCTGACACGATTCAGATAGGAAAACTTTTATTAGGCGGAAATCAGCCTGTGCGTGTGCAATCTATGGCCAATACGGATACCAATGATGTTGATAATTCGGTAGCGCAATGTTTGAGAATAGTAGAAGCTGGTGGTGAGATCGTTCGTTTTACGACTCAAGGCATTCGTGAAGCGGAGAGTATTGGAAAAATTCACGAGGCTCTCCGTAATAAGGGTTGTGAAGTGCCTTTGGTGGCAGATATACATTTTAATGCCAATGCAGCCGATGTGGCTGCCACAAACGTGGAGAAAGTCCGTATTAATCCGGGCAATTATGTGGGAAGTATCAAAATAGGCGATACGTCAGATTATACTGATGAGGAGTTTGAGCTTGAATATCAGAAAATACGTGCTCGGTTTATTCCTTTTTTGAATATCTGTAAAGAGAACAAAACAGCCATTCGTATAGGGGTAAATCATGGTTCGTTGAGCGAGAGAATGATGAACAAATACGGAGATACTTCGCTTGGAATGGTAGAGTCTTGTATGGAATTTTTGAAAATTTGCAATGAACAGAATTTCAGTAACGTCGTGATTTCGATGAAAACATCGAATACCGTCATGATGGTGCACACTGTACGATTGCTCGTTGATAGGATGGAGAAAGAAGGACTTCATTTTCCGCTGCATTTGGGTGTGACTGAAGCTGGCGATGGTGAGGATGGACGCATTAAATCGGCGGTTGGTATTGGCGGTTTACTGGCCGATGGTATTGGAGATACGATTCGTGTTTCGCTAAGTGAAGAACCTGAAGTTGAAATTCCGGTAGGACGATTATTGGTTTCGTACGTAGCAGGGAGAGTTAAGCAACAGCCCATAGTGGCTACGGAGCATATTTTGCATTCACGTTTTGAATATAGTAGAAGAAAAACCCATGCTGTTGTGAATATCGGTGGTGATAATGTGCCGGTGGTAATAGCTCCGGCAAAAGGTGATTTTGTTACTGTGCCGGATTATATCTTGTCAGAGGGTAAAGTAGTAAGTGCGGATGGAAACCAATACTCAATTTATTCGCCCGAAACTATTGAAGAATTAAAAAAAGACTCTGCCGATATCAAATTCCTCAAACTTACTTTTGGAGATCTTACTCCTAAAATTCTCGGATTGATTACTGAAAAGCGAGATATTGTGATTTTGCTTCACACCAATCATACGAATGGAGTAAGTGAGCAGCGGGCATTTTTTCATACTTTGCTAAATGCAGCATGCACTGTTCCTGTGGTTCTATGCCGCGATTATACCGAGGAAACCTTGCAATATCTTCAGATTAAATCAGCAGCTGATTTAGGCGTATTATTCATTGATGGATTTGGTGATGGTATCTTGCTTGAAAATGATGGTGCGATTTCTGTTGAAGCTATCAACTCAGTTGCCTTTGGTATTTTGCAGGCTTCGCGGGTGCGTGTTACCAAAACCGAGTTTATTTCTTGTCCGGGTTGCGGACGTACCATGTTTAATTTACAGCACGTAATAGCCCGTGTCAAAGCCCGAACTTCGCATCTGAAAGGATTGAAAATCGGAATCATGGGATGTGTGGTAAATGGACCGGGTGAAATGGCTGATTCTGATTATGGTTATGTAGGTGCAGGCCGTGGAAAAGTTAGTCTATATAAGAAAAAAGAATGTCTTGAACGCAATATACCCGAGGATGATGCCGTTAATAAATTAGTGGAATTAATAAAAGTCAATGGAGACTGGCATGATTAATGTCATGTTTTGGATACATATTTTTGGATAATAATTAAATAAATGACAAGTATGAAAAAAATGTTTTTTGCGCTCGCATTAGTGATGAGTGCCGTAGGCACTTCATTTGGTCAAACAAATGGACAGACGCTAGGACTCAGATTGGGTTACCCAACAGAGTTATCTTTCCAAACAGGTTTAAGTAAATCTACCCGCTTAGAGTTAGGGTTAGGGATTCGTGATTACAGTTATGGCACCAATTTTTCTTTGTCCGGTGTACATCAATGGGTTTGGGATTTGTCGTCATTATCATCTGGTTTTAATTGGTATGCAGGCGTAGGTGGTCAGTTAGGGGTTTATTCTAATTCAAATAAATCTTATTTTCCCCTTGCAGTTTTAGGGCAGGTAGGTATTGAGTACAATTTCAAAATTCCTTTGACACTATCGTTAGATTACAGACCTGCATTTCAACTTACAGGTGTTTATGGCAACGAGAATGCATTTATTGGCGATGGCATTTGCTTAGCTCTTAGATATCGCCTGTAATCTGGGTTCTTATTCAAAAAAGTGAAACCTCTGTTTATGAGATTTCTCTTTTTTGTTTATCTGAAAGGAACAGTAAAGAACAGTTATCAAAAAGTTAATATATAATTTAAAATAGTATGAAGAAATTTATTCTCACATTCGTTTTGACAGCAAGTATGATAGGTGCTCTTAGTGCACAGGTAAGTGGAAAAGCCATTGGGGTTCGGTTTGGTGGTTTTTCTGGTTACGGAGGTGAAATATCATATCAACATCCACTGGGTAATGCAAACCGGTTAGAAGTTGATTTAGGAGTTAATCATTATGGTTTTGGGCTTAGTGGAGTTTACCAATGGGTTTGGGATTTATCCGAATTGGCCGATGGTTTTAACTGGTATGCCGGTGTCGGTGGAGGACTTGGCTCATACAATTTTAATGACACTAACCGTAGTGTGGGAATCGGTGTTTTAGGTCAGGTAGGTATTGAGTATAATTTCAATATCCCATTACAATTGTCATTGGATTATCGTCCTGGAATTTATATAATGCCCAGTGTGTCGGGGATTTACGATGGTATTTGTTTGAGTGCACGTTTCAGGTTTTAATTAAAACGTTTTCAGAACATAAGGAGGAGCTTCAGACAATGAAGCTCCTCCTTATGTTATTGGCTAAAACTTAAGCTTGTTCTGGCTGTGTGGTACAGCATTTCATTCAGACTTGCTATAGGTCCATTAAACATATTCAGATCAACAAATCCACGGATACCTTCGAGTTTGAGATGATCTGTAGTTTGCCAGAATGCCCAGTCGCAGGTTGGTTTTTCCTGATAGTTTACAATCCACAGTTTACATTTTACATTTAAATTTTCCTGTAAATAAAGTTTATAGAATCTGTAGTTGCAATATACAATCGGATAATGACCAAGCTTTTCGTAGATAGTGTTGATGAAATTCGTCAGTTCGGTGACTACAAAATCCTTTTTAGGCATTTTTCTTCTGAATTCGACATCCAAAACCGGCAATAAATCGCTGTCTTTGTGTTGCGCTACCGACAAAAAGTTATTTGCCTGCTCCTTTCCTCCACTTTTGAAAGAAAAGAAATGGTATGATCCAACCAAAATTCTACGTTTTCTGGCTTCAGAATAGTTTGTCAGGTATTTTGTGTCTTGATTATTAATGCCTTCGGAAGCTTTGATAAACATGAAGTTCGGTTTTTGTTTCCCGAGCATTTCCCAGTCAATGTCGCTTTGATAATGTGAAACGTCTATTCCCCAAACGTTTTCCAGAGGGTTTATATCGTTGAGCGTAATTGTTGGTTGTTGCACCCGCTGAACTCTGTGAATTGTTTTATGCTTCTTGTGCGTTTTATGTGTCCTTTTTGCAGATACGGCAAGAAGTGAGAATGTGATGATGAAAATTATTGAAATAAGGCGTTTTGGCATGTGTTTTTAGTGCTTTGTAAATGATATTAATTCTAAGGAATATCAATCGTACAATTGAGACAGCAAGATATTGATACTGTTTGTAATAAAAAAGTTAATTCGACTTAATGTTGATATTCTTTCGTTTTTTTCTCATTTGTTGAGTTAACGGATGTAAGATTAAAAGAAACAGACGGAGCAACATCTAGTTGCTTCGTCTGCTTTAATTATGTAACTTAGAGAGATTAAAAATCCTTCTTTGTCCTTAAGATTATAGTGCTTCCAACGCTTTTGCAATTGCTTTCTGAATGCCTGCCGGATTTTTACCACCCGCCGAAGCGAAGAATGGTTGGCCACCGCCACCACCCTGAATTTCTTTGGCTGCGTCGCGGGCAATGTTTACGGCATTTAGTCCACCTGCTACTAAGTCGTCGCTGAGTAGTACGGTCAACGATGGTTTGCCATCGGCCACGCATCCGGCCACGAAGAAAAGCTTTTCGGCTTGTACGTTGCGAATCTGGAACGCCAGTGTTTTCACCTGATCGGCATTCAACGTGCCTTCGTAGCTGATTACTTTTGTGCCGTTCATATCGATTGCTTCGGCCAACAAGCTGTTGCGCAGCGACATGATTTTTTCGTGAATAAAAGCTTCCACTTGCTTTTTCAATTCGCTGTTTTCGTCTTGTGCTTTTTTAATGGCATTCAGCAAATCGGGTGTGTTGTTGAGCAATTCTTTGGCTTCACTCAGCGTGTCTTGTTGTGCATCGAGCAGTTTCTCCACGCCCTTAGCCGATATGGCTTCGATACGACGGATACCTGCTGCAATTGACGTTTCGGCAAGAATGCGCACCAAGCCTATTTCGCCGGTAGCTTGTACGTGTGTACCACCACAAAGCTCGGTTGACGTTCCGAATTGGATAACACGAACCGACTCGCCATATTTTTCGCCAAACAAAGCCATAGCTCCAAGAGCTTGTGCTTCGGCAATTGGCGTGTCGCGCATTTCGTTCAGTGCGTAGTTTTCGCGTATTTTGCGGTTAGCAATAGCTTCCACTTCGCGAATTTCTTCTTTCGTCAGCTTTTGAAAATGCGAAAAGTCGAAACGCAATGCCTCAGGACTTACAAACGAACCTTTTTGCTCCACGTGTGTGCCCAATACTTCGCGCAATGCTTCGTGCAACAAGTGAGTAGCCGAGTGATTGCAGGAAGTTGCCTGACGGTTTTCGATATTTATTGTAGCGGTAAATGTAGCTGTAACGTCGCTTGGAAGTTGTTTGGCAATATGAACCGCTAAGTTATTTTCTTTTTTAGTATCGAGGATTTCAATAGCATTACCTTCTTCAAAGTCCCTCTCCTTGGGAGAGGGATTTAGGGAGAGGCTTCCGCTATCGCCTACCTGACCTCCCATTTCGGCATAGAAAGGAGTGTTTGAAAGCACGAGTTGGTAAAATTCCTGATTTTTTTGTTTAACCTTGCGGTAACGAAGAATTTCGGTGTCGAATGACGTGAAATCGTAGCCTACAAATACGCTGTCGCCTTCGCGAACGGTTACCCAGTCGCCAGTTTCGGTAGCAGCCGCATTACGTGCACGTTCTTTTTGTTTTTGCATTTCTGAGTTGAACTCGTCGATATTCACCGTGAAATTGTTTTCACGCAAAATCAGTTCGGTCAAATCCAATGGAAATCCAAAGGTGTCGTATAGTGTAAAGGCTACTTTGCCTTCAATCTCAGTTTTAGCTGTAGCTTTCGAGTCGGCCATTACTTTGTCAAGCAATTTAATACCGGTTTCCAGCGTGCGTAGGAATGATTCTTCCTCTTCTTTGATTACTTTTTCAATCAGCGTTTTTTGTGAAACCAATTCGGGATAAGCTTTACCCATGTTTTCGCTCAACACATCGATGAGTTTGTACATAAAAGCATGACGTTGACCCAGGAAGGTATAACCGTAACGCACGGCACGGCGAAGGATGCGACGAATCACATAACCGGCTTTGGCATTCGAAGGCAATTGGCCGTCGGTAATAGAAAATGCAATGGTACGGATATGGTCGGCAATCACGCGCATGGCAATATCCACTTTTTCGTCTTTGCCATACTCGGCAACACACACGCGGCCAATTTCGGCAATGATTGGGGTGAAAACATCAGTGTCGTAGTTCGATTGTACGCCCTGCATAGCCATACACAAACGTTCGAAGCCCATACCGGTATCAATTACCTTGGCAGGAAGTCCTTCGAGCGAGCCGTCGGCTTTGCGGTTGTATTGCATGAACACGTTGTTCCAAATCTCAATTACTTGCGGGTGACTTCCGTTTACGAGTGTCAAGCCGTCAATTTTCGCGCGTTCTTCGTTATCGCGGATGTCGATATGAATTTCAGAACACGGACCGCATGGTCCTGTGTCGCCCATTTCCCAGAAATTGTCTTTTTTATTTCCGTTGATAATACGGCTGGCTGGTAGGAATTGCTCCCAGATGGCAGCTGCTTCGTCGTCACGTTCCAATCCTTCGGGTGCATAACCTTCGAAAACGGTTACGTAAAGGCGGTCTTTGTCCAGTTTAAGCACTTCTGTCAGATACTCCCAGGCCCATTCAATAGCTTCTTTTTTGAAATAATCGCCAAACGACCAGTTACCCAACATTTCGAACATGGTGTGGTGGTACGTATCGTGACCAACCTCTTCCAAATCGTTGTGTTTTCCGCTTACGCGAAGACATTTTTGCGAGTCTGCAACGCGTGAATATTTGATGGGATCATTACCCAGAATAATGTTTTTGAATTGGTTCATTCCGGCGTTAGTGAACATCAAAGTAGGATCATCTTTGATAACCATAGGTGCCGACGGAACAATTTTGTGCCCTTTCGATGCAAAAAAATCGAGAAAAGATTGACGAATTTCTTGTGAAGTCATATTTTAAAATGTTATTAGCGACGCGATATTAATTGATATTAAACTGCGTTGATATTATTCCCTTCGGTCGTGATATTGATAAATAAATACATCCGTAGAGGGATAATATCATGAAATAATATCACCGAAGGTTATATCGCCGAAGGCAAATATCCTTCGGAGGGTTAATAATATCAAATAAAGACTGCAAAAGTAGCTCAAATTTATTATTTTTGCAGCAAATGATGATATAAATATTGTGATGACTTGTTGATTTTCTTTCTGAAACGGTTGATTGACTTTCATTTTCCTCCAATTTTAGGCTTGGGTATTCTAATTTATCACCTGAGACAAAAATAATTCTTTATGGCTAAAAAAAAATTCCATTTTAATCCCGAAACATTAAGCTACGAACAGATTGAACATACAATTGCTCATTGGCTTAAACAGTTAATGATTCATGCTCTTTCGGGAGTTTTTTTGGGGCTTATATTTTTCTTTATTTTTGTTTCCACCATTAAATCT
>Ga0302287_10001264_pt1 | contig 10209 bp, 4 predicted proteins | sample III_Fen_E2_4_FD_200452 | JGI IMG/M metagenome (GOLD analysis project Ga0302287, IMG submission 200452) | Peat permafrost microbial communities from Stordalen Mire near Abisko, Sweden - III_Fen_E2_4 | ecosystem: Environmental > Terrestrial > Soil > Wetlands > Permafrost | place: Sweden: Abisko...
AAGGTCGCCGGTATACAAATAGCCATCGCGCGAGATCGCCTTGGCTGTGGCTGCGGGGTCGTTGATATAGCCAAGAAAGGTCTGGGCACCAAGAAAGCAGACGTGGCCAATCTCGCCGGAAGCCAGCTCATCTCCCGCGCTGCCGTCCTCGCGCATCGGCTGGCGAATCGTGCATGGATAAACCGGCATATCATGCCCAAGGCCGGCGACAATCGTCTCGCGGCCATCCGCGCCCGCCTGAATATAGGTACAGAAACCGGCCGTCTCCGTGAGCCCCAGCCCGCTACCGATCAGCGGGGACATGGAGGCAAGCTGATCCACAAACTGCCGCGAGACCGCATTCCCGCCATAGGCCGCAAACTTCAAGCTTGAGAGATCGTGGCGATCGTAGTCCTTGAGCATCCACTCCAGGTTGTACATGACCGGAATCTGGCCAAGAATCTCGATACGATGATTCGAGATGGCACGCAGCGAACGGCCTGCATCGAAGAGATCGAGCAGGACCGCCGTGCCTCCGCCGAAGAGAATGCTCATCAGCGCCTCAGTCTGCCCGCCGACGTGGGAGGCAGGCAGGTTGACCAGAATGCGCGAGCCACGGTCGCCGCCAAAAAACGCGCCGCACATGCACATGTTCTGCACCGTGATGTTGCGGTGCGAAAGCAGTGCGGGTTTGGGGGACCCGGTCGAGCCGGTGGTGAAGATGACCAGTGCGCCATCGTTTTCATGGATGGCGATTTTTACCTTCATGCTTGCATGGTCTGCGCGAGATGCCTCTTCGGCAATCGAAGCAAAGGATCGTGTTCCTGGAATCTCAACCTCTGAATCCACAACGATCATCTGCTGAATCCAGCCGTATTGATCCTGTACTGCGTGCCACAGCGGGCGTAGATCCATCGGACCTTTCACTCCCAGGCCGGCAAAGCCGCGCGGCCGCAGAATCTCTAGTGCTCGAATCACCTCGGCGAGAGAAAGACGCAGATCGAGCGGCGCGACGATCACGCCGATCTTGAAGCAGCTATATTCGAGCAGCACATGATCGACCGACATGGGCAACTGCGTGACCAGGAAATCGCCCTTCACAAAGCCCAGGCGCAGAAGCTCGCTCGCCCATGCCGTGGTCAGGCGGTCGAATTCGCTCCAGGTGACTGTTCGGCCATCGTCGGCACTGACGAGCGCGGGAGATTGCGGGCGGTCTTTTGCCCACTTCGCAACGACGTCGTGCAAAAGATGGCGATCCGCATAGATCTTCTCGTAGTCTTCAAGGGTGAATTGAGGCAGATTCATCGATTCTCTCAGCGATCTTCGAGCGTTCTTCGTTCTTGTTGATTGTATTTGCTTCTCGCAAGCCGAGAGAATCACTGCATCTTCGCGCTGGCCGCCGGTATCGAAGAAGAAAGCAGGGCTCATCCTGCGCCAGATGGTTCGCGGGGTTAAGTTCCACCGCAAGCTGGGTTATGCCAGGAGGCAAGTCTTCCATGTCCACGTACGCCGCTTCCCCCATCGTTGCCGCCGCGGGCGGCAGTTTTCTGCTGGAGACACGAACCCCTGCCGAAGTCTTCACCCCCGAAGATCTCAACGAAGAGCAGCGTCAGATCGCCTCTACTGCCGCGCAATTTGCGCGCGATGAGATCTTGCCCAACGCGGCAGCCATCGAATCAAAGCAGCTGGGTGTATTGCCGGGCTTGATGCGAAAGGCTGGCGAGCTGGGCTTCGCCTCGGTCGACATTCCCGAAGAGTACGGCGGCATGGGCATGGACAAGACCACCTCCACGGTTGTCACCGACCATCTGTCAATGCTCGCCAGTTTCTCGACCGCCTTCGGATCCCACGTCGGCATCGCGACGCTGCCGCTGGTCTGGTATGGCACCGAGGAGCAGAAGCAGCGCTACCTGCCCAAACTCGGCTCAGGCGAATGGATCGGCGGCTACGGGCTCTCCGAGGCCAGCTCCGGCTCTGATGCCATGAACATTCGCACGCGCGCAACGCTCTCGCCCGATGGCAGCACTTACACGCTCAACGGCGAGAAGATGTGGATCACCAACTGCGGAATCGCCAGCCTCTACACCATCTTTGCAAAGATAGACGGCGAGAAATTCTCGGCCTTTCTGGTGGAGTGCGATACGCCGGGATTGACCGTCGGCGCCGAAGAACACAAGCTGGGCATTCGTGGTTCGTCTACTTGTTCGCTTGTGCTCGATGGATGCAAGATTCCTGCAACCAATCTGCTCGGCGAGGCGGGCAAGGGCCACCACATCGCATTCAATGTCCTGAATATTGGCCGCTTCAAGCTGGGAGTGGCTTGCGTCGGCGGCGCGCGTCTCGCGTTGGGCCACATGATTCGCTACGCCAAAGAGCGGCATGCCTTCGGCAAGGCGATTGCCGAGTTTGGCCTCATCCAGCGCAAGATCTCAGCGAGCGCGACGAGCCTTTATGCCGCCGAAAGCATGGCCTACAGGACCGCAGGCATGATCGACGCTGGCCTGGCCGCTCTCGGACCCGAGCTGGCTCACGACCCGCGCGAGACGCAGAAGCGCATCGAAGAGTACGCAGTCGAATGCTCGATTTTAAAGGTGTATGGCTCCGAGATGCTGACGCTAGTGGCCGACGAACTGATCGCTACGATGGGTGGCTACGGCTACGTCGAGGAGTACCCGGCGGAGCGCATTTATCGCGATGCGCGGATCAACAGAATCTTCGAAGGAACCAACGAGATTAACCGGCTCATCATCACAGGCTGGATGATGCAGCCACCGAGCTTTGATTCCGGCGCGAATACTGGCGAGCTGCTGGCGCGGGAGGCCGAAGCGCTGGGATCGGCCAAGAAAATCGCACTCTTTGCTGCAGGAGTGGCAAGCCAACGATTCATGACGGCACTCAGTGAGCAGCAGGAAGTGATGGCCGATCTGGCGGAGATCATCATGCAGGTCTATGCCCTGGAGTCGGCGCTGCTGCGGGCACGGAAACTTGCCGCGGCGAAGGCCGCTTCCGCAGAGGTGGCGGCGGCGATGACGGGACTGCTGGCCGAGGAGACGATTGCACTCGCAAAACAGGCATCGCGGCGCGTGTTGGCAGCTTGCGGCGAGGGCGATCTGCTGCGGACGCAACTGGCGATTCTTCGCAGGCTGGCACGATCCACTCCTGCCGATGCTGTTGGTCTGAGCCGCACGGTCGCGCGCCATTGCATTCAGTTGGAGCGGTATCCGCTGTGAATTGCGCCGGAAAGCTTGTTGATTAATTAATTACCTGCAAGGTTTTGAAAAGGCGGATTCAACAACGAAGTGCAACGGCAATCCGAGCGGCGGGTGGATGGGATGGGGTAGCATCCTGGAAGCCCTACCGCCAAGCAAGGTTTGCCAAGAATGCGCTACCGCCATCTCATCCAAGAAGAACGATATCAAATCTCTGCCCTTAAAGACGCTGGCTGGTCACAGGGTGCCATCGCTGCCAAGTTGGGACGGCATCGGTCCAGCATCAGCCGCGAGTTGAACCGCAATCACGTCGGCTCTTATCGGCCGCAGGTGGCCGGATTGCTGGCCGCGGCCCGCAGCCGGCAAAGCGCCGCAAACGCGCGCCGTGTGCCGGTCGCCGCATGGAAGTTCGCCCGTGAGAAACTGGCCGAAACCTGGAGTCCGCAGCAAATTGCCGGCTATCAGCGCGCCGAGCATCTGCCGCGCCTCTCGCACGAGAGCATCTATCAGCGCATCTACGAAGACAAGCGCGCCGGTGGCGCTTTGCACCTGGCGCTGCGCATCCAGAAGCAATGGCGCAAGCGGCACGGGGTGCACGAGCGGCGCGGCACTATCCCCAATCAGGTCTCGATCGATCAGCGTCCCGCCATTGTCGATAGCAGACAACGCTACGGCGATTGGGAGGCCGATCTGGTCGTCGGTGCACGGCACTCACAAGCTCTGGTCACCATCAACGAACGCAAGAGCCGCTACGCGCTGATCACACGCGTCGCCAGCAAACAGGCGGCAGAAGTGAGCCAGGTCATTGTCGCGCAACTGAAACCCTTCGCCCGCATGGCGCACACACTGACCACCGACAATGGAAAGGAGTTTGCCCAGCATGAACGGATCGCGGCCGAACTGGAACTGAGCTACTACTTTGCGCATCCTCACGCAGCCTGGGAGCGCGGCGCCAACGAAAACCTCAATGGCCTGTTGCGCCAGTTCTTTCCCAAACACCGCAAACTCGAACAGGTCACAGACGAAGAAATCGCGCTGGCCCAGCAACGCCTCAACCACAGACCCAGAAAATGCCTGGGCTACAAAACCCCGCATCAGGTCTTCTGGAAACAGTTACACTCTAACCAACCCGTTGCGCTTCGTTGTTGAATCCGCCAAATATAAATAGGGGGGTGGGGGTGCCGTTTCAGTGAACAGTGGACAGTGAAAGCTCCTGCCCCTGGTCATTGTTCATTCATTGATTGTGCATCAAGGAATCACAGTTCTCTGCAAATTGCGGTGGTTCGATCAGAGATGAATCCTCCATCCCGAGGGTTATTAGGCCGCCGGGATGGAGGGATGAATCGTGCATAAGTTCCGTAACATGCCGCACGCTTGCCTTGCGAATCCTTTGCAGCAATGCCACGAAGGCCGCGCCCAGAGACAGTGATTCCATCTTGCCGATTTCTTTTGGAAATCAGCATCTTCAATAGATCCACTTTGGGCAAGGGGGATCGCGGTACTGCTAGTGCTTGACCACGACATTGAGGGTTAGGTCAACCGGAACGGGTTGATCGTCCAGCCGGGCGGGGCTGAAGTGGAACTGGCGGACCGCCTCGAGCACGCGGGCGTCCAGCATCTTGTTGACGGACTTGACGACCTGAACATCCTGCGCCTTGCCCATCTCGTCGACGTTCAGACTCAGGACAATGGTGGAATCGTTCGGGATGAGCTGATCGAACGCGCTCGGAGCGATGTGCACCACGCTGGAATTGAGAAGGACGGGTTTGGATACTCCGCTGCTGATTCGGAGGGCCGGGGTTGGAGTGGAGGAATCGTCAGCGGGCTGGGTTGCTAGTGCCGCTGCGGGGAAGAGCGAGGGAAGAAGCAAAAGACTTGTTGCCAGGATATGTCGCATTGATAACCTCCTTGTGGTTAATAGTAACCATCACGATATTAACCTCAAACAAGGATCTTTGTCAACTACTCATTTTATGCGTATATTTTTCAACATCTTACGAATTGTTCGTAGATTCACATGGAAGAATCGATCAAAAAATCCATTGATTCTAAAGGGAATACGATGCGGATTGGAGGCTTCCGGCTTGCGCGGTTTGGATGCGAGTTATACGAACTGATCCGGATTGAGAAAGAAATGTGGCGCGCGACGTCAAACGTTGGATGTGGGTCTGGAGATCCACAGGACAGCCGACCTGGAGGTCGGCGCGCCGGATTTTGGCGAGGGAGCTAGCTGCGGGGAGCAGCGCGAAGAACGTAGGCGCGGCTTCGCCGCGTGGGCAACTCTCTAAAACTTTGTAGAGGCCTTGCGGCACGACTAAAGTCGTGCCCTGTTACAAAGCCTGATCATGAAAGTATCTCTATGGAAAACGGCCCGCTTCTCATGGTGAGGAGCGGGCCGAGTTACTTTTGATAACTAGTTGAAGTTAGCTACCAACTGTGTTGAGTTATGCCTTGGCAGTAGTCAGTGCGCCTAAGTCGGCGGCTAACTTCTCGGTGGAGAAGGCTTCGATCAGATCGCCTTCCTTGATGTCGTTGAAGCTGCTGAGGCCGATACCGCACTCCATGCCGTTGGTGACTTCGCGGGCATCGTCTTTGACGCGCTTGAGAGAGCTGATCTTGCCCTTGAAGACCTGCGTTCCATCGCGCATGACCTTGATCTCGGAATCGCGGCGGATGACGCCGTCTTGCACGCGGCAGCCGGCGATGGTGCCTACCTTGGGGATGCGGAAGACTTGCAGAACTTCGGCGCGGCCCAGGTAGTTCTCCTTGAAGGTGGGGTCGAGGAGGCCCAGCATGGCGAGTCGCATCTCATCCTGCAACTCGTAGATGATCGAGTGGATTCTGATCTCGACATTTTCCTGCTGTGCCAGCTCGGCGGCCTTGCGCTCCGGGCGGACATTGAAGCCGATGATGATGGCGTTCGATGCCGTGGCCAGAAGCACGTCGCTCTCGGTGATGGAACCGACGCCTGAGTGGATGACCTTGACGCGCACCTTTTCGGTGGACATGCGCACCAGTGAATCGGCCAGCACTTCGACAGAGCCGGTGACATCGCCCTTGATGATGAGCGGAAGATCCTTGACGCCGGCCAGACGAATCTGTTCGGCGAGGCCCTCGAGCGAGACGCGGGAACTCTTGGCCAACTGGGCGTCGCGTTCCTTCATCTTGCGGTATTGGGCGATGCCCTTGGCCTTGTCGCGATCGGCTACGACGAGGAAGGTATCGCCGGAGTCGGGCATGGCTTCGAGGCCGAGGACTTCAACAGGAGTGGAGGGACCCGCTTCTTCAATGGCGCGTCCGCGGTCGTCGAACATGGCGCGGACCTTGCCGAAGGTGTTGCCGACGATGTAGCTGTCGTTGAGGTGGAGAGTTCCATCCTGCACCAGGACCGTGGCGACTGCGCCGCGCCCGCGATCGAGCTTGGCTTCGAGGACCGAGCCGACGGCCTTGCGGCCTGGGGTTGCCTTGGGAGCCTTGATGTCTGAGACCAGGCAGATCATCTCGAGCAAGAGATCAAGATGGATACGCTTTTTGGCCGAGACCTCGACGAAGACGGTGCCTTCGCCAGCGGTGGCCCACTCCTCTGGAATGAGGCCGCGATCGGCGAGCTGCTTTTTGACGCGGTCGGGGTTGGCGTTGGGCTTGTCGATTTTGTTGACGGCCACAATGATTGGGACGCCGGCGGCCTTGGCATGGTCGATGGCCTCGAGGGTCTGAGGCATCACACCATCGTCCGCTGCGACGACGATCACGACAATGTCGGTGACCTTGGCTCCGCGGGCTCTCATGCGTGTAAAGGCTTCGTGACCGGGGGTATCGAGGAAGACGATCTCGCGGCCGGAGGCTGGAGAGCCTTCCTTGGCGAACTTTACCTTGTAGGCGCCGATGTGCTGGGTGATGCCGCCCGCTTCTCCGGCTGCTACGTCGGTTTCGCGGATGGCGTCGAGCAGCGAGGTCTTGCCGTGATCGACGTGACCCATGACGGTGACAACTGGTGAGCGGGGTACTTCAAGCTCGCCGGTGTTGTCGGCCTCGAGGACTTCTTCGATGGCCTGGTTGGCGATCTCTTCTTCGTAGCTGATGACGGTGGCGGCTGCGCCGAACTTGGCGGCGACATCCTTGACCATCTCGGCGTCGAGGGACTGGTTGACGGTGACGAAGATGCCACTCATCAGAAGGGTCGCGATCAGATCCTTGGCGCGCACATCAAGCTTCTCGGCCAGGTCCTTGACGCTGATGCCTTCAGTGACGGTAATCTCGCGTGTGATGGGAAGCGGCTCTCCGCCATATTGCACCCCGCCATAACGTGGCGGCGGCACAAAGCCCTTCATTGGGCCTTCCTTCGTTTTGGGATACTGCGGGCGTCCGCCGCGTCCTCTGGATGGGGCACGCGCCGGGCGTGGAGCTTCGCCGGTCGGTGCTGCGCCGCCTGGACGAGGCGGGCCACCGGGACGGGGTGGTCCAAAGCCGGGACGTGCGCCGAAGCCGGGACGGGCTCCGGGTGCTCCGGGTCCGCCTGGGCCGGCATAGCCGCCGGGTGTGGTGCGGGTGGGATGCTTGGGTCGCGGACCGCCGGGGAACTGGCCGGGCGCTCCAGCAGGACCATTGAAGGTGCGCTGGGGATAGCTGCCAGGACCGCCGGAGGGCCGATTGCGGTCAAAGATTGGCCGGCCGCGCTGAATGCCAGCGGCTGTGCCGGTATTGGCGGCCATCGGCGGCGGCGCCACGACGGGGGGCGCGGTGTAGACCGGGCGAGGCCCAGTCTGCGGCATAACCATGCGGCGCGCGGGCAATGCCGGCGTGGGCGATGGAGTATGCGTGTGCCCCTTGGTGCGCTGCGCGGATTGAGGAGCAGGCACGGCGGCTTCGGGCTTGGCGGCATCGCCGGTGGCTTCTTCCTTCGGCGCTACGGCTTCAGGCTGGGCAACCGGCTCGGGCGCAACGGCGGGAGTCTCGGCGGCTTTGGCCTCTGGAGCCACGACAACGGGCGGCGCGGCAGTCTCAGGCGCGACGGTTTCGGGCGCTGCGACCGGGGCTGCAGCGGGTGGCTTGACGGCTGGCGTCGGCTCGGCGGCACGCGGTTGAGCTTCGCGGACCGGCGGAGCAACAGGCTGGGCAGCCGGGGGTTTGACCACGACAGCGACCGCGGGCGGCGCAACGGCAACGGCCGGGCGCTGCACGACGACCGTGCCTGCGGGAGCCTTGGCAACGACGGTGCCGACGGGCGGCCTGCTGGCGATCGCGGGCGGCGGAGCAACGACAATAGGGGGTGCGGAGCGCGGCTGGGGAACGATCTTGCGCGGTTCCGGACGGGCTGGCGCAGCGGGCGGCGGCGCAACGGCCACCACGGGCGGCGCCGGCTTTGCCGGAATAGACGCAGGCGGCGCTACAGTGGGCTTTGCGGGCACATGTCCATGCCTCGCCACCGCTTCGTCTTCCTGCTTCTTGGCCAGAATGGCCTTGAGCACATCGCCCGGCTTGGAGATATGCGAGAGATCGATTTTGGGCGTAATGCCCTGAGGAGCACGAGAGGCCTGCGAGCCTGACTGGCCCGCGGGGCGCGATCCGCGCTCAAAATGCGCGCGAACCTTGTCGGCCTCGTAGTCCTCCAGCGAACTGGAGTGGGTCTTGCCGGTGGCCAGGCCGAGCTCCGCCAATATATCGAGAACCTGACGGCTCTTGACTTCCATCTCGCGCGCGAGATCGTTAATTCGAACCTTACTCATCCGCCTCTTTTCAAATGGTGACGCCCAAAGCCTCAGTTGCTCATAGCTACCTCATGGCATTGGCTGTTCTTAAAACTTTTGTTGCCGTCTGACCCGGCTTGAAGGAGTCGGCGCATCTTATGCGCCGTGCTCTTTGTCTGCCTGCTCATCGGTTGTTGCGCCTTCAGTTTCAATCTCTTCCAGCAGCGGCTCGTCCGCGCTTTGAGCATCTTGCTCAAGCGCTTCTTCCGGCCGGTCTTGCAAAGTTTCCACTTCCGCCTCGTCGGCAGGAGGGATATCTTCAACCGCGGCCTCAGCTTCGGTGCGGTTTTCCGGATCTTCTTCCTCGGCGCGGATGTTTTCCGCTTCGGTAATGACAGAAGCTGCGTTTTCAGCCTCAGCTTCGTCCCCAGCAAGAACCGCTTCGCGCGCTTTTTCTGATGCTTCCGGAGTCTCGCCGTCGGCAGTCGCCGGAACGAAGCCTGCCTCGCCCTCTTCAAACTGACCGAAGTAGTGGCGGACGGCGATGCTGATCTTTTCGAGCGTCTTCTCGCCGATACCGGGAATCTCTTCCAACTGCTCGGGGGTCATGTCTGCCAGACCCTCGACGGTTGTGATGCCTGCGGCGACAAGCTTTTGAATGATGCTTTCGCCGAGTTCGGAGACTTGTTCAATGGGCGTCGAGGGGCCGCCGGTGAGGTCCTGCATCTGCTGCTCGACCTCTTGCCGCTTCTCCTCTTCGCTCTTGATGTCGATCTTCCAGCCGAGCAGCTTGGCCGCCAGACGCACGTTCTGGCCTTTCTTGCCGATGGCAAGAGAGAGCTGGGTGTCGTCGACGATGACTTCGAGTTGCTTCTCTGTAAGATCCGCAATCGACACGCGGCTGACCTTGGCCGGCTGCAGAGCCTTCTCGGCGAAGGTGGTGATCTCGTCGGAGAACTCGATGATGTCGATCTTCTCTCCGCGCAGTTCGCGAATGATCGACTGTACGCGCATGCCCTTCATGCCGACGCAGGCGCCGACCGGGTCCACATCCTTGTCGCGGGACTGAACGGCGATCTTGGTGCGTTCGCCGGCCTCGCGCGCAATGGCCTTGATGACGACGGTGTTGTCGTAGATCTCGGGGACTTCGGACTGGAAGAGGTTCGATACCAGCTCCGGCGCGGCGCGGGAGACGATGACTTGCGGTCCCTTGGCTGCACGGTCCACTTTTAGAAGAACGACGCGAACCCGCTCGCCGATGGAGAACTGCTCGAGCCGCGACTGCTCGCGCTTGGGGCAGCGCGCCTCGGCCTTGCCGAGGTCGTAGATGACGT
>Ga0302287_10001266_pt1 | contig 10197 bp, 7 predicted proteins | sample III_Fen_E2_4_FD_200452 | JGI IMG/M metagenome (GOLD analysis project Ga0302287, IMG submission 200452) | Peat permafrost microbial communities from Stordalen Mire near Abisko, Sweden - III_Fen_E2_4 | ecosystem: Environmental > Terrestrial > Soil > Wetlands > Permafrost | place: Sweden: Abisko...
TGCTTTCCGGCCTGACACACTTTGCCGGCATCGTGCTGACGCCACGACGCAAGACGCCGACCATCCGGCAGATGGAATTTGTCAGCCTGTCCGAAAAACGCATCCTGCTGATCCTCGTCACGACCGACGGCGATGTACAAAACCGCATCCTGTTCACCGAGCGCGCCTATTCGGCTTCGGAACTCGTAGTCGCTACCAACTACCTCAACCAATACTTTGCCGGCCATGACTTCGAGCACATCCGCCAGCGCGTCAAGGAAGACCTGCTCAGACTGCGTGGCGATCTGCAAAGCCTGATGGCCGCCGCATTGGCGGCGGGCGATGAAGCGATGAATAAAGCCGATGACCAGTACATCATTTCCGGCGAGCGAAATTTGCTTGAGGTCGAAGAACTTTCCTCGAACATGAAGCAGTTGCGTAAACTGTTCGATCTTTTTGAACAGCGCACGGCGCTCATGCAGCTACTGGACATATCGCAGCGCGCCGACGGCATCCAGATCTTCATTGGCGGCGAATCCGGGCTCGCGCCGCTCGACGAATGCAGCGTGGTCACCGCGCCTTACGAAGTCGATGGACATATTGTCGGTTCGGTTGGCGTCATCGGTCCGACGCGCATGGCTTACGAGCGCGTTATTCCCATTGTTGATATCACCGCCAAACTGCTTTCTTCAGCGCTCACCTATCAGGCCAGCACCTGATGCCAAAGCTTCTGCCCGAACCTCGGCACAGTCACGACGCGGCCCAGAAGACGGCCGTCCTGCTGATCAACCTGGGCACACCGGAAGCGCCGACGGCCCCGGCCGTGCGTCGCTACCTCAAGGAGTTTCTTTCCGACCCACGTGTCGTCGAAATTCCGCGTGCGATCTGGTGGCTCATTCTCAATGGCATCATCCTCAACGTTCGCCCCAAGAAATCAGCCGAAAAATACGCTGCGATCTGGACGACCGAAGGTTCCCCGCTGAAAGTTCACAGCGAACGCCAGGCCGCCATGCTGCGCGGATTTCTCGGCCAAGCAGGACATCATGTCGAAGTCGCCTATGCGATGCGCTACGGCCAGCCATCAATCCCCGCCTCACTCTCACGCCTCAAGGCCGCCGGGTGCACCCGCATCCTGCTGCTGCCGCTCTACCCGCAATACTCGTCGAGCACGACGGCAACGGCCATTGACGCTGCTTTTGCCTGGACAAGAACACTGCGCAGTCAACCGGAAATCAGAACGGTAAGGAGCTTTGCCGACGATCCGGGCTACATTGGCGCACTGGTCAATAGCGTTCGCCAGCACTGGATGATCAATGGCCACCCGACCTCCTCCTACCAACTGGTCATGAGTTTTCACGGCGTGCCACGCTATACCTTGGACAAAGGCGACCCTTACCACTGCGAATGCCACAAGACAGGGCGTTTGCTGGCCGAAGCGCTGAATCTCGGCAGCGAGGCGTATCAGATTTGCTTCCAGTCACGTTTTGGCCGCGCGCAGTGGCTGCAACCCTATACCGCTCCGACCCTGGCCGCACTCGGCAAGCAAGGCGTCCAGCGCGTCGATGTCATTTGCCCTGGATTTCCCGCCGATTGTCTCGAAACACTGGAAGAAATTGCCATCGAAGGAAAAAAAGAATTCCTTCAGGCCGGCGGCAAGGATTACCAGTACATCCCCTGCCTCAATGAACGTGATGACTGGATCCACGCACTGGCCAAACTCGCGGAAACTCATTTGCAGGGCTGGCCAACCCGTGAAATCCCGGATGCCGCCGTTCGCGACGCCCGTGCCTTGCGTGCAAGAGCCCTTGGCGCCAAGGCTTGAACATCGTTTGCAATCAACACTCAATTGACGCTCAAGTGATGCCCTCCAGCCGCCGTTAAGTCCTTATTGGATTTTTCCGGAAATTGAAGAGGTGCTTCATGAAAATCGCCAGTGCCGCACTGCAAATGGACTCCAGCCACACCAGCCAGAAGAAACATGAACTGACGGAGAGTTTGAGCAGTTGGGGCGGGAATCGCCGACTCGACTTGCGGGAAAATCAGCGAGAGAACTTGCTCGCCGCACAGCCTCTTCCGGCGGTTCAAATTTCCGATGCCGGCCAAGCCGCGCAATCGAATGAGGCAAGCGCCATTCAAAGCAGCCTTGACGCCGCTGAAAACGATCCGATACTGCGACTGATCCGCGCCATGATCAGCATGCTGACCGGCGAGGAGATCAGGGTCTTCAAGGCCAGTGACCTCAACAACAATTCACCGACGCCTTCCGTCCCCGCCGCGAACCCGTCGCAAGTTGCCAGCCAGACCACGCAACCGCAAGCCGCGCAGCAAGTGAACAGCGTTGGCTTTGAATACAATCGCCACGAGTCCTACTACGAGGCCGAACAAACCAGCTTTTCTGCCAGCGGCGTGGTCCGCACGACCGACGGCAAGGAGATCGACTTTTCTCTCGCACTGTCAATGTCCCGCAGCTATTACGAAGAATCCAATATCAGCATCCGCCAGGGTAATGCGCCCAAGACGCAGGACCCCTTGGTCATCAGTTTCGAAGGCAACGCAGCCCAACTGAGCAATCAGCGCTTCAAGTTCGATCTCGATGCCGACGGAAAAACGGAGGACATCAATTTCCTTACGGGTGGCAGCGGATTTCTTGCGCTCGACCGCAATGGCGACGGCAAAATCAACAATGGTTCGGAGCTTTTTGGCACGAAGAGTGGCGACGGTTTCGCCGACCTCACTGCTCTCGATTCTGATAAAAACGGCTGGATCGACGAGAACGACGCCGTTTACGAGCAACTGCGCGTATGGATCAAAGATGCATTCGGGAAAGACTTGCTCTCGACGCTCAAGCAGGCGAATGTGGGGGCCATCGCGCTCGCCCGCACCGAAACGCCTTTTGAGATCAAGACCAGTAGTAACGAACTGCTTGGTCAGATCAGATCAAGCGGGATTTTTCTGCGCGAGGACGGCAAGGTCGGAACCGTGCAACAGGTCGATCTAACGACCTAGACGGGTTGAACTCACTGCGGGTCAGGGCGGCGCCAGTTCCAGATCGCAGGCGGCGGAGCTCCCTTGCACTGCCTTTTGTCCGAGCTTGCCAAGCGCCTTGTTGGCTCCACGCAAGCGCGCAATCACCTTGGCCATCAAGGTTTTGTTGAAGCGTTCGAGAACCTCGTCGGAGCTGAGATCGAGCGCTGAGCTATTGATCTCCAAGAACAGCGTCGGCTCCAGCGTGACTACGGTCGAAGAACGCGTCGAACTGCTTGGATGCAGATACGCCATTTCGCCGACCACTTCGCCCGAACCGAGGCGACAGATCGACTTGCCTTCAACAGAGACCTCGACAAAACCGGTGACGATGACGCCGAAGATCCGGTTGTTGTCACCCTCGCGGATCAGGACAACCTTGTCGGCCACCTCGCGCCACACGCTGATGCGCAGGACTTCCCACAGTTCGATGTCTTCAAACTCGGTAAAGAATTCGAGCTTGCGCAGCTTCTCGTAGTGCGACGTATCCTGCAGCGTGGCGTCCTCATCGAGCATCTGGTAGCGAACCGTCGACAGGTCTTTGGCGAACTCGGCGCCGTTACGATAGCGATTGTAGAGATCCTTTTCCATCGACTTCTTCAGGATCGGATCAAGACCGGCCGGCAGATTGGGGTTGAGTGCGCAGACCGAAGGGATGTCCATATTGACAATCTTGTAGACCAGCGCCCCCTGGTTATTGGCCCGGAAGGGCAAACGCCCGGTCAACAACTGGAAGAGCAGGACGCCCAGCGAGTACAGATCGGTCTTCTGGTTTAGCGGATAGTTCTTGATCTGCTCGGGCGACATATAAGCTGGCGAACCGACGCCCATGACAAAGGTTGAATCCTTGTTCATGTCCTTGTGCAGATTGAGCGCCAGGCCAAAGTCGGTAATCTTCGGGTTGTCGTCCTTGTCGATCAGGATATTGGCCGGCTTGATGTCGCGGTGCACAACGCCCTGCCGGAAGGCATGGTCGAGCGCCAGGCAGCATTTGAAGATGATGCCGATCACCCTGTGCATGGGCAGCAGGCGGCTGATCGCGCAGAACTGGTCGAGTGGTGTGCCGTCGATGAATTCCATCACGATGTAGGCTTGCTCGGGTTCGATCACCGCATCGTAGATCTTGACAATATTGGGATGGTCGAGCCGCCGTCCGATCGAGTCCTCGGTCTGGAAGAGCTTGCGCAAGCGCCGCGACATGGCGGCATTTTCTTCACCGAAACGTATCAGCTTGACGGCCACCTCAAGATCGGTGTCGGGATCACGCGCCAGATAAACGACAGCCGTCGCCCCTTTGCCTAAAGTGCGAATGACCTCGTATTTGCCAATTTTCTCTAGCATGCCAATACCGTCTATTTGCCGACCCCGCCAACCGAGCCGGAATCGTAGCAGTTGAAGCGCGTCGTGCCGCAGTTTTTACGCTTTTTTATTATGCCGCGCCAAATAAAAAGAAGGGAAGCGCTTGAAATCTGAAATACCGCCCCAAGCTAGCGGTGAGTTTTCCGGGAGACCATTAACCATGCAAGAGCAAGACAAATTGACCGAAATCGAAACCAATCCTGACGCTACCGACAATTCTTCGACCGCCGCCGAACCCGCTACCGACAGCACGCCCAGCCTTGAAGAGATCATCCGCCAGGCCGAATTGAAGGCTGAAGAGCACCACGATGCTTGGCTACGCGCCAAGGCCGAGACGGAAAACGTCCGTCGCCGTGCTCAGGAAGACATCGCCAAAGCCTCCAAGTTCGCCGTCGAACGCTTCGCTGGCGAACTACTGGCCGTGAAAGACAGCCTTGAAGCGGCGCTCGCTATCGAGACACCCAGCGTCGAGAGCATGAAGTCAGGCACCGAGCTGACCCTCAAACAACTGGTCTCCGCTTTTGAAAAAGCCAAACTGACCGAGCTCAATCCGCTTGGCGAGAAATTCGACCCCAATTTCCATCAAGCCATCAGCATGCTTGATTCCGAACAGGAAGCGAATACGGTGGTCACCGTCCTGCAAAAGGGCTATTTGCTCGCCGAACGCGTATTGCGACCGGCTTTGGTCATTGTTTCCAAACCCAAAGCTTGAAAACAAAGCGATAAGCCCCACTTAGGGCTCAATCCGACGAATTAATCGTTCCGGTATTCACAAATTACTATTAGAGGACTCTGACATGGGCAAAATCATCGGCATCGACCTTGGCACGACAAACTCCTGCGTTTCCGTCATGGAAAACGGCAAGCCGAAGGTCATCGAAAACTCCGAAGGCGCACGCACCACGCCTTCCGTCGTCGCCTACGCCGAAGACGGTGAAATCCTGTGTGGCGCCCCGGCCAAACGCCAGGCTGTCACCAACGCCAAGAACACGCTGTACGCGGTCAAGCGGCTGATTGGTCGGCGCTTTGAAGAAAAGGAAGTGCAAAAGGACATCGGCTTGATGCCCTTCAAGATTCTCAAGGCCGACAATGGCGACGCCTGGGTTGAAGTGCGTGGCAACAAGATCGCACCGCCGCAGGTTTCCGCCGAAGTCCTGCGCAAGATGAAGAAGACCGCCGAGGATTACCTCGGTGAAGAAGTCACCGAAGCGGTCATCACCGTTCCGGCCTACTTCAACGACAGCCAGCGTCAGGCGACGAAGGATGCCGGCCGCATCGCCGGCCTGGAAGTCAAGCGCATCATCAACGAGCCGACCGCAGCGGCGCTCGCGTTTGGTATGGACAAGAAGCAAGGCGACAAGAAAATTGCCGTCTATGACTTGGGCGGCGGCACGTTTGACGTCTCGATCATCGAAATCGCCGTGATCGACGGCGAGCATCAATTCGAAGTGTTGGCTACCAACGGCGACACCTTCCTCGGTGGCGAAGACTTCGACCAGCGCCTGATCGATCACATCATCGAAGAGTTCAAGAAGGAATCCGGCGTCAATCTCAAGAACGACGTTCTAGCGCTGCAACGCCTCAAGGATGCCGCCGAAAAGGCCAAGATCGAGCTGTCATCGGGCCAGCAGACCGAAATCAACCTGCCCTACATCACCGCAGATGCGTCCGGTCCGAAGCACTTGACGCTGAAGATCACACGCTCCAAGTTCGAGTCGCTGGTCGACGAACTGGTCGAGCGCACCATCGAACCTTGCCGTATAGCGTTGAAGGATGCGGGCTTGAAAATCACCGACATCGACGACGTCATTCTCGTCGGTGGCCAGAGCCGTATGCCCAAGGTGCAGGACAAGGTCAAGGAATTCTTCGGCCAGGAACCGCGCCGCGACGTCAATCCGGATGAAGCCGTCGCCGTCGGCGCGGCCATTCAGGGTGGCGTGCTGCAAGGCGAAGTCAAGGACGTGCTGTTGCTCGACGTGACGCCGCTGTCGCTCGGCATCGAAACGCTGGGCAGTGTGATGACCAAGCTGATCAAGAAGAACACGACGATCCCGACCAAGGCATCGCAAGTCTTCTCGACCGCCGACGACAACCAGAACGCGGTGACCATCCACGTACTGCAAGGCGAGCGCGAAATGGCCTCAGGTAACAAGAGCCTCGGCCAGTTCAACCTCTCCGACATCCCGCCGGCACCGCGCGGCATGCCGCAAATCGAAGTCACGTTTGACATCGACGCCAACGGCATCCTGCACGTTTCGGCCAAGGACAAGGCGACCGGCAAGGAAAACAAGATCAAGATCCAGGCTTCCAGCGGTCTGTCCGAGGAAGAAGTCCAACGCATGGTGCAGGACGCCGAGTTGCACGCCGAGGAAGATAAGAAGGCACACGAATTGGCCGAAGCGCGCAACCAGTGCGACGGCATGATCCACACCGTCAAGAAGTCGCTGACCGAGTACGGCAAGGAATTGTCGGACGAAGAGAAAGCGACCATCGAGGCGGCGATCAAAGATGCTGAAGAAGCCATTCGTGAAAACGATGTCGATAACATCAAGGCCAAGAACGAAGCGCTGGCCACGGCGGCACAAAAGCTCGGCGAGAAGGTTTACGCCAAGCAGCAGGCCGAAGCCGCCGCCGCAGGTGGTGGTGCCGATGCGGGTGCTGCGCCAGGTGCCGGTGAGGCCAAGAAGGACGATGGCGATGTGGTTGATGCGGAATACACCGAGGTGAAGGACAAGAAGTAAGCCTCCTTTCGTCCGCTAACGAAACGGGGGTGGCCTGCCATCCCCGTTAGTCGTTCACCCATTGAAAGTGATTCATGAGCAAACGTGACTTTTACGACATTCTCGGCGTCAATCGTGATGCGTCTGACGACGACATCAAGAAGGCTTACCGCAAACTGGCCATGAAGCACCATCCGGATCGCAATCCGGATAACCCCAAGGCCGAGGAACACTTCAAGGAAGCCAAGGAAGCCTACGAGATTCTGTCAGACGGACAGAAGCGTGCGGCCTACGACCAGTATGGCCACGCCGGCGTCGATCCGCAGGCGGGCATGGGCGGTGGTTTTGGAGGTGCGGGTGGCGCCGGTTTCTCGGATGCCTTCGGCGGCATTTTCGACGAGATTTTCGGCGGCGGACGCGGTGGTGGTGGCGGCCGTTCCAACGTCTATCGCGGAGCCGACCTGCGCTACAACCTCGAAATCACTCTCGAACAGGCGGCCTTCGGTACCGAAACAAAGATTCGCATTCCGACGATGGAAGTCTGTGATCCCTGCAAGGGCACGGGTGCCAAAGCCGGTACGCAAGCGAAGACCTGCCCGACTTGCCAGGGCAGCGGTCAGGTTCGCCTGCAACAAGGCTTTTTCTCAATCCAGCAGACTTGCCCCAAGTGCCACGGTACCGGCAAGTTCATCGCCGAACCCTGCGGTTCCTGTCAGGGCGCCGGTCGCGTCAAGCAGCACAAGACGCTAGCCGTGAAGATTCCGGCCGGAGTTGACGAGGGCGATCGCATACGTCTCTCCGGCGAGGGTGAGCACGGCATCAATGGCGGCCCTTCCGGCGACCTGTACGTGCAGATTCACCTCAAGGCACACGGCGTCTTCCAGCGCGAACAGAACGACTTGCACTGCGAGATGCCGGTCAGCTTCACGACGGCAGCGCTCGGCGGTGAAATCGAGATCCCGACGCTCGACGGCGTAGCCAAGATCAAGATTCCGCAGGAAACTCAATCCGGGAAAACCTTCCGCCTGCGCAGCAAAGGGATCAAGGGCGTGCGTAGTCACACACATGGCGACTTGCTGTGCCACGTGGTCGTCGAAACGCCGGTCAACCTGACCGATCGCCAGAAGGAACTGCTGCGCGAACTCGAAGCATCGAGCGTCGGCGACGAGGGCCGCCACAATCCGCGCGCCAAGTCGTGGATGGATCGCGTCAAGGAATTCTTCGCCGCAAGTTGATCGAGCCTGCCGAAAAAAATCCCGCCGAGACCTTTCGAGATTTCGGCGGGCTTTGTCTAGTTCGCCATCTGCGTCAGAACCAGTCGTGCACGGTAATGCCGGCGCCAATCATGGTCTGCCGGTGGTTGTAGTCAATCATGCTTTCGCCATATCCGGAAAACAACTGGACGTACCCTTTCAGGTCGCCGGCAACCGGGAACGACCAGCCCAGTTGCGCCGAGCCGTGCGAATTCGCGCCACCACGCAGACTATGCCGCGCCTGTAGCGAGAAAACCTGGTCATGCCATTTGCGTGCAATGTTCAATTCGCCGCGACCCATGTAGTTTTCGATATCAGGGTTGTCGTCGGAACCATCGCTCTCGGGCAAACGCCACCACGGACGAATCGACACCAGCCAGTCGCCACGTTCAAAACCCGCCTCGGCAATGACTCTGTTCCAGCTGCGCGAAAGCGGCAAGTCCCGTCCATTGGACTGGTGGTTTACGCCAATGCTCGCCATCGTGCCCTTGAATCCGAACAACTCATAATTGGTACGAAAGACCAGCATGGCCTCGGGCTCATAGTTCGTTTCGCGGAACGGTCGCGAGCGCCCACTGTTGTAAACCTGCCAGTGCGAGGATTGGGTGTAGCCCAGCCAGAGATCACCGTTGTCGCCAAAGATGTTCTCGGCCGCTTTCGCTTTGAAGCTGAGCTGATATTTGGCCTCTACCGGATTGAGATCGGCCTGTTGAGCGGTCGCGTGCCCGGAAGCGGGTGAAGTGGGCGACTCATTGACATGGTCCGTAAAAGTGAACGGCAGCAAGAATATCGGTTTATACGGCAGCAGCACGAAGGTGCCACGCTTGTTAGCCGCGTCGAGATCCCAGCGCTCCGTCAAACTTGACGCCAGAACATGTTGCTTGCTTGCTTCGCCAGTGCTCAAAGCCGGTGGCTGAGCTTTCTTGTCGATGGTGTCCGGGGTAGCGGCGTTCGCAGCTATCGCGATGGCCGCTTTGTCATAGCAGGCGAGCCGCTCCGGATCATTGGCTATCGAGCGGCACGCCGTTTCCTGTGCAGTCGAAAAGGTGGAGATGGCTCCAAGAACGCAGAGCGCCAGGAGATTTCGATAGGGCTTGTTCAGCATACGATGGTTATCCAGAAGTGAAAGTTCGAGCCCAATCGGCAGGTCATTTCACCTCAAACCACTATTGGAGCCTGTGCGCTAGCGCACAGCGCACTTTACCACGAAGATGCTAGCGTCGAAGCGCGCAGAACCCCCGGTCGTACCGGGCTGCGAGGCGCATCAACAGGCGTTCTACAGGGGGCATGCCGTGGCAGGCGCGTAAACAGTGGCTGGCCGACGGCTCAAGGTGGGGATGGCCGTCCTGCCTGCCTTACAGGCGGACGGCCTAAATTGAAGCTCAGGCGCGGCGCCAGGTTGTCCCTTGCGCGCTGTCTTCCAGTACGATGCCGGCGGCCAGCAGTTCGCTACGGATGCGGTCGGCTTTGGCGAAGTTCTTCGCTTTCTTGGCGGCGATCCGCTCGGCAATCAGCGCTTCGATTCGCTCGGACGATCCGTCGGCCTCGTCGACGGGTGTGGCTTGCAGGAAAGTCTGCGGGTCACGCTTGAGCAAACCAATAAGCCCGGCCAAGGCGCGCAACTGCCCGGCCAGTGCCAGTGACTTACCGCGATTGACCTCGGACGCCAGATCGAATAGCACGGCGCAGGCTTCCGGCGTGTTGAAATCGTCGTTCATCGCCACACTGAAACGCTGGGCGTGCGCCTCGCTCCAGTCGACCGCAAGTTCATCCGACTGCACGGCCTTGAGCGCCGTATAGAGCCTCGCCAGGGACTGGCGAGCATCGTCGAGATGCGCGTCGGAGTAGTTGAGCGGGCTGCG
>Ga0302287_10001267_pt1 | contig 10182 bp, 9 predicted proteins | sample III_Fen_E2_4_FD_200452 | JGI IMG/M metagenome (GOLD analysis project Ga0302287, IMG submission 200452) | Peat permafrost microbial communities from Stordalen Mire near Abisko, Sweden - III_Fen_E2_4 | ecosystem: Environmental > Terrestrial > Soil > Wetlands > Permafrost | place: Sweden: Abisko...
GCGCCGTCGCGGAAAAGGCCAGCGCGACGCCGGTGATCGCCGCGCCATAAAGCGAAAGCCCAAGAATCGCGCGCGCCCCCCAGCCAATCGCCAGCGCGGTCAACAGCATCTGTCCCAAGCCGATCACGCTGATGTCGCGCCGCATCGCGTGCAGGCGCGCCGGTTTCAGCGCCAGGCCGATCAGGAACAGCAGCAGCACCACGCCGAGCTGGGCAATATTCAGCGTGGTATGCGGATCAGTAATGAGGCCGAGGCCGGAGGGGCCAATGGCCATACCAGCGGCCAGATAGCCGATCACCGAGCCGAAACCCGCGAGCCGGAACAAGGGCACGACAATGACGGCCGAAGCCAGAAAAATGAGGATCGGGACGAGGAAGCTCGTCTCGCTGGCCAGTTCGGGCATTGCGGGGCCTTGCAGCTGGGGAATCGCGACGGAAAGATGCGGAACGCGACTTTTGGACTAAGAGGCGAGTGAGGCGGTTTGACGACCTTTGGCGTCAGCCCACAGCAAAGCTTGCGCCGACGGTTAAGTTTTTACTAATCGCCATGAACAAGCGGTTAACGGCCAGGAGGTTTAGCCGCTTCTACCCCAGCGCCGCCGCCTCTATCGCCAGCCGCAGTTGGCGGTCGGAAATCGGCTTGAACAAAACAGCGGCGGGATGATCCATCTGGATGCGCGCCAAAGTCGCCGGCTCACGCGAACCAGTGATGAAAATGATTTTCGAGCCGACGGTGGCGCGAATCGCCACCGCAGCATCGACGCCATCCTTGTCGCCTTGCAGGCGCATATCCATCAGCACGATCGAGGGGCGATATTTCTGGGCGAGTTCTATGGCTTCTTCGGCGCTCGCGGCCGTGCCGCAGACCTCGCGTCCCATGTCCTCGACCTGCATCGACAGGCCCATGGCGATCAGAAATTCGTCGTCGACGATCAGCACGAGGTCTCGCAAGTTGTTTTGCATTGCTTTCACCTCTCTTCATCGCGCCGTTGGCTGGCCGACGTGAATTTCGGTGCGGGTTCCATTCTTGCTTTGTTCGCTGATCGCGCCCTTGAGCTGTGAAACCAGGCCGGTAATGATATTGATGCCACGTCCCGGCTGCGTCGCAAAGGGAACTGTCCTGCCGTCATCGACGGCTTCGCCATTATCGGAAACAATCAGCGCCAACGTCCCGGACTCCTTGCGTTCCAGTTCGACACTGATCCTGCCTGCGCCGTCCGGGAATTCGTGTTGGAGCGCGTTGATCAGCAATTCGGTCACGAGCAAGCCAAGCGGAATGGCGAAGTCGAGCCCGACCACCAACGGAATCGCCCGCACCTCCACATCAAGCTGCTTTCGATGATCGGCGTCCACGACGGCAGTGGTCAGTTCTCGCAAAAACGGTGCGATGTCGAAGGTTTTGAAGTCCTGCGATTCCAGCAACTGCTGATGAACCAATCCCAGCGCATAGACCCTTTGCCGAAGATAATGCAACGAGGCCAATGCCTGCTTGTCGCTGATCTGCCGCGACTGATAAGCCATTAGCGCATCGACGATCTGCAGGTTGTTTTTTACGCGGTGATAGACTTCGCGCAGCAGGATGTCGCGCTGTTCGAGCGTCGCGGTCAATTGCGAATTGGCGGCGCGAAGCTCGGAGGTCTGCGCCTCGACGCGCTGCTGCAATTGGCCATTCGCCACTTTGACGCGGGCCTCGCTGTCGCGCAGCAGGGCGGCGGTCTGTTGCTGCTCGGCGATTTTTTCCTGCAATTGCGCATTGAGCCGCTCGAGCATCGCCGGCGACGGCAAGGCGACGAGCTTGGGCAACAGCGGCCATAGCGCGATCGCCGCGACGACCGAGAGCAAGGCTGTGATCAGCTTGATGATTCCCTCGATCCCATAGGCGGGCAGCCACAAGGTGACGATGGACATCACATGATCGGCGCCGCAGGCCAGAATGAAGACCACGAACAGATAGAGCACCCAGATATATTGCAGGTCGGGCCGCCGCCGGGCGAAGGTCAACAGCACCACCGGCATGGAGAAATAGGCCAGGCCGGTCAGCGCGTCCGATATGGCGTGCAGGGCCACCAGACCGGGCGCCCAGCTCAGGCAGAAGCCATGCGCCGTGAGTCCCGCTGGATTTAAAAGCCAGTCCCATATCGACATGCGGCCCCCTGCTTGCCCGAAGGCGCGCCACATCGTTCATGACAGCCCGCCTGCCCGCAAGCGCTTTTACAAAAATCAAGACTAACATATAAGACCCGGCAAGCTGGAGCGTATAACCCGCGCGCCGCCATCGCCGCGATGGCCGATCAACTTAACGACATCAGCCGCCGTTTCGCGCCTAAATCGGCTCCCGATCAGCGCGGTCCGCAAAACGGAGACGCCTCGCCTTGCCCCCGCAGGTTTCCTTTTTCCAAGTTTCGTTTTTCCAAGTTTCGTTTTTCGATGTCGCGGCGACCCTGATCGTCATCACCGCCGTCCTCGCCATGATCAACGAGCGCTATCTGAAACTACCCTCTTCGGTCGGCCTGACTTTTTTGGGCGGCATTGTTTCTTTGACCCTGCTCGCCGCCAACCATCTGGCGCCCGGCGCGAATTTTTCGCAAAAGGCCGTGGTGTTCCTCGCCGGCATCGATTTCAAGGCGACCTTGATGGACGGCATGCTGTCCTTCCTGCTTTTCGCCGGGGCTTTGCATGTCGATTGGGCGCAGATGCGCCAGGGCCGCTGGACCGTTCTGGTGCTCAGCACCTTTGGCGTGGTTTTCTCGACCTTGCTCGTCGGCTTCGGCCTCTATTACGGCGAGCTGGCCTTCGGCATTACCGGCCTGCCGCTGATCTGGTGCCTGGTCTTTGGCGCGCTGATCAGCCCGACCGACCCCGTCGCAGTCATCGCCTCGCTCAAACACGCCGATGTCCCTGCGCTGCTGCGCGCCACGGTGGCCTGCGAAAGCCTGTTCAATGATGGCGTCGGCATTGTGGTCTTCGCCATCATTCTGGCCGGCGCGGCGCATGGCGAGGCCTTTTCCTTCGCCCATGCCGGGATCGAGTTCCTGCAGGAAGCTGGCGGCGGCGCAGCGCTCGGGCTGGCCGTCGGCTGGCTGGGCTTCGCGGCGATGATCAGTCTCGCCATTGTGATGGGCGGCTATTCTCTGGCGCAGAAGCTCAGTGTCAGCGGGCCCGTCGCCATGGCCGTCGCCGGCATTCTGATCGGCAACGCCAATATGTCGCCGGGTTTTTGCGCCAAATCCCGCGAATTTCTGACCCGATTCTGGGATCTGCTCGACGAAATCTTCAACGCCGTGCTGTTTCTGCTGATCGGCCTGAAGATCATCACGCTGCCGCATGATCTGATGCTCTGGGTCGCCTGTTTCGCCGCCGTGCCGGTGGTGCTGCTGGCCCGCGCCCTTTCGGTCGGCCTGCCCATGCTGCTGCTGCGGCCTTTCGCCGGCAAGGCCGGCGCGCCCGCCGTCGTCAGCAATAAAGTGGCCTTTCCCATTCTGATCTGGGGCGGGCTGCGCGGCGGCATTTCCATCGCCATGGCGCTGTCGCTGCCTGACGTGCCAGAGCGCACGGTGGTCATCACCGCGACCTATGCCTGTGTGCTATTCTCGGTTCTGGCGCAGGGCGGCACGATCAATGCCCTGATCCGGCGCCTCTCGCCGCCGATCGCCTGACAAAACGCGGCCCCGCTTGACAGATACCGGGTCGCTGCCCACAAGATCGCCGCCCCTTTGCCGTCGAGGTCCGCTAGCCATGAGCGCCAAACCCCTGCTGAAAGTCTCCCTCTGCGCGCCGCGCGGCTTTTGCGCCGGCGTTGTCCGCGCAATCGACATTGTCGAGCACGCCCTGACCAAGTTTGGCGCGCCGGTCTATGTCCGGCATGAAATCGTGCATAACCGCTATGTCGTCGATGAGCTGAAGCGCAAGGGCGCGATTTTCGTCGAGGAGCTCGACGAAGTGCCGCATGACGGCGCTCCCGTGGTGTTTTCGGCGCATGGCGTGCCCAAAGCCGTACCAGCCGAGGCCGCGGCGCGCGAGTTACGGGCCATAGACGCCACCTGTCCGCTCGTGACCAAGGTGCATCGCGAGGCCGAAATCCACCACAAGCGCGGGCGAAAAGTCATTCTGGTCGGCCACAAGGGCCATCCGGAAGTCATCGGCACCATGGGGCAATTGCCGGAAGGCTCGGTCATTCTGGTCGAAAGCGCCGCCGACGTCGCCGACCTGCCCTTCACCGCCGCCGACGAACTCGCCTTCGTCACCCAGACCACCTTGTCGGTCGACGACATGTCGACAGTCGTGACCGCCTTGCAGCAAAGATTTCCGCAGATCGTCGGCCCGCACAAGCAGGACATCTGCTATGCGACGACTAATCGGCAGGAAGCGGTCAAACGCATCGCCCATGAGGTCGACGCCTTCATCGTGGTTGGTTCGCCGAATTCGTCCAATTCGCTGCGGCTCAAGGAAGTGGCCGAGCGCAGCGGCTGCACCCATGCCCAGCTCGTGCTGCGCGCCACCGACATCGACTGGGCCGGGCTGGACAATATCAAATCCATCGGCGTGACGGCCGGAGCCTCGGCGCCGGAAATTCTCGTCGAGGAAATTCTGGCCGCCTTCGCCGAAAAATTCGAGCTGGTCATCGACACCGTCACCACCGCGACCGAAAACGTGTCCTTCCCGCTGCCGCGCGAATTGCGCGATCAGGTGGCCTGATCGGTTCTTGAATCAGGGCCTCTCGGCGGATCGCCGGAGGCCCTATTTCATCACCAGCGGCGATAGCCATAGCCATAATGGCGATGATAGGGGCCGCGCCAGCCGGGCCGATAGCCGTAGCGCGGCGCGTAGCCATAACGCGGGCCATAGGCGTAACGCGGGCCGCCATAATAGACATTCGGAACATGCCGGCAGCCATAGGGACCGCAGACCCAGCGGACCTGATCGATGGTGGCTGGCGCGTCGCCGCCGCGCATGACGGCGGTGTCGAGGCCGCCGACCGGTAAAGCCATCGCAGGCAGCGACAAGGCGGTCGCTCCCAGAACAAGCGCCCCGGCGAGAATTTTTTGGACGGTCAGCATGGACAGGCTCCTGATTTGCGTCGCGTTGATTTGACGGTTGCATCATCGCCCATTTCGACTGAACGAAGGCTGAAAGCGACGTTCAGGCAACGTTCAGGCGTGAGCCAGGTTCCCGCCGCTTTGATTTCTGGCAAAATGGTCTATGACGGGCGCAAATTTCCCGACCTTCGCATAGGCGCCTCCATGAATAGCCAGCCCCCCGTCGCCAATCCCTTCAACGATATTCGCCTGCTGCTGGCCCAATTGCCGCCGGCCTCGGCCAAGGCGGTCGCCGCCGTGCGGGCCCGCGACGCGCAATTGACCAAGCCCGTTGGCTCGCTGGGACGGCTGGAGGAAATCGTCGAATTTCTCGCCGCCTGGCAGGACAAGGAAGAGCCGACGCTGGACCGTCCCACGGTGGCGGTTTTCGCCGCCAATCACGGCGTCGTCGCGCAGGGAATCTCGCCCTATCCCGCCAGCGTCACCGCGCAAATGCTGGCGAATTTTTCGGCCGGCGGCGCCGCCGTCAATCAGATCTGCGGCGCCCATGGCGCCGGCCTGAAAGTCTTCGAACTGGCGCTGAACATGCCGACGCGCGACATTACCGAGGCTTCGGCGATGGAGCCGCGCGAATGCGCCGCGACGATCGCCTTCGGCATGGAGGCTCTAGCCGGCGGCGCCGATCTGCTCGGCCTAGGCGAAATGGGCATTGGCAACACCACCATCGCCGCCGCGATCTATTATGCGCTTTACGGCGGCAAGGCCGAAGACTGGGTGGGTCGCGGCACCGGCCTCGACGACGAAGGCTTGCGCCGCAAGATCGACGCAGTCGAGCGCGCCGTCGCTTTGCACAAGGAACATCTGACCGATCCGCTGGAAGTCCTGCAAAGGCTCGGCGGCCGCGAGATCGCCGCCATGGCTGGGGCCATTCTGGCGGCGCGCATGGAACATGTGCCGGTGCTGCTCGACGGCTATGTCGTCTGCGCTGCGGCCGCGGTGCTGCATGCGCTCGACCCGGCCAGCATCGATCATTGCATGGCCGCCCATCTCTCGCCGGAAGGCGGCCACGCCAAAGTGCTGGAAAAGCTTGGCAAGAAGCCGCTGCTCGACCTGGGCATGCGGCTCGGCGAAGGGTCTGGCGCGGCCTTGGCCATTGGAATCGTCAAGGCGGCGCTGGCCTGCCACAAGGACATGGCGACTTTTTCCAGCGCCGGAGTCGATAACAAGGCCTGATCAGGCCTCGAACCCGCCAAGCTCAAGGATGTGAGAACTGATATCGCCGGGCCAGGCGGCGAGCATTTCCCGGAAACGCTCTGTGTCGCTGGCGAAAAGCGCCCGCGACGCCTCCTCGAATCCCGGCAGGTCGCCGGCCATGGCCGACATGAAGTGATAGGCGCGCTCCTGCGCCTGTCGCCGTTGGTCCCTTGCCGCTTGTGTGCGCTTTTCCGTCTCGACCAATTTGCGCAGCGCCACCGACGCCCCGCCCGGCTGCGCCGCCAGCCAATCCCAATGACGCGGCAGTAAAGTCACCTCGCGGGCGACGACGCCGAGCGAGGGACGGCCCCGGCCGCGCTTTTCGGCTTCGGGCGCTTCGGCAGGCGGCGCGTCCGGCGCCGGAGCAAAACGCGCGACGATTTGCGCGTCATCGCCGCGAAGATCGACATCAATCGAACGGCCCGTCGCATTATCGAAAAGCAGCACGGGACCGGCCGCGTCGGCGGCCAGAGCCTGTTTCGCGGCAAGCGCCGCCTCGTGCAGCGGGCCATTGGCCAAACGTCTCCGCCCGTCAAAACACGCAAAACTACCCGGCATCATTAATTTCCCCTGAATCGGCTTTCTATCGCCAATTATTATCCGGGTGTAATTACAGAGTCAATATCATCCGGGTTAAATTACTTATTCACCCTTGATCAGCTTCCGCGCCGCATCGCGCAAAGCGGCGCGGGAGGCGTCCTGGGCGTAAAACATATGGCCGCCCGGCTCGGCCAGAAAGGCGATGCGATCAGGCGCGCCGATGGTCGGCAGAAGATCGAGTTGCAGAACCATGGCGAAATAGGGCGTCACGAGGTCATAAAGCCCCTGCGCGACCAGCACTTTTACCCGAGGGTCTAGCGCCAGCGCCCGGCGCAGGTCGCTTGTCGCTTCTTGTCCGCGCCGGCCGCGTTGCCAGTCCCAGCTTTGCGACACATGGTCGTTGAGAATTTCATAGGGCGCATCTTCGACCGGCCATTTGAGCCGCCCGATGGTCAGCGAGGCCATCGCCGAGGCCAGAGGGGCGCGCGCCGCGTCGAGCACCGGGTCCGACCATTCGCCCGGCTTGCGGCCCGGTTCGGCACTGGCGCCGCGCGCCTGCCCATCATAGAGGCTGGCGAGGGTCTTGCCGCTGGGATCGGATTCATAGGCCCAATCCTCCATGCCGATGCGGCCATTGAGACGGCGCACTTTTTCAGCCGGCAGGCCGGTCAGTTTTGACACCTTTTCGGTCAGCCTTTCGAGCGCCGCCGCATCGCGCGGGCCGCGCAGCACATCGGCCAGATATTCGCCTCTGGCGTAATTTTCCGCCCCGGCCAGCGCCGCGCGATCCTTGGCGGCGGCATGGCTGGCGGCCAGCGAAGGAAGACGCGCCGCCTCGACCAGCGGGCTGTTGCGTCCCTCGATCCAGCTGAAGTCCAGCACCGGCGAGATCAGAATCAGCCCGTCGACGCCAATATTCTCTTGCTCCTGCAGCGCCCGCGCCACTTTTGGCGCGCGAAAGCCGCCATAGCTTTCGCCGACCAGATATTTCGGGCAATCGAGCTTTTTGGCCTGCTGCGTCCATTGGCGGATCAGCCTGGCCAGCATGTCTATATCGCCATCGACCGCCCAAAGGCGCTTGCGCGCCGCTTCGCCACTGGCCAGCCGCGAAAAGCCGGTTCCGGGCGGATCGATGAAAACGAGATCGGCGAAGTCCAGCCAGCTTTCCTGATTGTCCTGCACCAGCGGCGGCGTCGAGGGGACGGCGCCGGCCAGCGGCAGCCGCCAAGGGCCGAGCGCGCCGAGATCGAGCCAGGCTGACCCAGACCCCGGTCCGCCGTTGAAAATAAAGGCGACAGGACGACAGGCGCGACCGGCTTCCGGCTCGACGCTATAGGCGCGATAGGCGACCTCGGCCTGCACATCGCCGGAATGAGGATCTTTGACCGGCAGGGCGCCGAGCGTCGCCTTGAAATGCAGCACGCGCCCGCCGATTTCGATGCTTTGATCGGTGGTGGAAACGCCCGGCAATTTGTTCGTTGCCGGCGCCGCCCGGGCCGCCTCGACCGGATGCGCCGCCTCCTCGGCAAAGCTCAAGCCCGCTGGCGCCGCCAGCCCCAAAATCAGGGCGCCGAGCGCCAAAGCATCCCGAGCCATGGCGATGTGAGAGGTCAGCATGAAGAACTCCATTTCGCCGCCAAGCTCTTCGCGCCAGCGCAAACTCTCGGCGTCAGTTAGCCTAGGCTATTTTGGTTCGGCCGGCTTGGCTATTTCCGCCGCCTGACGCTCGCACCATGCCGCCGCCTCGGCCAAAGTCGCGAAAGGCATGGCCGTTACACTTCCGCCGATGGCGATCATCGCCGCCAGAAACGGCAGGCCCGACATGGGCGGACTATAGACGGCGAATCTTACCCGCTCTTCCATCGCGCGAAACTTCCCTGCTGCAACCAAAGCGCCACAATCCGCTCCGGCGAGACTATGTCAACCAGCCTAGCCTTACGCGGCGTTGCGGGTCGCGCGGCGCAGGGGCGTGGGCGTGGGCGGCTCGGCCGGATCAAGCTGTGGCAAAGCGATCATGACCCGCTCCGGCGGGAAGACGACGGTGACTTCTGTGCCCTCGCGCAGTTTTGAGGTCAAGGTAAAGGTTCCACCGTGCAATTCGACCAGCCCCTTGACGATCGGCAGGCCGAGGCCCGAGCCTTCATCGGCGTTTTTCTGCGCCATCGTCCCCCGGCCGAAGGAGGACATGACGATCGGGATTTCCTCCGCTGGAATGCCCGGGCCAGTGTCTTTGACCGAGAAATATTGCCCGCCAGCGACCGTCCAGCCGGTCTTGATCGTCACCTGACCGCCCTGCGGCGTGAATTTGACGGCGTTGGTCAGCAGATTGAGCGTGATCTGCCGCACCGCGCGCTCATCGGCCCAGAGGCGCGGCATGTTCGGCTCGGTCATTTCAATCAGCGTCACCTCGCGCTTCTTGGCGCGCAGGGCGAGCAGATGACGGCAATCCTCGATGATTTCCGGCAGCGACACGGCGTCTTCCTTCAACTCGTAGCGCCCGGCCTCGACGCGCGACAGGTCGAGGATTTCATTGATCAGCATCAGCAAATGCTCGCCGCTGCTGTGAATATCGCTGGAATATTCGCGATAGACCGGCACGGCGTGCGCGCCGAATAATTCGTTCTGCATCACTTCGGAAAAGCCGAGCACGGCGTTGAGCGGCGTGCGCAGTTCATGCGACATCGTGGCGAGAAAGCGCGACTTGGCCAGACTCGCCTCTTCAGCGCGGCGGCGCGCTTCGTCGGAATTGGCCTTGGCCTGTTCCAACTCGGCGATGAGCAGGTCCTTTTCCGCCTGGAACGACAGGGTTTCGAGCCGGCTCGCATAGACGCGGCGGGCCAGAACCACGAAATAGAGCTGGGCGCCGCAGGCCAGCATGGTCAAAGGCGCGACAGGCCCGTGAAAACCGCTCGGCCGCATGTAAAGCACGATGGCCAACCCGATCGGCGCCAAAGCGCTATAGACCGCCGCCGGAACGAAGGCCGTCAACGCCGTATGCAGCGCCGCAATGAGCATGAAGACAACCATGACATAGGTCGTCGCCCAGGGGTCGGAAACGCCGATCATGACGAGGGCGAAAAAGGCCCAGCTCATGCCGTTCAAAGCCTCGGTGAAGATGAAGCGCGCGCGCCAGTTCTCGACCTTGATCGCAGCGCGGTTCTGCTTGAGAAAACGCGCCGCGAGCAAGGCCGCCAGCCCGATGGCGCTCAGCACCACGCCGAGCCAGACGGCCACGAAGAATATGGGCATCCACAGCGTGGTTGTCGCGGCGATAGCCAGGGCCAGTAGCGTAAGCGGCAAGGCTGCGGCGCAGCGGCCTTCGGCGTAAAGCCGCAAGAGTTCGATGTCGAAAG
>Ga0302287_10001272_pt1 | contig 10169 bp, 10 predicted proteins | sample III_Fen_E2_4_FD_200452 | JGI IMG/M metagenome (GOLD analysis project Ga0302287, IMG submission 200452) | Peat permafrost microbial communities from Stordalen Mire near Abisko, Sweden - III_Fen_E2_4 | ecosystem: Environmental > Terrestrial > Soil > Wetlands > Permafrost | place: Sweden: Abisko...
ATACTGCAGAAGAAAATTCTAACAATCTAACCTTACTCAACGAGGATGGTGTATATGATTTATTAACAGTTGATTCAGATATACACAAAATAATTCCTAGTATATCTGATACCTTTGTTATGAAGTACAATACTGTAAGGATAAATATAGCATCAGGATTCAATTTTATTGGTCATGATGGATTTAATCTGAAAGTATTCACTTATACAAAATCGGGTCAAAAGGTGTACTTTGCCAATTTTGTGTATTTAAGAAAGTTTGCTGAGCTAATACAATATAATTCAAAGCCTATAAAATTATCAGAGGCTGTATTTGATAAATATATAGAGCTACAAATTCCTTCGCTTGAATATTGGTTAGAATTACAGAATGTTGAAAACGAGGATATATTATCAATTTTCAACGATAAATTAATAGTCGAAAATTCTTTATATTTTGAATATTCACTCATTCAGAATGGTGTTTATAACAACGGTTTTTATCAGTTTTTGTTGGTTGACACAATCACAAACCAATTTATAACTCAAAACAAGTATACATCTTTGGCAGGATTTGTACAATTAGCTATCGATGGTGATTATTTCGAATTTCAGTTACAATATAATAATGATCAAATTGAGGATTTCATTTTTAAGCTAAATTCCATTCCAGGAAATAATTTTTATTTAATTCATACTATTAAAGTAATTGAGCAGATAGGTGATGAATATATAATCACTGATGAATATACTACAATACAAAATTCAAATTATCAAAGATTGTATAAGTTCAAGCCTGTTATACAAAATTCAAGTCTATCATCAATATCAATAGATTATTCAGTACAGCTAATTAATAATGTTGATGGTATGGGTGTTACAATAGAATCATCTGTTTCAACTCAGGAAATATTCAGATTTAGCAATAGGCTTGTAAAACTTGATATACCATTAACTAAATTTGATGTTTACAATCACATCTCAAAATCACAGAGGAATATACAACAGCAAATTGACGAGGTAATAAAAACAGTTGTAGTTAATCAATATGTTGAAAGATTGTCATTGAAAACTAACGGTGGAATATTAGAGATAGCACCACTTAAAAATAACTTGCTTTTATCGTTTATTGATGAATCAAACGCACTGATTGAAATTTCAAACAGCCTTGTGTATTATCTTGTATTCCCAAACAAGTCGGCAAGTAGAATAGAAATTAAAGAAACTGTTAATTCATCAGTCAACAAGTCAAAAGGTCAATTGCTGTTTGTAATAGAAGAATCCACATCAAGTCAAATTTATGCTATTGGTAGTGGTAATTTATGTTATGTAATTGGAAAGTCAACTAACGGAAACAATGAGTCAATATTTAGTAAAATGTCCTTTACTTTGGATTAATTACTAATATAAATCCTTCTTGATGTCGTTTTAATCACTTTTATTTTATTCTTCTTAAGAACAGTAGAAATATAATTTGGTGTACCACATACCTCATTCAAATCTATAAACGACATACCATCGTCATCCTTTTTAAATATGAAATCATTTGCACAGCCATCAAAAGCTACCTCGACTTTTTTAATCAAGTTCCTTTGACCCGATGTATAATGTTTTTGTGGAGAATAATAATAATTACACACCTCTTCAATCTTATCAAATTTTTCATGTGTGCAATTATTAAAAACGAATTTAAATTCTATGGGCTTAAATACACCACCCAATGTTTTTAATTCATCCGAAAAAGGAGGATTGTAATCAAATTCAGAAACCTCACATGTGTTTATTATGCATTTTAATTTTATTGTACCGATTAATTTGATTTGATTTCCCATTTTTTAAAATCTTTTACTAAAATTATGTCCTCTTATTCAATGCTAAAACTATTTTATTTTGAGTTTTATCATCCAAAGACTTGAATATTTTCTTTACATCTATTTTCATGTAATTTGAAAAGGATACAAAAACATCATATATTGTATCCTTGTCAACAGAAAATCTTGATATCAATTCATCAAACAAAAATTTAACGTCTTTGTTTGTAATATTTTTGCATGAATTATCGTTTGGAAGCAAGTCATTTCTATCGATAAGCTTTATTGAATCCTTGCCATGGTTGTGAATCAATACTGTATTATCGTTAAAAACATATTGAACCTCGTATAATTCATTTAAATATAACACAGAAGAACCGCTTTCTATGAATTCTATTGACAAATCTCGTATATAAGCATATTTTTCATGTTTGCTAGATATATCTTTTAAATACCCTACAACTCTTTCATAAATAAACTTACTACCATAATAATTCTCAGGGTCTGATAATTCTTCATTAACCTCTACGCAAGCATCTATGGCAAATGACATAGGTGCTTGTGTAGAAATAATATAATCAGATTCAGATGTTTGCTCAGAAAATTCTACGTTTTCGTCAATATCTAAAAATGATTCATCAAACTCTGAATCTAATTCATCAAACTCTGAATCTAATTCATCGTTCGGTTGTTCAACTATTTCATCGTTATTTTGCAACATCACAGCTTACTAGGTATTTTTTGGGTTTTGTTCCACGTTCAATTTCCTCTTTTTCCAAATTTATTTCCTCTATGTATGACATATAAATGCCTCTTGAGGATTTATAAATACTTATTTTATGAGAATTAGATTTATCCAATAGTTTAATCATTATATCAAAGCAGTGAATTTCTTTTTCCTCTCTCATTACATCTACCTCACCAACAGCATATTCCCATTTATTTTCATATGATGCAATTACGAAATTACCATCAACACATTTTAATGTAAATTTGTTGAAATCACCCGTTTTATTTAGAAGATCTGTGTCCTTATCTATCGCCAACAGTTTTAAAATATTGGTTATGTCCAAGCTTGACAAATTAAACACCATAGAAGAATTTGATACCTCTGAGATAACTGTGTCCCATATCTTCGTATTCATATACTGAATATTACTAAATTCACCAAGGGTCAATTTATTTTTTAATTTACCAGATTTAATATTCAGTATATGGGCTATGAAATTTCCATCTATATCCTCACTGTATTGTATATCTCCACCAACAAAATTATATTCGTTTGCGTTGTATAATTCAAATACTTTTGTTAATTTATTAACGTCGTTTATTGGAAAATATATATGCTTGTATTGCTCCAACCCCTCGAATATATCATTAATACCAATTTCAACGAATTTAATATAGGTTTTTATTTTTGCATGTGATTTACATACCAACCTGTCACTCTCAAAATCTATAATTTCTTTTTCCTTAATATTAGTACTAGATAAATATTCAATAAATTTCTTAACGTTTAATTTATTAAATTTCAGGGTTTTCAGATTTTCCATTTTTTTCGTTTTTTTGTATTAATTCTTTTATTAATTCTTTTTCTTTTTCCTTATTTTTATTCACAAATACATTCAAATTTTTCCTACCGTCAGGGTATCTTGATTTCAGTTTAACCATATTGGCTTCCATAACCTCTTCGAAATTAGTACCTACTAATCTCATTATACCAACATAGTAAAATAAATTATCTGAAAGTTCATCAATCATTCTCCATTTCTCATATGGTGCACCGAAATATACGTTTTTCTGCAAAAGACCTAAAACCTCGTTTGATTCAATGGAATTTCCCATACACATATTAAGTAAATCAAGAATAATTTTATTACCTGATTTATTATTCATTATCTCCTGACCAACATAATTTACATATGTTTCTATATAATCATAATCTTTTACAGATGGTAATATTTCAACAGATGCTAATGAAGTCTTGGTAATTATAAGTTCTATACCAAACAACCTTATGACTTTAGTTTTATATATAACCAAATTGCTCCCTTTAATCTCAACAGCTAAATTCTTATTTTTACTATATTGGTTTGTGATATCAAGTAATTCTGCTGTGGTTTTGATAGTATATTTCATGTATAACTTTTAATTTTTATATTTATTATGAGTTTTTATTGTCAAACATAGATAAAGCCAAGGGTTACCCTTGGCTTTATCTATGTTCAAAATTTGTGTTTTTACTTTAAGCTTTCTTCTATTTTGGCTGCATTTTGCTTCTGAGCATCGGCAACGTTTTTAGTAACTACTTTTGTGGGTTTTGTGGGCTTTACAACAGGTGCTTTGGTTTCCTCTGTCTTAACTGCTTCCACAACAGGTGCTTCCACAACAGGTGCTTCCACAACAGGTGCTTCCACAACAGGTGCTTCCACAACAGGTGCTTCCACAACAGGTGCTTCCACAACAGGTGCTTCCACTTCTTCCACAACAGGTGCTTCCACAACAGGTGCTTCCACTTTTTCCTCCTCAGCAGTTGGAAATTGAACTTCCAAAACCGATATTGTTGGCATTAGTATACCTGTTTTGTTGTTAACAACATAAAATTTACATTTATCTATCGTCAATAATGTCAGAGCACCCATAAAAAATTGAGTTGTTTTAACATTGTCTTCAAATAAATGACGTAAATTCTTTACAGATTTACCGTTTAATTGCCTTACATTAGTAAAGTTTTTTCTGACAATACTTTCTACCTCTGATAATATTTCATCAGATATGTTTTCGTCAAAATTAGGTGTAATGTACAAATCACCAACTTGTATCGATGAATTGCTAATTTTTGCACGTGACAGTACAAAATTGTTTGCTAGATTTTTCATTTTTCTAATTTTTAATTTATTTTAATTTATTTATATTGGTATCAGTCCCATGAATATTTTTCCTTTATCACAGCATGAATTAAGAAATTTTAAGAATACAAGATTTAACGGTGACATTCTATACATTGGTGGAAATGCATCTTCCAACATTGGTGCACTTTCAGTTATGTTAGTATTAATGTCAATAACGGCTTGTGAATCACCTATATATTGAGGTAAATTAAATCCTGTTGGTACAGTTTTAGAACCTTGGCTCTCCTCTATTAGTTGCTTTCCACCCCTAAACAGTACTTCCCAAGTTGATTTTGTTTTACCATCTACTACCATTACAACAGGTGCTATAGCCAAACCATTTATTGTTAGCCAAACTACTATGTTTGTACTTCCGATTGGTATAGTAAGCAAATGAATGTAAATTATAGGTAATTTAACGGGTGCACCAACGGGTGTTATAAATCCTACAGTCCAATGATTTGGTAACAATGATATTAAGTTTAAATATGTAGTCCATACCATCCAATAAGTCGGTAGGAATATATTGTATTCATCTGAATTAATAGGAATATCCTTGAGATTTTCTTTATATTGAGCTTTGTTATTTGTTACCGATTCATAAAATCCTTTATTTGAACTTGTACAAGGAATAATTGATAATTCATATATTAGTTCATATTTGATTTGATCTAAATCAAACATATCAATTATAGAAAAGTATTCGGATAAGTTTTTTTGTAGTGATGTGTTAAGAGATTTATAGTACTCAATTATTTCATCATCTGTCTTTAACGTTATACTTATCCCCGAAATTAGTTTTTTATTAGTTATTTCAGAAATATTTCCATTAAAATAAGTATTTATAATACCCGATGATAAATTATAAATTAGTGGTTGTGGTAGTAAAGGAGTATTGACAGTTTTGTATAATTCACCAAGTACACCTAATAAAATATTTTTAAATGTTAGTAACCTTGTGTATATTATAGTTTTTATATCCACAGTTCCATCACCTATATCACTATCAGACAACTTGTTTAAATCTACAAAATATTTTATTACATGAGATATATTTGTATTTTGTGTGGTTTTATATTCCTTTTTAATAATTACAGACCTTATCATATCATCAAATATATCATGTATGCCATAAGACCTAATTCCTGATTGTAAATGATAATTTTTAATACGTGGAATAAGGCTGTAATAATTATCAGAGTTCAAAGATAAATTAAAACATTGATGTGATTTGTTGTTTTTTTCAAGTATAGTGTTGTATATTGTTATTTCTATTAAATTTAACAATATTTTTTGTAAAGGTATTAATTGATTTTTATTCAACCTATCTAAACTTGCCTTTGAAAGGTTTAAAGCTACAGTTTGTATAATATCTAGACAATTCTTCCTTTGTTCGTCTAAATTTACATCTTTAAGTAACGGTGAATCAGATAGTATAGAACTTATTATGTCATTTATGCCTTTTACATCTTTTACATTGTTGAATTTGGGTATTACAGGAACACACCCTTGTAATATATCAATAGGTTCACCATTTTTTGGAATCCTGCAGGTATCTAGTTCCACAACGTTTTTATCAAGGTTAACTAATTCTTGATAAAGGTCTTCGGGTAATATAGATTTTAATAATTCGTTATCCATATTAATTTATAAGGTCTGTATCTTTATCAACACATATGTTTACTCTAGATTTAATAGTCTTAACACCAACAATCATAAAATCCAAGCAGCTGTCTATAAGCTTTAATATATCTTGGAGAGTTTGATTATTACTATTTTTTATAATATTGGAAATAGAATTTTTCATTATATTACCTCTATAATCATACCCAAGATTTTTAACATTATCTTTTCTATGTTTTAATGACTTATATATAGAATAATCTGAGTTCATATTAGTTTATTTTTTGATTTGTATTTCCAATAAACAGGGTTTCCCTTAACAATTTAATTTCATCAGTACCATCCAAGATCATGGTAAGTACTTTCTTCCTCAAATCCTCATTTTGTGCTTTCTTGGTTTCTTCCTTTAAATTTATTGCGTATAATGATTTGATACCTGAGTTTATGTTTTTAATATCAGGCATAAACTCAGAGATAGCTCCTTTTGTATTTATAACATTAGTATTATCACTAACAATGTCGGAAGTAGGCTGTATAACATTGTTTTGATTTATTAAAAGTGATGCAAGCCTTTCATTATCGGCATTTCTTTTTAAATTACCTGTTTTGTTAGTAGAATTAGCTTCCAAATCGTCTATAAAACTATTAAGCCCATCATTTACATTTTTAGATACCTTATCAAGTTCATCACCTATTAATCTATTAATTATATTAGATGGTGTATATTCAGATATTATTTCTTTACCAAGAGTTTCTAATTTGGAAACTCCAAAAGTTATGGTGTTTTCGACTTTACTTGTAACTTGCTTTATTAGTCCGTTTGCTGTTTTAGCCGCCTCTTCTTTTACTATATCAAGAGCCATATCAAATATACCTTTGTCAGATTGTTCTGACTTGACATTAAACCTATTTAGTTCTGATTCCGTGTCATAATTTACATCATTAACCAATGGGTATATTTCATCATAATATTTATAAACATGAGAAAATGGATGTAAATTAGTCAAATGAAAAGACATTTTACCAAGACACATACCTATTTCGTTTTCGGGTGATTTAGGAGATTGATTACTTATATTCGACAAGTATTTATTTATATGCTCTGATTCAAAGCTACACTTATTAAACCTAATAGCATAAGCACCTATATATTTGTTAAGCAAAAACATTGAATCTTTATCAAGTACATAATTTATATTAGTATCATCAAGATAATTGTCACTAATTATGTTATATACAGTCTTGAATTTTCTTACCTCAGAAATATAAATTATTAAATCGAAGTACAATAAATTTATAGGAACTACCCATTTAAGTTCTGTAAAATCATATACCGCATTTATGTAATCATGCATCATTGCCGATATAAATAGGTCTACAGATTCATATGTTTTTATTTTTAATTTCCTTTCATAATATGATCTATGCCCTTCTATTTTGTACAAATCACCCAATCCCGATAATTCTTGTAAATAATATGGATATTCCTGTACAAGAAGTTTAAAAGACTCAATAAAATTAAGTAATTTTTTGGCTCTGTCTTGTTGATTTATTGATAAAAGATATGCAAATGCCGATTCCTCCTGTTCTTCGTTAGAATCAGCAACAGTAATATTAAACAACGGGCTTGATAAGTTTGGAATCAATTTAAATCCTAGTAAAGTAGGGTCATCTGCATATTTTAATACAACAGTGTCCTTATTTTTAATATTACTATCACCCCTAGATTTCTTGTAATTGAAACTTGAATTGAAAAATCTTTCTTTGCCATTATCAAGAAATTTATCCTGCTCATTTCTTTTCTTTTCTACATCGGTAAATAAAGAATCTACCCCAAGCAATTTATTAATAGCACCACCCGATTTGATATTCTCGTATGTTTTTGATAAATCCATTGTCAATGATTTATTTTATTTAAAGTTATGTTTTTAAATAAAATAAAAATTAATGAAGCCTTTAAAATTATCTGAAAATAATGTTATTATAAAAGTAAGTTCCAAACCTGTTTTTGAGGCTATGGGTTCTGTGAAGTTAGATCAACTTATAAAGGCTATTAACACAAGGCAATATATTAGTTTTTATTATACCGATAAAACAGGTGATGGCACTAGCGGTCCAAGGTTTGGTGAACCATATGCCATAGGTTACAGAACAAATAAAAAAGGGGAAACTGTAACATATATGAGATTTTATGTTATATCAGACACATTAAAAGATGATTCCATAACTGATAAATTAGCTAGACACAAATCAAAATCTCAAAAATCTAAAAATCTAAAAACAGGATTTGCAAAAAAGTCGGGTTGGAGAATGTTTATAGTAGATGATAGGTACATTAAAAATTTATTTCTTACAGGCAAAAAATTTTCAATGTACCGTTCAGGTTATAATGATTCAGGCGATAAATTTATAACAACTATAATAGCACAACAACCAAAGTCGAGTTTCCCAAAAGGTGAAAACACGGATACCAATTTTTAACCATTATTGATTATAATATAATCAAAGTCTGTATATTCCATAAACAGACTGTAGTCGGCAAAAAGTCTGTCATTTATATTTTCCTCAGACATTCCTCGTTTCAATAATCTTTTGTATATTATATCTTCATCTGATTTCACCCAAATTACTGTACATTTATCTCTATCCTCTTTTGTTAGCTGCTTAAGACCATCAGGTGACATTATGAATAAGTTACATTCGTTGAAGTCCTCCCTTGATGTTCCGTAATATGCACTACCAAAATCAGAGTATTGCAGCATTTCACCATGCTCAATTTTTCTTTTAAAATCGTATTTTGACATAAATCTATAATCCTCACCATTGATTTCACCATTTCTTGGTAATCTAGAGGTACAAGATATGCCAAATTTAAAATTAAGAGTATACTGAAAGTTTTTCCTTAAGAAGTCTTTACCCGATGCACCCGCACCTATTAAAATAATTTTTTTACCAAACATGACTTTACTGATTTATAAATGAATATTTGGAAACCGCTTCAAAATCAGTAACAGAACCTTTGAAATTTTGGAACAACCATTTATCTTTTATATTATTTTGTATTGTTTTCAAATTGTTTTCAAAGTTTCCATTAAATATATGACCATCAGAACATAAAAGCAATTGAATGTTGTTGCAGACAGCTTTATCGATTATTTTTTCAATATCCTCTTTATCAATTGCACTTGTTTTCAAATTTGAGTTAGGACAAAATTCAATTGGTATGCCATTAGAGGCTATAATATCAACAGCAAATTTTGAATACAACAAAAATTGTACACCATGACCTATTCTGTCAATACTTTTAATTATGTTTTTGAAATTAGTTAACGAATTTCTATCGCTCTCGTCAGGCACATCTTTAATAATTTCACCAAAATGTAAGGTTATTTTAAGACCATTTTCCTTTATAAATTTGAATGCTTCCTTATAAAATCCGTTTAAAAGGTTGGATGAATAATCTAAATGATACCCCGAAATATCTACTCCTACAATACCAAAATTTTTGAATTTAACCGCTTTTTCAAATATAATTTTTGTGAGTTCTATGGAAAATGATTGATCTGATTCAATTATCAAACCACATCGCAAGTCTTTGAATATAGCCTTTGCTTTCTGCAATCCATTACAAGCAGACATTATTATTGTATCCAAATCATATAGACCTTTTTGATTTCTCAAGGCAGGGTTTAGCTTTAATTCAATAAGTCTATATCCATGGTTAATATATAAGTCCTCAAGAACATGATAAACAGAAAGTTCTATTGATTGCGGATAAGAACAAATTTCTTGAATCATTTTATATCTACCTAAATATCCTGTCAAAGATTTATCCTCATTTGCACCATTAAAAATTGTATCAGAAA
>Ga0302287_10001276_pt1 | contig 10135 bp, 9 predicted proteins | sample III_Fen_E2_4_FD_200452 | JGI IMG/M metagenome (GOLD analysis project Ga0302287, IMG submission 200452) | Peat permafrost microbial communities from Stordalen Mire near Abisko, Sweden - III_Fen_E2_4 | ecosystem: Environmental > Terrestrial > Soil > Wetlands > Permafrost | place: Sweden: Abisko...
CAATCGTGTAGTTGCGCATGCGGCTATTTTGCCGCATGCAGCGGCAGGCTTAGCGGCTCTGGGGCTGGTTGATGGTGGCGGCGGCCTGCAACTGGCTGCGCACGTCGGCGGCCAGGCGCTTGAACTGCGGCAGGGCGGCGCTGGCGACGGGGACGGTGCCGCTTTGCTGGGCGGCGGCCATCGGGTCTTTTTGCACGCCGTTGACGCGGACTTCAAAATGCAGGTGCGGGCCGGTGGCCCAGCCGGTCGAGCCGACCAGGCCTATGGTCTGGCCCTGGCTGACTTTTTCGCCGCGCTGCACCATGATTTTGCTCAGGTGAGCGTAAACCGTTTCGTGGCTGTTCTGGTGCTTGATGAAGACCACATTGCCGTAGCCGTTTTGCACGCCGGCAAACTCGACCACGCCATCGCCGACGGTGCGCGCCGGGGTGCCGGTGCTGGCGGCAAAGTCGGTGCCCAAGTGGGCCTTCCATTGCTGCAGGATAGGGTGAAAGCGCATCGAAAAGCCGCTGGTCACGCGCGAGAATTCGACTGGTGAGCTGAGGAAGGCGCGGCGCATGCTCTGGCCGTCCAGCGTGTAATAGCCGCCCTTTTCCTGGCCGGGTTGCTGGAACCACATCGCCTGGTAGGTTTTTCCGGCATTGACAAATTCGGCTGACAGCACCTTGCCAGTGCGCAGTGCTTCGCCATCGGCTTCGCGGGTTTCATAGACCACGTTGAAGCGGTCGCCCTTTTGCAGGGAGCGGCGGAAATCGATGTCGCCCGAGAAAATTTCGGCAATCTGCGTGCCGACGCTGTCGGGCAGGCGCGCTTCGTCGATGGCGGCAAACAGCGAACTCTGGATGGTGGCGCTGGCCAGTTGCGACGAGTAGGTGTAGGGCGCGCGCTCGATGCGCGAGCTGAAGCTGGGCTTGCCGTCGGTGACGGTGCGCTCGATGATCAGGCGCTGGAACATGGTTTCGTCGTCGGTGGACGAGCGCATCGTCAGCTTGAGCAGCTTTTGGCTGTCGCTGGCTTCGACGGAGACCTGCTTGCCTGCGCGCACCAGAATCTGCTGCGCATTGGCGTCGGTGCGCAAAAAGGCCACGGCTGCCGGGTCGTTCAGGTTCAGGCGCTTGAGCAGCGTGCCCATCGTGTCGTTGCTGCGGGTCGCCTCGGTGCGAAACAGCTTGAAGCTGAAGTCGGACAGCGCGTCGGCTTGCGGCTGGGTCGGCAGCGCCTGCACGGATTCGAGAATCTGCTGGACCGGCAGTTGGGCCGCGTCAGGCACCAGCGGCGCGACGCCGAAAGCGGTCACGCCGGTGCCCAGCAGCAGCACGGCCAAGCCCGCACTGATGCGTTTGGGGTGGTGGCGCAGGCTGTCGGTGGTGGCGTTCAGAAGACGGGTGAAAGTCAGGCGATGCTGGGAGGAGTGAACTGGCAGGCGCAAAACGGAATTCCCTACTAAGACTAAGGTGAGTCGGGGCGCCAAGAGGCGCCAGACTGCGTAGAAAAACATCGGCAATCAGCCCCTGCACAGTTGTCAGGGAGGGGGTGGCTGCCGGGCCCAGGAGTCGTGGCTTCTTCCCATCAGCACCCCAAGAGGCCTACTAAAATGGCCTGCCGACGTAAGAAAAGTGTGATTATATCTGTCGGACATTATCCTGTCCTGAAAAAATTCCCTTATGAATCAAGAGCTTGTTAAAAACTTTCCGGTCAGTGACTCGGTTCGCGCGGCCCTAGCCGTCACCTTGCGGGGCTGCGAAGAGCTGATTCCGCAAGAGGAATGGGTCAAAAAACTGGCCCGCTCCGAGGCCACCGGCGTGCCGCTGCGCATCAAGCTCGGGCTCGATCCGACGGCGCCCGACATCCACATCGGCCACACCGTGGTGCTGAACAAAATGCGCCAATTGCAGGACTTGGGCCACCAAGTCATCTTCTTGATTGGCGATTTCACCAGCCTGATTGGCGACCCGTCCGGGCGCAACAGCACGCGCCCGCCGCTGACGCCCGAGCAAATCAAAGTCAACGCCGAAACCTACTATCGTCAGGCCAGCCTGGTGCTGGACCCGGCCCGCACCGAGATTCGCTACAACAGCGAATGGTGCGACCCGCTGGGCGCGCGCGGCATGATTGAGCTGTCCTCGCGCTACACGGTGGCGCGCATGATGGAGCGCAACGATTTTCACGACCGCTTTCACGGCGGCCAGTCGATCAGCGTGCATGAGTTTTTGTACCCGCTGATGCAGGGTTATGACTCGGTCGCGCTGAAAAGCGATCTGGAACTCGGCGGCACCGACCAGAAATTCAACCTGCTGATGGGGCGCCATTTGCAAGCTGAATACGGCCAGGAGCCGCAGTGCATTTTGACCATGCCGCTGCTCGAAGGGCTGGACGGCATCGACAAGATGTCCAAGAGCAAGAACAACTACATCGGCATTTCCGAAGATGCCAATTCGATGTTCGCCAAGGTGCTGTCGATCTCCGACGTGCTGATGTGGAAGTGGTACACGCTGCTGTCCTTCCGCAGCGAAGCCGACATCGCCGCGCTCAAGGCCGAGATTGAAGGCGGGCGCAACCCGAAAGACGCCAAGGTCGCGCTGGCCAAAGAAATCACCGCCCGTTTCCATTCAGCCGCCGCTGCCGATGCCGCCGAGCAGGATTTCATCAACCGCAGCAAGGGCGGCGTGCCGGACGAGATTCCCGAGGTGTTGCTGTCGGGTGCCCCGATGGGCATTGGCGCACTGCTCAAGGCCGCCGGTCTGGCGCCTTCGGGCAGCGAAGCGAGCCGCCTGATTGACGGCGGCGGCGTGCGCGTCGATTCCTGCGTGGTCAGCGACAAGGCGCTGAAACTGGCTGCCGGGACTTACGTGGTGCAGGTCGGCAAGCGCAAGTTTGCGCGGGTGACGCTGGCTTGAAGCGCAACGCATGAAAGCCGTGCTGCAACGGGTCACGCAAGCCCGCGTTGAGATCGCCGGTGAAATCGTCGGCCAGATTGGCGCGGGCCTGCTGGTGCTGGTCTGCGCCGAGCGCGGCGACAGCGAAATTCAGGCCGACAAGCTGCTGGCCAAAATCCTGAAACTGCGCATTTTTTCAGATGACGCAGGCAAGATGAACCGCAGCGTTCAGGATCTGGATGGGCAGGGCGCTTGCGGCGGTCTTTTAATCGTGAGCCAGTTCACGCTGGCGGCGGACGCCTCGGGTGGCAACCGGCCCGGCTTTACCAGCGCCGCGCCGCCTGACGAGGGGCGGCGGCTGTACGACTATTTCGTGGCCCAGGCGCGGGCGGCGCACCCGCAAGTCGAAACCGGCCAGTTCGCCGCCGACATGCAGATTCACCTGATCAACGACGGGCCGGTGACGATTCCGCTGCAGGTGCTGTAAGCGCAGCAGCCGCCTGCGCCGCGTCGTCCACGCTCCAGAACAGGGCCACGCCGCCGATGCCCGCGTGGGTCAGACCGGCGCGTAGCAGTGCCTCGCGTGGCCTGTCCTTGACGCGGGCCAGCAGCAGGGCGGTGCCGTGGCGCTCCAGGCTGGCGGCCAGTTCGGCCAGCGTTTCGACGGCGGTGCTGTCTAGCTCGTCGCAGACTTCTAGGCTCAGCACCACGACGCGGGCCTGCGCCGCTTCGGCGCGCAGGCGCACCAGGTGAAAAATCTGCTCGGCGTTGGCAAAAAACAGCGGCTCTTCGGGCCGCATGATCAGCGTGCCGGTCTGTGTCAGCGCATCGGGGTGGAGCAGGCGGTCGAGGTAATCGCGGGTGCCGGGCAGCAGGCCCAACTCGGCCACCAGCGGCTGGGCAAAGCGGCGCAGCGCCAGCAGCAGCGACAGCGCCACGGCCAGCAGCATGCCGGGCAGCACACCGGTGATAAACACACCCGCTGCCGCCACCCAGGCCAGCCAGGCGTCGCCGCCCAGACGCAGTGACGCTAGCAGCGTGTGTGGCCAGAAGTTGTGCGACAAAATCCCGATCACCACCGCTGCCAGCACCGGCAGCGGCAGCAGCGCCAGCCAGGGGCGCGCCAGCCACAGCAGCAGCCCCAGCGCGAGTGCGGCAGCGACACCGGCCCCTTTGCTGCGCCCGCCTGCCGCGTGGTTGGCCGAAGCGGCAGAAAAGCCTGCGCCTACCGGCAGTCCTTGCACCAGACCGCAGCTCAGATTGGCGACGCCTAGCGCCAGCAGTTCCTGGTTGGCGTTGACCACGCCGCCGCTTTGCAGCGCCAGCGAGCGCACCGAGCCCCAGGATTCAGCAAACAAAATCAAGAGCAGCGCAGGTGCCAGCTGTATCGCCTGCAACCAGCGTTCGCTGCTCAGCTCGGGTAGCGTGCCACTCAGCGGCTGCCAGGCGATGGCGTTGACCTGCGCAATGCCTCGCCCGCCCAGATGAAATGCCGCCGACAGCGCCATGCCCAAGCCCAGCACCAGCAGCGAAGTCGGCACAAAGCGCCAGCGCCGCAGCCCGTGGTACAGCGCTAGCCACAGCGCCAGCGCGCCCAAGCCCAGCGCCAAGCTGGGCAGATGCCATTGCGCCGCCTGGGTCAGCAAGGCCCAGAGCAGCGGCCCGGTCTGCGAAATGTGCAGCGGCAGGCCGGTGATATGCGGTAGCTGCTTGATCATGATGGTCAGGCCCAGCGCCCAAGCAAAGCCGCGCAGCACCGGGCGCGAGATAAAAGCGCCCAGAAAGCCCGCCTTCAGCGCCGCCGCCACCAGAAACAGCAGCCCCGTCAGGCCGACCAGCGCGTACCCCATAGGCGGGCCGCCGATCGCCGCCGCCGAGGCAAACACCGCCGCCGCCGACGAAGTTGGCGCCACCACGGCAAAGCGGCTGCTGCCCAGAAAGGGGTAAATGCACAGGCCGATCAGCGCCGCCAGCAGCGCGTGCATGGGCTCGACACCGGCAATGGCCGCATAGGCGACCGCCTCGGGCAGCAGCACGCCCGCGATTGAAATGCCCGCCAGCAGATCCGCCATCCGCGAGGCGCTGGGTGGGCCGCTGCTGACCGTGCGGCCCGGCAGACCCGCTGGGCGCGTGGCCTGCGGGCACGGTTTAGTAGGGGTTGTCGTAGCCTAGAGCGCCGAGAAGCAAAATCTCCAGCGCCTCCATTTCCAGCGCGTCGCGCTGGTTTGTTTCGTGGTCGTAGCCTTGCGCGTGCAGCGTGCCATGCACCAGCAGGTGCGCGTAATGCGCCTGCAGCGTCTTGCCCTGCTCCTGTGCTTCGCGCGCCACCACCGGCGCGCACAGCACTAAGTCCGCCGTGACGTAAGGCGCCTGCGTGTAGTCAAACGTCAGCACGTTGGTCGCGTAATCCTTGCCCCGGTAATCGTGGTTCAGCGTCTGGCCTTCCTCGGTATCGACGATGCGAACGGTGATTTCGGCGTCGCTTTGCAGCGCGTGGCGAATCCAGCGGGCCACGCTGTGGCGCGGCAAGGCGGCGCGGTGCGGCGCCGGGTCGGCGAGCTTGCCGAACTGCAGCGACAGGCTTAAATCGTTAAACGCCATTGCGGCTCCTGGTGCGGGTTTTGCGGGCGGCGGGTGTGGCCGATGTGGACGATGTGGCTGGTTTTGCCGGTGTAGCCGGGTTTGCGGAATCGGCGGTGCCGACGCGGCGCGCCAGCGCGTTCGTGGACTCAAGCGCCTGCGTGGTGTCAGCCGCCCGCGTGGCCTCAAGCGCCTGCGCCGGGTCTATCGCGTCGTCGCGGTTGCTTGGCGTCTTGTCGTAGGCATCGACGATGCGCGCCACCAGCGGATGGCGCACCACGTCATTGCTGTTCAGGCGCGTGACGGCAATGCCCTTGACGCGCTTGAGCACGCGCTCGGCGTCGATCAGGCCGCTCAATTGCGTGCGCGGCAGGTCGATCTGGCTCACGTCGCCGGTCACCACGGCTTTGCTGCCAAAACCGATGCGCGTCAAAAACATCTTCATCTGCTCGGGCGTGGTGTTTTGCGCCTCGTCCAGAATGACAAAAGCGTGGTTCAGCGTGCGCCCGCGCATGAAGGCCAGCGGCGCGATTTCAATCTGCTGGCGCTCAAAGGCTTTTTGCACCCGGTCAAAACCCATTAGCTCGTGCAGCGCGTCGTACAGCGGGCGCAGGTAGGGATCGACCTTTTGCGCCATGTCGCCGGGCAGAAAACCCAGGCGCTCGCCCGCCTCGACGGCAGGGCGGGTCAGCACGATTTTCTGCACCGTGCTGCGCTCCAGCGCATCAACCGCGCAGGCCACGGCCAGATAAGTCTTGCCCGTGCCCGCCGGGCCGATGCCGAAAGTGATGTCGTGCGTAGCGATGTTTTCCAGGTAAGTGGCCTGGTTGGCAGTGCGCGCGCGCAGGTCACCGCGCCGCGTGGACAGCTCTCTGGCACCGTCGGCGCTGCTCAGGGCCGTGTCGCCTGCGAGCATCAATTGCACGGTTTCCGGCTCAATCGGGCGCTGGGCGATTTCGTACAGCGCCTGCAGCACTTCGAGCGCCTGCTGCGCCCTGGCCTTGAGGCCGTCAATCTTGAACTGCTCAAAGCGGTGCGCAATCGTGACCTGCAGCCCGGCCTCAATCGTGCGGATGTGCGAATCCATCGGCCCGCACAGATTGGCCATGCGGGTGTTGTTCGGCGGCGTGAAGGTGTGGCGAAGAATCAAGGCGGGGTTTTTCCTGAAAAAAGGGTGAAAACGCAGTCAAAAACGAGACGAAAAATGGGGAAAGCTGCCGATTGTCCGCCTAAATGGCCGCCGCCAAGCGACTGCTAAGATTTGCCAATGATTGGAAGACTCACTGGCCAGCTGGCCGAAAAAAACCCGCCCGAAATCCTCATCGACTGCCACGGCGTGGGCTATGAAGTGCTGGTGCCCATGAGCACGTTTTACAACCTGCCGCCGCTGGGCGACAAGGTCAGCCTGCTGACGCATTTCATCGTGCGCGAGGACGCGCAACTGCTCTACGGCTTTGGCAGCGCCGACGAGCGCGCCGCGTTTCGCCAACTTATCAAGATCACCGGCATCGGCCCGCGCATGGCGCTGAGCGTGTTGAGCGGCATGAGCGTGGCCGACTTGGCGCAGGCCGTGACGCTGCAGGAGGCGGGCCGCATCATCAAGGTGCCCGGCATCGGCAAAAAGACCGCCGAACGGCTGCTGCTGGAACTCAAAGGCAAGCTGGGCGCGGACATCGGCATCCACGCCAGCGTCAGCAGCGAGGCGCAATTGGATATTTTGCAGGCGCTGGTGGCGCTGGGCTACAGCGACAAGGACGCGGCGCTGGCGCTGAAAGCCTTGCCGCCCGAGGTGGGCGTGAGCGAGGGGATTCGGCTGGCGCTGCGGGCGCTGGGGAAATAAAAATTAGTGCAGATCACTACATTTCCATGTGATCATGGGTAATTCTCGAAGTTGCTAGTTAATTAAATGAGTTGTCAAAGGAGAAATAAATGACTAAAAAAGTGAATCCACAAAAAATATCAGTACTGAATGACGAAGATTTCTATAAGGCAGCTCGTAAATACCTAGAGGCAGGGAAGACTTTCACGGAGGAAACATCCTACGGCACTCGGAAAGCCGAAGAACTCCTAGTTGCTGCTTTCGTGAACAAGTGGTTGGCATTGAAAGGGGATGATCGTTGCCTGAAGTCAGTAACTGCTAACAAGGGAGCCGACTGCATTGTTCATAGAGAAACTAATCAGATCAACGGTGTTAATAAGGTCGAAATCAAAACGTTAAAGGTTAAAGAAAACGAGGCTGGAGGCCCGTTTGAATTTGGACATCATTTCTTACCAAAGGATACTAAGCACCAGAATGGGGTCGTACTTAATTCAAAAGAATCTGCATTTAACGAACACATGATGGTTGTATGTGCATACTTAAAAGACGCTGCCATTAGGACGATCTATATTGCGCATGGTCCTAGCGTGATGAATGAACTTGCAAGGCTGCTTGCCAAAGATACACAAAGGGACGGATTCAAAATTGATCGCGAAAGGAAGAAAGATAATCCAAGATTATTTAAAAATGATCTTGATTGTCTTGCTGCCAGCTCTGCCAGCTCTGCCAGCTCTGCCAGCTCTGCCAGCTCTGCTGAGTCTGCTACCAAAAATTACCCTTTTTCGAAAACGAGTGATGAAAATTGGGTCAAGAAGATAAATGAAAACGACCAAGTCTATTTAGACGTCATAAAGAGATTGGATGGTAGTCAAGATTGAACTAGTACCAAAACACTGAAATTGCTATTCAGTCCAGCTGCGAAACCATGACCATCCAAACCGACAACTTCGACCTCTCCGACCTGCCGCCGTCCAAGCGCGTGCTGTCAGCGGCCCCGGCTTCGCCCAAGGAAGAGGCCATCGAGCGCGCGCTGCGCCCCAAGCTGTTTGACGATTACGTCGGCCAGACCAAGGCGCGTGAGCAGCTCGAAATCTTCATCGGCGCGGCCAACAAGCGCGGCGAGGCGCTGGACCATGTGTTGCTGTTCGGCCCGCCCGGCCTGGGCAAAACCACGCTGAGCCACATCATTGCGCACGAGCTGGGCGTGAACATGCGCTCGACCTCCGGGCCGGTGCTGGAAAAGCCCAAAGACCTGGCCGCGCTGCTGACCAATCTCGAAAAGAACGACGTGCTGTTCATCGACGAAATCCACCGCCTCTCGCCTGTGGTCGAGGAAATCCTCTACCCGGCGCTGGAGGATTACCAGATCGACATCATGATCGGCGAAGGCCCGGCGGCGCGCTCGATCAAGCTCGATTTGCAGCCGTTCACGCTGGTGGGCGCGACCACGCGGGCTGGCATGCTGACCAATCCGCTGCGCGACCGCTTCGGCATCGTGGCGCGGCTGGAGTTCTACACGCCCGAGGAGCTGGCGCGCATCGTCAAGCGCAGCGCCGGGCTGTTGAATGCGCCGATGGACGAGGCGGGCGGCTTTGAAATCGCCCGGCGCTCGCGCGGCACGCCGCGCATCGCCAACCGGCTGCTGCGCCGGGTGCGCGACTACGCCGATGTCAAGGGCGGCGGCCAGATCACGCTGGACATCGCCAACCGGGCGCTGGCCATGCTGGACGTGGACCCGCTGGGTTTTGATGTGATGGACCGCAAGTTTCTGGAGGCGCTGATTCACCGCTTCGACGGCGGCCCGGTCGGGCTGGACAACATCGCCGCCAGCATCGGCGAGGAGCCGGGCACGATTGAGGACATGATTGAGCCGTATCTGATTCAGCAGGGATTTATCCAGCGCACACCGCGCGGGCGCGTGGCGACGCTGGCGGCGTACCGGCATTTGGGGGTGACGCCGCCGCAGTCGGGGGCGAGTTTGTTTGCTGAGTAACGGATTACAAGATGTTCAAAGGCTTGGCTTGGCCGGGCAACGGGGCATTTTCCTGCATCGCTTCAACGTCACAGAGCTATTTTGGTTAATTTTTCTGGAGAAAAAATGAGCTTTCCCCCTCTTGATTTAAATCCCTCCGAATTTGCCCGGCAGCTCGGTGGCTTGTATCCCATTATTCAGGCGCCGATGGCTGGGGGCATCACGACGCCTGCGCTGGTGGCGGCTGTCAGTCGTGCTGGGGCGTTGGGTTCATTGGCCTGCGGCATGCTGACGCCACAGGCCATGCGCGAAAAGATTGCCGAAATCCGCGCCTTGGGCTGTCAAGACTTTTCGGTCAATCTGTTTGTTCTTGATGATGTGCCGACCGATGACGCTGTGGTGGCTGCAGCCTTGAAGCGGCTGGCGCCTTTTTATGCCGCAGCGGGTCTGGCCCCGGTGTTGCCCAAGTCATGGGCGCAGTCCACGCAGGCGCAGCTAGAGGTGGCTTTGGAGTTGCGTGTGCCGGTTGTCAGTTTCACCTTTGATCTGGTTGACCGTGACGTGATCAAGGCGCTGCATGCGCGGGGAACGCGGGTCATTGGCACGGCCACCACGGTGGACGAGGCTTTGGCCTGGGAAGAGGCTGGCGCCGACGCCGTGTGCGCGCAAGGGATTGAAGCGGGCGGCCACCGTGGTGGGTTTTCGCGCAATCTGGGTCAGGAACAGCTGGGCTGCATGGCCCTGCTGGCGCAGGTGTGTGCTGCGGTGGGCATTCCGGTCATTGCCGCTGGAGGCATTATGGACGGGGGTGGTATTGCCGCGTGCCTGGCGCTGGGCGCGACGGCTGTGCAGCTTGGCACGGCGTTTCTCTGTGCCGACGAGGCGGGA
>Ga0302287_10001278_pt1 | contig 10125 bp, 10 predicted proteins | sample III_Fen_E2_4_FD_200452 | JGI IMG/M metagenome (GOLD analysis project Ga0302287, IMG submission 200452) | Peat permafrost microbial communities from Stordalen Mire near Abisko, Sweden - III_Fen_E2_4 | ecosystem: Environmental > Terrestrial > Soil > Wetlands > Permafrost | place: Sweden: Abisko...
CATGTACCGAAGCCTAACCGAGTGGCCCCCACCGGCGCCGTCCGCCTCTCCCGCGCTGGACGCGAGCCCGACGAACTCAGCGCATCAGTTCGCGGGCGAACGCGAGGTACTGGGTGCCCTTCATCGTCACCGAGCCGCGATCTCCGACGACGAGCAGACCGAACTCGGCGGCGGGCGCCTCGAGCTCGAAGCGTTCGCCGCCGGGCTGTTCGAAGGTGACGAAGTGGTGCTGGGTGACCGACATGTCCCCGCCGCCGGTGGTCTCGATCCGCTTGTCCACGACAGTGGCCACCGCCGACACCTCGGGCGCTGCGTTGTTGGCTGCCGACTTGCGTGCTCCCTTGACGATGGCGAAGACGATCAACCCGAACACGAGAACGATGAACAAGATGGCGAAGCCGGAGACTAGAGCGAACATCATGCCGAAGCCACCGAACGGATCCATGCGGGCCAGCGTAGCGACGGAGCGTCCCGGCGACAGGGGATCAGAGCCAATCGACCAGCGGGGCAAGCAGGGCGTAGCCGATGAAGGCAACGAGGTCGAGGATCACGTGGGCCACCACCAGCGGTCCGACCCGTTTGAACCTGAGGTAGGCGAGGCCGAACACCAGCCCCATCACGAGGTTGCCGACGAAGCCGCCGAAGCCCTGGTAGAGGTGGTAGCTGCCCCGCACGACGGCGCTGGACACCAGCACCACCCAGACCGGCCAGTTCAGCTGCCGTCCACGGACGAACCAGAAGCCGATCATCACGATCTCTTCGAGCAGGCCGTTCATCAGGGCAGCGCCGACAAGCACGGGCACCGTCCACCAGTTCGCTGCGAGGTTCGCCGGTTCGACGTTGGTGTTCAGCCCGAAGGCGCGGGCGGCGAAGTACAGCGCCAACCCGGGGATCCCGATCGCAGCGGCGAGGCCGAAGCCCCACCCCAGGTCGAACCGCGGACGCCGGAAGTCGAGCCCGATCCGGGTCCGGTCGCCGGTGCGCTGGAGCAGGTAGAGCGCGAACAGCGCCGGCACCAGCGGGAACACCAGCCCGGCGACCTGGTAGGCAAGGTCGAGCCACGGGCGGTCGGGCACCACCGAGTTGTTCATCGAGGTGGTCTGCTGGTTGAGCGGCGTGTTGATGGTCAGCTTGTCGATGATCGAGAGGATCGAGTACACCGCCGACTGGCCCAGCGAGACCCCCAGGACCAGCAGCAGCTCGATGCCCGGACGGACGCGCGTCACGGCATCGGTCCCCGCCGCGGGGGCTGCTTCCGCCGTCACCGGATCTGCCCGACCGTCGTTGTGAGGTGGTGCCGGGCGAAGTTCAGGCTCACGGCGAGCGCGTTGCTGCGCTCCGTACGGGACAGCCCGCGGGTCTGCACCTCGACCACCACATGGCCGGTGTAGCCGGTGCTGGCCAGTTCGCGCAGCACGCCGGCTGCGTCCTGGTCGCCCTGGCCGGGAAGCAGGTGCTGGTCCGCCGTCCCCGGCGTGCCGTCGGTCAGGTGGACGTGCCGCAGCCGCTCGCCCCAGTCGCGCACCATCGCGACAGAGGACTGCCGTGCGGTCGCAGCGTGCGAGAGGTCGAGCGTGAGGTGGTCGCAGTCGAGGACGGCGCAGTCCCAGCTCGGGGAGTACGCGCGCACGTCCCCGCCGCCCGGACCGCGCCACGGATACATGTTCTCGACGGCGAACGCGATCCCCGTGGTGTGCTCCAGCCGCCGGATGCCTTCGGTGAACCCGGCGGCGTAGCTGCGCTGCCAACGGAACGGCGGGTGCACCACGACAACGTCGGCGCCGAGCTGGTGGGCGGCCATCGCCGCACGATCCAGCTTCTCCCACGGGTCCGGGCCCCAGACGCGCTGGGTCAGCAGCAAAGTGGGTGCATGGACGGCGAGGACGGGCAGCTCGTGGTACTCGGACAAGCGCTGGACGGCGTCCACGTCCGCCGAGGCCGGGTCGACTCCCACCATCAGTTCGATGCCGTCGTAACCGAGCCTGCGCGCGAGCGCGAACCCGGCGGCTGTCGACTCCGGATAGACCGACGACGTCGACAACGCCACCTTCACGGAGTCAGCTGGCACCTGGGGCACCAGACCATCGTAGGCGACGCCCGCGAGGGCCGCGCGGGGGTGGGTGGAGCGAAGAATACCGCTCGATTCGCGTCCTGATCGGCAGAACGACACAATGGGTCCCATGCATGTCGACCATCTGACCTTCGCGGTGGGATCGGCTGGCCTCAAGGCCGAGTCGGAACGACTCGGCGCCTTGTTGGGCGAGCGGTTCCGCGACGGCGGCTTCCATCCCCGGTTCGGCACCCGCAATCACATCCTGCCGCTTGCCGACGACCGCTACATCGAGGTCGTCGAGGTGCTCGAGCATCCGGCTGCCGACAAGGCGGCATTCGGGCAGGCCGTCCGGGCTCGCTCGGAAATGGGCGGCGGCTGGATGGGTTGGGTGATCTCCGTTGATGATCTCGCGCCCCTCGAACAACGCCTCGACCGCGAAGCAGTGCACGGCTCCCGGCACTTCCCCGATGGTCGGCTGCTCGAATGGGAGCAGCTCGGCGTCAAGGGCCTGCTCGCCGATCCGCAGCTGCCGTACTTCCTGAAGTGGGACTCCGACCCGTCGGTCCTCCCCAGCGCCCTCGACGGCAGCATCAGGCTGAAGAAGATCGAGATCACCGGCAACCGGGAACGTGTCGAGGACTGGATGGGCGTCGCCATCGGCGACGAGTTCGACGGCGTCAGGATCAAGTTCAGCGCTGAGAACGGCCAGCCCGGCATTCGCTCGGTGACCTTCGAGACCGCGAACGGTTCCGTCAAGATCTGACGTCCTGCAGGCACTGTCAGAGGCAGCCCCTAGCGTGTTGCCATGGCCAAGAGCTCTGCCAATGCGTACCGCTGCACCGAATGCGGCTGGACGTCGCCCCGATGGGTGGGCCGCTGCGGTGAGTGCCAGGCGTGGGGCAGCGTCGCCGAGAGTGCCGCACCGATGGCGCGGGTCGCGACCTCGGCACCCGTACAGGCCGCACAGCTGATCAGCGACGTTCCGCTGGATTCCGCTCGGGCCATCCCCACCCGTATCCCCGAACTCGACCGGGTGCTGGGTGTCGGGCTCACCCCCGGTTCCGTCGTGCTGCTGGCCGGCGAGCCCGGCGTGGGCAAGTCCACCCTGTTGCTCGAGGTCGCCAACCGGTGGGCGCAGGCCGGCCATCGCACCCTGTACATCACGGCAGAGGAGTCCGCAGCCCAGGTGCGGTTGCGGGCAGAACGCACCTCAGCCGTCACCGACGGGCTCTACCTCGCGGCGGAGAACGACCTCGGCACTGTCCTCGGGCACGTCGAGCAGCTCGCGCCCGACCTGCTGGTGCTCGACTCCGTCCAGACCGTCTGCGTGCCGGGGGACGCGGCCGCCGGCGGTGTCGCCCAGATCAAGGAGGTCACCGCTGCCCTCATCCGGGTGGCCAAGCTGCGCTCGATGCCGGTGATCCTCGTCGGGCACGTCACCAAGGAGGGCACGGTCGCGGGGCCCCGCACCCTGGAGCACCTCGTCGACGTCGTGCTCTCCTTCGAGGGCGATCGGCACAGTGGCTTCCGGGTGTTGCGGGCAACCAAGAACCGGTTCGGCCCCGCGGACGAGGTCGGGTGCTTCGAGCTGGTCGAGACCGGGATCCGTGAGGTTGCCGACGCCAGCGGGCTGTTCACGTCCCAGCACAGCGAGCCCACGCCCGGCACGTGCCTGACGATCTCGATGGCCGGCCGGCGTCCCCTGCTGACCGAGGTGCAGGCGCTGGTCGCCCCGAGCGCAGCCCCGGTGCCCAGGCGGGTCACCCATGGGGTGGAGAGCACGCGGGTGGCGATGATCCTCGCCGTCCTGCAACGACGCGCCGGTGTGAAGCTGCACACCAGAGAGGTCTACGTCGCCACGGTGGGCGGCGTGCGGGTGAGCGACCCGGCGACCGACCTGGCCACAGCGATCGCCGTCGCCTCGGCAGCGCTGGATCGGGCCTTCAGCCTTCCGGTGGTTGCCCTCGGCGAGGTCGGCCTCTCCGGCGAGCTGCGACGCGTGCCGGGGGTGGATCGCCGTCTCGCGGAAGCGTCGCGGCTCGGTTTCGAGATCGCCCTGGTGCCCGCCGGTAGCGGTGCTGCACGCATCTCCGGCCTGCGGGTGGTGGAGGTCGGCACCGTTGCGGCAGCGCTCCAGGCCTTGCAGCTGCGTCCGAAGGAGCGGCAGCAGCCGGCAGACCAGTACGGTTCCCGTCCGGTCCTCAGCCTGATCGAGGGTGGCTAACCCTTCTTGGTGACGAGGAACACCTGGCGGGACTTCAGGGTGTCGGCGAAGACGGCCTGTGCCACGTAGGTACCGGGGTTGAGCAGGCCCTTGGGCTCCTTGCACCCGGCAGCCGACCGGACCACGCCCCACTCGACACTGAACTCGTAGGACTGCTGCGCCTTCAGGGTCTGCTTCTTGGCCGGCACCCACTTCGCGCAGTCCGCAGTGCTCCAGATGCGGTCCGTGCCGCTGGTCACACTGAGGCTGAAGTTGGCCGACGTCAGGTCGAGCACGCAGGGCTGCGCACTGGCGTTCTTCACGCCCACCTTGAACGACTGCTTCGCGTCCTGCTTCACCTTCTGGTAGCCGGCGAGCGACAGGGCGGTGTTCGTCTGGTCGCAGGCCAACGGCCCGGTCGGGGTGGGACTGACCGAGGGTGTCTCCGTCGCAGCGGGTGTGCTGGCGGCCGGCCCGCTCGCCGTGGTGGAGGGCCCGGCGGGAACGGCGGCGATGTTGGCAGGTTCGGGAGGACGGAAGAGGAGGAACCCGATCACGATCACAGCCACCAGCGCGACGACGAGTCCAGCGCGTCGAGCCCAGTAGACCCAGCGCGGCTGCGCGCCAACAGGGTGTAGCAGCGAACCCATGCGCTCAGGCTAAGTCGGAACCGCGACCGGCCGGGCACACCACGCCGAAGGCGTCGTTGCCGTCAGCAACCGGGTACCGTTGGCGCAAGAGCGCACCAGCCAGCCAGAGGTGACAATGACCGACCCCTATGCACGCCCGGCGGATGACGGCGACGACGCCACCATTCCGATCGTTCCCGAAGCCGGTTACGCGCCCACGGAGCAGCTGCCGTTCGCCGAAGAGACCCTCGTCGATCCGGCCGGACCGGGCAGCTTGTGGTCGGCCGACTCCGGGCTCGACCTTTCGGCGCCGGGCTACGGCAACACCTCCGGCACGCAGGCGCCGGTGCAGCGGACGCCACCCCCGCAGGTGGACCACCCGCAGGCGTCCACACCCCCGGCCGCCTACCCGCAGCCTTCTGGCTACCCGACGCCGGCCGCCTACACCCAGACCAACTACGCCCAGCCGACGACCAACTACACCCAGCCGACGATTGCCTACGGCCAGAGCGGCTACGGCCAGCCGGCTCCGCAGACCAACTACGTGCAGCCGCAGGTGGCACCGTCCCAGTCCGCGCCCTACAACCCCGCGCCCGTCCAGGGCTTCGCTGAGCCATCGGGCCCTGCCGACACCATCGGGGCGCAGAGCATCTACCAGGGCTATCCCACCGCGCCGGGCGCACCTGCCCCGCAGCAGCCGGCCTGGCCCGCAGTGATCCACGATCCCGTCGCCTACGACTACGGCTACAGCAACCCGGCGAACGCCTCCGAGCACCCGAACTCCGTGATCTCGATGGTGCTCGGCATCATCGGCGTCTTCTTCTTCCCGCTCCTCGGTCCGGTGGCCTGGTACCTGGCCGCCAAGGGCCGGCGGGAACTGGCAGCGTTCCCGGGCCGCTGGCGCCCCAGCGGCATGCTGACCGCAGGGTTCGTCCTCGGCATCATCGGCACCGTCTTCCTCGCTCTCGGCGCGATGTTCATGCTCTTCTTCATCATGCTCATCGCAACGTCCCCCGGCAGATAGCACGCCTGAACGCACGCGGGCCCGATCCCCCAGGGGATCGGGCCCTCGTGCACTTAATGCCGGGCGGTCAGGACGTCCGGCCCAACTCGGCTGTCGACTCGGGCATCGGGGTCTTCGCGACACCGGTGAAGGTGAACGCCAGCTCCGAACCCTCCGGCGCCACGTCGACGACAACGATCTCGCCGGAGTGGACGTCGCCGAACAGGATCTTCTCGGCGAGGATGTCCTCGATGTCGCGCTGGATGGCGCGACGCAGCGGACGGGCACCGAGAACCGGGTCGAAACCACGCTTGGCGATCAGCGACTTCGCAGCAGCGGTGAGTTCGATCCCCATGTCGCGATCGCGCAAACGGTTCTCGATTTCACCCACCATCAGGTCGACGATGTGCTCGATATCCTCGCTGGTCAACTGGTGGAACACCACGATCTCGTCCACGCGGTTCAGGAACTCGGGGCGGAAGTGCTGCTTCAGTTCGTCAGAGACCTTGGCCTTCATCTTTTCGTAGCTGCCGGCCTCGTCGGAGTTCTGGCTGAAGCCAAGATTCACCGCCTTGGAAATGTCGCGTGTGCCCAGGTTGGTGGTCATCACGATCACGGTGTTCTTGAAGTCCACCACACGACCCTGCGCATCGGTGAGGCGACCCTCGTCGAGGATCTGCAGCAACGAGTTGAAGATGTCCGGGTGCGCTTTTTCGATCTCGTCGAACAGCACAACACTGAACGGCTTGCGACGCACCTTCTCGGTGAGCTGGCCACCCTCTTCGTAACCGACATATCCGGGCGGGGAACCGAACATCCGCGAAGCGGTGTGCTTCTCGGAGTATTCGCTCATGTCCAGTGTGATCAGGGCGTTCTCGTCACCGAACAGGAATTCGGTGAGCGCCTTGGTCAGCTCGGTCTTGCCGACACCGGAGGGCCCGGCGAAGATGAACGAGCCGCTGGGCCGCTTCGGGTCCTTCAGGCCTGCGCGGGTACGACGGATCGAGCGCGACAGCGCCTTCACCGCATCGTGCTGGCCGATGTAGCGCCGGCCGATCTCCTCCTCCATCTTCATCAGCCTGGAGGATTCCTCCTCGGTCAGCTTGAAGACCGGAATGCCGGTGGAGCTCGACAGCACCTCGGCAATCGCCTCTTCGTCCACCTCTGCCGGCATGTCGGAGTCGCCCACCTTCCAGGCTTCCTCCTTCTCGGCCCGGGCGATGGTGAGCTTGCGCTCGTCGTCCCGCAGCCGTGCTGCCAGCTCGAAGTCCTGCGCATCGATCGCAGCTTCCTTCTGCAGGCGGACGGCGGCGATGCGCTCGTCGAACTCGCGAAGGTCCGGCGGCGCCGTCATCCGGCGGATGCGCAGCCGTGCCCCCGCCTCGTCGATCAGGTCGATCGCCTTGTCCGGAAGGAAGCGGTCGGAGATGTACCGGTCAGCCATCTGGGCAGCGGCGGTGAGCGCCCCGTCCGTGATGGTGATGCGGTGGTGCGCCTCGTAGCGGTCACGCAGGCCACGCAGGATGTCGATCGTGAGCGCGATCGACGGCTCGTTCACCTGGATCGGCTGGAACCGACGCTCGAGCGCAGCGTCCTTCTCGATGTACTTGCGGTACTCATCGAGGGTGGTCGCACCGATGGTCTGCAGCTCGCCGCGTGCCAGCATCGGCTTCAGGATGGAGGCCGCATCGATCGCTCCCTCGGCAGCACCGGCACCGACGAGCGTGTGGATCTCGTCGATGAACAGCACGACGTCCCCGCGCGTCTTGATCTCCTTGAGCACCTTCTTCAGACGCTCCTCGAAGTCACCACGGTAGCGGGAACCCGCAACGAGCGCGCCCAGGTCGAGGGTGTAGATCTGCTTGTCACGCAGGGTTTCGGGAACGTCGCCGCGCACGATGGCCTGACTCAGGCCCTCGACGACGGCCGTCTTGCCGACGCCGGGCTCGCCGATCAGCACCGGGTTGTTCTTGGTGCGTCGCGAGAGCACGGTCATGACGCGCTCGATTTCCTTCTCGCGTCCGATGACCGGGTCGAGCTTGTTCTGTCGGGCATCCTGCGTGAGGTTGCGGCCGAACTGGTCGAGGATCGTCGCCGCGGCCGTGGACTGACCGGTCTCAGGGGCGCCGGCGGTGGCCGCCTCCTTGCCCTGGAAGCCCGACAGCAGCTGCAGCACCTGGTTGCGGACGCGGTTGAGGTCGGCCCCCAGCTTGATCAGCACCTGGGCCGCGACGCCTTCACCCTCACGGATCAGGCCGAGCAGGATGTGCTCCGTGCCGATGTAGGGGTGGTTGATCTGGAGCGCCTCGCGCATCGAGAACTCCAGCACCTTCTTGGCGCGCGGGGTGAAGGGAATGTGTCCGGTGGGAGCCTGCTGGCCCTGACCGATGATCTCCTCCACCTGCTCGCGGACGGCCTCGAGCGAGATGCCGAGCGACTCCAGAGCCTTCGCTGCGACGCCTTCACCCTCATGGATCAGCCCGAGCAGGAGGTGCTCGGTACCGATGTAGTTGTGGTTGAGCATGCGCGCCTCGTCCTGGGCGAGGACAATCACTCGCCGGGCGCGGTCGGTGAACCGGTCGAACATGCGGGAACTCCTAACATCCAGCTGCTGCGGGCGTCTGGGTGGATCGTGACCGATCCCCTGCTCGCCACCTCAGCTTAGTCAACGCAGCCGCCGCCCTGTCCGTTCCAGTGTTCGCCCCCGGCTCAATCGATCTGAACCGGGGGCGGGAAGGTCGTGCGTTACGCCTGGCGGAGCGTCAGCTGTGGGCGCGTTCGTAAGCCTCGCGCACCTCTGCGGAAACCCGACCGCGGGCAGAGACCTGCATGCCCTGGGAGGCGGCCCAGGCGCGGATGTCGGTAGCGGCGGTGCCGGTGGACTTGCGTCGGCTGCTGCCGCCGCGACGAGTGGTGGCACTCCGGTCACGTTCGCCGGCGGCGATGTACGGCGCAAATGCGTTTCGCAGCTTCTTAGCGTTGTCAGCGGAGAGATCGATCGAGTAAGTGATGCCGTCCAAAGAGAAGGCGATGGTCTCAGCTGCTTCGCTGCCATCGATGTCGTCAGTGTGGATCACCTGAACGCGCTTGGCCATGTGTGTCCTTTCGAATGAGCGCCGCCAACGCGGCGGTATTGGCTCCCCAATGCCGGAGAGCATATACCCGGCCCCTGTTTACGCAAACCGCAGCAGGCCATTCTCAGACAATCCAAGAACCAGCTTTGCGTAGACACCAACTCCGATGTAGGTGAACAGCAGGTCAATCACGCTCAGGGGCGTCAACTAATTCGACTTGCGAAGAATCTGTTGAGGAACTGTGAGGACACGACCGTACGCACTATTGCACCAGTGCCCAAAGGCCGACGGGAAACGTCAGGCGTGCTGGCGGTGCTGGTTTTCCGCAACGGGCGGATTCGCCAGCGCCTGCAGTTCCACAACGGTCGGCGCACCGTCGACACCCCACAGGTCAACGACATCGCCACGGCCGGAAATGCGGCGCGGCAAGGCAAGGACCTCGGCCTCTGCGGCCGCCTGGTGTTCGGAGAGCTCAACCTGGAGCGCGACCTTGTCACCACGAAGCTGTGCGGCTTCCTGGTTCAGTTGTGCGGCTTCGGCGCGCGTGGTATTCAGCTTGCTGCGCAGTTCGCCATTGCGTGCCTGCAGCACCTGAAGGAGCCGGACGTGCTGAAGACGCTCGGCATGGAGTTTCTCCCCTGACCGTCGGGAATCGGCGGACTGCTGGGCCATCAACGTGGTTCGGGTAACCCGGACTTCACGCCAGGCGAACGCACAGGCCATGAGACCACCGGCAACGGCGACGAGGACTCCGACGCGGGTCATCCAGACCCCACCAAATCCAGCAGCGACGGCAACGGCGGTCGACCCGAGCAACGAGAGCCACGCGTAACGGCGCAGCGGGGAAGGATTCGCTTTTCTCGGAGTGACGGCGGTATTCACGAGGCGGAGTCTACGGCTCGTTATCCGAAGTTCCGTGAATGGTGGGCGGCGTGGCGTCCTCGTTCGGGGGACCGGGAATCCGGCAGGAACGTTCAAGGAACGCGCCCGCAGCGGCAAGCGCGATGCTCGCCACCACGGCAACCCCGGAACTGATGACCCGTTCACGCGGCAGCGCGGCGTCCTGCCTGCTCCAGGAATAGGCCGCGATCGCGATGTAGGCGCCCGCAAGGCCGGCACCCGTGAGGAGGGCAGCCTTACCGAGGACGAGCAGCGCGACCGCA
>Ga0302287_10001279_pt1 | contig 10116 bp, 6 predicted proteins | sample III_Fen_E2_4_FD_200452 | JGI IMG/M metagenome (GOLD analysis project Ga0302287, IMG submission 200452) | Peat permafrost microbial communities from Stordalen Mire near Abisko, Sweden - III_Fen_E2_4 | ecosystem: Environmental > Terrestrial > Soil > Wetlands > Permafrost | place: Sweden: Abisko...
GGCTGGAACGAGCCCTCAAGGCTGCGCTCCGATTTCTGGATGCCAATGCCGACAACATTGTGCGAATTCAGGCCAAAGGAAGAAACAGTGTCAATGTTGCCGGCAACGTCAGCCATGACCGCATGGACCTTGAAGATGCCGCTGGGAAGTTCCATTCCTTGGTCGCTCTTGCCGTCAAGGCAGATCCCAAGGCTGTCGCTTCCTCTCTTGTTCCTATTCCAACTGTACAACGATCCCAACCCATCAGTAATCTGTAGGCTCACGCGGACTACGCTGTCCGGGAACAGCGCATCGTGAACAGGGCTAAAGTCGAAGCAGAGCTTGCGTACCGAGTTCACATAGGGAATGGAGTCACCCTGAAGCCAGACGGTATCCGTGATCCCCTGTCCAAGGGACAACGACGCGGGGATGGCACCCGTCGGCGGGGTGTTGTCCAGATAGAACTGCTTCCGCATCACTATGGTCCCACCCGTCGAAGCGTCCGACTCGTCCTGCATGATCACATAGAACTGGTAGAGGCCATCATGAGATAGTACGCCTGATGTATTCATTCCATTCCAGTAAAACAACTGCGCACCATAGACTATATCCTGACTTGAAGTAACTGTGTTCACCGTGATACCTGTGGTGTCTGTTGCCGAAGTCAAAGATTGAACAACAATGCTAGCCTTCGCCCGCAGCGTAGATACTAGTGACGCGTCAAGCTGCACGGAGCCAGCCGCCGTGGGCGAAAATATCCTTGGCGAAACGATCAGCGACTCGCCAGCCAGGCCGCCGCGGTGGTGAAACATGCCCCAGACCTGGGAAGAGGAACCAAACGTGGCAAACGCGGACTGGCCCGCGGAGAACTCACCCGTAGATCCTAAAATCCTGTTCCATCCCGACAGGTAAGCGGGGCCCTGGGCAACGATGGAGTCCTTCAGCAGGTCCAGCTGGAGCCATGTGCCATCCTCTCCGACAAGCACCATGTCCGCGCCCGAAGACGTGTTGCTGGCAACGTATCCGTCACAGACCCTGAGCGCAAGAATTCCCTTCAAATATTTCCAGCCGCCAGCGTCATCATGAACGACAGCTCTCCCGTCCGCAGCTACGCCCGCCTGCATCCGCAGTCCGTTGCCTGTGAATGGAAAGGGGCCTATCTGCAATTGTCCATTTTCCGGAAGGACTCCTGTGCTCGAATTATAAAGCGATGCGCCACCGACCGTAGAGATACGGAGCCAGTCCATCCGCCCAGTGCCGTGCGCGACCAAGGCGAGCGTGTCCGTGCCCTGCGAGTCGTCCACCAGCTGAACGACATCATTCCATGAAAGCCCAACATTGCCCAGAGCCAACAGACTTGGAGTGCTGCCTACAGACAACTGAAAAATGCCATTGCCCGTAGCGACCAAAATCTTTCCCGCAATCCGTGCCCAGGCCCCGAAGGTTCCTTGTCCAGAAATTGAGACTGAGCCAACAAGGACCGGCTGGTTCTGCGAATTATTCTTGTACACCCTGATTGACGTGGCGCTTGCGCCATTCCCGACAACGGCATATGTCGAGTCATTCCGGACGATAGGCTTGGCAACGAAGTACTCGCCATAGCCCAAGATCTTTCCTGTGAATGCTCCCTTGGATGAATCAGCAAAGATGGAGAGTCCCTTGTCGGGCGAGAATAGATCCACCTCGCCCTGGCTACCAAGCCAGAGGTAGTCATTGCGGACAGACATAGCGTCCACAGCAGTCTTTGTTGTCCATCCAGCATCGGAACAAATCCAAAGCAGAAGGAGAAGAATAGGCAAGTGCAGAATAGATTTTTTCATTGGTCAAAACCTTAGCGGAGACCGTCACGAATGGCCGAATAACGGGCAACCATCGCTTTAGTCTTTTCGTCCATTGGATAGCGTACTGGATCAAACTTGTTTAGCATCTGGAACATGTCCATTCCGACCATCGCCCCGACGGCCGTCATGCGTTCCGTGACTTCTGGCTGGTGCTGCAGGAACTTTTTGCCCGCAGGCGTCTTCAGGAACTTCCGGATCTCGCGAAGCTCCTGAACGGTGTACACCGTACCCCAGCAGGCGGCAAGCTCGTCCAGGATTCTTTTGCGGTCAATGGCCTTCTTCATGTCGTCCACCACTTTCTGTGGAAGGGACGGATTTTCCGACATGGCCTTTTCCATCTGGATCTTCATTCCGGCTTCAATGTTCTCCACATACTTGGCGTCGACAAGGATGCCGAGGACTTCCGTCCGTTGTTCGGGGGACTGCTTCTGTGGAGCCCCCATTGACAGCCCAAACAAGCAAAGCAGGAATAGAGCGGCACTAGAAAGTTGCATCACCAGAAACCTCCGTTAACCGCTGTAAATGTCTCGCTTGATGGCAGAACAGGTGTCAGCGTTAAAACAAGGCCATCGGGGTTGTTGCTCGGAATGGTGCCGGGAACAGAATCATAGCTCCCATAATAATTGGACGCGCTAAGGGAATAATCAGAGCCGCCATTCACTGAAATTTTAACAGTGAAAGATGCATCTGGCGAAGAGAACTGAAGATGGAGCAATGCATTTGAGTATTCCCACTTTGAAGTGGCCGGAAACCATCCGCTGCTTAGCTTGACATAAATTGTCTTTGTCAATGTCAGGGAAGAGTCAGGACTCAAGGTTAGCGGATTGGATGCACAGTCGCCAGCAGCACAAGATGCAGAGGACGACGAGGCATTGACAGAAGAGGACGACGCCGCGATGGACGAGAGCCAGTCTCCCGTCTGGCCATCCACCGTAACCGCACGCAATGGGAAGCTGACATAGAACGTGTCGGGATTCAGGGCGGAACGGACATGGTCCTGGCTGCCATCGATCCACCACCGGATTTTCATCCCGGACAGCAAGGGAACCGGAAGGTAGGACTCGATCAGCGTCCCCGCAGCGGCGGTGCCTCCGTCAGGAAGTGCCTGGCTCGAACTGGAGTTCAGGGCGAAGGGAGGATTGCCCACGTCAGGCACGGCTTCCTGGGCAAACATCCACTGGTGCCGGGAAGGATCGTAGACCTCCTTGGCAAGGAGCATCGGGATCACCGAGCCGGGATGGTAGTAGTCGATCTTATAGCGGACATCATAGCCATTCGCATCGCCGCCGGACTGGGTGTCGAAATAAAGATACTGGTCCGCGTCGAAGTTCACCACGCCGCACAGCTGGACAAGGAAATGCACGCCGGCAGAATCGTTCGAGAGCCAGACATGCTTGAAGTCGGGAGCAGCCATGTCCCCAACTTCCTGCTGGTCAATGCTGCACATCCCGGCAGAAACGGACTCGTCGCCACAGCCATCCTCGACGGATCCGTTGTTGGCAGGCATCGGCACAAATCCAGCCAGGACCGTGTCGCCACAAGCCGGGATCACGGTCGTCTTGCCCATGGAAACATCGGCAAACTGGCTGTTGCCGCTCCGGGCGCTCCACCCCGCAAAGCGGTAGCCAGGATCTGGGCGGCCATCGATCACGACCATGGTCGGATTCCCCACAAGATCAGTGCGACCACTTGGAAGCGTCTGGCCTCCGCCGCTCCCTGTCACCCAGAAGGAACATACCGAAGACGATGACGAGGAGGATGCCGGAGTGGAACTGGATCCGGCGGATGAGGATGAACCATGGACAACATTGTCGCCAGGGCATGCGTAACCGCTGGCAGGCGGCGTCCCAAAAAGCAAGTTTCCACTGGCATCGAACATCGCGATATTGGGATCAACCTGGAACGTCGAGGTATTGATCCAGGAATAGTCGTCGTCCTTGGTGAGATACGGAGGCCATGAATGATGGTCCAGGTATATGTCGATCACGTTGCCATCGGAGCTGGGCAGCTCATATGCGCCACCGGCATACAGGTCACTGCCCCCGACAACGTACTTGATGCTCCAGTAGCCATTTCCGCAGGACTCCATCGAGATCGTCTCGTGCTGCGTCCAATACGCGACGAATGTCGGGAGCACGTTTGTCGCATGCTCGTTTCCATACCAGAAGTCAAGCGGGGGCTGCTTGAAGTAATACCGGTAGTATGCGTTCTGCGGAATATGGTAAGCCGAGGTTCCCGGATTGCGCATCTTGATCCGGACGGTTGCCTGCTGAGCCGACTGTGGGTTCTGGTCCCGCATCAGGAACTCGACACGGGCATTGCCGGAACCGCCCCCGGAACTTGAAGACACCGCCGTGGAGGACGAGGAGACTGGCGTGCAGTTGGGAGCCCAGGATGGAACCGCTACGGTATGGGCTGACACAAGGCTCCCTACCGCATTGTAGACGCCCATGTACTGGTTCATGTAGCTGCCCTTCGACGGCGAGTACGAGAAATCGTTGTCCACATTCCAGATCCATCTCGGCCACTCAGGATCTCCGTTCCATATCCCGAAATACGCATCGCCCGAATTCCCCCCCAAGAAATTGAGGACCGTGCTGTTGTTAAATGTTGCGGTCACCGCGTAATTGTCGCCACCGCAGCTTTCCAGTCCAATGGAAGGCTCCGTTGAGCCATAAAAAATGCCCGGCGGGTAAGCAGCGCGTTCCCGGATCATGTCGTGGTCATTCTGGAAGAAATACTTCACCTTGAAGCCGGTTATGTCGATCTGGTCACCACAATTCTCAAGATGGAAGCGGGGCTTTGAATACTTCGCCTCGTCGTCGCTGATCTCCTGAAACACTACGCTCAGGCACACATCGCCCTGGTCCGAAAAGCCACGCACCAAGCCAAGAAGCACTGACATTACGAAAATAGCGCGATTCATTCGAACCTCAGGTGATCGAGGAAAAAGGAGCCAGGGTTCCCGTCCGGCTGCACATGAACGGAGAGGTTCAAGGTGAACGTGGAGCCAAGGGGCGGCTTGGGGCTGAACTGGAACTGCAAGGTGTGCCACTGGCCATCATTCTGCGAGGAGGTGATCGAGGCATCCCCAAGGCTGACGGAGCCTCCGGAGGAACCGCTCCAGCTTGCCGTCATGTTGTCCACGGTCCATGTCAAGGGCGCAGTGAGCCTGATGGAAACCTTCATCGTGCTGGCGGCCAGAATATCGGCTGTCGCGACAAACGATGCCGACACGGCAACATCGCCCACGCTGTTGCCTGCCGAAGGAGTGACATGCAGGCATTCCATCCCTTCCTCCGCACCCTGCAGGGCTTCTCTCATGGTGGCGGAGGAACCGGACAAGGTCCAGCCTGGCCCAAAACCGCTGAGGGAGTCGTCACAGGGAAGGCCGCGCCAGTCGCAAGTCCTGGCGTCCGCAGCATAGGAAACTGGCGTACTGCCAACGGAATGCGAATGTGGGGACTGCGAGTTGCCGAGGCTCTGCCTTGACCCATCGAAATACCAGCGGACACCAGTGCCTGCGGTGCCAACGGGAAGCTGGAGCTCGACAAGATGCCCCGGGACTGTGCTGTCATTGTCGGGCAGGACCTGCAGGCCCGTGGCAAGGTTCAGCGTGGAATTGCCTATCCCGGCCGGATTGCTGTTGACATTGAATGCGATGGCCGATGCGCCAGGAAGCGCCTCGGACTGCAATACCCACTTGGCACCGTCCCATGTTTCCTTTGCCACCTTCATCGCGCTATCCGCACGCACGTTGCGCAGGTAATCCAGGCGGTAGCGGACCTCGAACCCATCCTTGCCGGCAGAGGGGTTCCCGTCAGCATCTAGGTACAGGTACTGGTCCGTCTCGAACCAGGGCTCCGACACGGCAGAACCTGAGCTCCCGCCGCACATCTTGAAGAGCATGGACAGGCTGCCCGGGCCAGACCTCAGGAACACCTTCTCGAATTCTGGGCCATCCACATCGGGGCGGGAACAACTGGGCTGGTCCGTCTGCGAACCACAGACGTGGCTGACAAAATTCAGTCCTGACTGGATCTGGCAGCTTTTCGTGTCCTGAACCCCGAAACGGTCGGTCACCGTCAAGTCGAGTGCCGTCGAGGATGGTTGGCTCCCAAGCAGCAGCATGCCTTTGGACTGTGCCGAAACAAGACTGCCGTTGACCGTCCACCGGTAAGTCAATGGATCGCCATCGGGGTCGGAGCTTCCCGACCCGTCAAGCCCCAGGCGTGCGCCCGGATACGCAGACTGCTGCAGCCTGTTGCAATCAAAGTAGGCGACTGGCGAATGGTCGAGCCGCCCAATCACCCGGGACACGACGACAGAATCGCCGCAGATGTCCTTGGCCACAGCCCGGAACGGGTTGGCAAGGCTCGTGGTCTGGAGCGTTCCCGAGACGACACCTGAACTGGCGACTGCTGGCTGCCCGTTCAGGCTGAAAGAAACGAGTTTGGTGGCTCCACCCGACAGGGTCCCCGAATACGCGTAGGAATCCGAAGTGTAATCCTGCACATCCGCCGAAGGATCCGTAAACGCAAGCTGAGGCTGGGTCCCACGCCACAGGAACTCGGCACCAACGTTGGCGGATGCCGAGCCAGCCACCTGGAGAACCAGCTCCAGCCGGTGCGCACCGGGCTGAAGGCCTGCAACCGGCACCGACACGTCTGTGCCCTGGGCACCCAGGACGGCACGGCCTGCCGGTGAGCCATCAAGCAAGACCGATGCTGTTGAGCCCGCGAGTGATGAAGTTCCATCAAGCCTAAAACGGATTGAGTCCTGCGAACGGCAATTATCGGACAGTGCTGTCAGTTTCACTACACCGGCTGAGTCAAGAAGGACTAGTCTATCCCCAGCGGACACTTTCACAATGCGAGAACCGAACCGGAGCCTGCCATAGTCTGTCTTGGTTGTTCCATAAATTTGGTATGTACCTGGATATAAAATTGCTGATACCGACATGGCAGAGCCTGTCCCTTTTCTTTCAAAGGAACCGACAAAAGACTTTGTGTCGGCAGTTCCTAAGGTGTCTCCAATCCTGCGGGCTATGAGGCCTGGATCCACAAGATTTCCACTTGTTGCTTTCATGATCGCAGTCAAACGGCCTGTTGCAATCGAAACGTCTTCTCTGAACGGTGCTGTTGGCACGGATAACATCACTGTAGACTTTTGCGAGGTTCCGGAATAGTAATCTTGGTAACCCGACAAATAGATCTGCCCATTTGTCATATCTGTAGGGCTGGTCTCTTTTAAAACCACATCCAAGCGCAAAGGCATTTGAACAGGGGTGCTGTATGTACCCGATGAAGTAATTGGGAAAACAACAGAATCAGAGACCGAGCTTTTCCATATCATGGACATGGCAGAATCATTTGGTGAGGATGAAGATGTCCTTGCAACACCTACCTGAATTCCAGCAATTGAGTCAGAACCGATGAAGGGAAAATGAATCTTCGAAACACCATAGGCAATGGTACCACTGAATTCTGGCCGAGAAAATTCGTTCCAAAATCCCCAGCCAATCGACGTTCCCCAGGGTAAATGGTAGCTAGCGAGATTCTGTCCCTGCTCAACTGAACCGGAATAGCCGCCACCCGACACCGAGAGAAGGGAATCTTTGTTCAACGATTGCCAGAGAGCCCACGATGGCGCACCAAGGGAATCCGCAAGGTCTTTTCTGGCACCTGAAACTCGATCAGAAAAATCTGCCATGGAACCAGCAACAAGCATTGAACCGGGTGAGACTGTAGCACCAGCAATAAGGCTAACTGATCCAAAGTCAACGCTGTCAAGAAGCTTTGGAATCCAGCTTGTCTTTCCAGACTCGAAGAAGGCGGAAGATGTCCAAGATCCGTTGCCACAACGCCCACCGAACCGGATCTGCGAATGGATTCTGGTCAGGCTTGAGCTGCTTGGTTCCGAAGGAAAGCCGATCCGAATATTCACACCTTGGGACTGTGGAGGATATTTGCGAATCCTGCGCTGCAACAAGCGACCTGGCACACCATTTCGTCTAAACGAAGTCACAAGGGATGAACTGACTGTGATGGAATCGCTGCATGATGAGATCGCAAGCCCAGCCTTGACCACAAAGCTGGTATCTACTGAAACTGTTAATTCATTAAAACCTAGCGGGGATGGGATAATGGAAGAAAGTATGAACTCTCGTACATCGGTTTGCGATCCATTTGTAGTTACAGCACGGATACCTCGAAAGTCCATCGGTGTACTCGATCCAGGCACCACCAGATTCTCTACCCTGGATTGGGATGCCCCGACGGTAATTGAGTCGAAATCGGCAACGATGGAATCGCCACTTGTAAGCAAAAGACTGTAAGCAGTGTTTCCACCAAGCGAAGGAAATGTGAGCGCGAGCCTAGATGGAGCCAAGACCAAGTTGGCAAAAACAGACATGGCCATTACACCAATGGTGCTAACAGCCAAGCATAATTGTCGCATATTACCCTACCCAGAAAGCTCGTGAACTTTTAGGGGTACATCCATGCAGCCCCTCATATTGGCTGCAAAATATAGACAACTGCGGAAAGCGCAACTTCTGCCATCACCACACCAGTGGAATAGCGATTCAAAATCCGTCTGCCAGGAAATATTTGTGCAAATCGCAAAAATTTGGCCCTTTATGTGCACGGAGAACTGCGAACAGGAAGATCCATCCGCAATTTTTCTTGCCTACATGAAGTGGAAAAGAAACAAATTACGACATTTCCGTAACAAATTTTCCGTGCGCCAACACCATTTAGTCCCGCCGGACTGACTAGGATTTGCGGATGCAAAAAGAAAACGGCAGCGCGAAAGATCATCAGAGAATCACCACTTGCACTGGTGTCAGATTAAGTCCCTCGATCCACTCCAGCAGTTTTCCAACAGTCTCCCGCGATCTAGTAATCTCAAGCGCATTCACCTTCACGCCAGCCAACACGCACCCATGCGAATCCACCACCGTATTCCCCCAATGAATGAGGATATCGCTCCGCCCAGGCACATCCATAATATGTGGTAGCACAACACCGAAGTGCGGACTCATCATCATCTGCACCCGATACGTTCCCTTGGGAATACACGCATGCTCGGGGTCTACGTTTGGACGTTCCAGCGTATCACAGGTGTTTCCTCCAAAGCTCATCTTGCCAGTTTGCGGAACAGTCGGTGCAACCGTGTCGCGAATAATCTGAATCGTCGCAGTTGCTTTTGTTTGTTGAGTTTCAATATCCACAATCCTCTCAGTGCAAAAGAAAGATTGCAGCGACACCACCCATAAGCACACCGAATATCGCAGCCACACCGTAGCCCACAAAATGCGTGTCAGTGGCCTTCGCAGAATCACGCACCACATTCACTATGGTATCGAGATTGGTGATAACAGAATCCCTCTCAATTTTTCCGCTGTCACATTCTTCAAGCGCACGCTGCAGCGTACCGATGGCCTGCGCCCGTAGCGTATCGTGAATGGTGTCATGAACCACCAAGCGTTTCGCAATCCCTTTCAACCGCAATTCCACCGTATCATGCAAGACGTACTTCATCCGTAGCGTGTCGATCCTATGCGAAATTATTTCTATCCGCTGTCCATAATCTGATGCCGCAGTCGGTGAATCTTTATGCATCCCAATGAAGATGCAGTACGCAGCAAGAATGGCAACAGCACTTGCAATGATCTTGCCCATGCTAACCCTTCACCCTCTGCGCACAGTTCGGAGCACTCGCGCAACCGAGCGTATCCACCTTGAGTTCAAGCTCCTGCACTTTCGACACCAGCTTGCCCTGCTCATCACGCAGCCCATCGATGCTCTCCTTGATGGTCGTAAGGCTTGCGCCATGGTCTGCGCCGAACTTGCCAACGAGGTCAAGCACCTGCTTGTCTTGCGAGAGCTTCCAAAGCCAGAAGAGTACCATGGCTACAAGCAGAAGGAGTGCAGCAAGCCATGCGTGTCCCTTGAAGATGGCGGCGATGGGAACCACAACGGAAGCGTTGATCGTGTCCATGTTATGCAGCCTCCGTTGAAGCCACCGCACACTCACCTAGGCGAGCACAGGCGATGGCGTGATATTTTGCATCCATCTCGAACCCCACGTAATGCCTGCCCAGGCGCTTCGCGCACACGGCAGTGGTTCCAGAGCCCACGAAGGGATCGAGCACAGTATCACCTTCGTCGCTGTATGTACGGATGATCCATTCGAAAAGTTCCTCTGGCTTCTGCGTGGGATGCACTGTGCGTTGCACACAGGGGAACTCAAGCACCGTGTCTGGGTAGTTCTTTTGAGTTTGTGTGTAAGC
>Ga0302287_10001282_pt1 | contig 10088 bp, 6 predicted proteins | sample III_Fen_E2_4_FD_200452 | JGI IMG/M metagenome (GOLD analysis project Ga0302287, IMG submission 200452) | Peat permafrost microbial communities from Stordalen Mire near Abisko, Sweden - III_Fen_E2_4 | ecosystem: Environmental > Terrestrial > Soil > Wetlands > Permafrost | place: Sweden: Abisko...
GCGCCCGCAGGCGCATCAAAAAACAACAAGCCACGCAAAATGCGTGGCTTGATTGTACGAATTATGGCCGGGCGAACCGGCCGAAGGCCGCGCAGTATACCGCAATACGCCAGATAAACAGCCCCTCTTGCGACCATCTGTCATTCGCCTTGCCGGAATTTAAACTGACTCCAAAGTCAGCTGGGACAGCTGTTTCAGATGACGACTTAATTACTCTCGAGAACCCAAACTTCTAACCGCCAAAAGTTGGCACTATTAATTCAACGCAATACAAAGCAACAGACGCCAACTCGCAAAAACAATACATCATCATTAGATTTAATCCGCTGGAACTTTATAAGCAAACAAAGCTTGCAACATTCACAAGACAACTAAAGGATTCAAGGATGAGCCCAACTGCCGACTCCACCAAGAAGAAACCAATTACTATTTTCGTGGTCATTCACGATGACGTACCGGAATCAACAAGAAAAAACCTTCATGCCGACTACTTCCAGCCGCTCATATCCGAGCTGGAAAGTTTCACCGAGCGTAAAGTCTACGTGATTTTTGGCCGCCTCGCGCCCTACAGCAACTTTGATTATAAAAACGAAAACGAACAAATCACCTCATCGCGCTGGGAAAACATGTGCGTCAGCTATTTGGAGAAAAGACTCGCAGAAGGGTTCATAATTGACCGACCGACCAAAGTGCTCCTGGTCACCAACGAAGACATGAACAACAGGATCGCAGGTATAGCTCGTGTCCACCCACCGTTATTTACCGGAATAAGCGCAATCGCATCGCTGACCGGCTACAACTATGCCGCCCATGAAATTGGCCATTTACTAGGGGCCAGGCATGAAGATTCGGAAATCCAATACAACGGCTGGTGGTGTGAAACTTACATGACACCAAAACCTGGAGGCATTACATCCAACTGTTATCTCTTCAGCCCTGCCAACCGACAGAACATAAAGAATTATTTGGCGAGCATAGACTGATAACGACTGGATTATTCATCAGGAAAGTTTCATGACAGGTCGATTCAATCCGTTCAAATATCTCGAAGAGATACAATAAAAACCCGATTAACCCCGCCACTGTAAAAGAGTGAACGCATCATCGGCTTTCACTCTTTATTTTCTGTCAGATGGTCGAGCCCGCCGCCCCACCCTCCAGCTTGCGCCACAACAACCGCACATTGGCCTTGCGCACCAGGGCGCAGCGATACAGGCGAATTTCCAGGGGCACATGCCATTGCGGACCGCCGCAGACCACCAGTTCACCGCGCGCCAGTTCGGCGCGCACACTCAGTTGCGGCACCCAGGCGATGCCCAGTCCCTCCAGCGCCATGCTTTTGAGGCTATCGGCCATGGCGGTTTCGTAGATGGTAGTGAAGCGCAACGCTCGCTGACGTAACAGCATGTTCACCGAGCGACCGAGAAACGCGCCCGCGCTGTAGGCCAGCAAAGGCACACTGCCCTCACCTTCCAGATCGAACAGCGGCTTGCCCTCTGCATCCGCCGCGCAAACCGGGAGCATCTCGGTATGGCCCAGGTGTAGCGAAGGGAAGATTTCCGGGTCCATCTGCATGGCCGCATCCGGGTCGTAGAACGCCAGCATCAAGTCGCAGCCGCCTTCCCGCAAGGCATGCACCGCATCGCCAACGTTGGTTGCCACCAATCGCGTGGCGATGTTGAGCCCTTCGTTGCGCAGTTGGGCGATCCAGCGCGGAAAGAACCCCAGCGCCAGCGAGTGAGCGGCAGCGACCTGCATCACTTCACCCTGCCCGCCTTCCAGATGATGCAAATGACGCAACACCTCACCGAGTTGCTCGACCACGGTCCGCGCGGTGACGAGGAACAACTGCCCCGCCGCCGTCAGCTCCACCGGCGTGCGCGAGCGGTTGACCAGCGTCAGGCCCAGCGCGGCTTCCAGGCTGCGGATCCGCCGACTGAACGCCGGCTGGGTCACGAAACGCCGTTCCGCCGCCTGGGAGAAGCTGCGGGTGGCAGCCAGAGCACTGAAGTCCTCCAGCCATTTGCTTTCCAGATTCATCACGTCCTCCCGGACACGCACCAATTTAGGTCACACGCTCGCCGCACACACGGCGTCACATAGGCATTATGCCGAATGTGCATAGGCCAGTGTTTAACAGCATTGGCCCAAATTTCTTCACAAGCCTAGCATTTGCAGTGTTCCGGCACAGACCGGGTCCATATCGAGATGATTTCTATCATGTCCTCCGCTGCATCTTTCCGCACAGAAAAAGACCTGCTTGGCGTACTCGAAGTACCGGCTCAAGCGTATTACGGCATCCAGACCCTGCGAGCGGTGAACAACTTCCGTCTCTCCGGCGTTCCGATTTCGCACTACCCGAAGCTGGTTGTCGGCCTGGCCATGGTCAAACAAGCCGCCGCTGACGCCAACCGTGAATTGGGTCACCTCAGTGAAGCCAAGCACGCGGCCATCAGCGAAGCCTGTGCACGATTGATCCGCGGCGATTTCCACGAAGAGTTCGTGGTGGACATGATTCAAGGCGGCGCTGGCACTTCGACCAACATGAACGCCAACGAAGTGATCGCCAACATCGCACTGGAGGCCATGGGTCACCAGAAAGGCGAATATCAGTACCTGCACCCGAACAACGACGTGAACATGGCGCAGTCGACCAACGACGCTTACCCGACGGCTATCCGCCTGGGTCTGCTGTTGGGTCACGATGCGCTGCTGGCCAGCCTCGACAGCCTGATTCAGTCGTTTGCCGCCAAAGGTGCAGAATTCAACCACGTCCTGAAGATGGGCCGTACCCAGCTGCAAGACGCCGTGCCGATGACCCTCGGCCAGGAATTCCGTGCTTTCGCCACGACCCTGGGCGAAGACCTGGCACGCCTGAAAACGCTGGCACCTGAACTGCTGACCGAAGTGAACCTGGGCGGCACCGCGATCGGCACCGGCATCAACGCCGACCCGCGCTACCAGCACCTGGCCGTTCAGCGCCTGGCAACCATCAGCGGTCATCCGCTGGTACCGGCAGCCGACCTGATCGAAGCCACTTCCGACATGGGCGCGTTCGTGCTGTTCTCCGGCATGCTCAAGCGTACCGCGGTCAAGCTGTCGAAGATCTGCAACGACTTGCGCCTGCTGTCCAGCGGTCCACGCACCGGCATCAACGAAATCAACCTGCCAGCGCGTCAGCCGGGCAGCTCGATCATGCCAGGCAAGGTCAACCCGGTTATCCCGGAAGCCGTTAACCAGGTCGCGTTCCAGATCATCGGTAACGACTTGGCGCTGACCATCGCGGCCGAAGGCGGCCAGCTGCAACTGAACGTGATGGAGCCGCTGATCGCGTTCAAGATCTTCGACTCGATCCGCCTGCTGCAACGCGCCATGGACATGCTGCGCGAGCACTGCATCGTCGGCATCACCGCCAACGAAGAGCGCTGCCGTGAACTGGTCGAGCACTCGATCGGCCTGGTCACCGCACTGAACCCGTACATCGGCTATGAAAACGCCACCCGCATCGCCCGCATCGCGCTCGAAAGCGGCCGCGGCGTGCTGGAACTGGTGCGCGAAGAAGGCTTGCTCGACGATGCCATGCTCGCCGACATCCTGCGCCCGGAAAACATGATTGCTCCGCGTCTGGTTCCGCTTAAGGCCTGATCCGACGCGTTACCTGTAGCACCGCTCACCAGGTCGAGGGACTAGACACCTCTCACCTTTTGAGGGCTTGGAGATCATTCTCCAGGCCCTTTTTTTATCCGCGACAGAAGCAAAAAGCTCAACCCCTGCGAAACCCGACCTAACAACAAACCCGCGATATGAAACCGGGACGAACATCGACCCGCCTGTTGTGCCGAGCGCCAACGGGTGTAACGCAATGTGTCCGTCTGGCCAGCATTTGCCTAAACAAAAAACAGCGAGGAAAAATCCATGCTCGAAGTCATTAACGACTTCCTCTCAGGGAAAGTACTGATCGTGCTCATTGTCGGGCTCGGTAGCTATTTCACGATCCGCTCGCGTTTCGTTCAATTGCGTCACTTCTTCCACATGTTCGCCGTGTTCCGCGACAGCCTTAAAAGCAGCGCCGGGCAACTCAGCTCGTTCCAGGCCCTGATGCTCAGCCTTGCCGGCCGCGTCGGTGCAGGCAACATCGCCGGTGTCGGCATCGCCGTGACCCTTGGCGGACCAGGCGCGGTGTTCTGGATGTGGGTGACCGCGCTGGTCGGCATGTCCAGCAGCTTCTTTGAATGCTCCCTTGGCCAGCTCTACAAACGCGCCGATGCCGACGGCACCTACCGGGGCGGCCCGTCCTACTACATCCAGCATGGCCTGCAAAAACGCGGGCTCGGCATGCTCATGGCATTCCTGCTGCTGGTGACGTTCGGCTTCGCCTTCAACGGCCTGCAAGCCCATGCCGTGACCCACTCACTGAACAATGCCTTCGGTCTGGACACGACCTACACCGGCATCGGCCTGGCCGTGCTGCTGGGCCTGGTGTTCATTGGCGGAATCAAGCGCATCGCCAAGGTCGCCGACCTGCTGGTGCCGGTGAAAACCCTGGTGTACATCGGCGTGACCCTTTACGTGATCGTGCTGCAGTTCGATCACGTTCCAGCCATGCTGATGACCATCGTCAAAAGTGCCTTCGGTCTGGACCAGGCCTTCGGCGGCCTGATCGGCAGCGCCATCGTCATGGGCGTGAAGCGTGGCGTGTTCGCCAACGAAGCGGGCCTGGGCAGCGCGCCCAATGTGGCCGCTGTCGCGTCGGTCGAGCACCCGGTGGCACAAGGCGTGGTGCAAGCCTTCAGCGTATTCCTCGACACGTTCGTGATCTGCACCTGCACCGCGCTGCTGATCCTGCTCTCGGGCTTCTACACCCCGGGCTTCGAAGGCGACGGCATCGCCCTGACCCAAAACTCCCTGGCCGCCGTGGTCGGTGACTGGGGCCGGATGTTCATTTCCGTGGCGCTGGCGTTGTTCGTGTTCACCTCGATCCTCTACAACTACTACCTGGGCGAGAGCAACCTGCGCTTCCTGATCGGCGAAAACCGCAAGGCGCTGATGGGCTACCGTGCGTTGGTGCTGGTATTGATCTTCTGGGGCGCCATCGAGAACCTCGGCACCGTGTTCGCCTTCGCCGACATCACCATGACCCTGCTGGCGTTCGTCAACCTGATCGCGCTGTTCCTGCTGTTCAAGGTCGGCATGCGCATCCTGCGCGACTACGACGACCAGCGCGCCGCCGGGATCAAGACGCCGGTGTTCGATTCCGCCAAGTTCCCGGACCTGGATCTGGATCGCCAGGCGTGGCCGGCCAATCCGCCAGCCGCCACCAAGGCCCAAGCCGAACCGCATGGCGTACCTGCAGCGCAACGCTGACGGGTAGATGACGGGCGCATACTCCGCGCCCGTCAGTTAAAGTTCGAAAAACTGTGGAAGCGAGCAAGCTCACTTCCACAGGCACTCTTCCTTCCGGAGAATCCCCATGAATTCCTCGAACTACCCTGCCGCCCAGCACGTCATGGTGCTCTACACCGGCGGCACCATCGGCATGCAAGCCAGCGCCCATGGTCTGGCCCCGGCCTCCGGTTTCGAAGCGCGCATGCGCGAGTACCTGCACAGCCAACCGGAACGGGTCGTGCCGCAGTGGCGCTTTCGCGAGATGTCGCCGCTGATCGACAGCGCCAACATGACCCCGGCCTACTGGCAGCAACTGCGTGAAGCCGTGGTCGATGCCGTTGACGTGCAAGGCTGCGACAGTGTGCTGATCTTGCATGGCACCGACACCCTGGCCTACAGCGCTGCGGCGATGAGCTTCCAGTTGCTCGGCCTGCAGGCCCGCGTGTGCTTCACCGGCTCCATGCTGCCGGCCGGCGTCACCGACAGCGATGCCTGGGAAAACCTCAGCGGCGCGCTGGTTGCCTTGGGCCAAGGCCTGGCACCGGGTGTGCACCTGTACTTCCATGGCGAGCTGTTGGCACCGACCCGCTGCGCGAAAGTACGCAGTTTCGGCCGCCATCCCTTCAAGCGTCTGGAACGTCAGGGCGGCGGTGTGAAAGCGCCTTCGATTGCGCCGCAGTTGAACTACAACCAACCCAGGCAACTGGCGAACGTCGCGGTACTGCCACTGTTCCCCGGCATCGGCGCCGAGGTACTGGACGGCTTGCTCGCCAGCGGCATTCAAGGCCTGGTGCTGGAGTGCTATGGCAGTGGAACCGGGCCCAGCGACAATCCGGCGTTCCTCGCCAGCCTGGGGCGAGCGCGGGACAAAGGCGTGGTGGTGGTGGCGGTTACGCAGTGCCATGAAGGTGGCGTCGAGCTGGATGTATACGAGGCCGGCAGTCGCTTGCGCGGGGTCGGTGTGTTGTCCGGCGGCGGCATGACCCGTGAAGCGGCGTTCGGCAAGTTGCACGGGTTGTTGGGGGCGGGGCTGGAAACGAGCGAAGTCCGTCGACTTGTAGAACTCGACCTCTGTGGCGAGCTGGTCTGAGGCAAACAGGGCCGGTAGCAAACTAGCAAGCCTTCCTGTCCGTCGCCGTCAGGAAGGCTGCCCTGTCACTTCAGTCTATTGATGGAAAAACACCTGCCTGGCCGTCGTTCGGCTAATGTCGCCACGCCATATGCTGGTCACTGCGTGGCCAGCCGCCTGTTGATCCTTCTGAAAATTCAGGCCCAGGCGGCGCTGCGCGACCGTTTTCAAATGCGCCTTGGCAAAGGAATCTGGAGCAGCCTCTTTTGTCGGGTAGTGAAAATGGGCATACCACAGCACATTGTTGTCGGTATCGCGGATCTCGTATTCCTGCAAAAAGTCAGTGCCTTTACCCCCAGAGCTGTCGGTTCGCCCGCCGACCTTGCGGATGCTTATCTCTTCTGCCTCCAACAGATACTCCACCGCCCCCGCGGTCGGATTCCGCGACTTGTACATTTCAATGCGTGTTTGCTGTGCCAGCTTCCGAAGGCGCGTGGCTGTATTCCTCAATTGATCGACGACTGGCTCTAATGACACTTCACCCGCCGACCGGGTCAACGCCTCGATGTTGTTGGCGGCAGCGTCAAACGGGTCAGCCTGGTTCATGATGAGACTTTCTACATCGGCCGGCGGACGATCGGATTTGGCCATCCGCCTGGCCTCAGCCACCTGCCCGTCGTATCCGGCCAATAGATCTCGCGCATTTTTCTCCAGTTTCCCAAGCTTCCTTGTGGCCCGAACACTAAGCGGCATGCCTCCCAGCAGCCGTAGGCGGAAATCGAAACTCCAGCGACCCTGCTCATCGCTTTTCAACCAGGGGCCCCTGCGCGACGCGCTCGTCGGATCGGTGATCACAACCCCATCCAATGTAGGCGACACCCGAAACCAGTCATCTTCGACGCAGGCATACACGTTGCCGCCTTGCTTATATAGCCCGCGAAACTCGCCGGATTTGACCAACGAATCTCCGCGCAACGGCACCGAGAGCTTGAATGAGTTGAGATTGGCCAGCTGTGGAGCTGACAACTGGCCTCGCGTGCTGTTCCAGCCAAAAGAAAGCTTCGGCTCTCCCCCGAAAGGGCCGACAGGCCGCCTGTCAATTTTATTGTCGAGCAGGATGCGCAGATCGAGCGCGGTTTCGCCGACAACGCCAGACGCTTCGGTGCGCGCAATCGCAGGCACGGGCGAACCCGAGTGCACCAGTATCAAGGCCAGGTTCATCAACACATCTGCCGCTGCTTCCAATCGATGCTCGGCATTTTCGCGTTGAACAAGCCCTTCAATGCTTTTGGTGAGTTGGACCAAAAGGCCGATAGTAGCCAATGGGCCGTCCAACAATGGTTGTAACAGGTTGAACAATACCCACCCGAAGTCCTTGAGTTGATCCCAGCGGGCCTCTGAGTTCGATACGGAATCACCTTTGGCCTGCTCGATCAGTGCCTGGGCGCAAGCCCGGTACAGCGCGCTGAACACGTCCACTGAGACCGCGCTGGCGAGCGAGACGCGTTGCAACTGGAGCACGTCGAACTCACCGAGAATGACCCCTCCTACATGGCGCTCCACGAAGCCGCCGTTGGCATAGATGTGGCGAATCGAGGGTGCCAGCCCGGCAAGCACGCTGCGCTGCAATGACTCATCCTCCTGAATGGCGCTCAACAAATCTGCCCACGAGACAAACTCGAGCATTGGTTCGTCCGAAGCAGGTCGGTAGAGAATGTGTGGCCCGCGTCCAAGCTCCTGCGGGCCGATCACAAACATGTTCAAGACGTAGTCCGTTCTGGAGTCGGCTCCAGCCTGGAATCCCAGCGGTCGGACCACCATGGCATGTCCCTCGACCTGACGATCGACCGCGGCCGTTTGCAGGGCGGCGACAACCTGTCGATAAGCCGGATCGGACAAGCGCTTGCGGATTTTCAGTTCCAGTGCCAACAGCGGCAGTTGAATGCTCATGCTTGCGCGAAATTGTTCTCGTCGCCTTTGGGACTCATCGGAGTCACCCCGCAATTTGCGCTGCAACAGGTCGGGATAACGCTGGCCGATGTCGGCGCGAGTGGTCAGGTCCCTCAGATAGTCATAGGTCAGCCACGCCGGTGGTTCGCCGTTGCGATAATGGATCTGCGATGGAACCAGAGGCAACGCGCCGATATTTTTCACGGCCAGTTGCGAAAATGCCGAGCGGGTTGTCTGGTAGCGAGGCTCGGGAAATGGCGGATCAATGATTTCGAACGCCGTGTTCTCCAACCGCTGCTGCGTCACCTCGATATCGCGCACATTGATAGGCTTACGGGTCGGATCGTCTGCGACCATCAGCGCCTTCAATGCCTGCTCGGCATACTCATGAATGGGCGCGATGTCCGACAAGAATGAAGTACCGGTTCGACTCTGGTCCGCCAGCGAGGCCAGCAATTTGCTGTAAGCCACGCGATCCGCCGGACTGGCTTGCTTTAGCCATGATGGCAACAAGTCTTCCAGGGTCGACAACCTGGCTTCATGACCTGAATGAAAGGCACCCAGTAACGTCGAGGGACTACTGACCTGCTCCAGCCGTCGTTCGAGCGTCGGCAAGTCGGCGAACACTTCGGGCTTGATCGCCGCAATAACCTGCAGCTGACGCTCGAGAAGACTCAGGGTCAGCGCGTCGAAAATGTCATGTTCAGGCCAGTAGTTTCTTAGCGACAGGGGTCCCGCACGGCGCACACCAAACCAGGATCGCGTCATGGCTTCCTCGGAGCTGAATACTTCGATTCCGCCGGACAATGTGAACAGTAGCGCAATGGTTCGCCCACCCACATTGCGGGTCATCGACAGGACCAGCACATCATCCGCAGTGGCGGTGCTGACGTCCTCATACACGAATGTCACGGCAGCCTGGGTCGCCGCATCGCCCTGGACCCTTTCGCGCTGGGTGTTATCGGGGTAATCAAGCACGCCCTGGACCGCCAGCAGTGCTTCACCGGCAAGTGCTTGAGAGGCTATCCGCAGTTGCTCTCGGAACAGATCGCGCAGTCGTTGCCAGAGACCGGCATCGTTCCCGCTCGATTGGCTCCAGAAGTCGACCAGCTCTTGTTGATAGCACTGCAGCAACTGCGGCCCCCATTCATCGAGCACCTCGCTGATTTCGCTCAATTCAACGTCAATGGCTGGAGGCGTTTCTACGTTGGAGTACCGTGAGAGAAAGCTCTTGTCACTGAAAACCCTGCAACTGCCCTTCCAGTAACTTTCGAGCAACAGATCCGTCAGTCCGTAGCTTAGATAACCCGCAAAGCTTGACCCTCCCGGGGTTTCATTCCACCGAGGTTCGAGTACGGCAGCGCTTGCAACCTTGATATCGAGACTGGGAAACAGGTCATCCAGGACTTGTTGCAAGGTCCTTCGGGCCGTTTCTCGCAAGGTGGGGCGATTGGCAAACAGGTGCAAAATGCTCAAGGCCTGTGAAGCCACCTCAGCATCCGGCCGCAGGGGACGCAGCAGGCGGGTATCGGTTGAGGTCGTGTCTGAAGAGGTCATGATTAAAGTCCATCCCTGGGTACATGAAATGTCGTCACGACAGCCAACGCTCGGGCGTGTGACCGTCATGACCAAGGTAATAACCTTGCAGACACGGGAAGGCGGTATCCATGTATAGCGTCTGTAA